>Ga0070665_100007626_pt1 | contig 11000 bp, 10 predicted proteins | sample KBSS13metaG_FD_65862 | JGI IMG/M metagenome (GOLD analysis project Ga0070665, IMG submission 65862) | Switchgrass rhizosphere microbial communities from Kellogg Biological Station, Michigan, USA - KBS S1-3 metaG | ecosystem: Host-associated > Plants > Roots > Rhizosphere > Soil ...
TGGGTGGCCGAGAACTACGGCCGCCCGATCATCACGGTGACCGTCGACACGGGCGGCATCGATGACCAGGCGCGCCGCACGCTCGCCGAACGCGCGAAAGCGCTCGGCGCCGTCGAGCATCACATCGTCGACGCACGCGCCGACTACTTCGAGCAGGTGCTGCGCTTCCTGATCATGGGCAACGTGCGCCGCGGTCAGCTCTATCCGCTGTGCGTCGGCGCCGAGCGCGTGATGCAGGCGCAGACGATTGGGCGCATGGCGCGCGAGCTCGGCACGAACACGATCGCGCACGGCTGCACCGCTGCCGGCAACGATCAGGTCCGCTTCGAAGTGGCGCTGCGCACGCTCGCGCCGGATCTCGAAGTGCTCGCGCCCGTGCGCGACAAAGCCTTCAAGCGCCAGGACGAGCTCGAGTACCTGCAGAAGCGCAACCTGCCGGTGCCGCCGCACGGTGCCGCGTACTCGATCAACCGCGGCCTGTGGGGCGTCACCATCGGCGGCACGGAGACGCTCACGTCTTCGGGCAGCATCCCCGACAACGCGTGGGTGCTGTCGAAGGACGCCTTCACGAACCCGAAGGCGCCCGAGCGTCACGTCATCTCGTTCGAGAAGGGCCGCCCGGCCAAGCTCGACGGCAAGGCGATGAGCGCAGTCGAGATCATCGAGCAGCTCGAAACGCTGGGCGCGCCGTTTGCGATCGGTCGGGGGATTCACCTCGGAGACACGATCATCGGCACGAAGGGTCGCGTGGCGTTCGAAGCTCCTGCAGCAGAAACGTTGCTCACCGCGCATCGCGAGCTGGAGAAGCTCGTGCTCACGCCGCGTCAGCAGCGCATCAAGGAGCTGGTGGCGAATCCGTACGGCGATCTCGTGCACGAAGGCCAGCTGCTGGACCCGGTGTGTCGCGATATCGAGGCGCTACTGCTCTCGTCACAAGAACGTGTTACAGGCGACGTACGTGTGCTCTTCCGCCCCGGCAGCTTGTTCATCGAGGGCGTGGAGTCACCGTATTCGCTGATGACCGCGTCGAAGGGCGTGTATGGCGAAGCGGCGGGCGAGTGGACGGCCACAGACGCCCTGGGTTTCTCGAAGATCGTCGCGCTGACCGGTGTGTTCCACCGTCGTGCCGGCGAGCAGGCAAAAGGAAAGTAGAGAGATGGCAATGCGCAGTGTTGTTGTCGACAAGATTGCTTCGGTTACGCAGGCCGTCGGCCTGTCGCACGAGGTGCGAGTCTCGGACGAGATCCCCGCGGAAGAGGGCGTGGTCGTCGTCGTCGAGGTGCTGAACAACAAGTCCACTTACAACACGCTGGAGCTCACGAGCGGCCGCATGGCCAAGGTGGGCAAGGGCGACGTGGTGGTGGGCGCGCTCGGCCATCGCAAGGCGCTGTTCGGCTACTCCGGGCACATTCCCCCGAGCGTGAAGCCGGGCGACATCGTGCAGATGCTGAACATCGGCGGCGTCATCGGCGTGTGCGACTCGGTGAATCCCGACAAGGGCAAGCCGTTCGACTGCCGCGTGATCGGTGTCGCGCTCACGTTCCCGTTCCTCGGCGAGCGTATCGGCGTGCCGGCGCGCGTCGGCAAGTCGCGCCTCGATCCGGAAGCGAAGCTCGACACGAAGGGCGTGCCCGTCGTCGCGCTCGCGGGAACCTGCATGGAAGCCGGCAAGACCGCGGCCGCGTGCGCCATCGTCAGCCGCATGCGTCATCGCGGCCTCGTCGTCGATGCGTTCAAGGCCACCGGCGTCTCGCTCCGTCGCGATATTCTCGCGATGGAAGATGCCGGAGCGCGCAGGTCGCTCATCTTCACGGATCTGGGCGTCGTCACGACCACTCGTGCGAACGGCCCCGCGCTCACGCGCACGATGCTCACCGAGCTGGCCAACGGCAAGCCGGATGTCATCGTGTTCGAGCTGGGCGACGGCATCCTCGGCACCTACGGTGTCGATGCGATCCTCGAGTGTGAAGACATTCGCTCCGCGCTCACGGGTGTCGTGCTCTCGGCGAACGATCCGGTCGCGGCCTGGGGCGGCGTGAAGCTGCTGCGCGAGCGGTTCGCGGTCGAGCCGTGCGTCGTCACGGGCCCGTCTACCGACAACAGCGTCGGTGTCGACATCATCAAGAAGCAGCTCGGCGTTCACGCATTCAACGCGATGAGTGCTGGCGCTGCGCTCGGCGATTGTGTGATGGATGCCGTCGGCCTCAAGGGCAAGGACGTTGCACCCGAAGGGGCAGCCGCGTGACGACGACGAAGATTCCCTCGATCGTTCTGGGCGGCACGGGCTACGTCTCGGGCGAGCTGCTGCGGCTGATCGCCGGCCATCCGAACTTCGAGCTGGCCGCGATCCTGTCCGACAGTCAGCCGGGCGTCGCCGTCAGCCAGGCGTTCCCGCATCTGGCGGCCGTCTACGGCGACACCAAGTTCAAGTCGCAGGACGAGATCGAGCGCCTGATCGCCGAGCTGCCGCAGTCCGCGGTGTTCGGCGCGGCGCCTCACGGCGTCTCGCACGTGCTCATCGATTCGCTGCTGAAGCGCGCCGAAGCCGCGAAGACGAAGCCGCGAGTTGTCGACATCTCGGCCGACTATCGCTTCCGCTCGGCGCAGGCGTACGAGGCGGTGTACAAGCACGCGCACGGCGCGCCGGATCGTCTCGGCGATTTCACCTGCGCGGTGCCCGAGCATCTGAAGAAGCTCGAAACGCCGCACGTTGCGCATCCGGGCTGCTTCGCGACCTCGGCGCTGCTCTCGTCGGTGCCGCTGCTGTCGCTCGGCCTCGTCGAGCCGACGCTGTTCCTCAGCGGCATCACGGGCAGCACAGGCTCGGGCCGCAAGCCGGTGGATGGCACGCACCATCCTCTGCGTCACAGCGACGTGTACTCGTACAACGCGCTCGCTCACCGGCACACGCCGGAAGTGGCTGCCGTTGCGAAGTCGGTGTCCGGTGTGGAAGCGGAGTTCAACTTCGTCCCGCACTCGGGGCCGTTCGCGCGCGGCATTCACATGACTGTGCAGGCGCGCCTGAAGTCGTCGCTCGACACCAAGGCCGCCATCGCAGCGCTGCGCGATTTCTACGCGCACTCGCCGTTCGTGCGCGTCACGGACGGTGCCCCGCGCGTGAAGGAAATCGCCGCGAGTAACTACGCGCATCTTTCCGCCGTCGTGTCGGGCAAGACGATCGCCGTGATGTGCGCGGTCGACAACCTGAACAAGGGCGCGGCCGGCGGGGCCGTGCAGTGGATGAATCGTATCTACGGCCTGCCGGAAACCGCGGGACTCACCGCGCCGGCGGCCGGATGGACCTGACCGTCAGACCTGAGCCCACCTGAGCGCGGGCTCGTGAAAGCAAGAAGTACACTATGAACGCCGACGCACAGTCGATGAAGCCTTCGGGCGGTGGTGCGGATCACCTCGCCCCGGTCTTTGCCCAATATCCGGTAGACGTAGTCTCCGGCGAAGGCGTGTGGCTGCTCACGCGCGGTGGCGAACGCGTGCTCGATCTGTATGGCGGCCACGCGGTCGCGGCCCTGGGCTACGGCCATCCGGGCTGGACGCGCGCGATCGCCGAGCAGGCGAAGACCTGCAACTTCCAGAGCAACGCCGTGCCGATGGACGTGCGCAAGCGCGCCGCCGATCGTCTCGTGGCCTTCGCCGGCAACGGTTTCGATCGCGTGTTCTTCGTGAACAGCGGTGCTGAGGCGAATGAGAACGCGCTAAAGATGGCGTTCCGCATCAACCCGAAGCGCACGCACGTCGCCGCGCTCGAGTACAGCTTCCACGGGCGCACGGCGGCCGCGGGCTCGCTCACCTGGGGCGCTGCGCAGAAGTGGTATGCGCTGCCGCGCACGCCGTTCGATGTGAGCTTCATGCCGCGCAAGGACCTCGACGCGATCGCGAAGCATGTCACCGAGAACACGGCGGCCGTGATCGTCGAGCCCGTGCAGGGGCTCGCCGGCGCGTACGACTTCGGCCGGGAATATCTCGCCGCGCTCCGTAAGCGTTGCGATGAAACCGGCGCGCTGCTGATTTTCGACGAGGTTCAGTGTGGCACCGGCCGTGTCGGTCAGCCGTTCGCCGCGAATCTGTACGGTGTGAAGCCGGACATGATCACCGCCGCGAAGGCGCTCGGTAACGGCTTCCCGTGCGCGGCGCTGCTGACGTCGCCGAAGGTTTCCGCGGCCATCAAGCTCGACTCCCTGGGCACGACGTATGGCGGCGGCCCGATGGCGTGCGCCGCTATCGAAGCGTGCATCGAAGCCATTGAATCGCAGAATCTGCTGGCGAACGTCCGCAAGGTGTCGGACTACATTCGCAAGACGTGCATCGTGGGGCCGGTCACGGGCGTGCAGGGCGAAGGCTTCCTGCTCGGCCTGCGCACGACGCGTCCGGCGAAGGAAATTCATGCGCAGCTGCTCGAAGTGGGCATCCTCGCGGGCACGAGCACGGACCCGAACATTCTGCGGCTGCTGCCGCCCTTCATCCTGGAGGAACAGCACGTCGACATGCTTGCCGACGCGCTGTCGCACCTCCCATGAAACGCTTTCTCGACCTGGCGGATTTCTCTCGCGATGAAGTGCGCAATCTTCTCGATCTCGCGCGGCGCCTCGAAACGTCGCCCGAGCCGCAGGCACTGGCTGGCAAGATTCTCGGCCTGGTGTTTTTCAACCCGTCGCTGCGCACGCTTGCCTCGTTCCAGGCGGGCATGTCGAAGCTCGGCGGCACGTCATTCGTAATCACGCCGGGGCAGGGCACCTGGCAACTCGAGACGCGCATGGGCGTCCCGATGAATGGCGCCGCGGCGGAGCACGTGCGCGAAGGCATTCCGGCGCTCGCGTCCTACAGCGATGCGCTGGGGATTCGCGCCTTCGCCGATGGCAAGAATCTGCAGCACGATCTCAACGAGGTCACCTTCCAGTCGATGGCGGACGTCGTGACCAAGCCGCTCATCAATCTCGAGTCGGCGGTGAACCATCCGTGCCAGGCACTCGCGGACTGGAAGACGATGGACGACCTCGGCGTCGCGCGAAACGGCAAGTTCGTGCTGTCCTGGGTTTGGCATCCTCGCGGGCTGCCGCTCGCGGTGCCGGCCGCCGCGCTTCACATGGCCGCCCAGCGCGGCATGGAAGTCGTCGTCGCGCGCCCTGAAGGCTACGCGCTGCCGCCTGAAATCATGAACAAGGCACGCAAGGCCGCCGAAGCATCCGGCGGCTCGGTGCGCGAGACCAGCGATCGTCGCGAAGCGCTCGAAGGCGCGCACGTGCTGTACGCGAAGGAGTGGGGCTCGACGCAGCACTACGGTGATCCCGAAGGGGACGGCCGGCTGCGCGCGAATCTCACCGACTGGTGCGTGAAGAATGACTGGTTCACCACCGCGGCCGCGGACTGCAGGCTCATGCATTGCCTGCCGGTCCGTCGCAATACCGCGGTGGCCGATGAAGTGCTCGACGGCCCGCGCAGCGTCGTGCAACGGGAGGCGTACAACCGCCTCGTCGTTCAGATGGCTGTGCTCTACAAGCTGCTCAAGGGAAGCTGAAGATGATGAATCGTTCCGACCAGACTCTCGCCATTGCCGCGCTGAAGAGCGCCGCCCCGTACATCCGCATGTACAAGGGCAAGACCTTCGTGGTGAAGGCGGGCGGCGGCGTGTTTGCCGACACGGACTCGACCCGTGTGCTCGTCGAGCAGATCGCCATCCTGCATTACTTTGGCGTGCGCGTCGTGATGGTTCACGGCGGCGGCCCGCAGGTGACGGAGCTGCAGACCGCACTCGGCCTCGAGTCGCGCATGGTCCAGGGCCGGCGCGTCACCGACCAGAAGTCCATCGACGTGACCGCGATGGTGCTGAGTGGCCTCATCAACACGCGCATCCTGTCCATCTGCCGCCAGCTCAACATCGATGCCGTCGGCGTCAGCGGCGTGGATGCAGGGCTGATCCGCGCGCACCGGCGCTCGCCCGTGAAGCAGGACGACGGTTCGACCGTGGACTACGGCTTCGTCGGTGACATCGTCGGCGTGGATACCAATGTGCTGTCGAAGCTTCTCGACAATGGCCTCATGCCGGTGGTCAGCCCGCTGTCTGCCGATGAGAACGGCACCTTGCTCAACATCAATGCGGACACGGTCGCCGCGGCGATCGGCGCGTCGCTCGGCGCGGAGAAGCTGATTCTCTGCACGGGCGCGCCGGGGATTCTCGAGCGCGTCGAAGATGCCGGCTCGCTCATCTCCTACACCGACCTGAAGGGCCTCAAGCGCCTGAAAGACGAGAAGCGCATCGTCGAAGGCATGCTGCCGAAGGCGCGCGCGATCGAAGAGGCGATTCGCGGCGGCGTGCGTCGCGTGCACGTCGTCTCGTACAAGTCGCCCGAAGGCATCCTGGGCGAAGTGTTCACGAACGAAGGCACGGGCACGCTGATCGTGTCCGACGTGAACGCGATTCCGGCCAACGAGCAGCAAGTGAGCGGCCGGTAAGCGACATGACGCGACTCTGGGACAAAGGCGCTCCGCTCGACGACCGCGTGCTCGTGTACACGGCGGGCGAGGATTACGCGCTCGACGAGCGGCTCGTGCGCTATGACGTGCAGGCATCCATCGCGCATGCGGAGATGCTGAACACCCAGAAGTTGCTGTCAGATGCCGATCTGCAGGCCATTCGCTCGGGCCTGCAGGTGATTGCGCAGGAACATGCGGACGGCAAGTGGCGCATCGAGCTGAGCGATGAAGATGGCCAGACGGCGCTGGAAAAGCGGCTAACAGCGCGCATCGGTGACGCTGGCGGGCGCGTGCATCTCGGCCGCTCGCGCAACGATCAGGTCCTGACGGCTTTGCGGCTCTACCTGCGTGATGCAGTGGTGTCGTTGAGCGAGGGCGCGGCGCGCGTGGCCGAGGCGCTGGATCGGTTGGCCGCTCGGGAGCAGGCGACGGTGCTGCCGGGCTACACCCACATGCAGCAGGCGATGCCGAGCTCCGTGCCGCTGTGGGCGGGCGGATTTGCGGCCGAGATTCGCGATGATGCCGACGGGATCCGGTTGGCGCAGCGACGCGTTGGCAAAAGTCCGCTCGGGTCGGCCGCCGGTTACGGCACGCCCGGTTTGCCGCTGGATCGCAAGCTCACGGCGTCGAAGCTCGGCTTCGAGGTTGCGCAGGAGCCGGTGACGTCGGTGCAGTTGTCGCGCGGTAAGGCGGAAGCGCAGATTCTGTTCGAGACCGCGCTGCTGATGCAGGACCTCGGGCGCCTCGCCGCCGACGTGCTGCTGTTCTACACGCAGGAATTTGCGTTCGTTTCGTTGCCGGATGCGTTTACCACCGGTTCGTCGATCATGCCGCAGAAGCGGAACCCCGACGTGTTCGAGCTGATTCGCGGCCGCTCGGCCACCGCGCTCGCGTGCCTGTACGAGGCGCTCGGCATCTGCGCGAAGCTGCCCTCCGGCTACCAGCGCGATCTTCAGCTGCTGAAGGTGCCACTGTTCCGCGGCATCGACATCGCCACCCAGACGCTGGATATCCTGCCGCCCGCCATCGACGCGATGAAGTTCCGTCCGGACCGCATCATGCTCGATCCGGCGATTCATGCGGCGGAAGAGGCGAATGCGCTGGTAGTGAAAGAAGGCATCCCCTTCCGCGAAGCCTACCGGCGGGTAGGCGCTGCTCTTAAAGCGCGCGCCGCCGATGGGGCCGCTGCCCGCAGCGCCGATGGGCCCGTTTCCCGCAGCGCTGCGGGGGCGCACTCCAATGCGAACCTGAAGAAGTAATCATCGCGACGGGCATCCTGTCGCGAGCCCCCAAGCCTCCGGAATCTTCGTTACGCCGCACGCCTGCCCCCATCGCCCGCCGTGCCCCGGTTGCCCGCGTTTCGGCGAACGAAGCATTGCACCGGGCGCGCGCGACGCGCTTAACGCGCTGGCCGAAGCACACGGTCTCCCCCATATCACGGCGATCTCGGGCGAGCTCACTGCGTTCCGCCACCGCGCCCGCCTCGCAATCCGCGGCCGTCTGCGCTCCCCCAAAATCGGCTTGTTCGAGCTCGACACCCACCACGTCGTCCACATCCCCAACTGCGTCGTCCAGCACCCGCTGATCAACCGCGTCGCGAGCATCGTTCGCCGCGCACTCGTCGAAACCAACCTCACGAGCTACTCGGACAACGCGCACCTGGGCCTCGCTCGCTACCTGCAGGTCGTCATCGAACGCAGCTCCCAATCCGCGCAAGTGGTCGTGGTCGGCAACAGCGAAACCGCTGAGCCGTTCGCGCAGTGCTTCGACCTCATTCGCGAGCGTCTCGGCCCCGACCTGCACAGCCTCTGGTTCAACGCCAACTCCGAGCACACCAACACCATCCTGGGCCCGACATTCCAGAACTGGTGCGGCCCCGCCAGCGTCATCGAGCACTTCGGGGGCGCCGCTATCCACTACCCGCCCGGCGCCTTCGGTCAGAACAACCTGGAAGTCGCCGAACGCATCGTGGCTCACGTGCGCGAGCAAATTCCGCCAGGCGCAACCGTGGCCGAGTTTTACGCCGGCGTAGGCGCGGTCGGCCTCTCCGCACTCGATCGCATCAGCGAGCTGCGTCTCAACGAAGTGAGCCCCCACTCGCTGCAAGGCCTGGAAATGGGCCTCGCCCAGCTGACCGCCGCAGACCGGGCCCGCATCTCAGTCGTCCCGGGTACAGCAGGCGCCGCGCGTGAAGCCGCGCAAGACGCAAACGTCGTAATCGCTGATCCGCCGCGCAAAGGCCTCGACCCCGACCTCACCGCCTGGCTCATCGACTACCCGCCCGAGCACTTCATCTACGTGAGCTGCGGCCTCGACTCCTTCCTCAGCGACACCGCGCAACTCACAGCCAGCGGCAAGCTACGCCTCAGCGCACTGACCGCCTTCAACCTGATGCCCTTCACCGAGCACGTCGAAACGGTCGCCCGCTTCGAGCGCACCTGAGACATCAGCCGACGGGCTGTTCAAAGTCGGGTTGCTGCTCCGGCGCGGCCTGGATGAACGGCGGCAGCGATTCGAGGTGCGCGCAGATCCGTTGCAGTGTCGGGAAGCTCGTAACATCGCAGTGAAAGCGCGTGGCGTTGTACATCTGCGGCACGATGAACACGTCCGCCATCGTCACACTCGTGCCGAACATGTGCTTGTGATCGCCGCTGAAGCGCTTCGCCTGCTCTTCGAGGCCCCGGAACCCTTCCGCGATCCACTGCCGATACCAGGTTTCATTCACCGTATCGTCATCGTGCCCGAGCGGCTTGCGCAGGAAGTTGAGCACGCGCAGGTTGTTGAGCGGATGCATGTCCGCCGCCACGCTCAGTGCCATCGAGCGTACGTGCGCGCGATCGGCGGCCGTTTTGGGCAATAACGGCGGCTGCGGAAACTTCTCTTCCAGGTACTCGACGATCGCCAGCGACTGCGAGATCACCACCCCGTCGTCATCGAGCGCCGGGATCAATCCCTGCGGATTGATCTGCCGATATTCGTCGGCCTTGTGCTCGCCACGGCGCAGGTGCAGGGAAATCGACTCGTATGGGACGCCCTTGATGTTGAGGGCGATCCGCGCCCGAAACGCGGCGGTGCTGCGGAAATAGGTGTAAAGCTTCATGCTGGCGGACTTTGCCACTGGAGCGCGGCCGGGGGAAGCAAGTAGACTGCCGCGCCCATGAGGATCTGGTTTTCGGATTTAAAGCTCGAGCACATCGTCAATCGAGGTGCCAACACGCTGGTGGAGCACCTGGGCATCCAGTTCACCGAAGTGGGCGAGGATTACCTGCGCGCGACCATGCCGGTCGATCACCGTACGGTGCAGATCATGGGCGTGCTCCACGGCGGCGCCTCGGCCGCGCTGGCGGAGACGATCGGTAGCTTCGCCGCCAACATGTGTGTGGATCACAAGCGGCTGATGTGCGTTGGACAGGAGATCAATGCCAACCACCTGCGCCCGGTCGCGGGCGGCCTCGTGACGGCGACGGCGCGCCCGTTCCACATCGGCGCGCGCAGCCAGGTGTGGCACATCGAGATTCATGACGAGCGGCAGCGGCTGGTGTGCGTGTCGAGGTTGACGATGGCGGTCGTCGAACGGCGGGAGAATGGCAATGGTGGTTAGATTCGCAGTGTTGATGGCAACGGTCGCCGTGCTCGCAGGGTGTGGGCAGAAGGGCCCGCTGTATCTGCCGGACAAAGGTGGCGAAGTCGTCACGCGCCCCGGTGGTGGCGCGGCCCAGCAGCAGGCCCCGCAAAATCAGCCACCGGGCACGCAGGCCGCGCCAGCGAACCCGCCGGCGGATCAGAGCGACGCGCAGAAAAAGAATCAGCAGAACCAGCAGAGCCCGCGGAACTAGAATCCGCGGCAGCAGGCACCAGAGCGTCCGCGAGCCCAAGCAGCGCGCCTCGGCGCGCGCCACACGGCTACTTCTCGATGGTGTACACCAGGTCCGCCCCGCGCGCCTGACCCACTTCGGTCTTGATCGTCCACCTGTCACTGAGCGTGTATCGCAGCTTCAGCGTATTGAGCTGCTCCGTGAAGCTGATGCCGTAGCTCACATACAGCCGCGGCGATAAGTACTTCCCCAGCACCAGCGACGTCTGGTTGTCGAGATCCGACTCGAGCGCGACATCTTCAATGCCCACTCGCGCCCCGAGCTGCTGCGCAAGGATCGCGCTGCCCTGAGCCAGCAGCTCATTCCCCGTCTGCCCGTTGTTGGTCTTGCTCTGCGCCGTTTCGAGCGACCCACCCGCAAGAATCAACGACAGGATCTGCGACTGTGGCAGCGACGGCTCCGAGAAAAATGTCAGTCGTGGCTGCAACAGCGTGCCGCGAACGTTCACGCCTGCCTTCACATCCGGGTACTGCTTCACCGCGCGAATATCGACGCCAGGGTTGTTCACCGGCCCACCGCTGAACACCAGCCGTCCGCGCTCGATGTCGAGCCGCCGCCCGTACGCAGTGTACTTGCCTTCCTCGATCGAAAGCTCACCCGTTCCGCGCGTGACGTCATCGGTGCCATCGCGCAGCC
>Ga0070665_100007631_pt1 | contig 10997 bp, 12 predicted proteins | sample KBSS13metaG_FD_65862 | JGI IMG/M metagenome (GOLD analysis project Ga0070665, IMG submission 65862) | Switchgrass rhizosphere microbial communities from Kellogg Biological Station, Michigan, USA - KBS S1-3 metaG | ecosystem: Host-associated > Plants > Roots > Rhizosphere > Soil ...
AACCGCTTCGTGATCCTCGACGAGGCGCAGAACCTGACGCCCAAGCAGATGAAGGCGCTGGTCACCCGGGCTGGCCCTGGAACCAAACTCATTTGCCTGGGCAATATCGCCCAGATCGATACCCCCTACCTTACGGAGACCACCTCGGGTCTGACCTACGTCGTGAACCGATTCCGCGGCTGGAGCCACTCCGGCCACATCACGCTGGTGCGCGGCGAACGCTCGAGACTGGCGGATTTCGCCTCGGATACGCTCTAGGGCGGTCCGGGCCCGAAACTCGCCCGGGCCCGAGGGGTCCAAATCCGCGATGCCGTCATTCCCGCAAACCCGCCGCCTGAAGAGCCTGCTGGTCGCGGTGCTCGTGCTGCACATGGCACTGCCGCCCGCCGTGCTGGCCCAGGGCGCCAACGACCTGCCGGACATCGGCAGCCCGGCCTCCTCCGCGCTGTCCCTGGACGACGAGTACCGCATCGGCCTGCAGGTCATGCGGCAGCTTCGCGACGAAGGCCAGGTCATCGAAGACCCCGAGGCCACCGAGTACCTGCAGGCGCTGGGTTCGCGCATCGTTGCGCAGGCCACCGGAGACTCCGCGCAGAAATTCCAGTTCTTCTTCGTGCGCGACGACACCATCAACGCCTTCGCGCTGCCCGGCGGTTTCATCGGCGTGAACTACGGCCTGGTGCTGGCCACGCGCAACGAGTCGCAACTGGCCGGGGTGCTGGCCCACGAAATCGCGCACGTCACGCAGCGGCACATCGCGCGGCGCGTGCGCACGCAGGGACGACAGAGCGTCGCCACCATGGCCGCCATCCTCGCGGCCATCCTCATCGGCGCGGCCACGGGTTCGAGCGACGCCGCCCTGGGCGGCGTGGCCATGGCGCAGGGCGCGGCCATGCAGCAGCAGATCAATTTCACGCGCGCCAACGAGAACGAGGCCGACCGCGTGGGCATGGGTTTCCTGGCCGCGGCGGGCTTCGATCCCTACGGCATGCCGGACTTCTTCGAGACCATGGGCCGGCGCACCAGTCTGCAGGCCGCCAACCGCAATGCACTGCCCGAGATCCTGCAGTCGCACCCGGTCACCACCAACCGAATCGCCGAGTCGCGCTCGCGCGCCGCGCAGTTCCAGGATGTCCACCCGGCTCCCGAGAGCGTCAGCTACCAGTTGACGCGCGAACGGTTGCGCGTGCTGGCGACACCGTCCGAGGACAACGTGCGGCGCTACTACACCGATCGCCACGGCAGCCAGGAGCAGACGCCGGGCGAACAGTACGGCGAGGCGCTGGCTAACTACCAGGCCGGCAACTCGCGTGCCTCGCTCGACGACCTCACGGTGCTGGCACGCGAATATCCGCAGGTGCCCATGTTGCAGTCGACGCTGGGCCAGGCCCTCATGGGCGCCGGCGCCACGGACGAAGCGCTGGATACCTTCCGGCGCGCGCTGCTGCTGTCACCCCGCAACATCCCGCTGACCATGCGTTACGCGGAGGCGCTGCTGAAGGCCAACCAGGCCAAGACGGCGCACGCGGTATTGCTGGATCTCTTCAACAACGTGGCGCCGACGCCCGAGCAGATCCGATTCACGGCGCTCGCCGCCAGCAGTGCCGGCGACACCGCGGACGCGGCGTATTACATGAGCGAGTACCACATCAACACCGGCAACCTGCCCCTGTCGGTGGCCCAGCTCGAGATGGCGCTGGCCGAGCCGAACATCACCTCGGTGCAGCGCAGCCGCTTCCAGGCGCGCCTCGATGAGGTGCGCGAGGCCATGTTCAGCGACCGCAAGCGCCGCAAGATGGCCGAGCAGGAAGAGAAACGGAAGAAGCAGCAGCCCCCGCCTTCGGAGTCCCGGCCCCGTGGCACCCTCTCCCGTGCGGGGAGTTGACAGCCTAAAACGCCTCCGCGGAGCGGCGGTTCGCGGAACAAATGAGTAGAATTTGCGCCATGCAAAAAGCCTTCCTGGCGCTGGCGGCCCTGATGCTTGCGGGCTGCGCCACGCTGCCCTCGGGCAAGCCCGACCCCCGCGACCCGCTCGAACGATTCAATCGCAGCATGTTCGCGTTCAATGACGCCCTCGACAAAGCCGTCGCCAAACCCGTGGCCAAGGCCTACGTGAAGGTCACGCCGCGCTTCGTGCGCACCGGCGTCAGCAATGTCTTCAACAACCTCAACACCCTGGGCACGGCGGTCAACGACGTCCTGCAGGGAAAGATGAAGCAGGCAGGCCGGGATTCCGCGCGCTTCCTGATGAACAGCACGCTGGGCCTGGCGGGCCTGTTCGATCCGGCCACGGCGGCGGGCCTGGAGCTCAACGACGAGGACTTCGGCCAGACCTTCGGCAAATGGGGCATGAAGCCCGGCCCTTACCTGATGCTGCCCTTACTGGGCCCCTCCACGTTTCGCGACAGTTTCGGCAAGCTGGCGGACCAGTTCACCTATCCCCTGTACTACCTCGAGGATGACAGCACCCGGCTCATCATCCGCGGCGTGAGCCTGCTCGACATGCGCGCCGACCTGCTCGACCTGGACGAGCAGATCGACCAGAGCTACGACCGCTACGCCTTCGTTCGCAATGCCTGGCTGTCACGCCGGGAGTTCCAGGTCACCGACGGCGCAGTGGACGAATCCTCGCTCGACCTCGAGGAGGGAATGGAGCAAGAGCCCGCCCCGGACACCCTGTCCGCGCCCGCCGGGGATGCATCCACGCCCGAATCCGCCCCGGGGACCCCGGCCGGCGAGCCGGCACCCCAGACATCCCCACCGCAAGCCGAGCCCACGCAATCCCCTGCCCCCACCTCGCCCCGGTAGCTAGAATGCGGCGCAAAGGGGGACGAGGGTGACCGCAAACGATTCCGGGCGGGGCAAGCTGCCGCCGCTGCTCCTGCTGCATCCGGACGACAACATCCTGGTGGCGCGACGCGATATCGCGGCCGGCGAGCGCGTCGAGCTCGATGGCGAGAGTTTCCTGATCCCGGCGGCCGTGGAGCTGGGGCACAAGCTGGCGCGCCGCGCCATTGCACCCGACGAGCGCGTCCTCAAATATGGGGCTCCCATCGGGTCGATGAAGATCGGCGTGGGACGCGGCGAACACGTCCACATGCACAACCTGCGCAGCGACTACATTCCCTCGACGACGCGAGAAGGTTCGGACGGACACTGATGAGCACCCCTGCCGCGAGTACGTCGATGAGAGGATACCTCCGCAAGGACGGCCGCAAGGGCATCCGCAACGTGGTGGCGGTCGCCTACCTGGTCGAATGCGCGCACCACGTCTCGCGCCTGATCGTGCAGCGCTCGGGCTTCGACGACGTGCACCTGATCGGCTTCCCCGGCTGCTACCCGAACAAGTACGCGCTCGAGATGATGAAGCGGCTGTGCACGCATCCGAACGTCGGTGCGGTGCTGCTGGTTTCGCTGGGCTGCGAGAGTTTCAACCGCGAGGAATTACGCCGGCACATCCACGCCAGCGGCCGCCCGGTCGACCTGCTGGTCATCCAGCAAGCCGGTGGAACCACGCGCACGCTGAATGCCGGCATCGAGTCCGTGAAGAAGATGCGTGCGCAGATCACCACGCAAACGCCGGTACCCATGGCGCTGAACGAACTCGTGATCGGCACGGTGTGCGGCGGCTCGGACGGCACCAGCGGCATCACCGCCAATCCGGCCGTGGGCCGCTGCTTCGACTGGCTGATCGAGAACGACGCCAAGTGCATCTTCGAGGAAACCGGCGAGCTGATCGGCTGCGAGCGCATCATGGCGTCGCGTGCCATCACGCCCGAGCTCGGACGCGAGATCGAGGCCTGCGTCGAGAAGGCCGCCAACTACTACCGCATCATGGGTTACGGCAGTTTTGCGCCCGGCAACGCCGAGGGCGGACTCACCACTCTCGAAGAAAAATCCATGGGCGCGTATTCGAAGTCCGGCTCTTCGCCCATCAGCGGGCTCATCAAGCCCGGCGACGTGCCGCCGCGCGGTGGCCTGTACCTGCTCGACGTGGTGCCCGACGGCGAACCGCGCTTCGGCTTCCCGAACATCTCGGACAACGCCGAGATCGTCGAACTGATCGCCTGCGGCTCGCACCTGATCCTGTTCACCACCGGCCGCGGTTCGGTGGTGGGCTCGGCCATCTCGCCGGTCATCAAGGTGTGCGCCAACCCGGATACCTACGAACGCATGTCCGAGGACATGGACGTGAACGCCGGCCGCATCCTGCAGGGCGCCGAGCTCGACGACGTGGGTCGCGAGATCTACGAGCTGGTGCAGAAGCTGGCGAGCGGTGAGATCTCGAAGTCCGAGGCGCTCGGCCACCAGGAATTCATCCTCACCTACAAACAATTCGAACCGATTGGCCCGGCCTGCCTGCCGGCCGCCTAGGGAGCAGTGATTTGAAACTCGTGCGCTTTGGTGCCGCGGGCGCGGAACGCCCCGGCATCGTCAATGCGGATGGCGGTATTTCGGACTTGTCGGGCGTGATACCCGACGTCGCCGGCGCCGCGCTCTCGTCCGAGTCACTGAAGAAGCTCGCGTCGCTCGACCTCGCCAAACTACCCAAAGCCGCGGCGGGTTCGCGTCTCGGCGCCTGTGTCGGTGACGTCGGCAAGTTCATCGCCATCGGCCTCAACTACGCCGATCATGCCGCCGAGACCGGCGCCAAGATCCCGGCCGAACCCATCGTGTTCATGAAGGCGACGAGCTGCATCGTGGGTCCGCACGACACGGTATTGAAGCCGCGTGGCTCGACCAAGATGGACTGGGAAGTGGAGCTGGGCGTGGTCATCGGCAGTGTCACGCGCTATGTCAGCGAAGCCGAAGCGCCGAAGCACATCGCCGGGTACTGCGTGATCAATGATCTTTCGGAGCGCGCGTTCCAACTCGAACGCGGCGGCCAGTGGGACAAGGGCAAGGGCTGCGACACCTTCGGTCCGATCGGACCCTGGCTCGTGACCTCTGACGAGGTCGGCGATGCCGCCAATCTTTCCATGTGGCTGGACGTGAACGGCACGCGGCGCCAGAACGGCTCCACGAAGACCATGATCTTCAAGCCCGCGTTCCTCGTGCACTACCTCAGCCAGTTCATGAGCCTGCATCCGGGCGACGTGATCACCACGGGCACGCCACCCGGCGTGGGCATGGGCATCAAGCCGAATCCGATCTTCCTCAACGCCGGCGACGTCATGGAGCTGGGCATCGAGAAGCTCGGCACGCAGCGCCAGGTCGTGGCGCAGGCCTAGGTGCCGGGTGGGGAAAGTGGGGAAAGCGACGCGCAGCGGAATGGCTCGCGACCTCACCTGAGACGCTTTCCCCACTTTCCCCACCCGGCACCATGATCATCAACAGCATCGAAGACCTGCGCCGGCTCGCACGGCGCCGCTTGCCGCGCGCGCTGTTCGATTACATCGATCGCGGTTCGTACGACGAACGCACCTGGACGCGCAATCGCGATGACCTGCGTGCCATCGCGCTGCGCCAGCGCGTCATGGTGGATGTCTCGAACCTCGATACCTCCGTCACGGTGCTCGGCGACCGTTGGGAATTTCCGTTGGCGCTCGCACCCACCGGGCTCATGGGCTTGTTCTACCGGGAGGGCGAGATCCAGGCCGCGCGCGCCGCGCAGGCGGCGGGTATTCCCTTCTGCCAGAGCACCATGTCGATCTGTCCGCTCGAGGACGTGCGCGCGGCATTCGGCGGAACGCTGTGGTTCCAGCTCTACGTGATGCGCGATCGTGCCTTCACCGAGGCACTGATCGCGCGCGCCCTGGCGGCGAACTGCAAGGCACTGGTGGTGACGCTCGACCTGCCGCTGCAGGCCTTGCGTCGCCGGGATCCCAAGAACGGACTGGCGGTGCCGCCGCGACTGACCTGGGCCAGCGCCGGCGATTTCCTGGTGCGGCCTTCGTGGGTCATGGGTGTGCTGCGCAGCCGGCATCGCACTTTCGGCAACCTGGCGACGTTCTTTCCGAAGAAAGGCACCGCGGCATTGTCCGAGTGGATGGGCAGCCAGCTGGGCTCGCTCACGCCGCAGGACCTGGCCTGGGTGCGCGATCGCTGGCCCGGCAAGCTGATCCTCAAGGGCATCCTCGACGCCGAGGACGCGAAGCTGGCCGTCGCCACCGGCGCCGATGCCGTGATCGTCTCGAACCACGGCGGCCGGCAACTCGACGGCGCCACCTCGACGATCGCCGCGTTGCCACGCGTCGTCGACGCCGTGCAGGGGCGCTGCGAAGTGCTCATGGACGGTGGCATCACCACTGGCCAGGACGTGCTCAAGGCGCTGGCGCTGGGCGCGCGCGGCTGCCTCACGGGCAAGGCATTTCTCTACGGCGTGTCGGCGCGCGGCGCGGCCGGCGTGACACTGGCGCTCGACATCATGCGGCGGGAATTCGAGATCTCGATGGCGCTCACCGGCTCACGGCGCGCCAGCGACGTGGGGCCGGCGAACCTGGCCCCAACTACCTGAACCGAAGCCGTTCAGCCGGTCGCGGTCAGGAGTCCGTCGACCTCGCTGATGCGCGCGATGGCGATCAGCGAGGCGGGAAGATTCTGCAGCGACAGCGGCTTCGAACGACGCCGGCCCCAGGCCAGCCAGTCGAGCAGCACGGCGAGACCGGCGCTGTCGGCGCGCGTGACCGCCGAGCAATCGACCACGATGCGATCCGCGCGCGAGCTCTCGAGTACCAGCACGCCGATCTGGCGCGCCTCGCGCGCCGTGCCGAAGGTGAGCTCGCCGGTCACCACCACGCGGCCCGAAGTGGGCTCGCTGATGCTGACGCGTGCGCGCTGTTCGGCCTCCCCTTTCATGGCGTCAGGTCGTCTTGCCCTTGGCGGCGAGCGCGGCCTGCGCATCCGCTTCGAGCCGCGCGATCACGGCCTCGAGTCCCTTCTGGGACACCTCGGTGCCGTAGTCCTCGCGGTAGCTCTTCACGTAGCTGATGCCGTCGATGACCACGTCCCAGGCTTTCCACGCGCCGTTGACCTTGCGCATGGAATAGTTGACCGCGACCTTGGTGCCGTTCGAGCGCTTGATCTCGGTACGCACCGTGGCCTTGGTGTCTTCAGGCGCGACCTTGGTGGGGAACACCTTGAGACGGTCGGCGGTGAAATTCAGCATCTGCCCACCATAGTTGTAGAGCAGCCGCTTGTAGAACGCGTCGACGAAACGCTTGCGCTGTTCCGGCGTGGCGCTGCGCCAGTTAGGGCCGAGCACCAGCTGTGCCGCGTACGGCGTGTCGAAGTTGGGCAGCAGCGTGTTCTCGACGGTCTTGTAGAGACCGGTCAAGTCCTTGCCGTACACCGCACGGTTCTTGTCGACGTCGGCCAGCAAAACGTTGGCCGCGCTCTCGATGAGCTGCGAGGGGCCGCTGGTGTCCACCTGCGTGGGCGCCGGCTTGCCGGTGGTGGTGTTCGCCGTTGGATCCGCCGCGAACGCCGCGCCGGCCGCTAACAAACCACCGATGAACCCGACCTGAACCATTGTCTTCACTGACCGCATTATTTCTGCTCCTGTGCAGCCGGTTCGCTCTTCGTGTCGCCGCCCTTGTCCGCCATGTTGGCGAAGAACTTGTTGACCAGGCTCTCGAGCACGATCGCCGACTGCGTGAACTCGATTTGACCGCCGTCCTTGAGGAAGGTTTCAGAGCCACCCGGGCCGATGCCCACGTATTTGCCGCCCAACAAACCGGCGGTCTGGATACTGGCGTCGCTGTCGTCCGGTATCTCGGAGTACTGGTTTTCGATACGCAAGGTAACGGCCGCCTTGTAGTCCTTGGGATCGAATCTGATGGACTCGACGCGGCCGATGGTGACGCCGGCCATGGTCACCGGGGACCCGGACTTGAGGTCGCCGATGTTGTCGAACTTGGCGGTGACCAGGAAGGTTGGAGGACCGCCGCCGAGTTTCAGCGAGGTGCCCGGCAGCTGGGTGGTCAGGAAGGCCAGCGCGGCGAAGCCGAGCAGGACGAACAGGCCCGTGCCGATTTCGAGGGAGCGAGTGTTTTTCATGGCTTGCCGATCACTTCGTAGTTAGGAACGCCGCCGTGAGCAGATAGTTCAACAGCAGCACGAGAACCGAGGAAATCACCACCGTGCGGGTGGTGGCCAGGCCGACACCTTCGGGCGTGGCCTCCGCGTTGTAGCCCTCGTACACCGCCACCAGGCTGACCGCGGCGCCGAACACCAGGCTCTTGACCACGCCTTCCCACACATCGCGCAGGTCGACGGCATTCTGCGTCTGCGACCAGTAGGCGCCGGCATCCACGCCCATCTGCTGCACGCCGATGAGCTGCGCGCCGTACAGCGCGACCATGGTGAACGTGGCGGTGAGCAAAGGCATGGCGATGAAGCCGCCGAGGAAACGCGGCACCACCACGTAGCGCACCGGGTCCACCGCCATCATCTGCATGGCCGTGAGCTGCTCGGTGGACTTCATGAGACCGATCTCGGAAGTCAGCGAGGTGCCGGCGCGCCCGGCGAACAGCAACGCCGTCAACACCGGACCCAGAACCTTCAAATTGCCCAGCGCGGCAAGGACACCAACATAGTCCTCGGATCCGAAGCGCTGGAATACGTCGAAGCCCAGCAGTCCGAGCACCATGCCGACGAACATTCCCGACAGCATGATGATGACCAGGGAGCGAGCGCCGGCGTTGTAGACCTGGCGCACGATCAGCGCAGGCCGCGTGAACGACGGCACCACGCGCGCGAGCACCTGCCCCAGGAACAGCGTCATCGAGCCGATGCGGCGCAGGGCGACGACGGGCAGTGAATCGGTGGCGGCGTTCATTGCGCGTCCGCCGCTTCGTCGAGCAATTCGGCGCTGTAGTCAGCCGCCGGGTAGTGGAATGCCACCGGCCCATCGGCGAGCCCGCCCATGAACTGGCGCACCTCGGGAATGTCGCTGCGGCTCAGTTCGTCGGGCGTGCCCGAGGCCACCACGCGTCCGCCGGACAGCAGGAAGCTGTCGTGCGCGATGCTCGCGAGCTCCTGCACGTCGTGCGAGACCACGATGCTGGTGATGCCCAACGCTTCGTTCATCTGCTTGATGAGTCGGCAGATGACACCCATGGAAATCGGATCGAGTCCCACGAAGGGTTCGTCGTAGATCAGGATTTCCGGGTCCATGACGATGGCCCGCGCCAGGGCCACGCGCCGCGCCATGCCACCCGAGAGCTCCGAGGGCATGAGGCGCGCGGCTCCGCGCAATCCCACCGCGTGCAGCTTGGTGAGAACCAGCTGGCGCACCAGCGACTCGGGCAGCCTGGTGTGCGCGCGCAGCGGAAACGCGACGTTCTCGTAGACGTCCAGATCGGTGAGCAGCGCGCCGTTCTGGAACAGCATGCCCATGCGCCGGCGCAGGCCGAACAACTCGCCGGTCGACATCTTCGAGACTTCGTCGCCGAACACCTTCACGCTGCCGCGTTCGGCGTAGGACTGGCCGGTGATCAGGCGCAACAGCGTGGTCTTGCCCGTGCCGGAAGGCCCCATGAAGGCCGTGATGCGGCCGCGGCGCGCGGTGATGTCCAGCCCGTCGAAGATCACGCGGCCGCCGATGGCATAGCGGACATCGTGGACTTCAATAACAGCATCGCCGGCTTGCGCCGGCGATTCATGGCGTGGATTTGAGCTCAAGCAAGCTGGGTCCCGGACTCGGAAGGCCGCGAAGAATAGCAAAAGGGCCGTCCCGCGGCTTTCTGCCGGATTGAATCCGTACTAAACTGGTCCCACTTCAAGCGGGCCCCCAATTCACATGCTGCGCATCGGAAAACTCACGGACTACGCCACGGTGATCCTGGCCATATTGGCCGCGGATCGCTCGCGCCTGCTCACGGCCGGCGCCTTGTCCACCCGTACGCATATCGCCGCGCCGACGGTGGCGAAGCTGCTGAAGCAGATGCATCGCGCCGGCCTGGTGAATTCCACGCGCGGCACGCACGGCGGCTACCAGCTGGCGCGCGATCCGGAAAACATCAGCGCGGCCTCCATCCTCGACGCGCTCGAAGGGCCGATCGCGCTCACCGAGTGCTCCACGGGCAGCGGCCACCAGTGCGGCATCGAACACACCTGCTCCGTGGGCCGCACCTGGCAGCGCCTGAGCCTGGCCATTCGCCGCTCGCTCAGCGAAGTCACGCTGGCGCAGCTCGCCGGCCTCGACACGCGCACTCCCAGCATGCCCATCGAACGGGAGCTCAAGTTCATGGGCCGCGGCAAGGTGGCGACATGAGCTCCGAACCCCAGGCGGTCGACAACAGCATCGACGCGCTCATCGGCAAGACCTACCGCCACGGCTTCGTGACCGACATCGATTCGGACACGCTGCCGCCGGGGCTCGACGAAGACGTGGTGCGTTTCATCTCGCGCAAGAAGCGCGAGCCGCAGTTCATGACCGACTGGCGCATCAAGGCGTTCCGGCACTGGCTGACCATGAAGGAGCCGCACTGGGCCAAGCTGCGCGTCAACCCGATCGACTACCAGGGCATCTCCTACTTCTCGGCGCCGAAGTCTCCCGCCAACGCCCCCAAGTCGCTCGATGAAGTCGATCCCAAGTTGCTGGCCACCTACGAGAAGCTCGGCGTGCCGCTGCACGAACGCGCGCGGCTCGCCGGGGTAGCCGTCGACGCGGTGTTCGACAGTGTCTCGGTGGCCACGACGTTCAAGGAACGGCTGGCCGAAGCCGGCGTGATCTTCTGCTCATTCTCGGAGGCGGTGCAGAACCACCCGGCCCTGATCGAGAAATACCTCGGCACCGTCGTGCCGATCACCGACAACTTCTTCGCCTCGCTGAATTCCGCGGTGTTCTCCGATGGCTCGTTCGTGTATGTGCCGCCCGGCGTGCGCTGCCCGATGGAGCTGTCCACCTACTTCCGGATCAACGCCAAGAACACCGGACAGTTCGAGCGCACGTTGATCATCGCCGCGCCGGGCTCGCACGTGAGCTACCTCGAAGGCTGCACGGCGCCGATGCGCGACGAAAACCAGCTGCATGCCGCGGTGGTCGAGCTGGT
>Ga0070665_100007633_pt1 | contig 10997 bp, 12 predicted proteins | sample KBSS13metaG_FD_65862 | JGI IMG/M metagenome (GOLD analysis project Ga0070665, IMG submission 65862) | Switchgrass rhizosphere microbial communities from Kellogg Biological Station, Michigan, USA - KBS S1-3 metaG | ecosystem: Host-associated > Plants > Roots > Rhizosphere > Soil ...
TCGCGATCGTAGGGAGAGAAATGGAGCGCGCCGGATTTTTCATGGATCATGCGGCCCCGCATTGGGATTGCGTGCTGGAGGACTTCATCGGCGAGGCCAAGCTGCTGAAGGGCATGAATGCCGCGGGTGGAGAGGGCGAGATTAATCGAGCGGCCGCCAACGGTGTTTCCGGCGCGCGGGTCGGCTCGGCGTTCGTAGAGATCAATCTCGATGCCGCGCCGGCCGAGAAAGGTGGCGAGCAACCCTCCCGCGAGGCCGCTACCGACAAGAAGAAACTTTGGCACGATCAAGAATGAACTAATCAGCAACTGTGAATCGAGGGAAATCCAAGATAGACGAAAAAGCCGGGAAGGTAGCGCGACGCCACATTACAGCCGCTCGACACTCAAAGCTTCAAGACTTGCTCGTTCTCCAGTCGTAAGGTAAAACCGCTCTGGAGAGCCATTTTCGACCGGGTGAGCGAGTGATTCGCTCGCCTGCGTTCCAGTGGCATCATCGCTGCTGAAGTAATCCATGAATCGCCATGAAACCGCAGCCCGAACCCGAGTCGAACAAGCCCGGCGACAACGCGTCTGAATTGAAAGCCATTCTCGTGGTGGATGACGACCAGCAGCTCGCCTCGGCCCTCCAGTGGATCTTGGTGGACGCGAATTTCCTGGTCGATGTCGCCTTCGACGGTGAGGAGGCGATCGTCAAGATGACGGCACACGAATACGATGCGGTCATTTGCGATTTGAAGATGCCCAAGCTGCGTGGTGACGAGTTTTATCTAAGAGCGCGAGAGCTGCGGCCGGCGGTCTCGGATCGTTTCATTTTCATCACTGGCTACGCGACCGACCCGACGCTCCGGTCCTTTCTCGTGGAAAACGAGGTGAAGTTTCTGGTCAAGCCCTTTCCGATCAAAGGACTGATTTCCTGCGTCCGGGAGTTATCCGGCTAAGCCGCTCCTTGCTTGACGGACCAAGGTAATCCGCACGAGTGCCCATCCGGAAACTGGCAAAGGGGCCAAATCAGTGATGCTCGCTTAAAATCCGGGCGAAGCGCCAGACCTCATGAAAGGTGTTGTAGAGCGGCGCCGGCGCCACGCGGATGACGTTCGGCTCGCGGAAATCGCTTTTCACGCCCGCGGCCTCGAGTTTCTTAAATAACTCTTTCGGATGTTCGTGAACGAGAATCGAGAGTTGCGCGCCACGTTCGGTAGGCTGACGCGGAGTGATGACGGTGAAAAGCTGGGACGGCGCGCGGTCGAGCAGGAATTCGAGATAACCTGTGAGTTGGAGCGATTTGGCCCGGAGTGCAGCCATGCCGCCGGCTTCATCGAAGATTGCAAACGAGGTACGGAGCGGCGCCATCGCGAAGATGGGGGGATTGCTCAATTGCCAGGAATCGGCCGACGCCACCGGCAGGAACTCCGGCTCGAGCTGCATGCGAAAGCGCGTTGCCGGGTCGTTGCCCCACCATCCAGCGAGACGCGGAAGGCCGCGGTTGGCCGCGTGCCGATCGTGGACGAAGGCGCCGGCGACCGCACCAGGACCGGAGTTGAGATATTTGTAGGAACACCAGACGGCGAAGTCGACGTTCCAATCGTGCAGTGCGAGCGGGACATTGCCGGCCGCATGTGCGAGATCGATCCCGACGATGCAACCGCGTTTCTGGGCCAGAGCCGTGGTTCGCGCGATATCGAAAAGCTGACCGGTGAAAAAATTTACTCCGGCGAAAAGAACGAGCGCGATCTCATCACCGTGTTTTTCGATTAACGATTCGATGTCTTCCTGCCGAATCGCGTATTCCCCTTTTCGCGGCCGAGCGAGCAGGAGCGCCTCGGCCGGGTCGAAGGAATGATGAGCAATCTGGGACTTGATCGCATAGGTGTCGGAAGGGAAGGCTGGGTCTTCCATCAGGATCTTGCGACGGTCCTTGGTCGGCCGATAGAAGGTCGCCATCAGGAGGTGGAGGTTTACCGTCAGGCTGTTCATGCAAACTACTTCGTTAGGCTGCGCGCCCACCAGCCGCGCGACGGGTTCGCGCAAGGTCTCGTGGTAGGAATACCAGGGTGTCGCGGCATCGAAGTGTCCGTCCACGCCCAACTGCGCCCAGTCGCTCAGCTCCTGTTCGACGATTTTCCGCGTCGCTTTCGGCATCAAGCCTAACGAATTGCCAACAAAGTAAATGAGCGGCTGGCCATCGGCGTCGGCCGGAAGGTGAAAACGATCGCGAAAGAGGCGGAGCGAATCCTCGCGATCCTGTTGCCGGGCAAAATCTTCGTCGGCGGAGAAGGAATCTGACATGGTGAATTTTTGTGAGTGGCTAAGCAGACTAGCTAACGTGACGCTTCTGAAGTCAGCCGCTTACCGCTCATAACCTGGAAACCGTGATGATTGAATCAGGCCGTAACAGATGCTTTGCACCGGCCGGCCGTTCAAAATAGGAAAGCATCCAAACAAAGGAAAGTCCGCGTGCATCTCCAAACGATCAACCCTTGTCAGGCGGCGGTTGCATGAATTCGATCGTAGTGCCGTCGGGATCGCGCACGTAGACAACCCGTTTCCCGGCGTTTGGTCCCGCGATCAAGGTCTGCGGTTGACCGGCGGCTCTCCATCCCGAGGCGGCAATTGTCGTCAGCACCGCATCAAGATCGTCGACCGTAAACGCGACGTGAACGGAACCGACATCACAGGGCCTGAGCGCGACCCGCTTTCGATCTGACGGCGCGAGATACTCGAGCAACTCGATCTTGTGTCCGTAACCTTTCAGCACCGCGATCGAGATTTCCGCGCCCGGCACGCCGGTGATTTCACTGGCGAGTTCACCGGTCTGATGCGGTCGATGAGAGATCTGGAACCCGAGCACATCCCGCCAGAAAGCGAGCGAACGTTCGAGGTTCGCGACGGTGATGCCGGTGTGGTCGGCGGCGATAATGCGAAAGGGGTGTGTCCTCACGTCGTCAAGGCATCGTTTAAGTCGGCCTCGTCGCGATTTCAACCGTTGCTCTCGTCCGAAGCAGCGGATCTACTCGTCGCAGGCTGGTTCGGAGTGTGATTTTTTCGGCACGCCGGAGGCAATGTAAAACGCGCCCAACCAGTATTTGAGGAGATCGCGCAACTCGAACGCGAATAAAGAGGAAACTCCCTAACGAATTGCTTGTCTCGCCAAAACGGACGATGGAATTTGGGAAATGTCATGAGCACGCTCACCTGTTGCCCTGTCTTGGAGCTTCGCCAATACACCCTGAGACCGGGCATGCGCGACGTGCTGATTGAGCTTTTCGAACGGGAGTTTGTCGAAAGCCAGGAAGCCCTCGGCATGACGCTTGTCGGACAGTTTCGCGACTTGGATGATCCGAATCGGTTCATCTGGTTGCGTGGCTTCGCCGACATGACGACACGCGCGCAAGCCTTGCACGATTTTTATGGCGGACCGGTTTGGAAAGCCCATCGCGAAGCAGCCAACGAGACGATGATCGACTCCGACAACGTCCTGCTTTTGCGTCCGGCGCGGCCGGCCTCCGGGTTTTCGCTCGATAACGCCGAACGCCCTGCGTCAGGAGCCAAGACGAATCCGCGAGGGCTGGTGGTAGCAACGATTTATCACCTCAAAGACGAGACCGAACACGACCTGGTGGATTTCTTCGAACGCGCGCTTCAATCGGAACTGAGCCGCGCTGGCGCCTCCGTTGTCTCGTATTTCGTGACCGAGAAGCATCCGAACACTTTTCCGGCGTTGCCCGTGCGCGAAACGGCGAATGTCTTTATCTGGTTCTCGGTTTTTGCGGATGAGATGACCTACGAGCGGCACGAGGCGGCTCTTGCGAACTCAATCTCTTGGAAGAACAATCTCGCCGAGCTCGGGGCTCGGCTGAATGAGCATCCGGAAATCTTGAGACTTCTTCCGACGCAGCGTTCGCTATTACATGGCTGACCCAATGTGGGGCCTTCGCGCCCCGAGGGCTGTGAGGCCGGTGAGCCACTCGCCGGGGTCACGGCGTAGAGGCCGCGATTACCTTGAGCTCGATCGCAATCGGAGTGGGTAACGCGCCAACTTCCACCGTCGTCCGCGTCGGATTCGGCTTGCCAGGCCCGGCGAAGTATTCCGGATAAATGCGGTTAAAGATCGCGAAGTCCTTCTTCATGTCGGTTAAAAAGACGGTGACGTCCACGATGTCGTTCCAAGTCGCGCCAGCGTCTTCCAGAACAAGGCGCACGTTTTCGAAAACGGCGTGGCACTGTCTTTCAATGTCGTAACTCACGATGTTGCGCTCGGCATCGAGCGTCACTCCAGGAATCTCCTTGCTCCCACGGACCCTGGGTCCGATCCCGGAAAGGAAAAGAAGATTGCCAACTCGTTTGGCGTGTGGAAATGCGCCGACCGGCTCGGCCGCGCGCTGGCTTTCGAAGGATTCTTTCATGATAAGGATGCCTCCAGCTCGGGCAGGCGCTGCATAATAACCTGTCACGCCTCCTCCACCAACTCGCGCACGATCTCGCCCACGGGTTTCACTTCGCACACCAGATCGACCCCTTGGCCTGCGAGGAAATCCATGCGTCAAGATCACCGGTCACTGCGCGATTCGGCGGGAACCCCATGAAGCGCTGCAGCGGCATTTGCTGACCCGCGATCGTTAGGAACGAATTCTCTAGTAGTCAAGATCGCCCGGCAGCTGACTATTTTGGTTTCTATTCGTTAGTCACAAACAGGCTAATGCGTCTTTCGGCATAGCCCGCCTAAATAAGTCCGAATACAGATGCGCCTCAAGCTGGCCTGAAGGGCACAAGCATCGGTACACGGCGGCGATAGGCATCGTAGGCTTCAGGGCCGAGTTGTTCGCGCAGGAAACCTTCTTCGAGTCGCGCTTTCACCCAAAAGCCGAATGCCGCCAGCAACGCGCCTCCGATCGCTATCAGCGTTCCTTTAACGAGCGCCAGCGCGACCGCCGCCAAGATGATTCCTGTGTAGATCGGATGACGCACGATGCCATACGGCCCAGTATCGACAATCCGGTGATCCGCTTTGCGAGTCACAAAGGCGGACCAGAGCTGACCTAGATGGAGTCGCGCCCACCAGGCGAAGCCAAAGCCCATCGCACAAAGCAAAGACATCGCCCAGGCCGCGCTGATCGGAAGCGTCCAGATCCGCAACGGACCGTGATACCGGTTAGTCCGCACAGCGAAAAGCAAAATGAAACCGCTGATGGTCAATAAGCGATACGGGAGCTGCTGCGCGAGACTCGCCCGTGACTGAGCGCGGCTCGACCAGCCGGAAGCCAGAAACCACGACACAGCCCATATGGTCCAGATGGTGTAACAGGCGCGCTCCGGATCGATGGCGAATCTCGAAATCATTTTCGCCAACACTTTGCACCGTGCATCAAAGCGGGCAATGGGCATCCGTTTACGTCCATACGGTGCCTCTGCATTCCGATCTTATTCAGGGTCTAATTCTGGCTCGTGAATTCCGATTTCCGGTCATTTCCGGTCGAAACCCAAATTACCGAATGGTTTGGAACCTATTCAGTCAGGCGGCGAGGTGATCTACGGCTGTGCGCAGTTCGTTTAGATCAAATGGTTTTGGGAAAATCGCCTGTACGTTCAGCCGCTCGTAGGCTTCGCGGATTTCCGGTGAAATCTGGGCTGACAAGACAATGATATTGCCGGGAATTCCCCGTTTTCTAATCGCATCGACCAATTCCACGCCAGTGAGGTTTGGCATTTTTTGATCGACGATAATTAGATCATAGAGGTTCGAAGGGGCGTCGAGCATCGCAAGCGCGGCTGGGCCGCTTTCCGCGCTGGAGACTTCGAAGCGCGGCTTTGCAAAGACGTACTTAAGGGAAACAGCCACGGACGGTTCGTTATCGACCGCCAGGATCCTAAAAGGCGCGCTCATCTCCCTACAAACGGAGCAACGTCCGTACCGATGTCCAAGCCGATAAACGACAGATTTTCTTTTTGCATCGCATCTGTCAACAAATCCGTAATAAGCATATAAATAGAATGATCTTGCTGATAATAAGCTCGTTAAAGACGCACACAAGATTCACCAAAATGGGAAGTGAAAATCTTTGTTATCTGGGTCAATCAATGTCCATGTTGCGCAAACAGATTGGAGTCACGCATTGTTTGAATCCGACCGTCCACGCGGCTAAATAGTCCAGGCGTCGATCGCGACTAAGGTGTTTTAGAGGAGGCGAGTTCTATTGACCCGCCACCCCGTCTCTAGGCTCAACCAACCAAGCGAGAAACTGGCGCGCCGGGTCACTCTGTGATATCCGCATTGCGATGCGAAAGAGAGTTCCAGAGAGTCCGCGCCGTGCCAGGCTGTTGGTGCTGGTGGACGAATCAAATGTCGGAAGTTCGGTACGGACCGCGGGCCGTGGGCTCGATTGGTTAAGGCTGCGCGCGTTTCTCGCAGGGCCGGAATCCGGACGCGACCTGATCGAGATGGTGGTGTATGCGGGGCTGCCACCAGCGATCCCACTCTGGCAGGACGAGCGGGACAAGAAGAACAAGTTTGTTTATTGGTTGCGCTCCAATGGATTTATGGTGGTGACCAAGGATGGGGCGCCGGCTGAAGAAGGCCATTACAAGGCGAATGTGGATGTAATGATGGCGATCGACGCGCTAGAGCTAACGGTCGCGACGGAGCCGGATGTGGTCATTCTCGTAACCGGTGATGCAGATTTCGCCTATCTCGCGACGAAGTTGCGTCGACGCGGAATTCGGGTGGAAGTGGCCTCAGTGACGCAGAATCTCGGCAGCCTCCTGAAATCAGCAGCTAATGCAGTGATCGACTTGGCGCCGTTATTTCGTACTTTTGAGCTCATGCCAGTGGCCGAAACTCCTGCGCCGCGCGAGACGCGGCGGAAGCGCCCTCTCTAAGGATCGGACACCACTCCTGTCGGCGCCGGCTCCGCGTATTCTGGTTAATCCGGCTGTGCGACGCGGACGGCGGCCGCCGAGTCGCACCGAAGCAAGAAATTAGCGGTCGTGCTGTGCCCGGATCGTGAAACCAGCGATTAGCTCGCCGCCGGGAGCGATTTGCTGGATGCCGTCCTTGTCTTCGAAAGCGCGCTGTTCATGGCGATCGGTGAGACCCCAACACGGCTCGATGCAGAGAAAGGGGCCGCCATCTGACCACAAAGTGAGGTACGGGACCTCGACGCAGTCGAGGGTGGCACGCCGACCGCTTGGTAGATCGCGGTAGACGAAGGTACGATGCGGCACGTCAACCAATTCCAAAATATAGGAGCCTGGGAGAGCAGAGCGATCGAAGGGCATCTCGCCACCGGCATGATCGATCGTGGCGGTATCTCCGGTTAGATAATTTCCAGGTGAGAACCAGCGACGGTAGCGGCCAGGTGGCATTTCGAATTGGAAGGTGTCGAAGCTGGTGGCGGCAAAGCCGGGATGCAACCCGAATTCGAGGTGCGCGGTAAGTTCGGGCTCGTGATTCTGGAACCAGAAACGCACCGCCAACTCTTCGCCGCGCAAGCTATAGGTGAGCGCGAGGGAGACTTTGAGTGGATATTCCTCCAGCGCGATTTCGTTAGGCGAAATACGGTAGGTGAGCGACGCGCCGCAGGCACCAAGGTCCACGCTGACATCCGCAAACAGCTTGTGGCGCAGGAAACTGTGGGTGCCACCTCGGATTTCGCGTCCGCGGTAGAGACTGTGCTCATCCTTCAATCGGTGTAGGAAGTAGCCCATGACGGTAGCGTGATTCCCCCACCCGCTTGCCGGTTTGTCGATCTCGTTGTCGCGATAAAGAAAACCGGTCCAACTCCCATTCGCATCGCGCCGGGCCAGACTAACGAGTTCGGCACCGTGGCGCGAGACGATGATGCGCAGGCCGCGGTCTTCGTCCGTCAGGATGTCGAGCAAGCGCTCGCTACGAACTTCTTCGCAGTGCGAGAACTTCATTCGCTGCAATCATGGAACAGCATTTTCCTAGGGTAAAGTTCCGATCTTAGCCGGAGTCTGGCCTACCGGAGCCCGTCGATCTCGCTTCGTCGCGACCAAGTGATCAGGGGAATAACCCGCGAATGTGTTTGGCGTGCATGACTCGCTCGACGCCGATCGCCATCGCCGCGGTGCGATGTGAGACTCTGTCCCTTTTCGCACGCCGGATGACCTGGACAAACGAATGCTCGAGGATGCGGAAGAGTTTGTCAGTCACTTCCGTCTCGCTCCACATGAAGGCTTGCAGGCCTTGCACCCACTCGAAGTAGGAAACAATCACACCACCCGCATTGCAAAGAATGTCTGGGATAACGAAAACCTCCTCCCAGCGCTTGTTCAGGTGCAGGTCGGCTTCCGGGCTGGTCGGCCCGTTGGCGCCCTCGGCCAGAATGCGACACTTGATCTTGTCAGCGTTCTTTTCCGTAATCACACGATCGATTGCGCACGGAGCGAGAACGTCGCAGGGCATCTCGAGGAGTTCATTCGGGTCAACCCGATCGCCCTGATCAAAGGCGCGCAGGTTGCCTTTTTTCTTAACGTGGAGGTCGGCGGCCTTCACATCGATGCCCTTGGGATTATAGAGTGCAACCGTGTGATCGCTGATCCCAACCACTTTTACACCGGTCTTTAAGCCTAACGAAAGCGCGGCGACCGAGCCGACGTTGCCAAAGCCCTGCACGATGGCGGTAGATTTTTCCGGATCCATCTTCAGCATGTCCATCGCGCGTTCAATGAGGTAGACGACGCCACGTCCCGTCGATTCGCGCCGGCCTTCCGTGCCACCGATCGCAACCGGCTTACCGGTGACGATTTCGTTCACTGAATAGCCTTGGTAGACCGAATAGGTATCCATAAACCAGGCCATCACCTGTTCGTTAGTCCCCATGTCCGGACCCATGATGTCGGTCTTTGGACCGACGAACGGGATCATCTCCTGCATGTAACGGCGCGAAACGGCTTCGAGCTCTTTGTGAGAAAGCTTGGTCGGGTCGCAGGCGACGCCACCCTTCGCTCCGCCATAGGGCAAATTATTAAGCGCGCATTTCCAGCTCATCCACATCGCGAGCGCGGCGGTTTCACCCATCGAGAGATTCGGCGCAAAACGCGTCCCGCCCTTGGTCGGGCCGAGCGTGAGGTGATGCTGCACCCGGTAGCCCTGGAAGGTTTTCGTACTGCCATCATCCATGTGCACCGGAAGAGTAACGGCCATCGCCCGCTTCGGGTACATGAGCCGGTCGCGATCGTTCTTGTCGATATTGAGGTAATCGGCGATGACCTGAAATTGGTCACACGCCATCTGAAAGACTTCGTCGTCGTATATCATAAAGGCGGAGCCGACACGTTAGAGCAGGCCGGCAGTTTGTGCTGTTGTTTTTCCGCCGCAACCCGTGGGCCGTCAAATGCAATTCGCGGACAACGGCGGCACCGGTAGGGTTGGCCGATTGTTCGTTTTGCCATTGGCGCTTGTTCTCGTCCTCGATTCCCTGTTTGTTTTTCGAGGGCCGGGAACGAAGACAACGAGGAGAACGATCGCAAACTGACAATGAGAACGATTGGCAGCCCGGGCGCGCTGCCTTAATCTCCGCGAGCAAACATGACCGAGCTCGATCCTGAACTGCAGCCGGAGACGATTGCGGTGCACGCTGGCCGCGAGGTTGACTCCTCAACCGGCGCGGTCGCACCACCCATTCATCTTTCGACGACTTTTGAACGAGCCACGGATGGAAGTTTTCCGACAGGCTTCAATTACACACGCTCCGATAATCCGAATCGCGCGGCGCTCGAACAGGCGCTCGCCGCGGTCGAGGGCGGTGCGGTCGCGGCGGCCTTTGCCTCCGGCGTAGCGGCGGCAATGGCTGTCTTCCAGACGCTCTCGCCTAACGATCACGTAATCGCGCCGCTCGAGGCCTACCACGGCATCCTGCGCCTCTTGGGTAGCATCTTTGGACGTTGGCAACTGGCCGTCGATTTCGTGGATCTGACCGATCTCGTCTCGCTCGAAAAGTCGCTCCGCGCGAACACAAAGCTCGTCTGGGTTGAGACACCATCCAACCCGACGCTGAAGCTGACCGACATTGCGGCGGTGGCCGAAGTGGCGCATCGGGCCGGCGCAATTCTGGTTTGCGACAACACATGGTCGCCTATCATTCAGCGACCATTCGCCCTCGGCGCGGATCTGGTCTTGCATTCGACCACAAAATATTTTGGCGGCCATAGCGACGTGCTGGGCGGCGCATTGATCGCGCAGCAGGATGACGGATTTTTTCAAAGTCTGCGCGAGATCCAGTCGGTCGGTGGGGCGGTGCCCGCTCCATTCGATTGCTGGCTGGTGCATCGCGGTATTCAGACGCTACCCTGCCGGATCCATGCGCAATGCGAAAACGCGCGGCGGGTGGCGGCGTTTCTTGATTCGCATCGGCGTGTCGCACGGGTGCATTATCCTGGGCTCGCCTCGCACCCACAGCGCGGCCTCGCCCAACGACAGATGCAGTTGTTTGGCGCGATGGTTTCCTTCGAAATCAAAGGCGATCGTGCGGCGGCGATGGCGCTGCCGAACCGCACCAGGATTTTCACGCGCGCAACCAGCCTCGGCGGGGTGGAAAGCTTGATCGAGCATCGACAATCGATCGAAGGTCCAGACACGCGTACGCCCGAGACGCTGCTCCGACTCTCCATTGGGCTCGAACATCCCGACGATCTGATCGCCGATCTCGACCGAGCGCTGGGTTAATCCCTCACGCTCCCACGAGAGCTCGAACTTTGGATTGGATCAGCCGTTCGATTTCGATCACGGGCAGGAGCACGAGGAAAGTTCCGGCAATGCCGCTAGAGCCTGAGCTTCCGGCGCACGAGGATGACCACGTCATGGACTTCCGCGACTCTCAGCAAGTAGGCGGCGCCAAAGAACGATCCGGCCCCGACGACAATTGTGAACAGCATCTCCACGATCAATTTCCATTGCGACGCATGAGCAGGCGACGGCAAAAGGAATCTTTGAGAGACCAAACAAACCGCGGCTAGCACAGCGCCGGCGACAAAAAT
>Ga0070665_100007634_pt1 | contig 10997 bp, 10 predicted proteins | sample KBSS13metaG_FD_65862 | JGI IMG/M metagenome (GOLD analysis project Ga0070665, IMG submission 65862) | Switchgrass rhizosphere microbial communities from Kellogg Biological Station, Michigan, USA - KBS S1-3 metaG | ecosystem: Host-associated > Plants > Roots > Rhizosphere > Soil ...
GTAGAGGGCGGCGTCGTTGTAACGCTAAGGATGAAAGAAAGCCATCTTTCTGGATAAATGATCAGCGACCTTGCTCGCTGCCGCCACCAGCTCGCGCGCTGCAGCCTAGGCGCGAGCGCCAGCGGATAAGGTCGAGCAGAAGTTAGCGCTAAGGTGTTGACGATCCAAGTCTCCTCAAGAGCTATAATAGACTTAGCTGATACCGTGACGTGATGGTTTGGTTTAATGCTGGTGATCGGGTACCGAGAGTTGGCCCTCAAGCACCCGGCGCGCCGAGACAAAAGCCGAGGTCCCAACCACCGACAGGCTGGGCGCCCTTGCGGGAAGCATCGACGCGCGCTCCACCAAAACTGATGGAGCCTCACCGTTCTGAGGGACTGAATATTGGTAATCAGAGTGTCGCACGGTTGCGTGGTGACAACATGGACAACGGTATCCCAGTGTCTTTCGGCCATTTAAGTGGCGATGACGGCCATTCTCCTCAAGGCAGAGTTTGTCCAATAGGCTATCTCGGTGTCTTCGCTTTTGCGGTCGAATAGCGAAAAATACAAATCACGCCGAGGGCCCATTGCTCAGCGCAACGTCGCGCAAAGGAGCACGTGTCTGCGCGTAGCTGCTGGGCGAATGACGAAGATGCTCCTTGAATGCATTTGAGAAATTTTGGCTTGGATTGAGGTCCGAGTGATCATCTCATCTATGCGTTAGAACGGGTCAGTGGTTCTGATCCCTTCAAGGCAGGGATCGTAAGCCCCTTTTAAACAGGCTTTAGCAAAAACCGTTCAATTTGAGGATTCGATAGGCTTCGATCGAGCTTCGAAGTGCATCCTCAGAATTGCGGTCTCCGTCATTGGCGTCGGGATGGTGCATTTTGAGCCTCTCCTTATAGCGGCTCTTGATTTCTTGGGATGTCGCCTGGGAAGAAAGGCCGAGTGTTTCGAAAGCTTTGGCTTCCAGTACCTTGAGCTTTCTCTGTTGGGCGCCGATCCGCGATTGCCCCTGCCGATCGGCTTTGCGAGCATTTAGCGTTTTTGCCGAGCCTGAACGAACTGAAGACGGTAACGGAGTTTCAGTCGCCGCGCTCACCCTCTTACCCCAGGTCGGGCGCGCACCCGTCGTCGCTTCTTTCTGGTAACGGGCGACGTCGGCATTGGAGGGTGGCGTCGTAAAACTATAACCCTTGTTGTAGTCAGTCACATGCTCAAGGCAGAATAAGAGGTAAAGACCTTCTGCACCCGATCCCACCGGCGCACGGTGAGTACCGCTCTTTTCACACCCGTCCCATTGGCATTTTGGGCCTGTGGCTTGGCTGGGCGATGGCGAGCGTTTGCGAGCGGATCGAAGACCTACGAATATTTTCGAATCATGCGTCATTAGAACTATATGGACGCGGAATACCCCTAGGGCAACATCAGACACGTCCAATCTCGATCACACGGACAGCATGCGCGATAGCCAGCCTCACCGGGGGAAGCACTGTTTTCTTGGAAATTGGCCATTTGGAAATGGCCAGTATGGAAAATTTCGGGTCATGCTCATGTCTCGCTGAAAACCCCGCCCGCTCGACAATCATTCTCGCGAGGTGTGCATAGATCTTCCCGATAAGACGATAGCTCGTGGTTGCGGTATCCTCGACGGATTGTCGGCCGCGAAATGAAAAAAGGGTCAAATCCTGCTGAAACTCAACACTCTTGAATTCTAGCATCATTCTTGGTATTTTGATATCAAAGAGATCATTTTTCCAAGGATGATATCAATGCCGGCGGTCACCATTCGTAACCTTTCTGAAGAAACACATCGCGCTCTGAGGGTGCGAGCGGCTCATCATGGCCGGAGCACGGAGGCCGAGATTCGTGCCATTATTGAAGCGGCTGTTCGTCCTCCGGAACGTATTCAGCTCGGGTCCTTGCTAGCGGCCATTGGTCGCGACGCCGAGCTTTCCAATAGCGACGTTGAAGCTCTTCAGAAAAGTCGCGACAAGACACCTGCTAAGCCGATGACCTTCGAATGATCTTGCTTGACACCAACGTCATATCCGAACCTTGGAAACCGGTTCCGGACGAGGCGGTGATTGCCTGGTTGGACGCCCAAGCTGTCGAAACGCTGTTCATCTCCGCAATAACGATTGCGGAACTTCGCTTCGGAATTGCTGCTATGCCTTCAGGCAGACGGCAAACTATCCTCCGCGACCGTCTCGAGGGCGAGGTGCTGCCACACTTTTCCGGCCGCATCCTGTCCTTCGATCTGACTACTTCTCAGTTCTACTCTGAACTAATGGCACGCGCTCGAGCGTCTGGGAAAGCGATCGGCACGGCCGATGGCTACATTGCAGCCACAGCGGCAGCAAATGGCCTCACGATCTCAACTCGCGATACAAGCCCTTTCGAGGCTGCCGGGGTGAAAGTGATCAACCCCTGGTCCAGATAACCACAATGGTCATCTGGGCGTGACGCAAGGCATTGTTTGTTCAACGCAACCGAGCCGGTTAGGCGCATAATTCCGCAGATGGGTTGGGTGCCATCATCGGCATCGTAGTGTCTCCACAGTCGGGAATGAGGCTTTTGTCATTGCCAGCTGGCAAGCAGGACTTCAAGTGTAGCACGATCCTCGTCGTCCAGACGGGCGAGTCCTGGTGCTCGAACTGGGCCAACCGCAAGCCCCTGTATCTGCATCGCTTCCTTCACCACAGTCACATTGGCGCCGTTCCGGTATCGTGTCCGCAGCCGTTCGAACAACTCGATCTTTTCAACGATCTTACGTGCGGTCGAGAAATCGCCGGCCGTCAGTGCATCATGAACTTGCAGGGAAAATTGCGGTGCGACATTGACGAGACCGGATGTGAAACCGCGGGCTCCGACGGCGCAGAAGGCGGGAGCCCAGCTTTCTGCCAGTCCACACACGTAAAGTGAGCCGTCAGGATCGGAAGCGGCGATCGCACGCGACAGAAGCATAATATCGGTCGTCGCGAACTTTATGCCTGCGACATTCGGATGGCTCGATAGTCTGACCATGTCATTGACCGAGAACCCGTCGGCGCGGACATAGGCTACGAGAGGCAATTCGCTGCCTTCAGCCAGGCCGATAAAATAGTCGATCTGTGATTGCGGCGCTGCGAACGGGTCAACCGGCTGGTGGGACATGACCGCAGACGCGCCCATCTCCCTGGCCCGACGCGCCATGGACAGGGCCTCCCGCTGTGAGCGTCCAATCGCTGCAGTAACGGGGGCTTGCCCGTTCACCCCTTCAATCGCAGCTTCGTAGACCTTGAAAATTTCAGCGGGCGTCAACGCGTAAAACTCGCCGGTATTGCCCGCAGCAACGATATTGTGGATGCCCGCCTTTGCTACACGGGCATAGGCTTCGATGGTGACAGCTATATCGACTTCCCCGTCTGTCTCGTAAGCCGTTACGGGGACGCCGGAAATACCGTGCAGAGCCTGGCGGAAATCGAATGTCGTCATCAACTGGTTTCCTTAAAAATCAAAGGGCATCTTCAGATAGAAAATTTGTGAACGGCTACGCCCGCGACAGGCACATCAAACGCAACAAGCGTACCTGGGGTGGTTGTTCCGTTCGTTTCGGTCACAAGACTCGTGAGATAGATCGTTTTGAGGTCCGGGCCGCCGAAACATGGCATTGTCGGCCCTTTGAACGGCAACCTGTATATCTCAAACAGTTCGCCCTCCGGCGAAAAGCGGTTGAGACGCCCGGCCTGAACGCCGGCGCTCCAGTAACAGCCTTCGCAATCGGTCGCCGCGCCATCAGGCCTGCCTTCGTCGGGTGCGAAATCGTGCAGGCGCTCGGCTGGACCGAGCCTGCCCGTCGCGGCATCGAAATCGAACGCCTGATACATCAGACCGCTGCTATCGGAATGATACATGCGCGTTCCGTCCAGATTCCAGGCAAGCCCGTTCGATGTGAACATATCGCCATTGATGACAAGCTCGACGCCGCCATCCGGCGCGATACGATAGAGGCGGGCATTTCCTGTCTGCACGGCAGCCTCGTCGCGGGTTCCCACCCAGAAATGGCCATCGGGGCCGACCTTGCCGTCGTTGAGACGGCTGTCTGCTCGTCCTTCGTCCGGATCGCACAGCAGTTCGAGCGCGCCGTTTGCGGGGTCTAGAAGGTGCACGCCCGTCTTGAGGCCCGCCACAACAAGGCCATTGTCGCAAAGACCGAGGCATCCCACCTGGGCGGGCATTTCGTATCTGTCGAGTTTGCCGCCCGGATGCAGGCAGAAAATGGCGGGGGCGAGAATGTCGACGAACCACAGATTCCCGGTACGCTCATCCCATGCCGGTGATTCGCCGACCTTCAACGGCGTGTCGATGAGAGAGCGGAGTTTCGGCTCTATGATGCGTGGCTGGATCACTGATTATTTTCCCTTGCCCTGTATGGCTCGCCTTTTGAAATGTGGAAAAACGGTTCTAGCTGCCGACGCCCTGAAACATGCGGGCACGGGCCTTCAGGATGTGATCTTTCATTGCGTCATGCGCGGCCTGTTCCTGGCGCGCAAAAATCGCTTCCACGATTGCCGTATGTTCGTGCTGTACCTCGCGCACATGTTGCGGCGTGCGCTTGAGGCTGAGGCTGCGTGTCACCGACTGGCCGATCGCGAAATGCGGCTTGAACCAGATCCGCACGGTGATGTGGAACTGGTTATGGCTCGCTTTAGCAATGGCTTCGTGCAGGGCAAAGTCCTCCTCCGCACCAAGATCGTTGCGCGCAAGACACTGTTCCAGCGCGGTAATGGCCTGTTCGATGCGGGCTTTGTCGGCAGCCTGCCAGCTGCGTGCTGCAAGTTCGGCGGCTGCAGACTCAAGGCCGGACCGGAACTCGAAGAAACGCTGCACATCGGCAAGCGAGCCGACAGGAACCTGCTGCAACACGGATGAATCCGGCTGCTGGCGCACATAGGAGCCGGAACCTTTCTGCGAAACGATAAGCCCGTCGTTGCGCAGCCGCTCCAGCGCTTCGCGCACCACAGGCCGGGAAGCCCCGAACAGGGAAGCCAGATTTTGCTCCGACGGCAACCGCTCGTTCACGGGAAACCGCCCATCAGAAATCATTCCGATGATCTTTTCGTAGATGATGTCGCTCAAGCGAGTCTCGCCTCGAGCGGCGGCGGATGCGGTTTGATTGTCCATCAGCAGCCCTTCCGTTGCAAATCGCTGAAGTTAATGGGTTTCCTGCATTTCAATCGCAACAGAAATACCGGGTTTTTCATGAACGTGGTTACTGTCGTGCCGGCTCTTTCCTCAAACCTGATCGTGAAAACCGGTCTACGAATAAAAAATATGTAAAAATCTGTCAATACTTGTAATCATCTGAAAACGCCCATATGGTCTGCCCTGCCGGTGGAGGATCGGTGTGCTGGCTGGCCGGGAGGCTGTTGCGGTTCGGTGAAAGCTGTCTCGCTGCCGGTGATTTTTTGGGAGGATAGTCGATGCGCGATGGGGATAAATTTTCACTGGGCGTGACGCGCCGAACCTTTATGGCTGGGCTTGGCGGCGTCGCCGCCGTGTCCGTCATCGGGAGCTCGGCCCTGGCTGCTGCCGGCAAGGAAGCGCCGGAACTGGCAGCCCTGGTAAAAGACGGCAAACTGCCGCCGTTGGCGGAACGTCTGCCAAAAAATCCGATGGTGGTAACGCCGCATGAAAAGATCGGCACCTATGGCGGCACATTGCGCCGCGGCCTGCGCGGTTCGTCGGACCATAACGGCATCCTGCGCATGGTCGGCAACCAGGGGCTGGTGCGCTGGAACATGGACTTCACCGAAGTTCTGCCCAACCTTGCCGAGAAATGGGAGGTCAATGACGACGCCTCGCAGTTCACCTTCCACCTGTTGCAGGGCGCGAAATGGTCTGATGGACATCCCTTTACCGCAGATGACGTGGTGTTCGCCATCGAGGACTGCATCAAGAACAAGGAGCTTTACAGCGCTACCCCGGCGCAGCTCTCCGTCGCCGGTAAGGCGGTCGATGTCGAGAAAGTCGATGATTTCACGGTCAGGTTCAAATTCGCAGCGCCAAACGCGCTCTATCTGGAAAACCTCGCCACGCCGCTCGGCCAGCATCCGACGCTGTTTGCCAAGCATTATTGCAGCAAGTTCCTGCCGAAATACAACACGGCGCTCGATGCCGACGTCAAGGCGGCTGGCGTGTCCAGCTGGACGGAACTGTTCCGCGCCAAGTGCGGCGACATCGAAATTCCGTCGCGCTGGTCGAATGTCGACAAGCCGACGCTCGACCCGTGGGTGGTCAAGGAACCCTATTCCGGCGGCGCGACCCGTGTGGTCATGACACGCAATCCTTACTTCTGGCAGGTCGATACGGAAGGCAACCAGCTTCCCTATATCAACGAAGTCAATTTCGGCATTTCGCAGGATGTCGAATCGTTGATGCTGAACGTCATCTCCGGCAAGATCGACATTCAGGAACGCCATATCAGCGTTCTCGCCAACAAGCCGACGCTGTCGCAGAACATGAAAAAGGGCGATTACCGTCTGTTGACGCTGGTGCCATCGGCTGCGCAGCAGTGCCAGATCTACCTCAACATCACCCACAAAGACCCTGAGATGCGCAAGATGTTCGGCGACAAGTCGTTCCGTCAGGCGCTGTCCATCGCGCTCAACCGCCAGGAAATCATCGACATCGTCTATTTCGGCCAGAGCGAGGGCTATCAGGCCGGGCCGCGCCCGACACATCCCTGGTATCACGAAAAGCTGGCGCGTCAGAACACCGAATACGATGTCGCCAAGGCGAACGATCTTCTCGACAAGGCCGGCTACGACAAGAAGAACGGCAACGGCATGCGGCTCCGGCCCGACGGCCAGCCGATTTTCTTTTCGATCGATGTGATCCCGACACTCTATCCCGATCTGGTCGATGCGCTGGAACTGGTGAAGGCGCAGTGGGCGCAAATCGGCGTCGATATCAAGGTCAACACCATCGAACGCGCGCTGTACTACACACGCGGCGATGATAACGCCCATGATGCGGCGGTCTGGCCGGGTCCGGGCGGTCTCGATCCGATGCTCGACCCGCGTGACTTCTTCGCGTTCCACCCGCAGGGGTCGCGCTACGCCATTCCGTGGGCGCTTTGGTACACATCCAACGGGCAGAAGGGGGAAGAGCCGCCGGAAAGCCAGAAGAAGCGCTTCAAACTGTTCGATGAAGCGCGTTCGACGGCCGACCTTGTCAAGCGCGGCGAGAAGATGAAGGAAATCTTCGATATTGCGGCGGAAGAGTTCGAGACGATCGGTCTTTGCCTTGCCGTTGGTGGTTTCGGTATCATCCGCAACAACCTTCGCAACGTGCCGGAGAAAGAACCCGACAGCTGGTCATGGCCCAACCCCGGCCCGGCGTTGCCGCAACAGTTCACCTTCACAAGCTGACACCGCCACATGGGCGTCGCTTCATCAATGCGGCGGCGCCTCTCAGGTTGCTTCGACCACCCGCAAGCCGTCTCGTAGTGGAAGGCGGCGCGTGTGGTAAAACGTGATTGCGAGAACGTCATGCTGCTATTTATCGTAAAACGCCTGCTGTGGATGATACCATCCCTGTTCGCCGTCAGTTTTCTTGCCTTTGTACTGATCCAGCTGCCACCCGGTGACTACGTGACGACTTACATCGCCACGCTTGCTGCGTCGAACGAAGTCATAGACCACAATACGGCGGCGCAACTGCGAGAGCGCTTCGGCCTCGATGACCCGATGATCGTGCAATATCTCAAATGGATATGGGGCATCATCAGTCGCGGCGATTTTGGCATCTCGTTCGAATGGCAGCAGCCCGTTTCCGGCCTCATCTGGGAGCGCATGGCGCTGACGCTGGTTCTGGCAATAGCAAGCCTTCTCGCAACCTGGGCCATCGCACTTCCGATCGGCGTCTTCTCCGCCGTGCGCAAATATTCGATCGGCGATTATCTTTTTACCGCCTTCTCCTTTTTCGGCCTGTCCATACCGTCATTCCTTCTGGCGCTGGTGCTGATGTATGTCGCGGCGGTGGAATTTGGGGCCGATGTCGGAGGGCTGTTTTCGGCGGAGTACGAGACTGCCTCGTGGAGCATCGCCAAAATGATGGATCTGATGGCCCACATCTGGCTACCAGTTGCGATCCTCGCGGTATCCTCCACGGCAAGCCTCATCCGCGTGATGCGCGCAAACATGCTGGACGAATTACCCAAACCCTACGTGACCACCGCGCGCGCAAAGGGATTGTCCGAGTTCCGGCTGCTGACGAAATATCCTTTGAGAATTGCGCTCAACCCATTCATTTCCACGATTGCATGGCTGTTGCCCAATCTCATTTCAGGCTCGGTTGTGGTTGCTATCGTGCTCAATCTGCCGACGGCCGCGCCGCTGCTTTTGCAGTCGCTGATGGCGCAGGACATGTATCTAGCCGGCGCCTTTGTGCTTTTGATCTGCGGATTGACGTTGATCGGATCACTCATCAGCGACATCCTTCTTGCGCTGGTCGATCCGCGCATCCGTCTCGAATAGGAGGGCGCCATGAGCGATATCGCCATCACCACCAATACCCGGCCGGACCGCGCTGCCGTCGCCTCGCAATGGCAACTGATCTGGTGGGCGTTCAAGCGCCACAGGCTGGCCATGGCCGCCCTGTTCGTCACCATCGCCATGTATATCGTCGCGCTTTTGCCAGGTTTCTTCGCCATCAACGATCCGGTTCTGCAGAATGCGCGCGCCACCTTCCATCCGCCGCAACGTGTGCATTTCATCGATACGACGGACGGCCTCTCGCTTGGTCTGCACTATTATCCGCTGAAGCTGACGCGCGATCCTGAAACGCTGGCGGCGGTGTTCGTCGAAGATACGGCCAAGAAAATCCCGATCCAGCTATTCGGTCGCGGCTACGAATATTCGGTGCTCGGCCTGTTCACCACGGATATCCATCTGCTGGCCTCGACCGACAAGACCCGACCGCTCTTCCTTTTCGGCGCGGATCGCCTTGGCCGTGATGTTTTCAGCCGGGTAATACAGGGCTCGCAAATTTCGCTGTCCATCGGTCTCGTCGGCGTGTTTTTCTCGCTGCTTCTCGGTGTCGTTCTGGGCGGTATCTCCGGTTATTACGGCGGCCGCATCGATTTTGTCATGCAGCGCGTCATCGACTTCGTTTTGTCGCTGCCGACCATTCCCATCTGGCTGGCGCTTGCCGCTGCCCTGCCGCAGGGTTGGCCGGCAACGCTGCAATATATGATGATCACCATCATCCTGTCCTTGACCGGCTGGGCGCAGCTTGCCCGCGTCGTGCGCGGCAGGTTCCTGTCATTGAGGACGGAAGAGTTCGTGGCGGCGGCCCGGCTGGATGGCGTGCCGGAAGGGCGCATCATTTTCCGCCATATGCTGCCGAGTTTTTCGAGCCACATCATCGCCTCGGTCACGCTTGCCGTTCCGGCGATGATCCTTGCGGAAACCTCACTGTCCTTCCTCGGTCTTGGCCTCCAGCCGCCGACCATTTCCTGGGGCGTGCTGCTTCGCGAGGCGCAGAATATTCGCTCGATCGCAACCGCGCCGTGGCTGTTCCTGCCCGGCGTGGCTGTTGTCGTTGCCGTCATGGCGCTCAATCTGCTCGGTGACGGTCTGCGTGACGCAGCCGACCCCTATAACAAGTGAGGCCCCGGATGAGCGATATTCTCTCCATGAAGCCAGACCGACCGCTGCTTGACGTCCGCAATCTGGTCACCGAATTTCCCGTGCGAAACGGCATTTTCCGCGCGGTAAACGATCTGTCTTTTTCCATCGATCCCGGCAAGACGCTCTGCGTTGTGGGCGAAAGCGGTTCCGGCAAATCCGTCACCGCCCGCTCGATCCTGCAGATCATCGACAGCCCCGGTTACATCGCTTCCGGGTCGATCATCCTCAACCGTGCTGACGGCACGTCGCTGGATCTCGCAAAGCTCGATCCGCGCAGCCGGGCCATCCGCTCGGTGCGCGGCGCAGACATCGCGATGATTTTTCAAGAGCCGATGTCGTCGCTGTCGCCGGTGCATACCGTCGGTGATCAGATCACCGAAGTTCTGCGGCTGCACTTGAAGATGAGCAAGGCGCAGGCACGGGCGGAAGCCATCGAGCTGCTGCGCCAGGTGGAAATTCCCAGCCCCGAAAAGGCGCTGGATCGTTATGCCTTCCAATATTCCGGCGGCATGCGCCAGCGCGCCATGATCGCCATGGCGCTGGCCTGCAAACCGCAACTGTTGATCGCCGACGAACCGACAACCGCGCTGGACGTCACGACGCAGGCCGAAATCCTCGACCTGATATCGCGGCTGCAAAAGGCGCATGGCATGGCGGTGCTGTTCATCACCCACGACATGGGCGTGGTGGCGCAGATTGCCGATGACGTGCTGGTCATGCATCACGGCGTCGCCAAGGAATATGGCACTGTCGATGAAATATTCCACAATCCGCAAGACCCCTATACGCGTATGCTGATCGGCTCGGTTCTGAAGCTGGAGCAGAAGGCGGAAATCCGGCTTGCCCGCCCGCCGCTCGATCTTGCCGCGGCGCCTATCCTAGAAGTGAACGACCTCTCGATGCACTTCGGTGAGATGAAGGCGCTGGATGGCGTGTCGATCAAGCTGCTTCCGGGAGAAACGCTCGGCATCGTCGGCGAAAGCGGCTCCGGCAAGACCACCATGGGCCGCTCGATCATGCGCCTCTACGATCCGACCGGGGGCGAGATGCGCTATCGCCGGGCGGATGGCACGGTGGTCGATCTTGCCAAAATCGAAGGTGCGGAGCTGAAAGCGGCGCGGCGTGAGTTGCGCATGGTTTTTCAGGATCCGTTCGGTTCGCTCAATCCGCGCATGACGGTGGCACAGGTCATCGGCGAGCCGCTGCTGGTCAACGGCATTGCGAAAGGCAAGGAACTGGATGAGCGCGTCTGCGCCCTGATGGAGCAGGTGGGTCTGGACCCGGCCGGACGTGAGCGTTATCCACACGCCTTTTCCGGCGGCCAGCGCCAGCGCATCGG
>Ga0070665_100007635_pt1 | contig 10993 bp, 9 predicted proteins | sample KBSS13metaG_FD_65862 | JGI IMG/M metagenome (GOLD analysis project Ga0070665, IMG submission 65862) | Switchgrass rhizosphere microbial communities from Kellogg Biological Station, Michigan, USA - KBS S1-3 metaG | ecosystem: Host-associated > Plants > Roots > Rhizosphere > Soil ...
AATCAAGGACGAGTTGCCCGATCTGACGACCGTTCTCGTCGTTCACCCAACCGGCGCCCACGCAGCGGGGACGCGCGACTTCGACGCCGCACTCGCGGCCTGCCCCGCCGATCGACTGACGAGCAACCGTGCTCCGCGCTTCGACGACTTGGCCGGCTACTTCCACACCGGCGGTACCACCGGTACGCCGAAGCTGGTGCGCCACACGCATGGCAACCAGGTCTATCAGGCCTGGGCGATGGGACTCATGCTGCCGTTCGAACGCCAGGCGCTGCTGTTCGGGCTGCCGCTGTTTCATGTGGGTGGCGCGTTGACGCAGGCGCTCTCGGTGTTGTCGGGCGGCGGCTCGCTGGTGACGCTGGGGCCTGCCGGCTGGCGCGAGCCCCTTGCCATTCCGCAGGTCTGGCGGCTGGTCGAGCGGTACCGGCCCTCGGTGCTGGCCGCCGTGCCCACGGTGGTGGCGGCCGCCATTCAGGTGCCCGTGAACGGCGCCGACGTCAGCAGCCTGCGCTGCGCGGCGGCGGGCGGTTCGGCGGTTCCGGTGGCGGTCGGCCGCGCTTACCAACAAGAACTCGGGCTGCCGATGATCGAGGTCTACGGCATGACGGAGACGTCGGGCGTGCTCACCATGGCCTACAGCGACCGCCCGTTGAGGCTTGGCTCGGCCGGCCACGCGTTGCCCTACAGCCGCGTGCGCACGGTCAAGGTCGACGGCGAAGGCCGGGTCGTCGGCGAGTGCAAGCCGAACGAGATCGGGGTCATCGCCATGGCAGGCCCGGGCGTCTTCGCGGGCTACCTCGACGCGGCCCATGCCCAGGGCGCCTTCGTCGAACCCGGCTGGGTCAACTCCGGCGACCTGGGCCGGATCGACGAAGAGGGCTTCCTGTGGATCACCGGCCGCGCCAAGGATCTGATCATTCGCGGCAGCCACAACATTGACCCGGTGGCGATCGAGGAGGTGTTTTTCCAGCACCCGGGCGTCGCCCTGGCGGCAGTGGTCGGTGAGCCCGACGCCCATGCAGGCGAGTTGCCGGTGGCCTTCGTGCAGCCGCGGCCCGGCGTCACCCTGGATGCCGCCGAACTGATGGCCTTCGTGCGCGAACGAACCCCCGAACGCGCGGCCGTCCCCGTGCAGCTCTACTTCACCGACGCGATCCCGCTCACGGCCGTGGGCAAGGTCTTCAAGCCGGCGCTGCGCCTTGACGCCATGCAGCGCGCGGTGGGACGCTTGCTGGAGGGGCTCGCCTCGCCAGGGGCGCAGATCGTGCACGAGGTTGGCCAGCACGCAGAACACGGCAACCTGATCACCGTGCGGATCGGCGGCGTCGACGACTCCGACGCACGGGAAACGCTGACGCGCCAAATCGGCGCCAGGCTCGATCCGCTGACGACGCGGAGCGAGATCGTCTGGGACTGAAGCGGCGCCAGGATCTTTCGGGTCGAGGCGCCCGATCACGGTGGTTCGTCGGGCGGGTCGGTCGGTTGGCTCGCGCGCCTAGCGTTTACGCGTGCCGGGCGCGTTGGCGGCCAAGCGAATCGCCGTCGCCAGCGACCGGACGGTCGGGTGCTGCGCCATGTGGCTGGACACGAAGAAGCTGACGGGAGGCAGGTTCCACGTCAACTTGTAAGGCAGTGCAGCACAGTCGCCACGCTGCACCAGATCCTCGACGATGTCCTTCGCGAGAATCGTCACACCATTGGGCATGTTGCGCAGCACGGTCTCTATCGTGCGCAGCGACGTCGTCTCGACGATTGGCGAGGGCGGTTGCACGCCAACGCTCAGAAAGATCGTGCTGAACGTGCGCCGCATCGGCGTGTTCGGCGGCGGGAAGATCCAGTCGAGTTTGGCCAATCGGGCCCAGTCCAGTGGCCCTCGCGACAGCCGCGCGCGACTGGAGGCCGATACCAGCAGGCAGGGCTCCTGCTCGTAGATCGATTCCTGTTCGATGTCCACGCCAACGCTGTAATCGAACGAGCGGCCGATCGCGCAGTCGATCTCGCGCGCCGATAGTGCCGCCACGAGCTCGTCCGTTGTGCTCTCCCTCGCCAACACCGACACGCGCGGCGACTGTTCAAGCAGGTGCGTCAGCGCGGCGTGCAGCAGGCTTTCCGGCACCTGCGGTGTGATGCCGATGCGCACCCGACCCATGAACCCGGTGTCGATGGCCGCAAGCACCTCCGCAGTCGATTCCATGTCGGCCAACGTCACTCGCGCGAAGTGCAGTACCGCCATGCCCGCTGCCGTGGCCAAGAGGCCGCGGCTGGTGCGTTCGAACAGCCGAGTCATGAAGATGTCCTCGATCTCGTGCAGCGCCTTGGTGATGGCTGGCTGGGTGACTTTCATCTCCATCGCCACCCGGCTCAACGTGCGTTGGCGCTCCACGCTCTGCAGCAGCAAGAGGTGTCGCAGTTTCAAACGCGAGCCGGCGGTATGGCGCAGCCTTGCGGAACGTTCTTGCATTGGCATCACCCTCATAAAAGCTCATATAACCTTAACCTCATACCCTTATCAGATTATTGCGCGATACGGTGATTCCGCGACCCTAGACTTCGCTGCATGTTGATGCCGCGATCCGACCCCACAGCGCTTGGCCCGGCGCTCAACCTGGCGCTGTGCGCAAACCTGTTCGATGCGATGTCCGAAGCGCCCGACGCCGAAGTCGCCTTGACGCAGATCGACGTGTACCGCCAGCTGCTGGCCGGCCCCGGCATCTTCAGCATCCAGCTGAACGTGACGACGCGCGACGATCCGCCCGACGAGATCCTGCTGCAGCGCTTCTATTCGTCACAACAGGGTCAGTTTCCGGTGCAAGGTCGCAAGCGCAAGACGCTCACGCCGTGGACCGAGACATTGTTTGCCCGCGGCCGGGTGTTCATCGCCGAGGGCATGGCGGCGCTGGAGCAGACCTTCGACGACTATGAGCAGATGCGCCCCCTGGGCCTGAACGCCGTGGTCAACGTACCGCTGATGAAGGAGCGGATGTGCTATGCGACTTTCAATGTCTTCGGTACCCGCGGCGGCTGGCAGCCCTCGGAGGTGGTGGCGCTGCGATTGCTGGCGCTGGCCGCCGCACGCTGGGTGTCGCCGGCGCCCGGGCTGTCCTATTCGCTCAATCCCAAATGAGCCGCTGAACGAATCCAACCAAGGAGTGAACATGTTGCGCAACCCATTGCATTCAATCGCTGCCGCCGCATTGCTGCTGGCCGCTGGCTTGGCCTACGCCGACCTGGGGGACGACTGGCTCGCCGGCAAGGTCATCGCGGGCAATCCAGCCATCAGCTACGCAGGCCCGCCGATCGAGTTCAAGTACGGACACCCATCGCCGCCGGCTTCGCTGCTGGTTCCGCCGACGCAGGCGAACATCAGGCGCATCGCGGCTGCGAGCAACGGCAAACTGGTCATCAAGGAATACGGCTCGGGCAGCCTGTTCGGCGCCAAGGACGGCTTCAAGGGCGTCCGCACGGGTGTCGGCGAATGGGGCGTGTGCTATCCCACGTACGAAGGCCGCGGCATGTCGTTGTCGCGCGTGTGGGAGCAGCCTTTCGTAACGCCGACCAACCCGATGGCCGCAACGCGCATTGCACAGGAGCTGGCATCGAAATACTTCGTGCCGGAGTTCAAGAAGCAGGGGGTCGGTTGGGGCATGCACGTGGCCTTCCAGCCCGCCGACATTCTCAGCAAGAAGCCGATCCGCAAGCTGGAGGATCTGCAGGGCCTGAAGGTCGGCGCACAAGGCATGTCGCCCGACGTTGCCCGGGCGCTCGGCGTCGCGCTGGTCAACCTGCCGTATCCCGAGTTGTACACGGCGCTTCAGCAAGGAGTCATCGATGCCGTGTTCTGGGTCGACGCGGGCTTCATCCCCTTCAAGCTGCAGGAGGTGGCCAAGCACCACACCGCGCTGGGCTTGACTGGCGGTGGCGCCTGGACTTGCTACAACGCAGAGGCGGTGGCCAAGTTGCCTCCCGATCTGAAGCAGCTCTTCCTCCGCGGCCTCGAGCCCTCCGCGATGCAGAACGCCAAGGTTTCGGGCATCGAGTTCTCGGCCAAGGCGCAGGAAGCCTACAAGGCTGCGGGCGTCGAGATGATTACGCTTGCACCAGCCGAACTCAAGCGCTTCAAGGAGAAGCTGCAGCCCGTGGTCGATGCGTGGGCCGAGGATCTCGAGAAAGACAAGGTGCCTGCAAAGGCGCTCTTGAAGGACATCCAGGCGCTGTCGACCAAGTACGAATCGATGTCGCCGGCCGAACTGATGAAGCTGGCGATCGAGAACCCGGTGATGGTGCAGCAATGAGCGATCCTGTCCTCGAGTCGCAGGACGCCCGGGACCAGGGACTGGCGCCTGCGCAGCTGGACGCCACGGCGCTCGGCGGCTATTGGCTCAACGTGGGGTTGCCAAAGCTGCTGCGCGACATCGCGGCCTTTGTGATCCTGCCGCTGATAGTGATCGTGATTGCGATCGACGTGGTCGGCCGCTATTTCTTCAGCCACCCGTTCCAGTGGTCGCAGGAGGTCGCCACGCTGGCGCTGTTGCTGCTGTTCGTGGCCGCGATCCCGTTCACCACCGCATCGAACGGCCATGTGCGCACCGAGACGCTGTACGAGATGTACTCGCCGCGCACGCGCGCACTGACCGACGCCGCGGGCTCGATCTGCGGAGCAGTCTTCATGGGCGTCATCGCGTACTGGCAGTTCCGCGAACTGCCCGGCATGGCCGCGCGCGGCGAGGGGGCGGAGTTCGTCGACATCCCCTTCTGGCCGATCAGCCTGTTCGTCGCGCTGTGCATGCTGTTCGGGCTGGTGCAGCTGGCGCTGCGCGCGGTGCAGCGCGCGCGCGACGCATTCACAGTGAAAGGCCGGCCGTGAGCCTGATCACCGTCGGCTACATCGCCATCGTCGCGATGCTGACGCTGATCTTGCTCGGTATCCCGATCGGCTGGGCAATGGCCATCGTCGGCCTGCTGGGCGAGTTCTACGTCACCGGCTTTACGGCAGGGGCGTCGAAGCTGAGCCTGACGCTGTGGGAGAACGGGACGCTGTTCGTGTTCATCGCGCTGCCACTGTTTCTTCTGATGGGGCAGCTTGCCTACCGCACCGGCATCACCGATGACCTGTACGACTGCATCAGCAAGTGGTTCGGGCACATGCCCGGCGGTATTGCGGTCTCGGCAGTGCTATCGAACGCGGCCTACGGCGCGGTGACCGGCAGCAGCATTGCATCGGTCGCCACGCTCGGGCCGATGGTGATGCCCGAATTTCGCAAGTACCGCTACAACCTGAGCCTGGCGACCGGCACGCTCGCATCCGCTGGCACGCTGGCCGTGCTGGTGCCACCGAGCACGCTGCTCGTGATCTACGGCGTCTGGACGGAAACCTCGATCGCCGACCTGTTCATGGCGGGCATCGTGCCCTGTGTGCTGCTCACTGTGGTCTATTGCGCTGTGCTGGCGATCTGGTGCGCGCTCAAGCCCGAGATGGGCCCGCGCGGACCCAGCTACGCGTGGCCTGTGCGCCTTGCCTCGCTCAGAAAATTGTTGCCGGCCCTGGTAGTGATCACCGTGGTGCTCGGCGGAATCTACGGCGGCATCATGACGCCGTCCGAATCCGCTGCGATCGGCGTGATCGGTGTGCTGGCCATTGCGTTGGCGATGCGGCGCTTCCGGTGGGCCGCGCTGGCCGAATCGCTGCGTCAGACGATCCAGACCTCGGGCATGGTGTTCGTCATCGTCGTCACTGGCATCATGTTCACGCGCTTCATGGTGCACACCAATGTCACAGCCGACTTCGTCGCGATGATCGCGAGCTGGCACCTCGGCACCACGGGTTTGCTGCTGTCGATGTTGGTGCTCTATTTTCTGCTCGGCACGGCCCTCGACGGGCTCGGCATGCTGATACTGAGCCTGCCCTTCGTGATGCCGCTGATGGCCACCGCTGGCGTCGACAAGGTGTGGTTCGGCATCTTCCTTTGCGTGATGATGGAACTGGCAGCAGTGAGCCCGCCCGTCGGCATCACCGTTGCGGTGATGCGCAGCGTGGCGCCCGACGTGCCCACCAACGTGATCTTCCGTGGCTGCTACCCGTTTCTTGCGCTGACGATCTTGCTGACCTTCGCCTTGATCGCGTGGCCCGATCTGGCGCTTTGGCTGCCTCGCGTGATGCGCTAGACCCCGCGCAGCGCTATTCAGGAAAAAGAAACTCCATGCCCGTGACCGCTTTGCACCATTTCACGATCCGTTGCACGCCGGGCGAGTTGCCGCCGCTGCTCGACTTCTACACGCGTGTGATGCGCTTGACCGCCGGTGCGCGGCCGGAGATCCCGGCACCCGGCGCCTGGTTGTATGCGGACGGCCAGCCGATCGTGCACCTGTACGCGCATCTCTCGACGCCCGACCAGCCGGTCGAGCCCGTCACGGGCCATCTCGATCACATCTCGTTCCGATCGCGCGGGCTGATCGAGATGCGCGCGCACCTTGGCGCGCTGGGCATGCCGTTCGCCGAGGCGCCGATTCCCGGCTGGGCGATGCATCAACTTTTTCTGCACGATCCGCGCGGTCTGAAGATCGAGATGACCTTCTGGATGGACCAGGAAGAAGCGGGCGCTGCATGACGCGCTTCATGCAGGCGGGCGAGCTGCGAATTGCGTTCGAGTGCCAGGGCGACGGTCCGCCGCTGCTCCTGATGCATGGGGCGGAAGCGTCGCGGCAGATGTTTGCTGAACTGGTGCCGCATCTGTCAAAACACTTCACCGTGATCGGCTACGACCAGCGCGACTGCGGCGAGACCGAAGGGCCGGAGCACGCCTCGACGCTCGCGGACCTGGCGGACGATGCGCGGCAGTTCATCGCGGCCCTGGGGCTGACCCGCGTGCATGTGTTCGGCTCGTCGTTCGGTGGCCGGGTCGCGCAGGCTCTGGCGCTGCTGCATCCGGGTGTCGTCGATCACCTCGTTCTCGGCAGCACCTGGCCACTGCCGGAAACCTACGAAGCGCTTTGCCCGGACGCGGGGCGCCTGGCCGAACTGCGGCGCGATCTGCCGGGCACTGCGGAGGAACTGGCGACCTGGTTTTTCCCCGAGGCCTTCCTCGGGCAACAGCCAGAGCTGCGGCGCGTATTTGCGAGGGTACGGCCTGAATCGGCGCGGTCGGCACGGCGCATGACCACGGTGCAGACCACGATCGACGCAGACGTGGCCGACATCGTCGCGCCAACGATGCTGCTGGCCGGAGCGCTCGACCGCGTGGTGCCTGCGAGCGTGACGCTCTCGATGGGTGAGCGCATTCGGGGCGCCGATGCCGTGCTGCTGCCTGCAATCGGCCATGTCGCCGCGATGCAAGCGCCGGAGTTGCTCGCGCAACACATCCTTCGCTTCCTGAGGCCCGCCGGAGCAAAACCATGAAGGTCGACTTCGACTTCCGCAATCCCTACGCCACCACGCGCCTCCCGACCTTCGCCCGCAACGTCGTCTCCACCTCCCATCCGCTGGCCGCGCAAGCCGGCCTGCGCATCCTCGGACAAGGCGGCAATGCGGTCGATGCAGCAGTGGCTGCGGCGGCGGCGATGACGATCTGCGAGCCGGTCAGCAACGGCCTGGGAAGCGACGCCTTCGCTATTTTGTGGGACGGCAAGGTGCTGCATGGCCTCAATGCCGCAGGGGGCGCGCCCCAAGCCTGGACACCGGATTACTTCAAGCGCAAGTACGGTGCCGATGCGAAGACGCCGCCGAAGCGCGGTTTCGACGCCGTGACCGTTCCCGGTGCCGTTGCGGGTTGGGTTGCATTGAGCGAGCGCTTCGGCAAGCTGCCGTTCGCCGACCTGTTCGCGCCCGCGATCGAGATAGCCGAGCGCGGCTACTTGCTGCCGGTGGTGGTTCAGCAGAAGTGGGCCGCTGCTGTTCCGGAGCTCGGCAGTTCACCGGGATTTGCGGAAGCCTTTCTTGCTTGGGGCCGTGCGCCCAAGGTCGGCGAGCTGTTCCGCTTCCCGGCGGCGGCGCGCGCGCTCAGGGCCATCGCACAAACCAGGGGCGCAGCGTTCTACGAGGGTGAGATCGCCGAGGCCGTCGTGCGCTTTTCCCAAGCGCACGGCGGGGCGCACCGAGCGCGCGATTTCGCCGCCTGCAGGCCGGAGTGGGTCGAGCCGATTGCCAAGTGCTACCGCGGCTACACGCTGCACGAAATTCCGCCCAGCGGCCAGGGCATCGCGGCACTGATCGCGCTGGGCATCCTCGACACGTTCGATCTCTCCAGCCTCGCGGTCGACGGCGTCGATTCTCAGCACCTGCAGATCGAGGCGATAAAGCTTGCCTTTGCCGACACCTATCGCTACGTGGCAGAGGCCTCGGCCATGGAGGTCACGCCCGAGCAGATGCTGGACGACGCCTACCTGGCCAAACGCGCCAGGCTGATCGACATGAAGCGCGCGCAAGACTTCGGTGCCGGCAACCCGGTCAGGGGCGGGACCATCTACCTCACGGCGGCCGACGAGAACGGAATGATGGTCAGCTTCATCCAGAGCAACTACATGGGTTTCGGCTCCGGGTGCGTGGAGCCGAGCTTCGGCATCAGTTTGCAAAATCGCGGTCATGGCTTCAGCTTGAAACCGGGGCCGAACCAGGTCGCGCCCGGCAAACGCCCGTTCCACACCATCGTTCCCGCCTTCCTCACGAAAGACGGCCAGCCGGTGATGAGCTTCGGCGTGATGGGCGGCAACATGCAGCCACAGGGGCACATGCAAACGCTGGTGCGCATGCTCGACTACGGGCAAAGCCCACAGAGCGCTTGCGATGCCCCGCGCTGGCGCTTCAATGCGGGGCTGGAGATCAACGGCGAGCAGCAGATGGCCGCCGCCACCCTGCGGGGGCTGGCCGAACGCGGGCACCGAATTGAAGTCATCAACGACAGCTACCAGGACTTCGGCGCCGGCCAGTTCATCTGGCGGATGGGTGACCCGCAGGTCGAGGGCTACCTCGCCGTCAGTGACGCACGTCGCGACGGGCTGGCGGCAGGCTACTAGGAGCAAGAACATGGATGTCCTCATCTCCGGCGCCAGCATGGCCGGTCTCTCGGCGGCTTACTGGTTCGCCCGACTCGGCCATCGGGTGTCCGTTGTCGAGCGGACCCATGGCTTGCGTCCCGGCGGTGCGCCGATCGACGTTCGCGGTCGCGCGCTCGGGACGGCGGAGCGCATGGGCATCCTGGCGGACATCGACAACCAAAAGGTCAGCATCGTCGAGCCGGCTCCGGTGCTCGACGGCAGCGGAACACAAGTTGCCAGCCTCGACCTGCGCTGGTTTGCCAACGAAACCGACCAGGACATCGAGATCACGCGGGACCGGCTCAACGAAATCTTGCTGCGCGCCATACCCGAGGACGTCGTGTTCCGCTTCGGGGCTTCCATCGTGTCGATCGTCGACCGTACGGGTGGCGTCGATGTCGTGTTTACGGACGGTCGGCAGGCCCGCTACGACCTCGTGGTCGGCGCCGACGGTCTGCACTCGAATGTCCGCAAACTCGCCTTCGGACCCGAGAAGGACTATGTGCGCCACTTCGGCTACTACGTCGCGCTCGTCGACCTGCCGAACGACCGGGTGTGGCAGAGGGCCATGCTCAATGTCCCGGGCCTGACGATCGTCGTGCGCGATGCCGGCGACGGACCACAGGGAATGATGCTCGCCGCCAGCGCCGAGCTCGACTACGACTACCGCGACCTCGATGTCCACCGCACGATGATCGATACCTTCCTCTCGCGTGTCGATGCATGGCAGGTGCCCGCGTTGCGCGCGGCGTTTGCCGATCCTGCCGCCAAGGGCTTCTACTTTGACTCGGTGAGCCAGACTCACATGCCTCGCTGGATCGAAGGCAACGTCGCGGTTATCGGCGACGCAGGCCACTGCGCCGCACTGTTGTCCGGCATGGGAACCACATTGGCGATGGTGGCCGCGGAAACGCTCGCCACGACATGGACCGAGCACGATGGCAACACGGGGGCGGCATCACCGGTCTATCACGAGCGCCTGCGGCCGTACGTGGACCAATGTCAGGCGTTTGCCTTGGAGGGCGGACCGATCATGGTGCCGCCGACACAGGTTGCGCTCGATGAGCGCAACGCGACCTTTCGCGCGTATGCGGCAAAGTTCGCAAAGTGAATCGAAGCAGCAGCTGTAAACCCTGGTGGATGCGACGCAACGTCCGAACGCTCCCCTAAATGCTCACGCGTACCGCGTACGCGCCAACGCAGCCCCCTGCGCCAACGCCTCGAGCTTCTTGCGCGCCACCTCCCGGTCCATCGGCGCCAACCCGCAATTCGTGCACGGCAGCAGACGGTTCTTCGGCACGTACTTCAGCGCCTCGCCGATCGTGTCGGCAATCTCTTCCGGCGTTTCGATCGTGTCGCTGGCCACGTCGATCACGCCGACCATCACGTCCTTGCCTTCCAGCAGCTTCATCAGGTGCGGCGGCACGTGCGAGTGGAAGCATTCGAGGCTCACCTGGTCGATGCTGCTTTTGGCGAGTGCCGGGAACACCGCCTCGTACTGGCGCCACTCCTCGCCGAGCGTGGCCTTCCAGTCGATGTTGGCCTTGATGCCGTAGCCGTAGCAGATGTGAACGGCGGTCGTGCAGGTCAGGCCCTGCGCAGCGCGCTCCAGCGCCTGCACTCCCCAGTCGGCGGCGTCCTTCATGTAGACGTTGAAGGCCGGTTCGTCGAACTGGATGATGTCGATGCCGTCGGCCTGCAGCGCCAGCGCTTCCTGGTTGAGCAGTTCGGCGAAGGCCATCGCCATCTTCACGCGGTCGCCGTAGAAGTTGTCGGCCACGGTGTCGACGATCGTCATCGGGCCGGGCAGCGTGAACTTGGTCTGGCGCTGCGTGTGCGCGCGCAGCAGGCGCGCTTCGGTTTGATGGACGCGGCCCTTCAGGCGCAGCGGCGCCACCACCTGCGGAACCATCGCGTCGTAGCGGTTGTTGCGGATGCCCATCTTCACCTTGTGATCGAAGTCGAT
>Ga0070665_100007638_pt1 | contig 10992 bp, 13 predicted proteins | sample KBSS13metaG_FD_65862 | JGI IMG/M metagenome (GOLD analysis project Ga0070665, IMG submission 65862) | Switchgrass rhizosphere microbial communities from Kellogg Biological Station, Michigan, USA - KBS S1-3 metaG | ecosystem: Host-associated > Plants > Roots > Rhizosphere > Soil ...
AAATCACGCTCGCCCATACGAAGAGAGCATTTCAGCCGGGTTAGGCCCGGGCCATCATATCTCGACGAACGGGAAATTCAGGATGACAGACTTCCGCTTCATCCGACGAACGGCGGTCGTGACCTTATTGCCCCTGGGAGAGGCCTCTCTCCAAGCGACCCATCAATGCCCGCGCCGGGCTTTGCGGGATGTCGGTTTCCATATGCCCCTCATCGATACGCTTAACCCGGGCATAGAGGTCGGCACTCGCATTGATTAGCCGCTGCGCAGCGTCGGGGAGCTGCTCGACCACCGCGGGGTCGCTGTCCTGTGCATGGCCGAGTCTGCGTTCTGGGCGGCGGCCCTCGCGCAGCGGAATCTCACCGGACTCGATCGCCCGCTGCGTCAGCAACCAAGCGACGATATGCATTATGCGCGTCGTGACCTTGAGGGACTCACAGGCGAAACCAACCCGAGCAAAGGGCTCGAGCGTGGCCCGGTCGTCGCGGCCGATATCGTCGAAATAGGAGCGCGCTTCGTCGGCCAGCAACATCGCCTCGGTGTAAAGCGAGTCGATCAGCCGCGAGGTGATCCGGGCCTGCGGTTCATTCGGAAGCGAATCGTCCATCGCACCGAGAGTGCCATCGTTCATGGTCCCTGAAAACGCCTGAGTGGCCGTTCTCGGCTCATCGCAACCAGCTGTCCCTGACCGGGACAGGCGCATTCACGCGATAATGTCGGGGATTCTCGAGTCGGCGATCTGCTCAATCTGGTCCTTGAGCCTGAGCTTGCGGCGCTTGAGTCGGGCAATCTCAAGCTGATCGCCGATGGGCTCGGCGCTTAGCTCCCTGATGCGCTCATCAAGCTGACGGTGTTCGGCCTTCAACACCTCTAGCGGGGGAGCCGGCTGGTCATCATTCATCTCGGGCGGATTTTACCCCAAGTGAGCCGGGTTCGAAACCGCCACTGAGCGACAACCCGGGGGCCTGGCCCGCCGAGCGGTGCGATCGATCAAGACAAACGGGTCGATTCGTGTTTTATTACGCGACGGTGACATCAGCTTAGCGAAAGGATTGGCACCAATGGACAAGGCAATGGTCGAGGAATTGGAGTCAAAGCATGCGGCTCTTCACGCTCTGATCGAGGAAGAAGAGCACCGAAACCATCCCGACGAAGACCTTCTCCACCGACTGAAGAAAGAGAAGTTGAGATTGAAAGACGAGCTGGCCGGGCACCTGACCCACTAGGCCAGCTTTTTTTACGCCCGAAGGCACGCGGCCCAATTCGTCGCGTGCCTCGGTCGCTAAGCGCCTTGCGCTTTAGTCGTCGCGCGACACCCTTTCGATCCGCTCGTGGCGCTCTTGCGCTTCCAGCGTCATCGTGGCGATCGGACGAGCCTCGAGTCGGGCCAGCGAGATCGGTTCGCCGGTCACTTCGCAATAACCATACTCGCCTTCGTAGAGCCTGCGGATCGCGCAATCGATTTTGGAGATGAGCTTGCGCTGCCGGTCACGGGTGCGGAGCTCGATCGACCAGTCCGTCTCGCTCGACGCGCGGTCGGCGATATCGGGCTCGCGAAGTGAGTCGACCTGAAGCTGCGCCATGGTCTGGCGCGATTCTTCGATGATATCTTCCTTCCAGGCCTTCAGCTTCCGCAGGAAATAGGCCCGATGCTCAGGGCACATGAATTCCTCGTTCTCCGACGGCCGATAGGCCTCCGAGAGAATGATCCGATCGAATGGTCCGTATTTTTCGCCGCCATAAAGGTCGACAAGTGCAGTCGCCATGAGTCTTCCCTCCCCGCACAAGGCCTGTCCAAAGGCCCAAACGCCGCCGCCTGCTGCGGCCGGCGCCCCGGTGCAGCCGGAGGCAATTATTGCTGACTTTCTCGAGACTTACCCAAGCAAGTCGGCGATCCCCAACCGCGCCTATAAATAGGGGCGCGAGGCTTAACAAGGACTGACGCAATGGCGGTGAAGAAATCGCCAAGCTGTTGCGAATATGGCGCAATTCTTCGCGGTTGCAGCATGAACGCCCCTCCCCCATAGCGCCCTAGTGCGGATTCTGCTGACCAACGACGACGGCGTGAACGCCCGGGGGTTGAAGCTCCTCGAAGCCGTCGCCCGCAAGCTAAGCGATGACCTCTGGATCGTCGCCCCCACCGAGGAACAATCCGGCGCCGGCCACTCATTGACGCTGAGCGAACCCGTTCGGCTTCGGCGGCACGACGACCGCCGGTTCTCGGTGACTGGAACGCCGACCGATGCGGTGATGCTAGCCCTTGCTCACGTCATGAAAGAATCCCCGCCAGATCTCATCATGTCGGGGATCAATCGCGGAGCGAACCTCGCAGAGGACGTCACCTATTCGGGAACGGTGTCAGCCGCGATGGAAGGAGCGCTCGCCGGCGTTCCTTCAATTGCGCTCAGCCAAGCTTATTCTCGCGAAGGAATGGGTGACACCGTGCCGTTCGCGGCCGCCGAGGCCTGGGTGGAACGCGTGCTTGCGCCCCTGCTCGAGTTCAACATGGAGCCGAGGACGCTGATCAACGTCAATTTCCCCGCGATTGCGCCGGAGGAGGTGCAGGGGGTTCGCGTCTGCCGACAGGGCCTGCGGGACTACGGCCGACTCCGGATCGTCCGGCGGACCGATCCACGCGGCTATGACTATTATTGGTTCGGCCTCGGCCCGATGGTCGAGACCCCGGGGCACCTCACCGATCTCGAGGCGGTGGCCGACGGATATATCTCTGTCAGCCCGCTGCATCTCGACCTGACGCACGATGCATCGCTCAAGGCTCTGCACGAACGGTTCGCGGCCACGTCCTAGGGGACGCGGCCGCGCACGCAATCACACCGTGTGAAGGTAGTTACCGACCGCGCTCGCCCTTCTGGCCCTGGCTTGGCGACTGATTAGTCGACTGAGCAAGCCAGCTCGACGTCGCATTGCAAGAGCTGGTCAGCGTCTGCGGCTGGCCAGGCTGGAATGGGCCATTGTACGGCCAGCATTCCTGGGCGCTGCCGTTGCTCAGGCAAAGCTGCCCATTGGCAGCCTGCCAAGTTCCAGGAACCGTGTTGCCGCTGGGCGTGACCATGCGGGCTGCGCCGCCTTGATCGAAGTAGATAGTGTTGGTCGTTCCGTTGGTCGTCACCTGGATCGGCTGGCCAACGATTTCGGAACCAGGAACCCACGCACCTTGCGCAAGGGCGATGCCCGGCATCGCGGCCGCCAGAGTCACTCCAGCGACAGCGCGGGCCACAAACCCAATATTCATACGCATTCCCTTCTGATCTGAGCGGGTCCCCCCCGGTCAGCCTCAGGCCGGACTGTTGGAATTGTTGTTGTTGTTCTTTTTGATGACGACGAAATAGAGGAGCGCGCCAGCGGCAAGAACGCCAAGCGCGAGCATCAGCGGATCAATACCAAGGCCTAACCCGCTGGGCGCATCGACCGGCGGAACCGGGATCGGCTGCGGCGGCGGTGCGCTCTGCGCAACCGGCGGAGGAGCGTCGACTGCCGGGAGCACGCAACCGCCAGGGGTCTGGGCCGCAGCCGCCACAGCGGCAGCGCCGCACAGGGCCGAGGCAGAAGCACCGCCGCTCATCGCGGTCAGCGCAGCCCAGGGACTGATTTGGGTTGCTGGAACAGGAGCGGACGTGGACGCCGCGACCGCGGCAGATGACGTGACGAACAGCGAACTTGCGACCAGTACGCCAACAACGCCCTTGAAACCCGAGGCCATAAAAATCTCCTGGCGCGCGGGATGTTGCCCCCGCGAGAATCTGAAACCCTTAGTCCAGTCTAAAGTTTCATTCCACTATACTGGAGTTAAATTTTTCTGAGCCGTGACGAGACGGCAACAATCGCCTTGTTTGGATATACTTACGCAGCCAGCGCCGCCGCTGAATCTTGCTGGTCGAGCCACGCCTGGAACATCAGGACGGCCCAAATCGCCTGACCTGATTCGCGCCGGCCGCTCAGGTGCTGCTCCCAACGCTCCCGGAGAAGAGAGGCGTCGAACCAGCCTTCGGCTCGCAGGCGCCGCTCGGATAGCAACTCCTCCGCCCAGTCGCGCAACGGCCCGCGCAGCCAGCTCCCAATCGGAACTGCGAAGCCGGCTTTGGGGCGCTGAAACAGATGCCGCGGGACCAAATCGTAAAGCAGCTCACGAACGATATGCTTGCCTTCGGCGCCCCTGATCTTGAGGTCGATTGGTATACGCGCCGCCGTTTCGGCCACTCGATGGTCGAGGAACGGCACCCGCGTCTCGAGACTCACCGCCATCGACGCTCGATCGACTTTGCACAGGATATCGTCCGGCAAATAGCTGACGGCGTCGCAGTACATCATGCGCACCGCGGCAGACGTGTCCGCCCCGACGTTCAGGTCCCATTCCGGCCTTGTTCCGTCCATGCCGCGCACCGGCCGCCGCTCGAGGCTCCAGTCGTCGAGGAAGCTCGTATAGACGTCGTCGATATTCTTCGCGGACGCAACGACCCGAAGCCCCTTCTGGACCTTGGCACCAAGATTGAAATCGCCATGGTTTCGAACCAGGTGCGCACCGGAATCCCACAGGCTCGGCGGAAAGCGCGACAGCGGGCCAGCGATCAATCGGCGGAGCGGGGTCGGCGCCCACCCCATCCGCCGCCACCACATAGGCGCGAGTACGTGCCGATTGTACCCGCCGAACAACTCGTCGCCTCCGTCGCCCGTCAGCGCGACCGTCACCTGCTCGCGAGCGATACGGCTGACCAGGAAGGTCGGGATTTGCGAAGCGTCCGCAAACGGTTCGTCGTAAATGGTCGGAAGCATCGGAATGACTTCCATCGCGTCCCGGTGGGTGACGATCTGCTCGTGATGGACGGTGCCAAGGTGCTTTGCGACCGCTCGCGCGAACGGCGCTTCGTTTAGCGCGTCGTCCTCGAAACCCATCGAGAAAGTGCGCACCGGCGTGCTCGATTGACGCTGGTACAGAGCGACGACCGTCGAACTATCTATCCCCCCCGAAAGGAAGGCTCCCACTGGAACATCGGCCATGGCTTGATCGCTGATTGCCCGGGCAAGAGCTGCTTCAAGCTGCGCCTTCGCCTCGCGCTCGTCGCCGATTGGGTCGGACAGACCCGCAGCGACGACCGCGCGATAGGACCAGTAGTGCCGCAGTGACAGTGATCCGGGCTCCCCTTCCACCGGCGGGCGATCGGCGGTTGCCGGCGCGATTTCGCCCGAAAGAACGAGGATGCTTGCTGGAGGCAGCTTGAAGATCCGCTCGTAAATTGAAAGCGGCGCCGGAACGCAGACTCGGGCTGTATATTCGTTGAGCGCGCGTCGGCTGACGGGATTGTCGAACGACGGATGCGCCCGAAAAGCCTTGAGCTCGGAAGCGAAGACGAAATCCTGTCCAACCCACCCGTAATATAGCGGCTTTTCACCGAAGCGGTCGCGAACCAGGCTCAACGCCCGCGTATGGCGGTCCCACAAGGCGAATGCGAACATGCCGGCGCACCGGCCAAGCGTCTGCTCGAGACCCCAATGGTCAATCGCTTCGAGCAAGGTCTCGACGTCCGAGTGGCCGCGCCATCCCCCCTCGGGCACGCGGCCTTCCGCTTCAAGCTTGTTGCGGAGCTCGGCATGGTTGTAGATCTCTCCGTTGAACGTAATGACCCAGCGGCCTGAGGCCGAATGCATTGGCTCATGGCCCGCAGGAGTTAGATCCACGATCGCAAGCCGTCGGTGCCCGAGGGCCAGGCGGTGATTATCCTCGACCCAGATGCCGTTATCGTCGGGGCCGCGGTGCGCTAGGCTTCTGCCCATTCGCTCGAGGAGCGTAGGATCGAGCCCGTTCTTGCTTACAATTCCGAAGATTCCACACATGACCGAGCCTACCGAGCGACGCCACTATCGGCGGCGGCCTAGCATGCCGTTCATCGTTGAGGTTACTGACAAAAGATATGCCCGCACCTCCCCATGACGAACGGCAAGCAGACCCCAAACCAGCACCAGCAATGCGCAACTTACCAGGCGAGCCAGGCCAAAACTGAAAAGGAAGCACATGGTTGCAGCGCCGATCAGCATGACGATCGCCTCTGCTGCGGCCGCGATGGTTGATCCAGTCAGCGTCAAGCCAATGTTCCGGACGGCAACGGCGTAGGTGACCACGTTGGCCAGCGTGAGTGAGATCGCATAGGCGATCGCCCCGCCAAGCAGGCCGAACCTTGGCACCATAAGCACTGAGAGACCGACGAATAATCCTGTCTGCAACGCGAATAAGGCGGTGAAGTGAAAACCCCGGTTACGGGCCAACAGCGGCATCAAGAGGGTCTCGCCATAGATCCGCAGCAATTCCGTCGGAACCAGAATGAACATGATCAGCGCGCTCGGGAGGAATTCCTTGCTGAGGATCACTCGGATGATCGGCTCGGCCAAGGCCATGACGCCGACCATCAACACCGGAAGCGCCCAAGAATAGAAGCGCAGGGTGATTCCCACCTGGTCGCTCAAATGTTCGGGCGTCTTGGTTTGGGTCAGCGAGGGCAAGTTGTAGCTGAGCGCAACCGCGGTCACCGAAAAAAGGTAAATAGTCGCGAGGCGCCACGCGTTCGAAAACAGGCCGGCTCCATGAAGACCGAAATGCGCAATGATGATCCGGTTCACGATCATTATCGAAACGTTGCTCAAAATGAGCATCATCAGTCCGCTGGCCCCAAGGCCCAGATTTCGACGAACGATGTCGGACCGGAAATCGGCCAGCCTGGGCAGGACCTGCGCACCTCCGAACATGCGCCAGACGCGTGCGAGGGTCAGAAAGAAGAAGGCCAGGTTACTGACCATGAAGCCGACGATCGCGCCGGCAAGTCCGAGCCGCCAGATAAGCGCAGCAAAAACGATGGCACCGCAGACGTCCGACAGGATTTGCGCCCGGACCAGTTTATCGACCGCGCGGGCCGACGACAAAGCCGCCCGGTACACGAGCGCCGTCACCGAAAACGGCACGGCCAGCAGCATCAGTGAGATCAGGCGCGCATGCTCGCCGCCGTCGTTGAGCACCAGGTCGGATAGAAAGCGTGCTTCCACCACTCCCGCGATCGCCAGCACCGTCGAAAAGGTCGCAAGGACGATCGTGAAGGTCGAAAGCAGCTGCCTGATCGGCCGGTCGCCTTCGGCAATCGCCGATGCCCCATGCTGAACCATCCCCTGGAAGCTGCCCATCGAGCCCGCGCTTTGGAACAGGTTCCAAATCACTGTCATCTGGTTGAAGACGCCGACGCCCGCCGGACCCAGAAAAATAGCCGCCAGCTTACCGCGCAGAACTTGGGCGAACATCTGGACGACGGAGCCCGCCATCTGAATCTTGAAGGCGCGCGCAAGGCTCATGAGGCCTGCACGCCGCCATTCTCGGACTCAGGGCCCCGCCGTCGGGCGTTAGTCACTAGCGCCGCCGTATTCCGCGGACGACAGCGCCACTGCTGCCAGGTCCTGGAAGCATCCCCGCGAATGTCACCTCAGCGCCATGCTGTTCGAACATTCGTGCGACCGTCGCCACCCGTTGCGGCTGATCGAATTCCGGCGAATACCAATCGAACGTGTCCAGCACGAGCCATTCCCGATATTCCTCCGGGCTCAGATCCCTAGGGAAGCCGCGGTCGTCGGCGACGGGAACAAATCTCGTCAAAATCCCGAGCCCCGCCGCGCGAAGCCCTCGCGCGATTGAGCCCAGCGGCCGGGCGGTTCGCTCGATCAACCGCAATAGTGTCGTCTTTGGCAGCCGCTTCGTTGCCGGACGCAACAAATATTTCGCGTGGAGCTTCGTCCAAAACCCGGTGATTGGATAGAAATCCACCACGATCTCGCCCCCCACCCTCACCTTGCGGATGATGCTGCGGACAGACTCACTAAAGTTAGGTGTATGCTGAAGGACCCCCAAGCAAAAGGCCCGGTCGAAACTGCCGTCGGGAAATGGCATTTCGTAGACGCTGCACTGGAACAGGTGGAACCGCGTGGGCGCAATGCCGCCATTGTTCTTCTGATTGGCATCAACCGCGGTTGAGTAATCTACCGACCAGAGATTGGCCTCGGTGTTGGAGAGCACCGCCTGGCTGAATCGCCCCGCGCCCGAGCCGACTTCCAGAATATCGAGACCGGACAGGTCTTTCGGGTCCCATGCCGTGGTCGTGAAGAAGCGGTCGCGGCTAAGCGTCATCCCGCTCCTTTGCCGGTCGAGCTGGGTCGCAGCGAACTTGTTCCACTGCATCCCGAAGGATTCCGCGTAGTTGTCCACTGGTGCGAGCCGTGGGATTCCATTGACGATCGGAAAGGTCGCACCGGCTTCATCGCGCAGCTCGTTCTTGATCTTCTTGAGGGGCAAGCCGGTAGACGGGTTGATCAGCTTCACGGTCATTGAAGTGCGTCCAGGTCCGAGATGCGGTTCATTGAAATAAGATCCATGGCTCCGGCGATGGGCAGGGCCTCGACCTGGAGACCGCGTTCCGTTGCATGCCTGATCACATAGAGGAAGCCATGTTCCCCGGTAGCCTCGCCGATTGCTCCAGGAAGCTTCTCTTTTAGAAGCGCAAGGACCGGGTCAGTGCGGAAGATAAACAGGCCAATGTCCCGCTCGCCGGGCCTCGGCGTAGTCGCTGCCTCGCGGGTCTCGACTACGGATAGCACGGTCCCATCGGTGCCTCGCTCGACGACGGTGTAGGCCTCCTCGACATTAGCGGTGACGAAGGTGAAATCGTTTTCGTGGCGTAGATGCGTTTCGACCATTGCATCGAGGGTTTCCTGCTGGAGGCCAGCGAGATCGCCCCAAGCGAGAATGAGGTGATCAGCGCTACCGCGCGCCTCCGCCTGATCGAATTGCAGCACCGCATCGCCCATCCCCGTCGGGTTTTCCTGGATGAGCAATTCGGCTTCGAAACCGACCTGGACCAGACAGTTGCGGATTGGCTCGTATCCCTCCGGGCTGACGATGACGGCTGGACGGTCGTCGAAACGGGCGAGGCGGTCGAACAAGCGAAGGAGTATCGGCTGGCCACGAACGGGATGCAGGGTCTTCGGATAAGACAGCCCGGCGCGACTCCCCGCCCCCGCCGCTGCAATGAGCGCCCGGACCTTAGCCATGATAATCTTTGGCCACTTTGCCTCTGAAACCACGGGCGATCGCGCGCCAAAGCACCGGCGCCCTCCTTCCCGCGACGTAGCTCAAGCCCTCGACGACGGAATTGCGCTTTGCAACCCGCGAGATCGCAGCAACAACCGCAGCTAGATCGCGTACCAAGGGTGCGGAAAAGTATCGCTTGTTCAGGATGATAGTGTTCTTCAGGTAATAATAGACCTTAACGTCGCTCCATGGTCGAGACGCGACGTTGGGGTGATAGTGAAGCGCCTCGACGTGGCTTCCGACGAACCCATCAGCGCGCATCCGCATTAAGTAATCGATCTCGTCGCCCATCAGGAAGAAGCGGTCGTCGACGTTGCCGATGCGCCGCACCGTATCGACCGACACCAGGGCTCCGTTGAACAGGTGGGCGAATGGATAGGTTTTCTTGCTCGCGCCCGCCAGCTCTCGGGCCCTACGGATTTTTCGCCGCGGCGCGAACAGGACGGGCTGGTCCCGATCATCGAGAACAGGGAGCGGGAAAACGAGAAGGTCATGGTCCTTCTCGTCGACCACGATCGAGGACAGGCAGGCTGTACCATCCCCGAAATCGCGCTCGAGCACTTCGAGCGCGCGCGCGTCGGGAAAGCCGTCGTCGTCCATCAGCCAAACCGCGTCCGCGCCCACTCTCAGGGCTTCATCGATCGACCGTCGCCAGCCCCCGGCCGACCCGAGATTCTCTTGTGTGACGGCCCGGACTTTCTTGCGCTTCAGCATGGCAAGTGTGCCGTCGGTGCTGTTGTTGTTGATGATGACGATGTCGTCAGGCGGCCGTGTCTGCTTCCTCAAGTGATCGATGCATCGCTCGAGCAGCTCCTCCCGGTTGTGCGTGACGACGGCGGCGAGGATCTTCACAGGCCGAGCTCCCCGATTGCCTCGGTGGCCTCGCCCCACCCGCGATCGACCATCACGACCGCGATGCCCGCCCGCCGCGCCGCTTCCGCACCAAGTTCGGCGTCCTCGAACACCAACGCTTGCGCTGCTTCCACCTGAGCCCGGCGCAATACCTCGAGGTAAGACGCGGGAGCGGGCTTTCCAGCAGTAACGTCTTCGCCCGTCACCACCGGGTCGAGCAGCCCCGTAAGGCCCAACGTCTCGAGGCTTCGCTTCGTCGCACGCCGCGACCCCGACGTGCACAAAGCCACGCGATAGGTGTGGCTGGCGCGTCTCACGAAACCGGCTGCGCCGTCGATCGGCTTGGCCGAATCCATCAGCGTTAGAGCTTGCCGTCTCTTTTCTTCGGTCAACTCAGCGACCAGCCCGGGCGTGGCCTCGACGCCCGCACCGGCGAGCAGCTTTTCGACGGCATCCTCTGTCTTCATCCCCGCGATCGTCGAATAATCGACCGCGATGTTCAAACTGGCGAATGTCTCTTCGAATGCCCGGGCGTGAATCGGCGTGGTGTCGATCAGGGTCCCGTCGAGATCGAAGATCAGAAGCTTTTTGCCCTTCAGCAATTCGGCGGTGGGGCTCACTTCAACCGCATCTGCTCGTAGGTGGCGAGGATTGCTGCGACGAGCTTCTTGCCGTCATGTTTGCCCGGCGCAGCGTCGCTTTCAAGGTCAGTCAGCACGAGAGGCACTTCAAGCGCCTCCAGGCCCACGGCGTCGTGCTCGACATAGGTTTCGTCCGCCTTGCGCCGGCCGTTGTTGACCAGAATCGCGGAGAAGAGGTCGCCGGGCGCAAGCGAGGAGGCGGAGCCCAGCGACAAATAACGGTAGGCGCCGTTCACATAGTCGGCGGTGGTGTAGCTCGGCGTCTCATAATCCGCTCCGATGTTGGTCACGAAGACCTTCACCGCGTCGCGGTTGTTGGCAATCGTCTCCGACACCCCCTTCGAAATATAGGTCGGGTAGAGT
>Ga0070665_100007639_pt1 | contig 10992 bp, 4 predicted proteins | sample KBSS13metaG_FD_65862 | JGI IMG/M metagenome (GOLD analysis project Ga0070665, IMG submission 65862) | Switchgrass rhizosphere microbial communities from Kellogg Biological Station, Michigan, USA - KBS S1-3 metaG | ecosystem: Host-associated > Plants > Roots > Rhizosphere > Soil ...
ACCTGCAGCTCCCGGAGAACGCGTTCCGGTTCAAGCGGCTCATCAGCGAACGGAAGAAGACGTGAATGATTGCGCCAGGTCAGCAATTCCTCACGTTTTTCAACTAAAGCTTTGAATTCACTTGACATCACTTCCCCCGCGGCTACCATAGCCCGGTTTCCCTTTCCCTCTCAATTTCGTAGCCGCGCACCGCCATCCTGCTCAGGCTGTACCCGGCGCGCGCGGCATTGTTGACCGCGCAGCGCGACGCGTCGATCGCTGCGATCGTTCCCGGGCCGGGCAAAAGCAATTCCATTCCGGTGGGTATGGCGTGGGGACAGGCCGTCGCCGACAGCATCTGGGAGTGGCGATCGACCGACGGTTTCAACCCCAACCCAATGCCGACGTTCCTGGGCGCTGCCGTCACAGGCGTGTGGCGGCCGACGCCAAGGCCCGGAGGTCCGCCGCTTCCCGGCGCGGCTCCCCAGGTTGCGACGATGACGCCGTGGGTGCTGTTGCGGCCGAGTCAATTCCGCCCGCCAGCTCCGTATGCGTCGCCCGCGACAGGACAGCCCGACCTGACGAGCGCGCAGTACATCGCCGATTACCGCGAAACGAAGATGATGGGCGCCTACACGGGGAGTCCGCGGACTGCCGATCAATCTGAGCTCTCTCTCTTCTGGGCCGGCAATACGGCGTTGTTCTGGATTCGGATGGCGTCGGACGCGGCGCTTGCGCGGCACCTCACTCTGTTGGAGAACGCGCATTTGTTCGCGCTGCTGAACCTGTCGATGGGCGACGCCGCGATCGCGTGCTGGGATGCGAAGTACCGCTTCGTTCTCTGGCGTCCGATTACGGCGGCGACCCTCGGATCCTTCGAACCGGATCCGGCATGGACGCCGTGGCTCGATTTCTTCGCGGCGACCGGGACGCCCGCGCATCCGGAATTTCCCTCCGGCCATTCGACGTTGAGCGGCGCGGCACGCTGGGTCCTCGCTGACGTCTTCGGCGACAATCCCGGGATGCCGATCAACGTCACGTCTGACGTGCGGACGGGAACGCGCACGTACTCGACGTACTCTGACGTTCTCGAGGAGATTCACGACGCTCGGGTGTTCGGCGGGATTCACTGGAGAACGGCGTGCAAGGTCGGAAGCGCCATCGGCGAGGCAGTCGCGCGCTACGTGGCCTCGCATGCCCTGGAGGGGCACGATTGATTTCCGGTGCGATCGATATGGGCTCGATGCGGTTCAGGGCTTCGGAGCGATGTCCGCTCGGAGAGGACGGCCGGGGGTTGCGTTTTCCACGACTCTGCCGTCCCGAATAACGGCGACGCCGCCGACGAGCACGGTCACGATCCCGCGCGACACTCGGTTGGGCATTTCGTAGGTCGCCTCGTCGAGGACGGTCGCTGGATCGAAGATCGTGACGTCGGCGTCGGCGCCTTCACGGAGGCGGCCCTTCGACCGGGCGGAACGCACGCGCGCTTCGAGGCGCTGCGCCGGCATTAGCGTCATCTTGCGGATGGCGATCATTAGCGGGAGCGCGCCGCGCTCGCGGACGTAGCGGCCCAGCACGCGTGAAAACGTTCCGGCGCCGCGCGGATGCGTCGCCGATCCGTCGCTGGCGATCATGGTCAGCGGATCCGCGACCGCGCCCATCACGACTTCTTCGGTGTTGCCGAACGAGATCACCGACCCGCCCTGCTTTCGGTACTTCGCGAACGTATCGCGCGTGAGCCGCTCGCCGGTGGCCGGCCACAGCAGCGTCTGAAAACGCTCGTCGGTGTAGCGCTCCCAGTCGTCGTACAGCGCGGACTCAATCCGCGTCTGGCTGGCGGTATACGGGTACATCTCGGTGGTCACGTCGATCCCGCGTCCGCGCGCGCGGCCGAGCAACTGCAGCAGCGCAGGCGTCTGCCGCCCGCCGGAGCTCTGTGCGTGCACGATATGCAGCGGAGTGCCTGTGGCGGCCGCCAGCGCCAGCACTTCCTCGAAGGCCGCTATCGGATCGCCTCCGCGCATGTGGACGAAGACCGGCGCGCCCACACTGCTGGCGACGTCGAACACGTCGGCAATCTCGGTGCGCGCCGCCTGCGGCGTGTACGCCACGCCGAGGCCGACGCCGACGGCGCCTCTCGCGAGTCCCCGGGCGAGGCCCGTTCTGATCTCGACGATCTGCAGCGCCGTCGCTTCCTGGCTCGCCGCGGGTCCGCTTGGCAGGAAGGCGCCGGGGTCCTTCATCACCACCATCCGCACGGGAATGTGGCCGACGCTCGCGCCGAAGTTGATCGCGGACTTCCCCGCACGCTCCGCGTACCATGCATCGACGTCCGCCGTGCCGACTTCGAGTTCGAGCGCCGTGGTGACGCCGTCGGCGGCCTTTCTCACGTAGTCGGCGGACGTCTGGCCATGCTGGTGGAGGTCGATGAAGCCGGGAGCGACTACGAGGCCGCGCGCGTCGATCGACGCGCGGCCCTGGAGCGGCGTCGCGCTGACCACGCGGACGACGCCTCCGGTGATACCGACGTGCCGAATGGCGTCCGTGTTCGACTCGGGATCCATCACGCGGCCATTGGCGATGACGAGATCGAACGGTCCCGTCTCTGGAGCCTGCGCCAGAAGGTGGACGACCGCGAGCAGCGCGGCGGAGGTGGCGAGCAGACGGTGATTCATCTCCACTACCGCCCCTTCCATTGCCGGAGCAATTCGAGCGCCACTGCATGTCTCGGGTTTGTCTGCAGCAACTGTTCGAGTACCGCGATTCCCTCTTTCGAACGGCCGGCGCTGAAGTGGATCTTTGCCAACGTCACGTAGGCGGCCTCGTACTGTGGTGTCCGCTTCAGAACGGTTTGAAGAAGGCCGACAGCCGCGTCTGCCTGCCCTCGTGACACGAACACGAGCGCGAGATTGTTGGCGGCCTCTCCATAGTCTGGGCGGCGGCCGAGCGCGTCACGGAAATAGCGCTCCGCCCTATCCATGTCGCCCGCACGGCCGAACAGCAGGCCCAGATTGTTCAGCACCTCGGGAAAGTCCGGCTGGAGCGCTAACGCCTTTTCGTAGAGCGCGCGAGCCTCCTGATCGTGACCAGTCAGCAGGAGGGCATAGCCAAGATTGTTCAGCGCGTCGGGGTACTCCGGAGTCGAGGCCAGCGCCGCACGGAACCGGCTGATGGCCGCATCGAGATCGCCGCCCTGCGCGAGCAGCGCTCCGAGGTCGTTGTTGGCCTCGGCCAGATCCGGCTGCAGGGCGAGGGCGCGCTCGAACGCGGCGCGGGCGCGAACCGCCTCCCCGCTCCTGACGAGCAGCGTGCCCAGGCGATAGAGCGTCGGCGCGCCCGGGCTCGCCTCGGCCGCGCGCTCGAACGCCACCACCGCGGCGCGCTCGAGCCCGCCATCGAGAAGCTCCCGGCCGTACGGCAGGTAGTTGCGGCGCGGCAGCCCGGCATAGAACGTTCCCTGGAACGGGAGAGCCCGAGCAAGACGCTCGGCCTGAGACACGTCGATCCTGCTCGCGTCCATCACGATCTGGTCGACGTCGACGCGATCGCGGTAGACCTTCACGACGTTGCCGCCCGAATCGAGGAGCAGACCCGTGGGCAAACGCAGGTTCTGCTGATTCATGAACAGATGCCGGTTCAGGATGGCGTAACTCAGGCTCACTTCAGGAGTGGCCATGACCACCGCCGTCTGGCCTGACGAAAGAGTCCGCAGCGATGCTTGATCCTGCGGAGGATCGACGGCAATGGCGATCGACCCCACGCCGGCCCGGGACAGCGCCTCGGCGCCACGCCCCAGCGTCTCGAGCGCGGTACGTGCCGCGGCCACCTCGAACGACCACAGCAGGACGATCGCCGGCTTTCCTCGCAATGCCGCGACCGAACGCGTCCCGCCGGCGAGGTCAGGCAGCGAGAAGTCCGGCGCCGGGAACGGTTCGTACATCCAGGTCGCACGCGGCGCTGAGGCCGGAGCGGGAAGCGGGGACGTCGGCGTCGCTGCCGATCGCGGCTTGAAGGCTTCCGTCTCGATCCCGCTCCCTTCGACGATCCGCAGCCGAGCGTTCAAGGGGACATCGGTGAACACCTGCGTGTTGCCCGAGGGCCAGCTGACGGTCAGTTTCAAGATGCGCTCGCTGGCGCCCAGGCCGATGAGCAGCTCCTTCGAGTGCTGAGACAGGAATCCGGAGCCGCCCTGCACGACTTTGACCTTGTGAAGTCGATCGGTCTCGACGGTGACCCGCGCGCCGATCGCGTCGCGGTTGCTCGTGGTCCCGCGCAAGCGCACGGCGATCGACGCCGCCTTCGCCTCGAAATCGTTCCGGAAGATGCGAAGCTGCGGCGCCTGCCGATCGGCCATCACGACGAGGTCCGGATCGCCGTCGCCGTCGATGTCCAGGACCGCAAACGACCGGCCGTCCTGGTCGAGATCGAGGCCGAGTGTGCCGGAGATCTCGTCGTATCCGCCATGGCCATCGTTGCGCAGGAACACATTGCGCTGCCGGCTGGCGATCGAGCCGTGAACCAGCAGTTGGTTGATCGCGCGCCACGCATCGTCGTAGGGAGTGCCTGGCACACGGGTCAGCGGTGAGCGCGCCACGACCTGCCGCCAGAAAAATCCCTCGAGGTCCGGGCCGCCGGCGGCGTCCGTCTTGCGCGTCAGCATGCCGTTGACGATGTAGAGGTCGTCCCAACCGTCGCTGTCGAAATCGATCGCGTCCGACGACCACGCCCAGCGGCCCATTTCGGCGTGCGCCTCGAGGGTCGTGTCCTCGAAGCGGCCATTGCCGAGGTTTCGCAGCAGCGTATTGCCGCGAACGTGCCGCCGATAGAGCGCGCGCACCTCCGGTGTCGCATCGCGCATGAAGGCGGGCGCCGAGGTGACGCGCAGCCCCGGCGCGCTCCACATGTTGCCGGTATAGATGTCGAGCAGCCCGTCGTTGTCGTAGTCGAGAAATGTGGCGCTCATGCCGGCGCCATGATCGAGGACTCCCGCTGCGGCGGCGACATCCTCGAATCTCACCTTGCCGTCACGACGCCCGAGGTTGTGGTACAGGTTCTTGGTCCCGAAGTCGTTCGCGACCAGCAGATCCGGCCAGCCGTCGCCGTCATAGTCGCCCCACGCCGCCGCGAAATGATAGCGATCGTTGCCGGCGTCGAGACCGGCGTCCGCGGTGGCGTCGACGAATCGCCCGTGGCCGTCATTGCGAAAGAGCACCGCCGGCGGCCCGTTGCGTGCGTCGTAGTACGGCGCCGGAGTGCCTGCCTTGTCCTCGCCGGCACCGAAGAAATACGAGTAGACGCACACATAGAGGTCGAGAAAGCCGTCGCGATCGTAGTCCGCCGCCGCGATCGACGTCAGCACGCCCTGAAGCGGCCGCGCCAACCGGAAGGCGTCCTGAACCCGGGTGAAATGGCCTTTGCCGTCGTTGACGAACAGCAGCAGGTTGGTCGACGTCGCCACGACGAGATCCTGATCGCCGTCGTTGTCGACGTCGACAAACAGCGACTGCGCCGTGTCGTCGAGGACGCCGACCCCCGCCTGGTCCGTGATGTCCTCGAAGGTCGAATCGCCGCGATTTCGGTAGAGCCGGTTCGGCAACCCGGCCGGCTGCGCCACATAGAGATCGTCGAGGCCGTCGCCGTCCACGTCTCCGACCGAGACGCCCTGATGGCCGTTCGAGTCGCGCGTCAGGACCGAGTCGAAGGTCGCCATCCACGAGTCGAGATCGAGGTTGAGCTGGCGGCGGAACGAGTCGTTGCCGCCGAGCGCCGCCGCGGTGATCTCGGTGAAGATTGGCTGTCGCGCGCGGCTGACCACGTGCGACGCGGCCGTCCATCGAACGACCTGCCAGCCCGACGCGTTTCGCCGCCATCCCATCTCCCACTCGCCGACGTGCTCGACGCGGGACGCGGTTGTCCCGGCGCCGACGATGTCGTAGCGGACGGTGGTGCGGAGGCCTGACGGCGGATCGGCCGAACCATCGGGTTCGATCGCAGTGATGAGGAACTCCGCCGTGGCGACGTCGCGGACATCGTCCATCAGCCGCCGCAGTTCGGCGGCAAAGGCGCGAGCATCGAGCGTCGGATCGCGCGGCAGATCCTTCGCCCTCTTCACATCGAGCGGCGCTTGGCTCGCCTCAGCGGCTTCGAGCGGGACGAGTCGTGCGCCGCGGAAGCCTGGATCGAGCAATCCCGTGGTGACGCCGGCGGCGCGGTCCCCTCCCGCACGAAGCGCCTCGGACAGCTCGCGGAGCCGCGCATCGAGCTCGGCGGCCTGACGCTCCAGCGGGAACCCATCATTCCCTGGCTCGAGCTGTTTCAGAAACGGCGCCGCCGCTTCCGAAACGGCGAGCTTGGGTCGATAGTCGGCTGGCTCCTGCGCTGTTCCACGAAAAACGGCACACGCCGACAGCAGGCCGACGATCAGGAGCCGTCTCGTTCGCGGTTTGCGCGGCGGTTTCATCGAGCAATGCCGGCTGGAGCGATGCTCGCTGAATCCACAAGCTTGAGAAGATGGAGGCGGTCGCCCGGCAGCTGTTTCCAGGCCCAGCGACGTCCGCCCGGCATGCGGATCTCGATGTCGACCGGACCTGCATAGTCGCCGAGCCCGAAGTACGCCCGCAGGTCGTTTTGCGAGAGGAAGCTCCCGCCCGAGCGGATCTCGCGGATCTGTTTGGCGCCGCCGCCGCTGACCGTCACTTTCGCGCCGATGGCGAATCGGTTTCCGGTCGCGGCCTCGGCGCGCACCGCCACCCAGTGGCGCCTGGTCGCCTGGCGATTCTCAAGCAGCGTCGGGGTGCCGTCCGTGTTGCTGACGACGAGATCGAGATCGCCGTCGTTGTCGAGATCGCCGACGGCAAGGCCGCGGCCGACCGCCGCGATCTGCAGGCCCGCGCCTGCGCGCTCCGACACGTCGCGGAACCGGGTGCCGAGGTTCAGGAGCAGCTGGTTCTTCTGGCGGTAGGTTTCGCCGAGCTGCGGGAACGCGTCGATGTCCGAGAAGATGTGACCGTTGGCGAAAAACAGATCGAGCTTGCCGTCGAGGTCGGCGTCGAAAAAGGCGGTGCCCCAGCCCATGCGGCTGAACGTGGGGGCCGCGATGCCCGCCTTGGTACTCGCGTCCTCGAAGTGCCGGCCGTCGACGTTGTGATACAGCGTGTAGCGATCGTGCGCAAATGTCGTGAGCACCAGATCCATCCGCGAGTCGCCGTCGTAGTCCCCGGCGTCGGCGCCCATTCCCGCCTGGGCGCGCGCCTCGCCGTTCACCGCCACGCCCGCCGCCAGCCCCACGTTCTCGAAGCGGCCGTTCCCGAGGTTGTGATACAGGAAGTTCGGGTTCGAGTCGTTTGCGACGAACACATCGACCAACCCGTCGTCGTCATAGTCGGTGGTCACGACGCCGAAGCCGTAGGCCCTGGACGCGTCCGACAGGCCGTGCCGGGCAGCGGCCTCCACGAACCGCCCGTTGCCGACGTTCTCAAAGAACAGATCGGACGCTCCGGGAAGGCCGACCGGCCCGACCATGATGTGTGGCCCGTTTCGCCACTGGAGCGTCCGCTGCGCTCGGACCACGGAATCCCAGGTCGTCTCGACGTAGCGCGCGACGTAGAGGTCGAGATCGCCGTCGCCGTCCGCATCGAAGAACGCGCATCCCGTGCTCCAGCCGCCGGCGGCAACGCCCGCGCGGGCAGCCACCTCCTCGAACGTGCCGTCGCCGCGATTGCGGAACAGCGCGTTCGGTCCCCAATTGGTCACGTAGAGATCGAGCCGGCCGTCGCCGTCGAAATCGCCCGCGCACGCGCCGCTGCCCCATGCCGCGAGATCCACGCCCGCCTGCCTGGACACGTCCTGGAACTTCCATCCCCCGAGGTTGCGATAGAGGGCATTTCGATGTGGGACCCGCTCACGCGTCGGCGTGAGCTCCGCGCCGGTCACAAGGTAAACGTCGAGCAGTCCGTCGCCGTCGTAGTCGAAGAGCGCAACGCCGCCGCAGGCCGATTCGAGGATGTGGTCCTTGGTCGGGCCGCCGCAATACATTTTCGTCGGCAGCTGCGCACCCACCTCGAACGTGACCGGCACGGGTGCGCCGTCTTCGGGCGATGGCACGTTCGCCGGCGCGGGGCCCATCGCCGATGCGTGGCCACCGTATGCCGGATCTTTCGGATTGGTTCGCGCGTAGCTGCCCTGGAACGGGAGGCCGAGCGCGACTTCCCCTTCGAGTCGAGCCCGCACGCTATCGAGGAGTGCGAGCGCAGGGCCGGTCGCGGACGCGACGGTTCGAATGTCTCCCGCGGCCAGGGTTCTGAGCGTGGACGCCGCGCGGCCAAGCTCAGCTCGCAGCGACGGGTCGAGACGCGTCCTTGCGGATGTTGTTGCGGGCGCGGCGCCTGGATCGGGTCCGGCACTCAATGCGTCAAGAGTGCGGCTGGCGTCCAGGAGGGCTCGTCGGACCTGATCGGCCGGCGCTCCAGGACGCGCCGCCTGTTGCAGCTGCGCGACGGCCTGGCGATGCAGTTCCAGCAGCCGGGTGCGATCCTGCGCCTCGGTCCGCGCCTGCTGCGCTGCCGCGGTCGGCATGAAGGCGGCCATCGCGCCAAGCGATGCGGACAACACGAGCAGCACTGCAGGCGGCTTCGAGCGCGCGCGAGCCCAAAAGCTCTTGACGTCCATTGCGAAGGTCAAATCCGGGGCCCTCGACTGCCACACGACGCCGTCGGGATCTCGGATTCGGGCTGATTCTAGCCGAGTGCGCCTTCGTCCGAACGGCGATTGGAGCTCGAAGGCGGTGCGCCTTCGAGCGCCGATGACCGGTGCTAGAACCCTTGAGAACCCGAAACTTGATTCTTTGAGTCAAGTTTCGGGGCTCGCAAGCGAACTATAGCGGGCCGAGGCCCTCGCTGGGCCGGAGGCCCGCTAGAACGTCAGGCGAGCGACGAGTTGGAGCGAGCGCGGGGCGGTGGTGCCGTTGATGGTCCCGAATCCGTTCCGTTGGGTCAGATTCCCCTGTGCGTCGTACGGCAGGTTGGTGATCGTCCGATCGGTCAGGCTCGCGAAGTTCACCGTGCTGTTGAGGCCCGTGAACTGCACCGTGTTCAGGAAGTTGAAGATGTCGAGCCGGATCTCGAACTTCATCGAGTGCACAATCGGGAAGTTCTTCGAGAACGACAGGTCGAGATTGTTGAGCGGCGGGTTGCGGGCGAAGAACCGCGGGGTTTCGTTGCCGTTGCTGCCCGGCTGCGGCGGCGCGAAGCACGACGGGTTGTCGAACTGCTTATACGGATCGCCGCTGTAACCGATGCCCGGGTCGCACGTCAGGGCGATCCGCGCGTTCGGATTGCCGTCGGTGCCGGTCAGGTTCGCGGCGCCGATGCCGGGGATCGAGAAGTTGATCGTATTCGGCCGGCCGCTCGTCCAGCGGTAGACGCCGGAGATCTGCCAGTCGTTCGCCAGCAGGCCCAGGCCTTTGCTGCTCGTCACCGTCGGTGTCTGGTAGATGGCGTTGATCGTGAAATTGTGCGTCCGGTCGTAGTCCAGCAACCCGTAGTCGAGCGCGCGAGTCTGCTCCTCGGTCAGATTCGGCACGCCGGCGGCAAAGTCGGTGCTGTTGATCCCTTGCGCCTTGCTCCACACCCAGAAGCCCGAGACCATGAACCCGCGGTCGAACCGGCGGGTCACCGACGTCTGCAGCGCCTTGTAGTCCGCGTAGCCGCTGTAGTCCCACATCCTGATGTTGCCGTAGCCGCGGTACGGGCGCAGGAAGTCGTTGGGCAGCGCCGTCGCTCCAGGCACCGAGCTCGGGACGCGGGTGGGATCCTGGTTCTGCGGCTGGAACGTCGCGCCAAACGGCACGGCGTTGATCTGCACCTGGCGCAGCAGGTCGGTCGACCTGGAGCCGACGTAGGCGACGTCGAGGATGACTTCCTTGACGAGCTTGTGCTGCACGCCGACGTTCCACTGGTCGACGCGCGGTGGCTTGAAGCCGAACGCGGTCGGGTTGAGCGACAACGTCGGGAGCGGATCGCCGCCCGACGAGGTCAGGTCCTGCAGCCGCCCGTAGTCGATTCTCGAGTTCAACACGCCGGGCGCGTTGGAGATCATGTCGAACACCATGTTGCCCTGCGGCCGATCGTAGAAGATCCCGAAGCCGCCGCGGACGATGGTCTCTCCTCTACCCGTCAGGTCGTAGACCGCGCCGATGCGCGGCGAGACGCGGAAGGCATTCCCGTCCTGGAGCTGATCGTCGATCCCCTTGCCGGCCTGGAAGCTGCCGTTGAAGGGATTGGAGCCGGGCGTGAGCCGGCCGATGAAGCGCTCTTCAACGGTATTGGCCATCGTCGGAACGGTATTGGCGGCGATGAGCGTGGGGTCCATCCCACGGCGCACACAGCCGGCGCCCGGCGCACCGCCGACGCACACCGGTGTGTAGAGCTTCGCGGCATTCTTGAAATCGAACTGGTCCGGCAGGAAATTCGACGCCTGCAGCGTCGTGTCCCACTGCGGCGTCAGGTAATAGAACCGCACGCCGTAGTCGAGCGTGAAACGGTCGGTGGGCTTCCAGTTGTCCTGCGCGTACCACTCGACGTTCTTGTAGTTCCATTCGGGAAGCGCGAACTTCGAGGCCTGCTGGTAGGAATTGAACACGCCGGTCGCTGCGTTCGCGTAGCTGAGCCCGGTGTCGAAGGGGTTGCTCGAATTATCCCTGAAGTCGATTTGGCTGTTGAAGCTGGCGAAGATGCTCTGCGGCTTGAAGCTGTGCTGGAAATAGAACCCGGCCTTGGAGGAGTGCGCTCCCCACACTTTCGTCACGTTGGCGATGACGTCCTGCGTGATGTTCTCGTTCGTGAACGGGCCGCGATCGGTTTGGTACTGGCCGGCGTTGCCCGTGCGCCCGCTTTTGTCGTTGTTGTCGCTGGCGCGGAAGAGGAACCACGGAATGTAGTCGGACTGGACGGCACTCGGAAATAACAGCGGCAACCCCGACAGGCCCGCGCTCGTGCGGAACAACTGCTGTTGCTG
>Ga0070665_100007640_pt1 | contig 10991 bp, 9 predicted proteins | sample KBSS13metaG_FD_65862 | JGI IMG/M metagenome (GOLD analysis project Ga0070665, IMG submission 65862) | Switchgrass rhizosphere microbial communities from Kellogg Biological Station, Michigan, USA - KBS S1-3 metaG | ecosystem: Host-associated > Plants > Roots > Rhizosphere > Soil ...
AACCACAAATTCACGAGCCACTTCGCCACCATGCGCTTCATGAAGGCGTTCATGCCGGTGGCGCCCGACACCGCCGTGATGGGCTTCCTGCGCAGCCGGCTCGATGCCTCCTTCGCGATCGTCGACAAGCACCTCGCGGGACGCGAGTTCATGGTCGGCGCGGGGCCGACGGTCGTCGACCTGTCGCTGTGCGGCTACCTCTACTATCCGGTGGAGGAAAGCGGCTACGAGATCGCTCCCCGGTTTCCGAACATCGCGGCGTGGCTCACCCGTGTTCGTGCTCTTGATGGATGGGCCGATCCATACGACATTCTTCCCGGCGAACGCATCGCGCCCAAGTGGTGATGCGCTCACTCCACCTGCTCGTCTCTCACGCCGCAAGGCACAACCTCCGGAGTCTTCCGACCATGCGTAAAACAATCCTCGCGCTTTCACTGCTGCTCGCAGGTCTGGCCGGCACGGCCTCTGCTGCCGACAAGGTCACGGTCCAGCTCAAGTGGCTGCCGCAGGCCCAGTTCGCCGGCTACTACGTTGCCGCTGCCAAGGGCTTCTACAAGGAAGCCGACCTGGACGTGACGATCAAGCCGGGCGGCCCCGACATCGCCCCCGCGCAAGTGCTCGCTGCCAAGGGCGCCGACCTGACCGTGGACTGGATGCCCAGCGCCCTGGCCGCGCGTGAAGCGGGCGTGCCGATGGTCAACGTCGCGCAGATCTTCAACCGCTCCGGGATGATGCTGACCTGCAAGAAGGCCAGCGGCGTCACCACGTCGAAGGACTTCAAGGGCAAGACGCTCGGCGTCTGGTTCGGCGGCAACGAGTACCCGTTCCTGTCGTGGATGGGCACGCTCGGCCTGAAGACCGGCGGCGCCAACCCCGACGTGAAGGTGCTCAAGCAAGGCTTCAACGTCGACCCGCTGCTGCAGAACCAGGCCGCGTGCATCTCGACGATGATCTACAACGAGTATTGGCAGGTGATCGACGCGGGCGTGAAGGCGAGCGACCTCGTCACCTTCCCGTACGAAGACCAGGGCGTGGCCACGCTCGAGGACGGCCTCTACGCCCGCGAGCCGGACCTGAAGGACGCGGCCTACGTCGCCAAGCTCGGCAAGTTCGTCAAGGCCACGCTGAAGGGCTGGGACTATGCCATCAAGAACCAGGACGAAGCGGTGAAGATCGTGCTCGCCGCCGACGCCTCCGGCGGCTCGACGGCCGCGGTGCAGAAGCGCCAGCTCGAGAACGTCGCGAAGCTGATCACCAACACCGGCCCGGACATGGGCAAGCTCGACCCGGCCGCGTACCAGCGCACGGTCAAGGTCCTGCTCGCCGGCGGCAGCGACCCGGTGATCAAGAAGGACCCCGGCGCAGCCGCGTGGACCCACGCGGTGTGGGACAAGGCGATGGCGAAGTAAGGTTCGATGTCGCTGGCGCAGCGGGTGCAGGAGCGGATCGGCGACGCGCACGTCGCCGATTTCCGGCGCGATGGCGCCGTCTGCATCCGCGGCCTGCTGAACGCCGACGAGCTGCTGACGCTGCGCGACGGCATCGCCGCGAATCTCGCCGCGCCGAGCCCGCGTGCCAAGATCGCGAGCCGGCCCGACGACCCGGGCCAGTTCTTCGAGGACTTCTGCAACTGGCAGCAGGTGCCGGCGTACCGCAAGGTCATCGAAGACTCGCCGCTCGCGCTCGCCGCGCAGCGCCTGATGGGCTCGCGCAGCGTGCACCTCTACCACGACCACCTGCTCGTCAAGGAGCCCGGCACGCGCCAGCGCACGCCTTGGCACCAGGACCAGCCCTACTACAACATCGAAGGCGAGCAGACCGTCAGCATGTGGATCGCGATCGATCCGGTGCCGCGCGAATCGACGCTGGAGTTCGTCGCCGGTTCGCACCGCGGCCCGTGGCTGATGCCGCGCAGCTTCATGGACCACGAGGCGAAGTGGTTCCCCGAAGGCAGCCTCGCCGACCTGCCCGATATCGAAGCGGATCGCGGCGCCTTCCGGATCATCGGCTGGCCGGTCGAGCCGGGCGACGTGGTGTGCTTTCACATGCTCGCGCTGCACGGCGCCGCGGGCTTCGCGGGGCCGGGGCGGCGGCGTGTGTTCTCGGTGCGCTTTCTCGGCGACGACGTGCGGCATGCACCGCGACGCTGGGCCACGTCCCCCGAGTTCCCGGGGCTCGCGGATGAACTGCCGGCCGGCGCGCCGATGGAGCACGCGCTCTTCCCGAAGCTCGTGGGCTGACGCGTGCTGCAGGCCGACGATGCGCTGCGACGGCTCCTGCACGAGCGCCTGCAGGCCTTCGATCTGCATGCCGCGGGCGAGCATCCGCATCACGCTGCCGCGGTCGCGGTGGCGATCACCGAAGAAGGGCTGGGCGCCGAGCTCGACGGCATGGAACAGCATCGCCACTGGAGCGATCGCGCCGCGCTCGTCCTCACGCGCCGCGCCGAGCATTTGCGCAATCACGCGGGCCAATGGGCGCTGCCCGGCGGTCGCATCGAAGCGGACGAGACGCCCGAGGATGCCGCGCTGCGCGAGCTCGCCGAGGAAGTGGACCTGGTGCTCGATCCGTCGTCCGCGATCCTCGGCCGGCTCGACGACTACGTCACGCGCTCGGGCTTCGTGATCACCCCGGTGGTCGTGTGGGCCGGCGCCGCGCGCGCGATGCGGCCGAACCCGTCGGAAGTGCAGAGCATCCACCGCATCCCGATCGAGGAGTTCGGCCGTGCCGACGCGCCGATGCTGAGCAGCGGGCCCGATGCGGCGCGGCCGGTGCTGCGCATGCCGGTCGGCACGAGCTGGATCGCGGCACCGACAGCCGCGGTGCTGCTGCAGTTTCGCGAGCTGTGCCTCGGCGGCCGCGTGACGCGCGTCGCGCATTTCGATCAGCCGGAGTTCGCGTGGCGCTGATGAAGCTCGCGCAGGTGCTGTACACGCAAGGCTTCGGCACGCGGCGCGAGTGCGAAGGGCTGATCCTCGCGGAGCACGTCGCGCTCGACGGCGTCGTCTGCGCCGATCCGTGGCACGAGGTCGAGCCCGAGGGGCTGGTGTTCAGCGTGCGCGGCGAGGCGTGGCCGTATCACGCGAAGGCGCTCGTGCTGCTGCACAAGCCGAGCGGCTACGAGTGCTCGCAAAAACCCAAGCACCATCCGAGCGTGATGAGCCTGCTGCCGCCCCCGCTGCGCGTGCGCGGCGTGCAACCGGTGGGCCGGCTCGACGAAGACACGACCGGGCTGCTGCTGCTCACCGATGACGGCGCGCTGATCCATCGCCTCACGTCGCCGAAGAAGCATGTGCCCAAGGTCTACGAGATCGTCACGGGCGATCCCCTCACCGATGCGCAGATCGAACACCTGCGCGCCGGCGTCGTGCTGCACGACGACCCGCTGCCGGTGCACGCCGCCGCGTGCGAGCGCACCGGCGAGCAGGCGCTGCGCTTGACGCTGCTCGAGGGCAAGTACCACCAGGTCAAGCGCATGATCGCGGCGACCGGCAATGTCGTCACCGCGCTGCACCGCAGCCGCTACGGCGTGCTCGCGCTGCCGGACACGCTAAAGCCCGGCGAGTGGCAATGGCTCGCCGGCCCGCAGGCGGTGCTCGGCAGCTCAGGCTGACGCCGCAAACCGGTTCGCCGAGCGCGCCTTCGCCTTCGCGGCTTCTTCGTCGCGATCGCGCGGCGGCGCATGCGTGTGCATCGACGCGAGCAGCACGCGGGCCGACCGCGCGATGTCGTCCACCGCTTGCTCGAACGCGGCTTCGTTCGCCTTCGACGGCCGGGCGAAGCCGCTCAGCTTGCGCACGAACTGCAAGGAGGCTGCGCGGATCTCCTCGTCGGTCACCGGCGGCGCGAAGTTGAAGAGGGTCTTGATGCTTCTGCACATGGTGACCGCAAGCTTAACTCCGCTGCTCTATTTCGGCCGGATCGCGTCGGCGGTACCCTGGATGAAGGCCTGGATCTTCGTCACCTGCTCGGGCGTGAGCTTGCCGGTGAAGTCCGGCATGCCTTGCGACACGAACGGGCCGTTGAACACGAACTTGTCCAGCGCACTCAGTTCCTCCGCGCTGACGTACCCCAGGTTCTTGATGTTGCCGCCGCGGTCCACACCGGGCACGCCATGGCAGAACACGCAGTTGCTGATGTACAGGCCCGTGCCTTCGGCCACGTGCGCCGGGTCGTACTTCACCCCTTGCACGAGGGTGCCGATGTGGTACTTCACGAACTCGGGGAGCGATGCGGTGCCGCCGGCCTTGAAGGTGTAGACGGTGCCCGGGCCCTCGCGTTCGGTGGCGCGCTGCGCGAGACCGTAGACGCCGCCCCAGCCCACCGCGATCGACACGTACTGCACGCCGTCGACCTCGTAGGTGTTGGGCGCGGCGACCGCACCGGTGCCGAGCGGCGACTCCCACAGCTTCTCGCCGGTCTTGGCGTTGTAGGCGATGAGGCGGCCGTCGGCCGTGCCCTGGAACACGAGGTTGCCGGCGGTGGCGAGCGTGCCGCCGTTCCACGGCGAGACATGCTCGACGCGCCAGGCTTCCTTCTTCGCGACCGGGTCCCACGCGATCAGGCGGCCGAACGGCTTGTTCGATTCCACGGGCACGCCGACCGCCATCGCCAGGTTCCAGCCCACGCCGCTGTGCGGCTGGCCGGGCTGGTTGGAACCGAAGCTCCAGTTCTTGTCGTCGCCCATGCTGAGGGGCACGTTCTGCGCCGGCAGATAGACCAGCCCCGTCGCCGGGCTGTACGACATCGGCTGCCAGTTGTGCGCGCCGTACGGGCCGGGGATCGAATCGCGCGGCGTCGCACCGCGCGCTTCCGGAATCTCCATCGGCCGGCCCTTCGCGTCGTAGCCGGTCGCCCAGTTCACGTCGACGAATTTGTCGGCCGAGATGAACTTGCCGTTGGTGCGATCGAGCACGAAGAAGAACCCGTTCTTCGGCGCGTGCAGGATGACCTTGCGCGGCTTGCCGGCAATCTTGATGTCGGCCAGGATCATCGGCTGGGTCGAGGTGTAGTCCCAGTTGTCGCCCGGCGTTTCCTGGTAGTGCCAGACGTACTTGCCGGTGTCGGGATTGAGCGCCACGATCGACGCGAGGAACAGGTTGTCGCCGCCCATCGGGCTGCGCAGGTTGCGCGACCACGGCGAGCCGTTGCCGGTACCCACGTAGAGCAGGTTGAGCTGCGGGTCGAAGGTGATCGAGTCCCACGGCGTGCCGCCGCCGCCGGACTCCCAGTATTTGTTGCTCGGGTCCCAGGTCTTCGCGGCCATCTTCATCGACGCGTCTTCATATGGCTTGCTCGGATCGCCCGGCACCGTGAACCAGCGCCACTTCTGCTTGCCGGTTTCGGCGTCGTACGCCGTGAGGTAGCCGCGCACGCCGTACTCGGCGCCGCCCTGCCCGATCACGACGTTGCCCTTGATGACTCGCGGCGCGCCGGTGATCGTGTAGGAGCGCTTGTGATCGATGAGCGTGTCCTGCTCCCAGACCTTGCTGCCGCTCGCGGCGTCGAGCGCGATCAGGCGGCCGTCGTAGGCACCGACGAAGACCTTGCCCTTGTAGACCGCGACACCACGGTTCACCACGTCGCAACAGCCCTTGAAGCCGATCGCGCGATCGACCTTCGGGTCGTACGTCCACAGCCGCTTGCCGCTGCGCACGTCGATCGCGTGGACGACGCTCCACGAGGCGCTCACGTACATCACGCCATCGACCACGAGCGGCGTGGCCTCGACACCGCGCGTCGATTCGAGGTTGTAGCTCCACGCCAGGCCGAGGTTCTTGACGTTGCCGTCGTTGACCTTCGCCAGGCGGGAGTAGCGCGTCTCCGCGTAGTCGAGCCCGTAGGACGGCCAATCCTTGCCGGTCTTGGCGTTGGCCTGGATGCTCGCGCCGGTGACGTTCGCGGGTGCAGCGTATGCGGTAGCGCACAGCGCCGCGCAGGAGACGGCCAGCGCTGCGCGCCAGACGGACGCGTTCGATGAAATGCTGCTGCTCATGATGTCTCCTCTGTATCGCCTCGACGCGGGCGCTGGTTGTGAAGCATGGGTCGCAGCGTGCAGGATCGGCATGCCGCGCCGCGGCATCAACAAGGTAGTTTCCCGGGGGCGAAATCTGTTCCGATTCATGACAAATTGCAGCCGCTTCAACTTCGACATCGAGGGGATCGGATGCGTGCGACGCGCTGCTGGATGTCGATCGGGCTCGCGCTCGCCGGCAGCGCCTCGGCGCAGGACACCGCCACGCTCGCGCCCGTCGTCGTCACGGCCACGCGCGTGGACACGCCGGCGTTCGACGTGCCCGCATCGATCGACCGGATCGACGGCGACGCGCTGCACAACGCGCGCGCGCAGGTCAATCTCTCCGAGAGCCTCGGTGGCGTGGCCGGCCTGCTTGCGCGCGATCGGCAGAACTACGCGCAGGATCTGCAGATCTCGATCCGCGGCTTCGGCGCGCGCTCGACGTTCGGCGTGCGCGGCGTGCGCGTCCTCGTCGACGGCATCCCCGCGACGCTGCCCGACGGACAGGGGCAGATCTCGCACATCGATCTCGCCTCGGCCGAACGCATCGAGGTATTGCGCGGGCCGTTCTCGTCGCTGTACGGCAATGCCTCGGGAGGCGTGCTGCAGGTCTTCACTCGCGAAGGCAGCGGAGCGCCGACGCTCGGCATCGATGTCGCCGGCGGCAGCAACGGCATGCTGCGATTCGGCTCGACGCTCAGCGGCGCGCAAGGCGCGTTCGGCTACACCGCGAGCGCGAGCCGCTTCACGACCGACGGCAGCCGCGACCACAGCGCCGCGGAGCGCCGCATCGGCAACCTGCGGCTCGACTGGCGGCCCGACGAGGCGACGCACCTGACGCTGATCGCGAACCGCGTGACGCTGCCGCTGGCGCAGGATCCGCTCGGCCTCACGCGCGCGCAGTTCGACGCCGACCCGAGCAGCGTCGATGCGAGCGCGATCATGTTCGACACGCGCAAGACCGTCGCGCAGACACAAGGCGGACTGATCGCCGAACGCCGCATCGACGCGACGAACAGCGTGCGCGTGCTCCTCTATGGCGGGCACCGCGACACCGAGCAGTTCCAGGCGATTCCGGTCGCGCCGCAGAACAACCCGAACCATCCCGGCGGCGTGATCTCGCTCGGCCGCGACTACCGCGGCACCGACCTGCGCTGGACCGCGCGCGGCCTGCTCGCCGACATGCCGGCGACGCTGATCGCGGGGCTCGCGTACGACACGCTGCGCGAGCATCGGCTCGGCCTGCAGAACTTCGTGGGCACCACGCTCGGCGTCGAAGGCGCGCTCAGGCGGGACGAGATCAACGACGTGACCAACGTCGACCAGTACCTGCAAGCCTCGCTCGCGTTGACGCCGGTCTGGACCATCAATGCCGGCGTGCGCCACAGCAGCGTGCGCTTCACGTCGAGCGACGGCTACATCACCGCGACGAACCCCGACGACAGCGGCAGCGCGCGCTACAGCGCGACCTTGCCGGTGCTCGGCGTGATGTTCGCGGCGAGCGACGCCGTGCATCTGTACGCGACCGCGGGCCGCGGCTTCGAGACGCCGACGCTGAACGAACTCGCCTACCGGCCCAGCGGAGCGACCGGCTTGAACTTCGATTTGAAGCCTGCTCGCAGCGAAAGTATCGAGGCTGGGATCAAGACGCGCAGCAGCACTGTCGGCGATCTCAATGCCGCCGTGTTCGCGACGCGCACGACCGACGAGATCGTCACGCTGACGAACGTCGGCGGCCGCGCGACGTTCCAGAACGCGGGCAGCACACGGCGCACCGGCATCGAGCTGTCATGGTCGCAGCGCTTCGTCGCCGATCTGCAGGCGCAGGCCGCATGGACGCTGCTGGACGCGCGCTACCGCGACGGCGCGGTCGCGGGCAACCGGATCCCCGGCACCGCGCGGCAGAGCCTCCATGCCGCGCTCGGCTGGACGCCGCCGCAAGGCTGGCGCGCGGGCATCGAAGCGCGCTGGCTCGGTGATGTGCAGGTCAACGACGCCAATAGCGACGCCGCGCCCGCGTACGCCCTCCTCGGCGCGTACGCAGGGTATCTGTTGCGCCGAGGTCCGTTGGAGTTGAACGCGTTCGTGCGCGGCGAGAATCTTCTCGATCGGCGCTACGCCGGCTCGGTCATCGTCAACGAGGGCAACGGCCGCTACTTCGAGCCGGCGCCGGGGCGGACCTGGCTGGTCGGACTCTCGGCGACGATCCGCTTCTGACGGCGTGTAGTGCGAAACTGACCGCAGGCTGATCTATCGATCAGGGGTTTTTCTGGAGGCGCGAGGATGCAAAGCGGGTCAGATTCCAAAGCCATGTCGCAGATGCCCGCCCAGCCTTTCTTCTCGACGCCGCAGCAGCGGCTCGCGCTCGCGCGCCAGCGCTACTTCGAGGAGGGGACGCGGCCGTCCGGCCTGGTGAGCGAGAGCGTGATCCAGTCGTGGTCGCGCTGCGTGCAGGCGCGTCGCGATCCGTGCGAGCGCATCGCGTTCAATCCGGTGACGCCGAGCCGCGTCCATTCCGCGCTCGCGCGCAGCCAACTGATGCTGCGGGCCGCCGCCGCCGATCTGAAGCAACTGGAGCAGACGCTCGCCGGCACCGCCTGCACCGCGATGCTCACCGATGCGCAGGGCGTGATCGTGCACGCGACGCAATCCGCCGCCGACCGCGGCGAAGTGCTGCTGCCGCTGGCGCGGCGCATCGGGGTGAACATCGGCGAGGACCACATCGGCACCGGCGCGCCCGGCGTGACGATACGCACCGGCCAGCCCTGCCTGGTGCTCGGCGGCGAGCACTTCTTCGGCCATCTGCAGGTGCTGCATTGCGCAGCCGCGCCGATCCGCGACGTGCGCGGGCAACTGGCCGCGGTGCTCGACCTGACCTGCGAGGGCCAGCCGTTCGGCTTCGACGCGGCGTCCATCGTCGCGATGTATGCGACGACGATCGAGAACCAGTTGCTGCGCGCCCAGTCGACCGAACACCTCGTCGTGCGCCTGCAGACCTCGCCCGGGCTGATCGGCACGCCGATGGAAGGACTCGTGGGCATCGACCCGCACGGGCGCATCGCGTGGCTCAACAACGTCGCCTCGCGGCTGCTGGGCCTCGCGCAGGGCCCATCGGGGCGCGACGCGCACGAGGTCCTCGGGCTCGACACGCGGCATCTCGCGGCACTGACGCGCGAGGGCGCGAGCGCCGCGCATCGGCTGCCGAACGGACTGAACGTCTGGCTCAGCGCCCGCATGCAGGCCCGCGACGGGGTCTCGCAACCGCTCTTTCAGCTCGCGCAGGCGCCCGCTGCGGCGGCACCCGCGGCCGCCGTGAGTGCCAGCACGCTGCGCGACAACGACCGCGAACTCATCTCGCGCACGGTTCAGGCCTGCGAGGGCAACGTCTCGAAGGCTGCGCGCCAGCTCGGTGTGTCGCGCGGACTCGTCTACCGCCACCTGAAAAAGACCGCGTCGCCGGCCTGACAGCGCCACCTGCCGGCGCACCGCGATAATGCGGCGCATATGCAGGTGTTCCGCGGCTTCCATCATCCAGGCATCGCGCCCGCGTGCGCCTTGACGATCGGCAACTTCGACGGCGTGCACCGCGGCCACCAGGCGATGCTGGCGCTGCTGCGATCCGAAGCCCTGCACCGCGGGCTGCCCTCGTGCGTGATGACCTTCGAGCCGCATCCGCGCGACTACTTCGCGACTGTGGCGAACAAGCCCGAGCTCGCGCCCGCGCGCATCGCGACGCTGCGCGACAAGCTGACCGAGCTGGAGCGCTGCGGCATCGACCAGGCGGTCGTGCTGCGCTTCGACCGCGCGTTCGCGAGCCAGACGCCGCAGGCCTTCATCGACGACGTGCTGGTGCGCGGCCTGGGCACGCGCTACGTGCTCGTCGGCGACGACTTCCGCTTCGGCGCCAGGCGCGCGGGCGACTACGCGCTGCTGGATGCGACCGGCGCCACGGCCGGCTTCGACGTCGCGCGGATGATGAGCTACGAAGTGCACGGGCTGCGCGTCTCCAGCTCCGCGGTGCGCGAGGCCCTGGCGGCGGGCGACATGACGCGCGTCGCGGTGCTGCTCGGCCGGCCGTACAGCGTCAGCGGGCACGTGGTGCACGGCCGCAAGCTCGGGCGCAACCTCGGTTTCCGGACCCTGAACCTGCGCTTCTCGCACCCCAAGCCGGCGGCGCTGGGCGTCTTCGCGGTGCGCGTACACGGCCTGACCGCGGCGGCGCTCGACGGCGTGGCCAGCCTCGGCCAGCGGCCCACGGTCGACGACAGCGGCCGTGTGGTGCTGGAGACCTACTGCTTCGACTGGCCGACCGGGTTCGGCATCGACGAGGGCTACGGTAAAATCATCCGCGTGGAACTGCTGCACAAGCTGCGCGACGAAGCCCGCTACGACGGCCTCGATGCATTGACCGCCGCGATCCGGCAGGACGTGGAAGACGCGCGCGCCTTCCTTGCCGAATACGCGGCGCAACACCGCCAGACCAGCCGCGACCGAATTAGCTGATGGTCGCCGAGGGGCCGCTTTGGCCTCCTCACTCGAAGCGCGGCGCCGAAAACCCGGCGCGCGATGTCCACGCGTTCGATGCACGCGGCAACGACGATCGATCGATCACCGAGTCACACCGATGTCCACCACGACAACTACCGACTACCGCTCCACGCTGAACCTGCCCGACACGCCGTTCCCGATGCGCGGCGACCTGCCCAAGCGCGAGCCGGGCTGGATCAAGGAGTGGGACGAGCAAGGCGTCTACAAGCAGCTGCGCGACGCGCGCTGCGACAAGCCGCGCTTCGTGCTGCACGACGGCCCGCCCTACGCGAACGGCGTGCTGCACGTCGGGCACGCGGCGAACAAGATCCTGAAGGACATGATCGTCAAGGCGCGCCAGCTCGCCGGTTTCGACGCGCGCTACACGCCGGGCTGGGACTGCCACGGCCTGCCGATCGAGAACCAGATCGAGAAGCTCTACGGCCGC
>Ga0070665_100007645_pt1 | contig 10987 bp, 10 predicted proteins | sample KBSS13metaG_FD_65862 | JGI IMG/M metagenome (GOLD analysis project Ga0070665, IMG submission 65862) | Switchgrass rhizosphere microbial communities from Kellogg Biological Station, Michigan, USA - KBS S1-3 metaG | ecosystem: Host-associated > Plants > Roots > Rhizosphere > Soil ...
CCATTGACGCGCGCCGATCTCGAGCAGGAACGCGACCAGATCAAGCTGCTCGACGTCAAGCTGACGGTGCGGCCACTGGAGAAGGCCGCAGCCTGAGAGAGGCTTGGGGAGGATGTGTGCTCCGCGGGCGCCACTTCGCAAGAGCATCGCGGAGCGCGGCAAGCGCGACCGCGTTTGGCAATGGCCACGGCCTGCGGTGCTCACGGCGTCCCACGTGAGCCGGACGCGCAGCGCTGCCGCGATCGAACCCGAGCATGACGGCGTCGTCCAGCGTGCGCGGTCGCCGCCTGCAACAGGTCCGTTGACGTGACGCGACATGACGCGATCCACGCCAGCGCCTATCATTCCGGCTTCCCTTTCCGTCCCGGAGACCTCCGATGATCAAGCGCCTGCTGCTCGCCCTCGCCCTCACGCTGCCCGCGTTCGCGCTGGCCCAGACTCCGGCGGCACCCGCCAAGCCGGCCGCGAAGGCCGCCGCGAAGACTGTCGCCCCGAAGCCGGCTGCGAAGGTGCCAGCCAAGGCGGAAGCGAAGGCCGAGGCGACGACGGATGCGCAGGCGCCCTCGAAGGTCCTGCTCAAGACCAGCCTCGGCGACATCACGCTCGAACTGTATCCGGACAAGGCGCCGAAGTCGGTCGAAAACTTCCTGACCTACGTCAAGCTCGGCTTCTACGACGGCACCGTGTTCCATCGCGTGATCGCGGGCTTCATGATCCAGGGCGGCGGCTTCACGCCCGACCTGCGCCAGAAGAAGACGCGCGCACCGGTCGTCAATGAATCGAAGAACGGCCTCAGCAATCTGCGCGGCACGCTCGCGATGGCGCGCACGGCAGACCCGAATTCCGCGACCGCGCAGTTCTTCATCAATACCGTCGACAATCCGCGCCTCGACTACGCCGGCGATGCGAATCCCGGCTACTGCGTGTTCGGCAAGGTCGTCGCCGGCCTCGACGTCGTCGACAAGATTCGCGCGGTGCCGACCGGCGCGCAAGGTCCGTTCCCGAGCGATGTGCCGACGACGACGGTGACGATCGAGAAGGCGACGCTGTTGCCCTGATCTCAAGACACTGTTGCCCTGGCCTCGACATGGGACATGCCGCGCGCCAATCCGCAGCAACGAAGATCGAGCCTGCGTCGCATGCGGCGACGCAGGCTGGAATCATTCTGCAGTGCGTTCCATCGGCGCCCTTCGCGCGCACGAATCCATGACGACCCTGTTCATCTCCGACCTGCATCTCGACGCCAGCCGGCCGCATATCACGCGCCTGTTCGTCGAGTTCGTTCGCAGCGAAGCATCGCAAGCCAGCGCGCTCTACATCCTCGGAGACCTGTTCGAAGCGTGGATTGGCGACGACGCCATCGACGAGACGGCCGATCAGGTCGCCGTTGCGCTCTCGGACCTGCATACGCGCGGCGTGCCCTGCTTCTTCATCCATGGCAATCGCGATTTCCTGCTCGGCGATGCCTACGCCCGCCGCGCACGCATGACCTTGCTGCCAGACCCGAGCGTGATCGAGATCGAAGGCGAGCGCGTGCTGTTGCTGCACGGCGACACGCTGTGCACCGATGATGCGCCGTACCAGGCGTTCCGCACGCAATCGCGCAATCCCGCGTGGCAGCGCGCATTCCTCGCCCGACCCGTCGCGGAACGGCAGGCATTCGCGGCACAGGCGCGCGCGGAGAGTCGGCGCTACACGCGCTCGATCGGCGATGCGATCACCGACGTCAACGCAACAGAAGTGCGATCGGAGCTTGGCTCACACGGCGTGCGAAGGATGATCCACGGACACACGCACCGCCCGGCGATCCATGCCATCGACCTCGACGGCGGCACCGCCGAGCGCGTGGTGCTCGGCGACTGGTATGAACAAGGCAGCCTGCTGCGCTGCGATGGAAACACCCGCGTGATGCACGCGCTTTCCCCGTGAGCCCCCTATCGGCGGCTATGTCGAATTCAGGCCGATCGTGTGCAGTGGATGTCGGAGGCCCCGTAGTCCAGACAGACGCCTTGGGTCCTAGAAAAGACTCGTCGAGGCAGACTCTGCAACGATCACGGTACATTGCTGCACGCGCCGAGGGACCCCGCGCAAGGTGCCGCGGACCGGGCGCAAGCTAAAGCCCGGCACTCGCGGCGACCTGCGCGCAAAGCATGGAGGGCGTACCGGACCTACTGCCGCCTCCAGTCCGACACACGGAGATCGACTGTGAACAGGAATTCACCGGGGCATTGCACCGGCATGTGCACGACAAGCATTTCTATCCATCGGTCTTGGCCGCGAATTTTTGCGGCGCCCCGAGCGGCTGCTTCTGCCCATCGTTCTTGAGCGCGTCGATCGCGTACCAATGGTCCTTCCGCGGCTCCGCGGAATTGTCTCGCCACTGATACTTCGCAGTCGGTCCATCGTGCTTCGTCGCGCGAATCGTGTGTTCGTTGACTCGATGGAAGGGACCCCCTTCCGATTCCGCCCGATAAACGACGTAACCGTAAACGGTGTTGTCGTTGGCGACCGACCATCGCAGCAACGGCCCGTTGCCGGCGGGCGGAACGTCCTCGTCCATCTTGTCGTTCACTGCCTCCTTGATCGCATTGGCGATGCTCGGCCGCAATACGGCCGGGTCTTCGACGGGCGATTCGCCACCTCCTTGGGCATCGAGCTTCTTGCGCTTCGCCTCATTGAGGTCGTGAATGGGCATATCCGGACTCAGCAGCATCCCGACAAGACTGATCGGCAGCTCTCTCTTCAGTTCCGGGAGGTCGACCAGGAGGCGCCCCCCGAGCATGCCCTGAGTTTGCTCGTTCGAAACACGCAACTTGAGAAGTGCGCAGCCGGCTTTGCCTTTGGCGCATGGAGCTACCGATACCTTGCCCTTGATGCGCTCGAGCTTGACGTCTCCAATCTTGAAGTCCTTGCCAGACCTGCTGCTGAGGCGAATCAGGAATTCGTTCTTCTTGTCGGTACGCATCGTCCCCAAAGCGAACGGATTGCTGTCGGCTGCGACGTCACCGCTGACGTTCGCCTTCAGACGAATCCATGCCTCCCCCTGGGGGGCATTGATCTTCAACTTGATGGGTTCCTCGATCAGGCCCCACGGAGCGGTCTTCTCGAGTGTCGCGGTTACCGTTTTTCCGCCCTCGTCGACCCGCACGTCGACGTAGTTCGGCTTCGCGATGACTCCAAGAATTTTGAAATTCTCCATTTCGCGAGCACCAAGCGTAACGGAGCGGCTCGGAAGGTCGCCGTCCAGATTGACGTTCTCGAAATCGATGGTCGGCTTCGCGTCGTCGAGAACAGTCGTGACGAACCCTTGCACGAGTGCCACGCGTGGCGCCGATTTGGCTTCGTCGGTCTGGAAACTGAACCTCCTGTGGACGAACCCGACGCCGTCGGTGTACTTCACCGTCGCCTTGAGATATCCGACGCCATGGGGCGGAACCACAATTTCGGAAGGCTCGATGCGATCGACCGATGACACCGCTGCCGTGTTGAAGATATGAATGGGGACATCTCCCCCGTTCCTAAGCTCGATGTCGCATGTAGCTGATTCGAACTGCCGTCGCTCGCCAACATCGCATATGTCAGCAGATAACCTCGAGGGGAATTCGGGCAATGCAGGCGCGAGTAGCGACAAAGCGAAGGCAGTGGTGAACAGCATCATCGGTGCTCCAGGAAAAAGAAAACCCACCTGCGTTACCGCAGGTGGGCTTGAGAACTACAGAAGCGAAAGAAGTTCAGCTAACCGTGAAGCCCTGCAGCGTGACCGGCAGGGTGCCATCGGCGTGCAGCGTGAACGTGCCGCAGCCCGGGACGGCGCCAATATCGAGGTCGTTACCGGTAACGATCAGGAAATAATCACCCGGCGAGATATTGGTGTGCTGGACCGGATTCGCGGTATCACCTGACGTCGCGCACGGCGAAACGTCGCCCGAACCATCCGGGCACGGCGAAGCCGCTGGAACAACCGCGAGGAGCGCATGGAACGCACCGCCCGACGTGTCCGTCAGCGTGATGCCGTTGAAGCTGCCTTGCGGCTGCGCGGCAATCGTGACACGAGCGACGTACGCCTTGGACGGAGCGCCATTCGCGCCACTGCAGGTGCTCAGGATCCCCGTCTCGTTACCACAGGTCGAGCCATTCAAATCCGGGCTACCACCGCCATCCGGATGCCACGTGGTAACCGGACTGGCGCACGTCTGTGCACCGGCGGAAGCGCTGAACGCCACGGCAAGCAGTGCACCACAAAGCACGTTAACCTTCATACTCATCACTCCTAGTTTTGAATTGTGGAACTTGGCTCGATCAGTGGCCAATATAGGTCTGGCGGCGCGAGTCGAACGTATCGAAACCAACAGTCTTACCACCATTGCCGGGGGCAGCCGCAACAAACGCAGCCGACGGTGCAGTCAGGCCCAAGCTGGCAGCAGAGACACCGCCCCACGCAGCATTGTCAAGATTTGCGATCGTACCCGAGGCAGCAGGCTCGGTCGTGCCGGCAGCCGCGTCGACCCAGTAGGTCAGCTGGCCGGCCGCGCCTGCGCCCACGCCAAGCTTGCCTTCGATGCGATGCACGCCCGGAGCGAGATCCGTCGCGAACGTGCTCGTCGCGATATGCGCACCGGCGCTGGTCTGCGCGATGAAGCGGACGCGCGTCGCGCTACCGTTGCCCTGAACCAGAACCACGCGCAGGAGTCGGTTGAAACCATTCGCAGCCGTCGTCGCCGGAGCCTGGTAAATGACGACGTTGGAAGAGCTCGAGAACGCCAGCAGGTTCGACGTGTCCACCAGGAACTGGAAGCGATAGTTCGGTTCCGACGCGGCATGATTGTAGCGAACGAACGAGGAAGCCGCCGTGTTTCCGACCGCAAGTGCCGTCGTCAACTTGCATTCCGAGCCGTCGAGGCCGGGGACAGCAACGACTGCCGGCGATGCAGCAGCACTCGGCTGCGTGACCGCGCTCGTCCATGCACCGCCGTCAGGCGTCGTCGGACCGGCCGGGCACACTGCCATCGCGCTGCCGGCGAAACCGCACAGGCCAACCAGGGCGAGCGAAAGAACCTTCATCTTTGCATTCATGGAATATCTCCCAGAGTGTCTCGGGCGGAGCGACGCTCCCGTCCCCATTGGTTTACGTGGTCAACCAAGCCCGATCCGCGCGGACGATAGTGTAATTCTTAACACCATGTCAACACGGTAAGGGCGTGGGCCTGGCCGACCATCCAGTTTCGAGACGGATACCCCATTCCTGGAGTGCCCGGACCCCGGCTAGCGGCGCATCGCCTCCAGCCCACGAGCTCTATGACGCACGAGCGAGGGGAAACCGGACATGCATACGCACGATGCCGGGCGGGCGGATCATGCAGCTTTCCCCCGCCGATCATAGGCTGCCGCAAGACCCCCTATAAACAAGGAGTTCGTGCCCGTGCGTTGACCTGATCCCGCCCGATGCGCAGAATCGCCGTCCCCTTCCCGCTCCAGCAAGGCTCGCGTGCCTGTCCCCAGCCGACAACCACTCGTTGCCGCCGATTGCCTGGCGGTGATCCCGGCCCGCGACGAGGCAGCTACCGTTGGCGCAGTTGTTGCCGGCGTCCGCGAAGCACTCGGTTGCGCGGTGCTGGTCGTCGACGATGCGAGTTCCGACGACAGCTCCGCGGTCGCGCGAGCGGCCGGTGCGCAGACTCTGCGCTTGTCGTTCGGGCTCGGCGCGTGGGGAGCGACCCAGGCCGGCATCCGGTACGCACAACGCAATGCGTACCGCGGCGTCATCACGCTCGATGCGGACGGCCAGCACGAGCCCGCCTCCCTGCCCGCCCTGTTCGATGCGCAGCGCCATACCCAGGCGAACGTGGTCATCGGCACATGCTTTGGTCGCCTGAGTCGCGCGAAGCGGATCGCTTGGCACTACCTGCGCACGCTGACCGGCCTCGACCTGACCGACTTCACGTCCGGCCTGCGCTTGTACGATGCGAACGCGATCGATGTGCTCGCCGGGCCGGAAGCAAGCCTGCTCGACTATCAGGATGTAGGCGTATTGATGCTGCTGGCGAAGAACGGGATGCGCATGGCCGAGACCGAAGTGCCGATGCTGCCGCGGCGTGCCGGCCATTCGCGCGTGTTCGCATCGTGGCCGGTCGTCGCGCGCTACATGGTGCACACCACCGTACTGTGCGTGGCGCAGATCGATGCCGGTCGGCGCAGGCACAAGGCACTGCAAGAGGAAGCCGCTGCATGCTGACCGGGCAGATCACCTCGGCGATCCTCGGGGTTGCGCTGACCGGCGCCATCCTGTTCCTGGTCCGCCGCGACCACCTGCATGGCCCCTACGCGATCTGGTGGTTCGGCGTCGCCGCGGCGACCTTCGTACTCGGCGTGTTTCCGGGCCTGGTGGTCTGGCTGGGTCACGCGACGGGCATCTTCTATGCGCCGATACTGCCGATCATCATCGGCCTCTCGCTGGTGCTGATCCGTCTGCTCAAGCTCGACATCGACCGTTCCAAGCAGGAGCGGCGGATCCGCCGCCTGACCCAGAAACTCGCGATCCTCGAACAGGAACTCGTGCGCCTCGGCGGATCGACCGGCCCCGAGCCCGCCGACGACGAAGCATGAGAGGCTGTGAAGCAAACAGCCTCGAAGGCAAACCAGGGACGGTTTGCTCGCGGGTCAAGCGCGTCAAGTGCTTGATCTGCGGGAGCGCGTCCGGGCGTGTGCCGGAAGCGCGACTGGAAAAATCGGCAGGATGCCGGTTTTTTCACGAGCTCTGAGTGCCGGCGCATCCATGCGCATCCTGCACGTCGGCAAGTACTACGCTCCCCAGCGCGGCGGAATCGAACGCCACACGCAGGCACTGGCGGAAGCGTCGGTACACGCAGGCGATGCCGCGTGCGCGCTCGTGCACCAGCCGGCGGGAATGCGCCGACACGCGCGGGAGACGATCAACGGCGTCGAGGTCCGCCGCGTCGGCTGCTTCGCGGCGCCGCTCTACACGCCACTGAGTCCGGGCTTCCCGCGCGAACTCGCGCGTGCGCTGCGCGAGTTCCGACCCGACCTGCTGCATCTGCACCTGCCCAATCCATCGTGCTTCGCGGCGCTGGCGAGCGCGTCTGCGCGTCGCCTGCCGTGGGTCGTGCATTGGCACGCCGACGTTCCGCCGGATGCGCCTGATTGGCGCCTGCGTATCGCATACCGGTTCTATCGACCGTTCGAGCAGGCCATGCTGGCACGCGCACGCGCGGTCATCGCGACATCGCAACCGTATCTCGATGCGAGCAAGGCACTCGCGCGCTGGCGTGCGAAGGTCGGCGTCGTCCCACTCGGGATCGATCCCGAGCCCATCGCTGCGCCCCGTGCGGACCTGTGGCCAGCCGGCGGCGTGCGCCTGCTCGCGGTCGGACGCCTCGGGCGCTACAAGGGTTTCGACGTGCTGATCAAGGCACTCGCGCGCGTACCGGACGCGAGCCTGCTGCTGGTGGGCGACGGCGAATGCGCGCAGGAACTGCGTGCGCTGGCACGCGCCGAATGCGTCGAGCCACGCATCGCCTTCGCCGGCGACGTCGACGATGCGACCCTGGCCGGCGCCTATGCGGGCGCCGACTTGTTCGTGCTGCCTTCGCTCGACCGGGGCGAGGCATTCGGGCTGGTGCTGCTGGAAGCGATGCGTGCCGGTCTGCCGGTGCTCGCGAGTGCGATCCGCGGCTCCGGTGTCGGTGACGTCGTGGCCGACGGCACCACGGGCCTGCTGGTCGAACCGGGCGATCCGCATGCGCTCGCGTCGGCGATCGAACAGCTGCGTGATTTCGCACTGCGCGAACGCCTCGGCAAAGCCGGCCGTCGACGCTGGCTGGAACGGTTCACGCTCGCCGCGTCAGCGCAGGCAACGCGCGCGATCTATCGCACCGCGCTCGCCTGAGGCGGCTCGCGCAGTAGCGCGGCGACGAACGCGAACACGCACGGCACGATCTGCAGGACCAGACGGTTGGCGCTGGTGAAGTCCTCCGCCCACGCCGCCGCGGTCGTGAAGAAGAACAGCACGAACAGCAGGATGAACTGTGCCGCCACGAGCAGGCCGAGCATGCGTACGGCCGGATCGCGTTGCAGGGACCGCCAGCGCCACAGCACCACGAGCGGGAACGCGTACCACAGCAAATGCCAGTTCGGCAGCGCAAACAGGCTTGCCAGCGTCGCCTCGCCGACCGGGTGCCATTTCAGCTCGAATGCCGGCATCGCCGGAATGGTCAGCTTGCCCCACGCGACACCGACCCAACCAAGCCCGGGGACCGGCACGCTGAATCCGCCGGAAAGCAAACCGATCGCCAATGCACCGGCCACGACCGCCACCGCGCGCAAACGCCAGCGCGACGGTATCAATTCCAGTGCGACGATCGCGGCGAACACACCGAGCCAGATCGCGCCTTCCAGTTTGATCGCCGGCAGGCAGGCTGCAAACGCCACGCCGAGCAGCCACTGTCCACGCTCGCGGAACATCAGCCAGCGCGACCATGCGAGCACCGCCAGCCCGAGCGTGACGCCGACCCACAAGTCGGCGTAACCGGCCAGCGCGACGTGTGCCTCGAGCAAGGGCAGCGAGACCAGCGCGTACACGAGCGCAATGGCAGGCAGCGCCGCGAGTCCCGCGCCACGCCAGTATCCATAGGCCGCGAGCGCGAGCGATGCGAGCGCTCCGCACCATGCGACATCCACGAGTGGATCATTCCAGCCGCCGGCGGCACTCGCGAACCAGATCTCGATCCAGGCCAGCCATTCGGGATAGTTCCACGTCGCGGCAGTGCGCAGCGCGCCCGCAGGGTCGGACAGCCAGTCGGACAGGGACACGAAGGGGTCGGCGCGACCCAGCAACATCCAGCTTTTCGGCTTCACCGACCACGCTGACCACGCGTCCCAGGGAAAAACCGGCCGCAGCGCCGCTTCGTCGCCGATCATCAGCAGGCGAACGACGATGGCGGTTGCGAGCAGCCACCACGCGACGCGTGCGAGCGACGCCATCGGAACGTGCATGCCCGCCGCGCGCAGCTGCGCCGTCCGGAAACGTGTGCGCAGCAGCACGCCACCCCACGTGAGGACAGCGAGTACCGCGAGCCAGGGCGAAGCGATCGCGAACGCGTGCGCGGTGTCCGCGCGCGCCGTCAGGCCCGCCACGACCGCCGCAGCGTACACGCCGGCGATCCAGCCGCTGCCGAGCAGCGCCGCCTGCCGTCCCGCAACGCGCACGTCGGCTTGCAGCAGGCAGCAAACACCGCTTCCAGCGAGCAGTGGCAACAACCATGCGAGCAGGTAGTCAAGGTGCATGGCGATACCGGAACACGATGACCTCGTCGTCGCCTTCGAAGCCGCTTTTCATGAGGACACCCTGCGGCCACACACGCTTGCTATGCGCGAGCAGGCGACGCATCGACGGATCGCTGTACCAGGCGTCGGTGGCGTAGAAAACGATCAGGCAGCCGTCGGGCAAGTGCGTCGCAGTATCGGCACGCCACAGCGCAGCGGTATTCAGCGGCTGCAGGTGCCACATCAGGCGCAGCAGGGAGTAGCCGCTGGACGAATTCACGAGGATGCGTCCCCAGCCCGGCTCTTCGCGCAACAGCGTCTTGATCTCGTCCGCTGCGTGCAGGGTCGCACTGTCGCCGACGAGCGCCTTGCGCTGCTCCCACGGCACGTCGGCGTACAGCGCGCGCGTCGCCATCAGGCGTTCGCCGAGGCCGACCTGCCAGCGCACGTCGAGCAGGATCCACGCGCCTGCGGCGCACGCGAGCGCGGCGATCGTGGCAGCGCGTCCGCGCAGACCGAGCAGCAGTATCGACCAGCCGACCGATGCCACTGCGGCGAGAGCGACGAACACGATGGCGGAGCGCGCGTGCGGCGCGTCCCCTTCGCGTCCGAGTGCATGCACCGAGCGCTGGCTCCATGGCCAGGCACCGAACCAGTCGGTGACGAGTGCGGCGACATCGCCTCGCCACGACTTCGACCACAGCGCCACATGACCCAGCTCGAAGGGCGCGAAGCCGCGCTCCGGCGGCACCAGCTGCGCGGTGGCGAACTCGGCGAATCCGATTTCGATGATCGTGCCATGCCACGCCGGCACCTGCGACAGGTCGAACGCCGCGGCGCCGGCGCCGGGCCAGGGCAGCGAAATCGTCTGCACGTCGTCCGGCGCGACGGCGGTGCGGAACACCAGCGAGAGCTCGAGCGTGCGCGGGAAGTCGACGAAGTGGTAGCGCAGGATCGCGAAATCGGCAGCCTCGACGTTCACCGACAGGGTCTGCAGGGAGGAGTAGTCGGCGGAAGCGGCCTGCACCGCGAGCTGGTCGTCGCGCGCCTCCGCATGGCCGAACACTTCCTGGAACGCGGAACCGTTGAAGTCCTGCCGCGCCTGCGGCGAAAACGGCGCGCTCCATTGCGCGTCCGCGGCCCACAACAACAGCAACCACCAGCTCGCCAGCAGCGCAATGGCGCAGACCAGGTACCGCCAGGCAGCGCGCCTCATGCGGCGATTTCGCCCAGGCGCGCCAGCTCGGCGGCGCTGAAGCCGGCGCGCAGGCGCGCATCGATGTTGAACGGCCCGCGCAGGCTGCCGCGCATGTGCTGCTGCAACAGGCGATCGAACGTCGCTGCCGCATCGACGCCTTCGCGTTCGCAGCACCAGGCGAACCAGCGCGAGCCGGCGCGGACATGCGCGACTTCCTCGTGCAGGATCGTCTCGAGGATCGCCACGGTCGCGTGGTCGCCGACCGCGCGCAAGCGCGCGATCATGCCGGGAGTGACATCGAGGCCGCGCGCCTCGAGCACGCGCGGCACCAGTGCCATGCGCGACAGGCAGGAATCCGAGGTGCGCACGGCCATGTCCCATAGTCCATCGTGCGCATCGAAGTCGCCGTAGGCATGGCCGAGTTCGGCCAGGCGCGTGGCGAGCAGCGCATGGTGGCGCGCTTCGTCGTCGGCAACCCGTACCCAGTCACGGTAGTAGTCGTCCGGCATG
>Ga0070665_100007647_pt1 | contig 10986 bp, 11 predicted proteins | sample KBSS13metaG_FD_65862 | JGI IMG/M metagenome (GOLD analysis project Ga0070665, IMG submission 65862) | Switchgrass rhizosphere microbial communities from Kellogg Biological Station, Michigan, USA - KBS S1-3 metaG | ecosystem: Host-associated > Plants > Roots > Rhizosphere > Soil ...
TTCGTGGCGTTCTTCGTCTACGCGAACGACGGCCGCCCCGTGTGGCTGGTGATGCCGGGCGGCGTGTGGGACACGGTGCACAAGGCGTACTCGGGCGAGATCTACTACCCGGTGGGCTCGCCGTACTTCACGTACGACACCGCGTCCTTCGCGGTCGGGCCGCCCGTGGGCCAGGCGAGGATCGAGTTCACCTCGCCTTCGACGGCGCAGCTCGCCGTGTCGATGAACTTCATGACGATGACGAAGGACGTTTCACGTTCCGTCTTCGCGCCGGGCTCTCCCACGAACAACTATTCCGACCTCTGGTGGGCCGGGAAGAGCCAGGACGGCTGGGGCCTGGCCCTCACGCAACAGGGGGAGAAGCTCTTCGCCGTCTGGTACACCTACGACGAGTTCGGCCGGCCGACGTGGTTCGTGATGCCCGATTCGTCACCGTGCACGGCGGCCTCCGGCTGCGTGAACGGCGGCGGTCCCGGCTTCACGGGCAAGGCGTATTCCACCCGCGGCTCGGCGTGGTACGGAAAGACGTATGACGCCTCGCAATTCACGGCGACCGAAGTGGGGACGATGAGCCTGCAGTTCGGCGCCAACAATGCGGCCACGTTCAGGACCACCGTCAACGGCCGCTCGCAGGAGCAGGCGATCGAGCGCCAGGGCTTCTAGCGGTCGCCCTCGCGGCGCGGCCGCGTGGAAACCCAGAAGCTCCCGAGTCCCGCGAAGCCCACGGCCACCAGCGCGCCCAGCGCGGCGTTGCGCGTGAGGCCGATCGCGAGCAACCCCGAGAAAGCCGCGGGCGCCACCGCCTTGGCGAACTGGCTCGCCGCGCCGAGCTTGCCCAGCAGGCGTCCGAGCTGCTCGCGCCCGTAGAGCTCCACCGGCGCCGTGCCCTTCACGATGGTGAGCACGCCGTTGCCCACGCCGTAGGCCACGATGAAGACCACGGCCGCGATGCCGAAGCCCTGCACCGAGATCAGCGCCACGAGCGAGAGCAGCATCAGCGAGAACGCGATGATCCCGACCGTGACGGCGCGAACGCGCGCGGAGAACCGGAACTCGATCACGCGTCCCGCGACCTGCAGCGGGCCGACCAGCATCGAGACGGTGACGGCTTGCGCGGGGGTGAGCCCCGCCGACGTGAGCAGCGTGATGAGGTGCACGGCCATCACGGCGAAGATGAAGGTGGCGATCGCGAAGCTGAGCGCGAGCCAGGGCAGGCGCGGATCGCGCGCCGCGGCGGCCGAAGCGCTCTCGACGGGGATCGCGCGGGGCGCCGGCCGCAGGTAGGCGGGGACGAAGCCGCGGTGGATCGGCAGGCAGACGAAGAGGTGGATGCCCGCGTAGATGCCGAGCGTCGCCCTCCAGCCCCAGGCCTCCAGCAACAGCAGCGACAGCGGCCAGAAGACGGTGCTCGCGAACCCGCCGAAGAGCGTGAGGGCGGTCACGGCCTTGCGGTAGCGCTCGCCCGTGTGCTGCCCGAGGGTGGCGAAGGCGGGATCGTAGAGGCAGGCCGCCATCGCCGCTCCCGCGATGAGCCATCCGGCGACCATCAGCACCGGCCCGTCGGCGCAGGCGAGGATTCCCATCGCGAGGGCGCCGAGGACCGAGCCCGTGGAGAGGACGAGCCGCCCGCCGCGGTCGTCGATCAGGCGCCCGGCCAGCGGAGCCAGCAGTGCGGAGACGATGAGACCGGCGGTGAATGCGGAGAAGAGGAACAGCTCGCTCACGCCGAGGTCGCGCCGCATGGCCGGCCCGAGGACCCCGATCGCATAGAAGAGGGTGCCCCAGGAGATGATCTGCGCGACGCCGAGCGCCGCAACCAGCGGTCCCATGGGCCGAGCATCGCGGATTCGGGGCCCCGGGGCAATTCCCGGGTACCGCCGTGTTTGACCCCCCCTGCTGCAACGCGGTAAAATCGCAGGGTTTTCCGATCCTTAAGTCGTTCGGTTTCCAGAGTTAGCGCGTACTCTCAGTCAGGCAAAATCTAGGGCATGCGAAACAAGCTCGTTGTCGGCAACTGGAAGTTGAACGGCAGCCTCGCCGGCAACGAAGCCCTCCTGAAAGCGGTCCAGGCCGGGGTTTCCGCGGCGAAGGACCGGATCTGCGCGGTGTGCGTGCCTTATCCGTACCTTGCGCAGGTCGGTTCGCTCCTCCGGGGAACGGCCATCGCCTGGGGCTCCCAGGACGTGAGCCGCCACGAGAAGGGCGCCTTCACCGGGGAGGTTTCCGGCGCGATGGTCGCGGATCTCGGCGCCCGGTTCGCGATCGTGGGGCACTCGGAACGCCGGTCGATGTTCGGCGAAACGGATTCGATCGTCGCGGAGAAGTTCGCCGCGGCGCGCAAGGCAGGGCTCACGCCGATCTTCTGCGTGGGCGAAACCCTCGCGGAACGCGAGGCGGGTGTCACCGAATCGGTGCTGGCCCGGCAAGTGGATGCCCTGCTCTCGAAGCAGGGGGCGGCGGGGCTCGAAGGGGCCGTTGTCGCGTACGAGCCGGTCTGGGCGATCGGTACCGGGAAGACGGCAACGTCGGCCCAGGCCGAGGAGGCGCATGCGTTCATTCGCGCGCGCATCGCGGCCCAGGATGCAGGCGTCGCGGGGCGCCTTCCGATCCTCTACGGAGGAAGCGTGAAGGGGTCCAACGCGGCGGAGCTGTTCGCGATGCCGAACGTCGACGGGGGTCTGGTCGGCGGGGCGTCGCTGGCAGCGGACGATTTCATCGCGATCTGGCGCGCAGCCGTCGCGGCTTGAAGGAACGGAAAGAGAAATGCAGACGTTGATCCTCGTGTTGCACATCCTCGCGGCGGTGTCCGTCGTCGTCCTCGTGCTGCTCCAGCACGGCAAGGGCGCGGACATGGGCGCCGCCTTCGGCAGCGGCTCGGCCGGCAGCCTCTTCGGCTCCGCCGGCGCGGCCAACTTCCTCTCGCGCTCCACGGCGGTGCTCGCGGCGGTCTTCTTCGCCACCAGCCTGGGGCTCACCTATTTCACGTCGGGTCCGCAGAAGTCCGGCGGCGTCACGTCCGGCATCGAGGCCCCGAAGGCCGATGCGAAGGACGCGAAGAAGGAGGCCGTGACCCCTTCCGCCCCCGCCCAGCCCGCGGCACCGGAGAAGAAGTCGCCCGACATTCCCAAGTAGCAAGCCTCGCGCAAGCGGGGTCCCTCGCTGTTCGCTGTACTGATGCAATGCCGTCGTGGTGGAATTGGTAGACACGCTGTCTTGAGGGGGCAGTGCCGAAAGGCGTAAGAGTTCGAGTCTCTTCGACGGCACCAACAACCAGGCAACAACAGGGCTGCATGCTCGAGAACTACTTCCCGGTCTTGCTGTTCCTCGCCGTAGGCGCGGCCGTGGGCATTGGCGGCATCGCGGTGAGCGGAGCGCTGGCGCGCCTGTCCGGCGCGCAGAACCCGGATCCGGAAAAGCTCTCGCCCTTCGAGTGCGGCTTCGAGGCGTTCGAGGACGCGCGCATGAAGTTCGACGTGCGCTACTACCTCGTCGCCATCCTCTTCATCCTGTTCGACCTCGAGATCGCCTTCCTCTTCCCGTGGGCCGTCGTCCTCCAGGACCTCGGCTGGTTCGGCTATTGGGCGATGATGGTGTTCCTCGGGATCCTCGTCGTGGGCTTCATCTACGAGTGGAAGAAAGGGGCCCTGGAATGGGAGTGATGAAGGAAGGCGGCCTGTCCGACCAGGGCTTCGTCGTCACCACCGTGGACAACGTGCTCAACTGGGCGCGCACCGGCTCGCTCTGGCCCATGACCTTCGGCCTCGCCTGCTGCGCGGTCGAGATGATGCACGCCGGCGCCGCGCGCTACGACCTGGACCGCTTCGGCATCGTCTTCCGCCCGAGCCCGCGCCAGTCGGACCTCATGATCGTGGCCGGCACCCTCTGCAACAAGATGGCGCCGCCGCTTCGCAAGGTCTACGACCAGATGGCCGAGCCGCGCTGGGTGCTCTCGATGGGCACGTGCGCCAACGGCGGCGGCTATTACCACTATTCGTATTCCGTCGTGCGCGGCTGCGACCGCATCGTTCCGGTGGATGTCTACGTCCCCGGCTGCCCGCCGACGGCCGAGGCCCTGCTCTACGGCCTGATCCAGCTGCAGAACAAGATCAAGCGCACCCACACCATTTCCCGCCGCTAGCCGAATGCCAGCCAACCTCGAGGCCCTGAAGGCCAGCGTCGATTCCGCCGTTGGCGATCGCGTGAAGAAGAGCGTCGTCGACCGCGGCGAGATCACCATCGAGGTGACCGCCGCCGACCTGCTCTCCGTCATGAAGGCGTTGCGCGACGAGCCCACGCTCGCGTTCTCCACGCTCATCGACGTGATCGGCATGGACTACGACGGCTTCGGCCACCAGGTGCTCGAGGGCCCGCGCTACGCGGTGGTCTACAACCTCCTGTCGATCGTCCACAACTGGCGGCTGCGCGTGAAGGTGTTCGCGCCGAACGACGACATGCCGGTGGTGGACTCGATGATCGACACGTGGGCCGGCGCCAACTGGTTCGAGCGCGAGGCGTTCGACCTCTACGGCATCATCTTCAAGGGCCACAACGACCTGCGCCGGATCCTCACGGACTACGGCTTCGTGGGCCACCCGTTCCGCAAGGATTTCCCGGTGTCCGGCTACGTCGAGATGCGCTACGACGAATCGCAGCGCCGCGTGGTCTACCAGCCGGTGTCGATCGAGCCGCGCGAGATCGTGCCGCGCGTGATCCGCGAGGATCAGTACGGCGACGCGGGGAAGGTCTGATGGCCGAGATCCGCAACTACACGATGAACTTCGGCCCGCAGCATCCGGCGGCCCACGGCGTGCTGCGCCTGGTGCTGGAGCTGGACGGCGAAGTGATCCAGCGAGCCGATCCCCACATCGGCCTGCTGCACCGGGCCACCGAGAAGCTCGCCGAGACCCGCACCTACATCCAGACGGTCCCGTACATGGACCGCCTCGACTACGTCTCGATGATGGCCAACGAGCACGCGTACGTGATGGCCATCGAGAAGCTCCTGGGCGTGGACGTCCCGGAGCGCGCGCAATACATCCGCGTGATGTTCGACGAGATCACGCGCGTGCTGAACCATTTGCTCTGGCTCGGGGCGCACGCCCTCGACGTCGGCGCGATGACGGTGTTCCTGTACTGCTTCCGCGAGCGCGAAGACCTCATGGACTGCTACGAGGCGGTCTCGGGCGCGCGCATGCACGCGGCCTACTACCGCCCGGGCGGCGTCTATCGCGACCTCCCCGAGCGCATGCCGCAGTACAAGCCTTCGCAGGTGAAGAACGAGGCCGAGATCAAGCGCCTGAACGAGAACCGCCAGGGCTCGCTCCTCGACTTCATCGAAGACTTCACCAAGCGCTTCCCCGGCTACATCGACGAATACGAGACGCTGCTCACCGACAACCGCATCTGGAAGCAGCGCACGGTGGGCATCGGCGTCGTGACGCCGGAGCGCGCCCAGGCCCTGGGCTTCACCGGCCCGATGATCCGCGGCTCGGGCATCGCGTGGGACCTCCGCAAGAAGCAGCCGTACGAGGTGTACGACCGGATGGACTTCGACATCCCCGTCGGCACGAACGGCGACTGCTACGACCGCTACCTCGTCCGCGTGCAGGAAATGCGCGAGTCCAACCGGATCATCAAGCAGTGCATCGAGTGGCTGCGCAAGAACCCCGGGCCGGTCATCACCTCGAACCACAAGGTGGCCCCGCCGACGCGGGTCGAGATGAAGGAATCGATGGAAGAGCTGATCCATCACTTCAAGCTCTTCTCCGAAGGCTTCCACGTGCCCCCGGGCGAGGTGTATGCCGCGGTGGAGCACCCGAAGGGCGAGTTCGGCATCTTCCTGGTCTCCGACGGGGCCAACAAGCCGTGGCGCATGAAGATCCGCGCCCCGGGCTTCGCGCACCTCGCGGCCATGGACGAGCTCTCGAGGGGCCACATGATCGCCGACGTGGTCGCGATCATCGGCACCATGGACATCGTGTTCGGCGAGGTGGACCGGTGAGCGTCATCTCGCAGCGCGTGATCAACATCGACCAGCTCAAGCTCGAGCACTTCGAGGAAGGGGAGAAGTTCGCCTCCGACTCGGCCCGCATCGGCCCGCTGGTGGGCGCGAGCGACCTGGGCTATTCGTACGACGTCGTGCAGCCGGGCAAGAGCTCGTGCCCGTTCCACAGCCACCGCGGCGAGGAAGAGATGTTCTTCATCGTGAAGGGCGAGGGGCTGCTGCGGTACGGCCCGGAGACGCGGAAGGTGAGATCCGGCGACTTCATCTGCTGCCCCGTGGGCGGCCCGGAGACGGCGCACCAGCTGATCAACGACTCCACCGGAGAGCTGGCGTACATCTCGGTCTCGACGATGATGCCGGCCGAGGTTTGCGAGTACCCGGATTCCGGCAAGGTCGGCGCCTTCGGCGGCAAGGGCGAGAGCCGCCTGCGCCACATGACCGAGACCTCGAGCCGGGTCGACTACTGGAAGGGCGAGCTGTGAGCACGACCGCCAAGGCCCTGCTGTCCGAAGCGGCGCTCGCGAAGATCGAGCGCGAGACGACCAAGTATCCGCCCGAGCAGCGCCAGTCCGCGGTGATGAGCGCGCTCGCCATCGCCCAGGACGAGCACGGCTGGCTCTCCAACGAGGTGATGGAGGAAGTCGCGAAGGTGCTGGGCATGCCGCCCGTCGCGGTCTACGAGGTCGCCACGTTCTACGCGATGTACAACCTCAAGCCGAACGCCCGCCACAAGGTCACGGTGTGCACCAACCTGCCGTGCGCGCTCTCCGGCGGGGCGGACGCGGCCGAATACCTGAAGAAGAAGCTCGGCGTGGACTTCAACGAGACCACGGCCGACGGCGGCTTCACGCTGAAGGAAGGCGAGTGCATGGGCGCCTGCGGCGATGCGCCGGTGCTCCTCGTGGACAACAAGCGCATGTGCAGCTTCATGAGCAACGAGAAGCTCGACAAGCTGATCGAGGAGCTCAAGTAATGGCCACGATCGACTACGGTCCCGACGCCGTCATCATGAAGGGCCTCACGGGCGAGAACTGGCGCCTGGCCGACTACGAAGCGCGCGGCGGCTACGCGGCGCTGAAGAAGATCGTGGCCGAGAAGCTCACGCCCGACGCGATCATCGCGGAAGTGAAGAAGGGGGCGCTGCGCGGCCGCGGCGGCGCGGGCTTCCCCACGGGCCTCAAGTGGACCTTCATGCCCAAGAACTACACCGGGCAGAAGTACGTCGTGTGCAACTCCGACGAAGGCGAGCCCGGCACGTTCAAGGACCGCGACATCCACCGCTACAACCCGCACATCCTCATCGAGGGGATGATCATCGCCGGGTACTGCATGGGCGCCACGGTCGGCTACAACTACATCCACGGCGAGATCTGGGCCGAGTACGAGCGCTTCGAGGAAGCGCTGGAGGAGGCCCGCAAGGCCGGCTACCTCGGCAAGAACATCCTGGGCGGCGGCTTCGACTTCGAGCTCTTCGCCCACCACGGCTACGGCGCGTACATCTGCGGCGAGGAGACGGCGCTGCTGGAGTCGCTCGAGGGCAAGAAGGGCCAGCCGCGCTTCAAGCCGCCGTTCCCGGCGAGCTACGGCGTCTACGGCAAGCCCACGACGATCAACAACACCGAGACCTTCGCCGCGGTGCCGGCCATCGTGATGAACGGCGGCGACTGGTTCCTCGGCATGGGCAAGCCCAACAACGGCGGCACCAAGATCTTTTCCGTCTCGGGCCACGTGAACAAGCCCGGCAACTACGAGGTGCGCCTCGGCACGCCGTTCGCGAAGCTGCTCGAGATGGCCGGCGGCATGCGCGGCGGCAAGAAGCTGAAGGGCGTCATTCCCGGCGGCTCGTCGATGCCCGTGCTCACGGGCGACGTGATGATGGCCACCGACATGGACTACGACTCCATCGCCAAGGCGGGCTCGATGCTGGGCTCGGGCGCGGTCATCGTGATGGACGAGGACACCTGCATGGTGAAGGCCGCGGAGCGCCTCGCGTACTTCTACTTCGAGGAGTCCTGCGGCCAGTGCACGCCGTGCCGCGAGGGCACGGGCTGGCTCTACCGCATCATCCAGCGCATCGAGCACGGCGAGGGCCGCATGGAAGACCTGGACCTCCTGCTCAACCTCGCCGACAACATCCAGGGCCGCACCATCTGCGCGCTGGGCGACGCGGCGGCGATGCCGGTGCGCGCGTTCGTGAAGGTGTTCCGCGAGGAATTCGAATACCACATCAAGAACAAGTGCTGCAGCGTGAAGGCCGGCGGGTACAGCTCGGCCCACAGCGATGCGGCCAAAATGGCGGCCGACTGATGGCGATCAACCTGGAAATCGACGGTACGCCCGTCACGGTGGAGAACGGCCAGACGGTGATGGAGGCGGCGAACAAGCTCGGCCTCTTCGTCCCGCACTTCTGCTACCACAAGAAATTGAGCATCGCGGCCAACTGCCGCATGTGCCTCGTGCAAGTGGAGAAGGCGCCCAAGCCGCTGCCGGCCTGCGCGACGCCCGCCACCGAGGGCATGAAGGTGCAGACGCACTCGAAGCAAGCCATCGACGCGCAGAAGGGCGTGATGGAATTCCTGCTCATCAACCATCCGCTCGACTGCCCGATCTGCGACCAGGGCGGCGAATGCCAGCTGCAGGACCTCGCCGTGGGCTACGGCGGCTCCGCCTCGCGCTACCAGGAAGAGAAGCGCTCGGTGCCGAACAAGGACCTGGGCCCGCTCATCGCCACGGACATGACGCGCTGCATCCATTGCACGCGGTGCGTCCGCTTCGGCCAGGAAGTGGCCGGCGTGATGGAGCTCGGCATGGCCGGGCGTGGCGAGCACTCGGAGATCCTCTCGTTCGTCGGCCGCACGGTGGATTCCGAAGTCTCCGGCAACATGATCGACCTCTGCCCGGTCGGCGCGCTCACCTCCAAGCCGTTCCGCTACACCGCCCGCTCGTGGGAGCTCTCGCGCCGGAAATCCGTCTCCGCGCACGATTCGCTCAACTCGCCGATGGTCATCCAGACCAAGCAGGACCGCGTGATGCGCTCCCTGCCGCTCGAGGACGAGACGCTGAACGAAGGCTGGCTCTCCGACCGCGACCGCTTCGCCTACGAAGGCCTCAACGCCGACGACCGCCTCACCCGCCCGATGGTGAAGCGCTCCACGGGCTGGGCCGAAGTCGAATGGGCCGAGGCGCTGGATGTCGCCGCCAAGGGCTTGAAGGACGTCGCCGTGAAGCACGGCGGCGATGCGCTGGGCTGCCTCGTGGCCCCGAACCTCACCGTCGAGGAGCTGCACCTGGCCCAGGCCCTGGTGCGCGGCCTCGGCTGCGACAACATCGACCATCGCCTGCGCCAGTCCTCGTTCCCCAGGACGGCCGGAGCCCCGTGGCTCGGCATGCCGGTGGCGGACCTCTCGAAGCTGGAGGCCGTGCTGCTGGTCGGCTCCACGCTGCGCAAGGAGCAGCCGCTGCTCGCCACGCGCCTGCGCGCCGCGGCCAAGAAGGGCCTCGCCGTGCACGTGCTGCACGCGGCCGACGACTCGCTGCTGATGCCGGTCGCCGGCAAGCGCATCGTGAAGCCTTCGAAGCTCGTCTCCGAGGTCGCTTCGTTCGCCGAGGCCCTGAAGGGCAAGAAGGCCGCGATCCTCCTCGGCCACTACGCGCAGCAGCACTCGCAGTTCTCGGAGCTGCTCTCCGCCGTGCAGCGCCTCGCGAAGGAAACCGGTGCCACGGTCGGCGTGCTGCCCGATGGCGCCAACGCCGTCGGAGCGCACCGCGTCGGCGCCATCCCGCGCAAGGGGCTCGACGCGCGCGGCATGGTCGCCGCGCCGCGCAAGGGCTACTTCCTCGCCGGCGTGGAACCCGAAGTCGATTGCCCCGCCGGAACCGTGCGTGCGCTCGCCGACGCGGAATTCGTCGTGGCGCTCACCGCCTATCGCAACGGCCTCGCCGACCACGCGCACGTGATGCTGCCGATCGGCCCGTTCACCGAGACCGGCGGCACGTTCGTCAACATGGAAGGCCGCGCGCAGACGTTCAACGCGGTCGTGAAGCCGCTCGGCGATTCGAAGCCCGCGTGGAAGGTGCTGCGCATGCTCGGCGACGAGCTGGGCCTGGACGGCTTCCAGGTCGAGACGATCGAGCAGCTTCGCCACGCCATCGCGCCGGATCTCGTGGCCTGGGCCCGCACCGGGCTCGACAACGCTATCGCCGCCGAAGGCGCCGCCGGCCGTTCCGGCAGCGGCACCTACGAGCGCATCGCCGAAGTGCCGCTCTACGCCACGGATGCGATCGTGCGCCGCTCGGCCCCGCTGCAGAAGACCGCGGACGCGGCCGTGGCCGGCAAGGCCCGCATGAATCCCGCCACGTTCGCCGCGCTGGGCCTCGCCGACGGCCAGTCGGTGCGCCTGCGCCAGGGCGGCGGCGAAGCCGTGCTGCCCGCCGCCATCGACACCGCTGTTCCGGAAGGCTGCGTGCGCGTCGCGCGCGGCATCCGCGAGACCGTGGCGCTGGGCGAGGGCGAGCTCACGATCGAGAAGGTCTCCGTGCAGAGGGTCGCGTGAACGAGCTGCTCGCCCAGGCGCAAGCCGGCGTGACCGGCTACTTCGGCCCCCACTACGGGCCGTACGCGTGGATGTTCGCGAAGTCGCTCGCCGGCATCGTGATGGTGCTGGTGCCCCTGCTGCTCACGGTCCTCTACTACCAGCTGGTCGAGCGCTGGGTGATCGGCTGGATCCAGGTGCGCAAGGGCCCGAACCGCGTGGGCTGGAAGGGCGTGCTGCAGCCGATCGCGGATGCCATCAAGCTCCTCATGAAGGAGCAGATCATCCCCAGCGGCTCCTCGAAGGCGCTGTTCCTGTTGGCGCCGATCATCGCCGTCGCGCCCGCGCTGGGCGTGTGGGCCGTGGTGCCGTTCGCTCCGGGCTGGGTCGTGGCCAACGTGGACGCGGGCCTGCTCGTCGTGCTCTCGCTCACGTCGATGGGCGTCTACG
>Ga0070665_100007648_pt1 | contig 10985 bp, 8 predicted proteins | sample KBSS13metaG_FD_65862 | JGI IMG/M metagenome (GOLD analysis project Ga0070665, IMG submission 65862) | Switchgrass rhizosphere microbial communities from Kellogg Biological Station, Michigan, USA - KBS S1-3 metaG | ecosystem: Host-associated > Plants > Roots > Rhizosphere > Soil ...
GTTACCGCCAGTTCTTCCAGATCGGTGCGGAGGTCATCGGGCCGCCGAGCGCCGGCTCGGAGTCGCCGCTACGCGATGCCGAAGTGCTGGAGATGCTGGCTACCCTGCTCGACGAACTGGGCATCACCGGCTGGCGGCTACTCATCAACTCCGTTGGGACCCCGCAGGACCGCCCGCGCTACATCGCGACACTACGATCTGCATTGCAGCCCGTGGTCGGCCAGATGTGCGGCGATTGCCAGCGCCGCGCGGAGACCAATCCGTTGCGTGTGCTCGACTGCAAGCACCCGGAGGACCAGCCGATCATCGCGACCTTGCCGCGCATCTGGGACTCGCTCGACGAGGAGTCGCGTGCCCACTTCCAACAAGTCTGCGAGGCGCTGGACGCGTGCCATGTACCCTACGAGCACGACCACCGGCTCGTCCGCGGCCTGGACTACTACACACGCACCACCTTCGAGTTCCAACACGGCGGCCTGGGCGCACAGAACGCGTTGCTCGGCGGCGGCCGGTACGACGGCCTCTCCGAGGCAATTGGCGGCCCCCGTGCCCCCGGCATCGGCTTCGCCATCGGGGAAGATCGCCTCGTGTTGACGTTGCAGGCGCAGGCTGAAACTGCAAGAGCGGATCGCGCAGACGCCTACGTTGCTCCAATGGGGGAGGAGCGCAATGCCTTGGCACTCGCGCTGGCGCGTGAGTTGCGCGCCGCAGGGCTGCGTATCGAGTTGGGCGACGGCAGCTTCCGGCTGAAGAAGTCCTTTGAGGCGGCGGACAAGTTGGCGGGCAAGATCGTGATCCTGGGTGAGGACGAGGCCGCCTCACGTATCCTGACAATCAAGGATTTCGCTACCGGCGAGCAGATGAAGGTGCCTTGGGCCGAGCTCAAGGCCCACCTGCTGCCGCACTAAATTCCAAAGGAACGCAATTGCTCGACTTTCTTGGAACATTGCAGCGCACCCATACCTGTGGGGAGCTTCGCGCCGGCGATGCCGGCAAAGACATTGTGCTGATGGGCTGGGTCAATCGCCGCCGAGATCACGGCAACCTCATCTTCCTCGACCTGCGCGACCGCTCTGGCGTCGCGCAGATTGTCCTAGACAAGGACCTTGCTCCCGAAGGTCACGCGAAGGCCGAGCAAGTGCGTCCCGAGTACGTTGTTGCCGCAAAGGGCACGTTGCGCAAGCGCGATGCAAGCGCGATCAATCCCAAGATGCCGACCGGCGAAGTCGAGCTGGTGGCGAACGAACTGCTGGTTCTTAACGATTCGCGCGTGCCGCCATTCTCGCCGGCAGAGGACGCCATCGCGAACGAAGAAGTCCGGCTGCAGTATCGCTATCTCGATCTGCGCCGCCCCGAGATGCAGACGAATTTCGCGTTGCGCCACCGTGTCGCGCTCGCGGTTCGCAACTATCTTTCCGCACAGGGATTTCTGGAGATCGAGACCCCGTTCATGACGCGCTCCACGCCGGAGGGAGCACGCGATTACCTTGTGCCCAGCCGCGTTCACCCGGCGCATTTTTATGCCCTGCCTCAATCGCCGCAGTTGTTCAAACAGATCCTGATGATCTCAGGCTTCGATCGATACTTTCAGATCGTGCGTTGCTTCCGTGACGAGGATCTGCGGGCGGATCGCCAGCCGGAGTTCACGCAGATCGACTTGGAGATGACCTTCCCGCAACAAGAGACGATCTTCGCGGTGGTCGAAGGCTTTCTGAAGGCGGCATTTCACGAAGCGGGGGTTGATCTTGTGGGTGGGTTCCCGCGGATGAGCTTCGACGAGGCGATCCGCTTGTACGGGATTGACAAGCCGGATATGCGGCTGCCTGCCATGACAGATGTCCGGAGCGTCATAAGCCCACAAACGGCCGGAACTTTGAAGACGACTGCCGCCCTGCCGGTAATTGCTGTCCGGATTCCAAATGTGGGCGAGCTTTCGCGCAAGGAGCGCGACGATCTGCGGCTTCTCTATCCGCAGAAGCTTGCGACGCAGAAAATCAAGGTGCTCGACGACTTCAAGCGACTGGAAAAGTCCTTCCCCGAAGAGATGGCCAAGGTGCGCACCGCTACCGGCGCACAGGAAGGCGATCTGCTGGTACTGGTCGTAGCGGATAGCGAGACAGTACCCGAACAGCGTGTGGTCGGGAAACGGCTTCCAGCTCGGGACCGCGAGCTCTTCGAGGCAGCCGGCCAGGTGCGTCTGGCGCTGGCGCAGCAATTCGCTTCACGTCACCGTGCATTTGAGAAGAAAGGCACCGCTGACGATTACAAATTTCTCTGGGTTACGGATTTCCCGATGTTTGAGTGGGATGAGGATGGAAAAACTTGGGTTGCGGCACACCATCCCTTCACTTCTCCGGATGAAGATGATCTGAAGGCAGGCCGCCTCACCAGCGATCCGGGCGCAGTGCGTGCACTCGCATATGACATCGTGCTCAACGGCACCGAGCTTGGCTCAGGTTCAATTCGTATTCATCAGCGGGCGGTGCAATCGGAGATTTTCCGCGCTCTAGGAATGACCGACGAAGAGGCAAAAGAACGCTTCGGCTTCTTTCTCGAAGCGCTGACCTATGGCACGCCGCCGCATGGCGGGATTGCGCTAGGTCTGGACCGTATCGCAATGATTCTGGCCGGCGCACCCAGTCTGCGTGAGGTGATTGCGTTCCCCAAAACAGCCAAAGCAATTGATTTGATGGTGGATGCGCCTACACCCGTTTCGGACACCCAATTGCGGGAGTTGCATATCCGGCCAGTACTGAAGGGGTAGGTACCCATCAACTAGTGGCCGACGCGCAGGTGCGGGTACCAGGTCATCTGGATGGAGGTCGTGAAGTCGCTCTTTCGGCCCGATGCGAGCACTGGCACGGTCCATTGTTCATACTGTGCCAGAGCGTTCAACTCCAGATTCTTTTTTACGCGCACGATGGCGTTCGCCGCGAACAGGTTCTGTGTGGTACCGCCAGGCACGAAGTCCTTCGCGGATTTGGCATTGCGATAATTGAATATGATTCGCTCTTGCGGCGAGAGCCAGTAGGTAAGCCAAGCCTCTCCTCCCTTGCCCTCGCGTCCGATCCAATTGCCCAGCAGGTAGCCGTTGTCGGTGTAGACGTCCCGGTACACGACCTCCCAATAAATGTATGTGCCGCCGACACTGTGCGGAGTTGGCGGATCGGTGTAGACGGCTTCGGCGCGGAAGTCTAGCTTGGGCGCTCCGGGAAAGTGAGAGATATAGATGCCGGGGTTGATGGCAGCATGGCGCGGCGCAGCCACCGGCGACACGTCATCGTGAATGATGGAATCCGAATACAGCGTCACCCAGTTACGCAAAAAAGGAAGCCGATAGTTGAAGTCGAAGCTGGCGTGGCGCGCCCCGGGATCATTCCGCGAGAATTTTTCCGAGGCGGGCACATTCTGAAAACTGGAAAAGCTATGCCAGAACGTTCCAAAGGTGAGCGGCACGTGCCCCTGGCCAGCAAACATGACGATGCGTGAGAAGCCGAACTCCAGATTGGGCGTTGGTTTGAAATTAACCTTGCCAGTATGCACCCACGGCTGATTCGGGTAGCGATGGCCCTTCAGGTCACCGAAGGTCGCTTCATAGCGAAACGGCCCCAATAGCCTGGAGAGGAGTGGGATATACAGCGGCTCGACCCGATCGATGCGCAGTCCGTACATCCCCTGGGCATTGGTGCTCCATGCCATTGCGCCGCTCTCGCCTGGCCCCCACCAATTCTCGCTTTTGCCCACGGAGATCTCGTTATTCAGGATGTGGTACGAAACATAGGCGTCAATCAGCCGAAATTCGTTGGTTGTGTCTACGGGTGTCGCAGGCAACAGATCTGCCTGATCCATGGTCGCAATCGTCTGACGAACGCTGAGCGGATATGCTGCGCGGCCGGGTGCATGCTGAAACTCGCCGCGGACCTTCATGGAAAGGCGAACATCCTCTGCGCGTGCGCTGAAACCCGCCAACCCGTTGAAGCCGCCTTGATACGCGCGCCCGTAATCATTGATCAGCGTTGAGCCGAAATGTGATGAGTCATTGAGCGGCCGCCCTCCGATGTACATGGCGCGCGCATAAAGACGATCGAGCTCTGCATGCGCGTTCGAACGAGTGGGATCGAGTGCATCGCGATCGCTCGAGAGTTCGCGCCCTAGCGCATTGAAGAGTTCGCGCGCCTCACGGTTGCCGGGCGAATCCGCCGGACCATCGAAGATGGCTGATTGTGATGCCTGGAGCATATGAAGCGCACTGAGACGTGTCCAGGGACGCAAGCCCAGAAAAGCCGTATCGATATAACCCAGTGAGTAGAGTCGCTCGAGCGCCGGGTACATCCAACTGTCCATCGAGATGTAGACCGAACCCGAGATGTTGTCGCCAGTGGGAGAAAGGATGACGGGAGTCGCAGATTGCTGTGCGTAACTGGGGAGGCTGAAAAGCACGGCGAGGACCGCCATAAAAGCAGACAAACGACTCAGGAGAACACCTCGAATGCAAGACTGCGTTCTTTGATCTTACTTGGCAATCCCTACGGTTGCCGAACGGACGGATCTTCCCTATGCACGATACGGCCTTCGCGCATGGTGAGACTTACCTTGCCCGGCAGTGACCAGCCGTCGAACGGTGTGTTACGCGAACGGGAGCGCGATTCACTCGCGCGAAAAGCCCACTCTGTCTCGGGTGCAAGCAGCACCACGTCCGCAGTCGCGCCCACTGCAAGTGTGCCGGCCGCGAGCCCAAGAAGGGCGGCGGGACGCGCACTCAGCAGAGCAACCATCTGGAGGAGCGGCATGCCATGCCGGCGATGGAGCACGGCGAGGCTGAGACCGAGCGATGTCTCCAGACCCGTAATGCCGTTCGGCGCACGCTCGAACTCCTGATCCTTCTCATGCGCTGCGTGAGGCGCGTGATCGGTTGCGATGCAGTCGATGGTCCCGTCCAGCAGGCCTTCGATCATGGCATCGCGGTCTTCGACGGCACGCAGCGGAGGATTCATTTTCGCGTGCGTGTCGTATTCGTCGACCGCCTCTTCCGTGAGAACGAAATGGTGTGGTGTCACCTCACAGGTGACATGCAGCCCGCTCTGTCGCGCTGCGCGTACATGATCAAGTGCCCTCTTTGTCGAGAGATGGGCAACGTGCAGATGTGCGCGATCGTCATCCAATTCGCGGAGCAGTGCTATGTCACGTGCCACAATTCCGGCCTCGGCTTCCACGGGCATACCACGCAGGCCCAGACGAAAGGCTAGCGGCCCAGCGTTCATGGAACAGCCGCCAGTTAAGCGGGTGTCCTCTGCGTGCTGGATTACCGGAAGTCCTGCCGTGGCGGCAGCACGCAGCACCGCGCGCATCGTTTCATCGCCCAGAATTGGCTTGCCGTCATCACTTACCGCCACAGCGCCTGAGTCGCGGAGGGCTTCATAGTTTGTAAGAGTTGCGCCCAAACTACCCACCGTTGCGGCGCCAATCGGGTAAACGCGTGCCCGCGCATCGCGCTCTGGGGCCTGCATCCATCGCGTGATCTCGACGGAGTCATTAACGGGGATCGTGTTGGGCATCGCGGCCACGCTGGTGAAGCCGCCTGCGGCCGCTGCTGCTGTGCCGCTCGCGATGGTTTCTTTATAACTCTGGCCAGGCTCGCGCAGATGAACGTGAATATCGACCAGTCCTGGCGTGACGATGAGACCAGTTGCGTCAATGACCTGTACATCTCTCGGATTCGCATTCAACTTCGTGTCCACCGCAACTATGCGGCCGTTCTCGATCAAAAGGTCGCGCGGGCCGTCAGTTTTGCTGGTGGGGTCAATGAGATGGCCGCCCTTGATCCAAATCCGGTTCACATCGTTCGAACTCATGTGGATACCGACTCCGGCATTGCGTCCAGCGCCCGCGCAATGAGCGCGGTGCGTACAGCAACACCATGGCGTACCTGTTCTTCAATAACCGACTGCGGCCCATCGGCTACTTCGCTTGTGATCTCCAGGCCGCGGATCATCGGCCCCGGATGCATCACAAGTGCGCGGGGCGCGTTCTCCGCAAGCCGCTCTGCGTTCAACTGATAATGAGCGATGTAGTCGTCGAGGTTGAGCTCAAGGCCTGCCAGCCGTTCCTTTTGGATTCGCAGCATCATCACTACCTGTGCGCTGTGCATTGCATGCGCAAAGTTCCTCTCAATAGCAATGCCCGGACCAATTTCCGAAGCAGATTCCGGCAGCAATGCCTTTGGCCCGCACAGGATGACGCGGGCGCCCAGCCGGGGCAGCAGTTCTGCGTTCGACCGGGCGACGCGGCTGTGCAGGATGTCGCCCGTAATCAGCACGGTGACACCGGCAAGGGTGCTCTCGTCGATTTCGGCGTTCGTGTGCTCTGGCCTAAGCCGGTGCAAGATGGTGCGCAGATCGAGCAGCGCCTGTGAGGGATGAGCGTGCATACCGTCGCCGGCGTTCAGCACGGGAAGATGCGTGACGCGGTCCAGCAGATATGGAGCGCCGGAGTTGGGATGGCGCAAAATGATGCATTCCGCGCCGAGAGCGCGCAGCGTGAGGCCGGTGTCTTTCAGGCTCTCGCCCTTTTCGATGCTGGAGGATAGTGCGCTGACGAGAGTGGTATCTGCGCCGAGGCCCTTTGCCGCCAACTCGAAGGAAGTGCGCGTGCGAGTACTCGACTCGTAAAAGAGTAGGGCGACGCGACGCTTTGCGAGGCGATGGGCGCGTTGCAGGGGATCTTCTTTCTCGAGGAAGGAGGCAGCCTGCATGAGAACTGCGATGTCGGGAACTGAGAGATCGGCGGTGGAAAGTAGTGACCGGCCGCGCGACGGGAGAGTGCGGCTGCTTGGTTCGCTGCTAATCAACGCGCTCCACCAGCAGCACCTGCTCGTCTCCGTCAACCTCGCGAAGCTTTACTTCGACGATCTCGCGCGAGGTGGTCTGTATTTTGCGTCCGACGAAGGTCGCTTCAATAGGCAGCTCGCGATGCCCCCGGTCTATGAGGGCGAGCAGTTGAACGCGGCGGGGGCGGCCGTGATCGAAGAGTGCGTCGAGCGCGGCGCGAATGGTGCGCCCGGTATAGAGCACGTCGTCAACCAGCACGATATCCCGCGCATTCACATCGAAGCCAATCGCGCCCGGCTGCACCACGGGGCGAATGTCGCGCGTGGAGAGATCGTCGCGGTAGAAGTTGATGTCAAGCACGCCGCTGTCGACCGGATGTTTCTCAATGTTGGCGATCATCTGAGTGAGGCGGTGTGCGAGGGGCACCCCCCGGCGCTTGATCCCGACCAGGCCGAGCGCTTCCGCTCCGGAGTTCTTCTCGACGATCTCGTGTGCCAGCCGGACGAGAGTGCGGTCGATCTCCGACGCCGACATGATGCGGCCCTTTTCGCGCAGTTGTGGAGTGATCGTGGTCATACCGGCGGATTCCTGACGATGATACGAGGTGGCGCAGATGCGAGCAACAGCCGCACCCCTACTGTGGGGCAGAGCGACGCGACAGGCGCGCCCCCAGCATGCCGCCCAGGCCAGCGAGCAGCACGATGCCAAAGGCCATGGCCGCTGTGTAGAAGAAGGTGTAGGCGACGCGCCCATCCGGGGATAGAAAGAAAGCCAGCATGGCGCGTGCCTGCTGGGCGTTCACACTATTGGACTGTGCCATCCGCTGCGTCGCTTCCGCCGATTGCTGTACCTGCATCGCAAACTCCGCATCGAGTGCCGATCCATGGTGGAGCGAGTAGCGCTCGAAGAGCTGCCAGCCAGCCAGACCGAAGGCGGAGACGTAAGCGGCGAGCAGCCCCAGCAGAGATCCAATGCGGAAGCCGGTCTTACCATCGAGCGGACTTTGGGGCCGGCGCCTGCGATAGAGCGAGATCAGAAGGATGGGGCCGGCGATGACCATGGGAAAGAAAAATGGCGCGATGAGCCCCACCGGGATCGCGATCCAGAGGGCGAGCCGGATCATGCTCTGCCAGTCGATGGCGCGGCGGTCATGAACGAAGGTGTGGATGGGGCCGGGGGCAGCGGGCTCTGCTGTCTCCTCGGGCGGCGCCACCCTGAGCTGCGGCGCGCCGCAGTGGGGGCAGAAGCTGGCATCCTCTTCGAGCGTGCCGGAGCAGCGGTGGCAGTGGGCAACCATTCACTTTGAAGCTACAGGAAGCGCCAGTCGGGGGCAATTTGCCGGCGGTCAGTCCGTCTGGCGGTCCTTCTTCCAGCTTTCGGCAGGAAGATCGAGCGCAATCAGGGTGAACTTGGTCGGTCCAGAGGCGGAAGCCGCGTCGTCCTTGTCGAAGGCGACGATGTGCTGGTGCCGCTTTGAGCCGGCGCGCAGGGTCAGGCCGTGTTCATCGTTGTCCATCTTGATGTGATGGTTCTTGTCGTTCTCTGAACAGGTCAGCCCTTCCGCGGTTTTCTGCGGGATGCCAACCGGCTGATTATCCCTGCACTCGATGACGTCGCCATAGCGGCCAAGCGACTTGCGGTAGTAGGCAAGAACCTTGTCCCGATCGTCGGCGGAGTTGTAGTGCGCGACCTGCACCCGCATCTTCCATTCGCCGAAGCCAAGCTGCACGTCGGCGTCCTTGTCGCCATCGTGGTCGGGCTGTGAGACTGCGCCGGGATATACGGCGATGCCGATGCTGCCCGACGGCTTATCCGTGTTGACGTGGATGTTGCCGAGCGGGGTATCGATCTTGACCTTCTTGTCCTCGCCATTTTCGCCCTTCTTCACGTTGATGGAGCAACCGACCGTCGCGAGCGGCAGAGCGAGGAGCAGGAGCGAGACGGCTGCGCGGTATGGTGCCGTGGGCATACGAAAAACCCTCCGCCAGGAAGATACGCCACGGGAGAATACCGCGTTCCGCAAAATCCTCAACGCCGGCGGGGCAATCGCGGCGAAAAAAGTGTTATGGATCGCTGCCAGCGCCTATACTGCCGGGGAAACGTGCTGCGGGTCCGGCCCGTCCGGTGCGTCGCACGAGTGCAACAAGTCATGGCGAGCAAGTCTTCTACAGCTGCGAGAGCAATGCCCAAGAAGGCCGCGGAGCGGCACGCGCCTGCGCGGCATAAGAAGCAGTCATTGCCGGAGATACCGGACAAGCTCTACTACCGGATCGGCGAGGTCGCGCGGCTGTGTGCGGTCGAGACCTACGTGCTGCGCTTCTGGGAAACTGAGTTTCCGCAGCTTAAGCCGAACAAGAGCGGGGCGGGGCAGCGGCTCTACCGGCGGCGGGAGGTCGACCTAGCGCGCCGGATCCGTCATCTGCTCTACGAAGAGGGCTACACCATCCCGGGCGCGCGCCAGGCAATCCAGACGGAGGCGCGCAAGCCGACCGAAAGCGCACAGCTCCGGCTCGCCGACGCAGGGCCGGCTCCGAAGCTGGGCAAACTGCGGTCGGAACTCAAGGAGATCCTGGGCATGCTGTCTACAGTGCCGAAGGCGGCTTCGAATGCCAAGCGCGGTCAGCCGGCGGAGTCGTCGCGGCGTGGGGCGAAATCGTCTCGTGGTCCGGAGCTCTTCGACTAGCTCTGTTCGGACCCTGCGGTCGCAGTATCCGGGTCAGTACCGTTACCTCGTACCCCTCCCCCTCCCGTTACCGGAGGCGTCATCGTAAGTGTCGTTGAATGATAGGCTTATCCACCCTCCCGAGGGCTAAAGTCGTCATCTCAAAAGGTTTACCGGTAAAGTCCTCCAAGGAAAGGGTTTACGAGCATGAAAAAGCCACGGCTTGGGCCGTGGCTTTTGTTTTGATATCGCTCCTATTTCCAGTGTAGCGAATTGGTGGGAACAAATTGGCAGGTTTTTGCTGATGGCACTTTCCTAGTTCTCAATTTGGGAAACGGGGTGTTCTTGCGTGATTCACTTCAGCTTCTCGATCTTTGGCGGCGTCCAGGTGCCGTCCAGGACGGCCTGCTCGGGCCAGTAGGCGCGCATGTAAAGCGAGAATGTGCCATTCGGCGCGGGCAGCCAGTTATTTTCCTTGTCGGCGCCCGGTGATTTAGCCCCGGCGTAGAGCGTCAGAGAACCATCGTCGTTGTGCTTAAGAGTTTTGTTCTTCGTGCCCAGCGAGTAGCGCTTCAGCGGATTGGTATTAAAAAAGTGGTACTGGTTATACAGAGTGAGCGACCAGAAGCCTTTGACTGGAGGTACCTGGCCTTTCGGGAAGGTAATCGAATAGAGGTTTTGCCCATTGAGCTGTTTGCCCTGGCTATCGTCGTCGGTGTAGATGTACTTGGTCTCCGTGGGCAGGTTGTCGTACATATTGGATTTGGATGTCCCGGTGCGATTGGCGTAGTCGGTGCCCCACTCCGCATTATTTACCGGCGAGTTCCAGCCGTTTCCTGCGGACCTGCCATTGTGTTTCCATTGGAAGAATGGGGCAATCAGCTCGCGGTCCGAAGCCACCGCGGTCTCTTTTAGAGTCTGCTTCAGTGCCGGATCTTTGTCGGCGGCTTCCAAAACACTGGCGATCCATCTGTAGAGAGATTCTTCACCGGGTAGCGGCGGAACCTGTTTCATGATCGCGGGCAACTCCTCAAAGAAAGTCTCCGGTTTTACCCACTGGGTCTCTCCGTTGCCGCTGGCCTTTGGGCCGGGATAGTGGGGGAGCTTACTCCAGTCCTCGGTCTTCATCTTCCCGTCGAACTTCGAGAGTGGATAGAAATCGATCTGGCTCAGCACTGGCTGGATGGCCGCGTGATCTTCTGGTGTATCGTCCATAAAAACGCGGGGGGCGACAGCGACTACAACCGTGGACGAACGGAGTACAGCTGTGACTCCTTGCGGCGTTTCGCCTTTCCAGTTCGGTCCCACGATCATGTAAAAGCCGGGTTTGGTCCCGTATTGCTTACCGATGTTGGAAAACTCGTCGGTGCGCGCGTCATACAGCGCATAGACCCAGAAGCGGTCACCGAAGTCTGGAACCTGGAAGACGATAGGCTCTGTGTCCAGAGTGTCAAGGAACCCGAAGCCATAGACGACATCCTGATTTGTGCAGGTGA
>Ga0070665_100007649_pt1 | contig 10985 bp, 6 predicted proteins | sample KBSS13metaG_FD_65862 | JGI IMG/M metagenome (GOLD analysis project Ga0070665, IMG submission 65862) | Switchgrass rhizosphere microbial communities from Kellogg Biological Station, Michigan, USA - KBS S1-3 metaG | ecosystem: Host-associated > Plants > Roots > Rhizosphere > Soil ...
GTTCCGCTCGTGGAGTGCGTGCCGTGCACGACCATGCCGGACTCATCCACCGCAACGATTCCACAGGTGTCCATGTTCATCCCATCGAATGAGCGCGGCGGCCCTGACTTCACTCTGGGCCAAATCTTCTCCGCGGCCTCGGCTGATACTCCTGAAACTGCGCTCAGAAATGTCTCAACGCTGGTCACGGGGGTAAGCGCCAGGCAGTGGTGCCAGGTCTCTTCAACAATCCGCATCAGAAGAAACAGACTCTCGGCATCCTGCGTTGGCCGGCCCCGCTTTCCGAGATCCCCGACCAGAGCCAGGTTCAGGGCCAGCGCGTACATCAGGCCATTCGTATGAATCTCATCACCGTTGACGAGGCGCAGGGCGGGCAATTCCAGGTCCATCACCTTTGCTGGCGCAGCCGCCATGTCATCCAATGTAAGGCGCCCGCCTGCCGCGCGCGCCACGTTGACATAGTGCTGCGCGAACTCTCCCTGATAGAAGTAGTCCAGACCCTGCCTGGCCAGTTGCTCAATCGTCCGGGCGAGCGCGGGCTGGCGAAGGTTTTCGCCAACACATACGAGCCGGCCACCCGGATACCAGACACCCCTTCCCTCCGCGAACATCCCGGCAACCGTGCGGTGTTCCCACATCGTACCCCACAGCAACTGATCGACGATGAAGCCATCGCGCGCACAAGAAATTGCGTCAGTCCAAAGGTCAGCCCAGTTTAACTTGCCCCAGTTCCCCCAGGCGCGGTGCGCAGCGGACACCCAGCCGGGCACAGTGATGGTGCGGCCGGACCTATGAGCCTCGTCGTCAAACTCCCCCGCCTTCTCCGCTGCCGGCAGAGTCCCAGCCGCACCTACAATGCGACTCTTGCCCGTTGCCGGCTCGTACACAGTAATTCCCAACCCGCCCCCCAGACTAGTCATGGTGGGCTCGATGACTGTTTGGACCGCCGCCGCCGCAAGGTATGCATCGACCGCGCTGCCTCCACGCTGCAGAACGGACAAGCCCGCCGCCGTCGCCAACGGGTGCGATGTAGAGATCATCGCTTTACGGGCCGTGGCCGAAACACTGGCGGGATCCGGCCGGCACGGTCTCATTCGCACCTGCATCATCCGAACATCACCTCCAATCCCGCCGTGGGCTCGGCGATCCGATACCCGGATGGCGGCTCAGCGCCCATGAGATGCCGTACGAAGAAATCCCACCGGCGGCGGTAGACGTAACCGATGTAGCCGAGAAAGGTGTGGTCGGCGCCGGGTACGATCACTAGATCGAAATCCTTGTTGGCCGCGATCAACCGATCCACGAGCCGCATCGTCAGGTGAGGATGCACGTTGTCGTCCATCTCACCGTGAATCAACAGCAGTTTGCCCTGCAGCCGATCCGCGATTTCGGCATTCGACGCGCTCCGATATTCCTCCGCGTGGTCGCCGAGCGGGCCGATGTGCGTCTCGCCCCACCCGACCTGATACAAACGCTGCTCGTGATTCCCGCACGACGCAACGCCGACCTTGTAGAACTGCGGATACGTGCACATGGCCCGCACTGTGGTGAAGCCGCCTCCGGAAAGACCGAAAATGCCAACGCGGTCGGTGTCCATCCAGGGACGGGATTTCGCGAGCTGTTGGATTGCCGCTACGTGATCTTCGAGAAATCCCGCTGTGTCGAGGTGCCCGTGAGCCTGGTCGAGAAAGGCCTTGCTGCGCCCAGGCGTGCCGCGTCCGTCCAACGCCACAATAACGAAACCCAGTGCAGCAAGGGACTCCACGTCATATTCAATCCGGTCACCAAAGCTGGGAAGCACGCGACCGTGTTGGGGACCAGGATAAGGAGAATCGATGACGGGATATCTCCGGCTCTCATCCAGTCCGTGAGGACGGTGCAGAACACCATAGATGTCAGTGACGCCGTCGGCCGCCTTCACACAAAATCTCTCGGGCGCGGTCCAGCCTGTCTCCAGGAGTTTCGAGACATCGGTCCGCTCGAGCTCCACTACAACACTGCCGCTCCAGTCACACACACGGGTCACGGGCGGCGTATCGACCGCGGATGCCGAGTCGACATACCAGGAACCATCCGGGGACACTGTGACCACATGATCGAGATCGTCGCCGCTCAAGCGCTCGAATCCCTTACCATCCAAGCCCACGCGACACACCTGGCGACGATAAATGTCTGATGTCACCAGGCCGGCGGCAATGAAGTAGACAATGCGCCGGTTCTCATCCACGTGCAGGATTTCCTGCACGGCCCAATCCCCCGAGGTGACCTGAGTACGCAGTGCGCCGCTGTCCGTGTCGTAGAGATACAGATGCCCCCAACCGTTGCGTTGGGAATACCAAAGCGCTTCCGCGCCGCCAGAAAGGACACGGACAATCGGTTTGCCCATGCCTTGAGTGGCCGCGAGATAGGGCCACCCCTTCTCTTCAACCAGGGTCCGCACCTCCCCTGTCGCCGGGTCGAGTCTCCTGAGCCAGAGTGTCTTCAGGTCACGAGGCTGCTCGATGAAATAGACGGCCGTGCTATCCGGTGACCACCACAAATCCCCGGACATGATCGGCGACATGAGCCAAGTTACCATCGGCGGGGTCTTCGCGGTCGCGCTCTTGCCCGTCCACACATCAAGCACAACCAATTCCGCCGTCGGGACGGCCTCGTCACCGGGAAACGCATACCGATAACTGTGCAACACCGGCCGCCCGCCATTTGGCGGCGAAGACTCGATCAGGTGGGAGAGCCCGAGCCTGCGCTGATCAATGCGATGTGAAATGAGGTAACGAGAATCCGGGGACCACGACACGAGCGGCGGCAAATGGGGTACGCCGAACTTGCCCATGAGCGCACCGAAGCTCAAGCAGTCCGGTGGGGAGCCGTAGGAGTATTCCGGGATACCGTCAGATGTGAGCGCGCGCTCCTCGCATGTCGCCAGCGAACGAATCCAAAGGTTGTGGCCGCGGCGGGAAACCGCCCATTTCCCGTCCGGGGACTTCACCTCCATCGGGTTGGACCGCACATGATCCTCGACCTTCACGCAGGTGTAGGTCGCGAGATCGCAGCGCCAACGTGCGCCGGCCGCGTCGAACTCAACACCACCGGGCGTCCGCTGGATTGCCTTGAATGGCAGAGCTGTGGCGTCGACCTGATCGCCACCGGCCGTTCTCAGGGCATTGGCAATCCTGAGATGATCGAATGCCGGCTTGCGGCTTCGTTTGGCCGGGTCAACAATGAAGAAGGAGTGCCCCCGCGGGCCATCGGTGCGGTACCAGAATCGCGCGCCGCCCTCGATCCACACCGGCTTGATGTTCGCTCCCGCGACGAGCTTCGAGCGGGTGAAGGGCAGCAGTTTTTCGGCGCGCTCATAGTCATCGCGCTCCAATTGGCGGCGTTTGATCATTCAACAATTCCTTTCCACTCTCTTATTCTTTCCCACGTCGCCGTCGCTCCGCCACAAACAATAACCAGAGGCGACTGGAAGCTCCGCAGAATTTCCCGGCGCTGCGGACTATAGAGGGCCGCCAGCGCCGCTCCACAAGCGGGCTCAACGAGCAAGCGATGATCCAGCAGGAACTGTTCACAAGCGTCGAGTGCCTCAAGATCCGACACTACGACACTTCGGACGTCACGGGCGCGCGCAATTTCGAACGCGTGATCCGCGACCTGGTTGGCGCCGAGTGATGTTGCGATGCTGGTGACTCGAACGGGGCGATTCTGTCCCGTGGCCATTGCTGCCGACAGACAATGTGCACCATTGGTTTCCACAGCAATAATGGGGATTTCGCGCCGGTCGTTTCGTTCCAGGCCTGCGGCAATACCTGACAGGAGTCCCCCGCCCCCCACGGACAGTATGACGGCGTCAAACTCCGCCCCAGCCCGGACAACTTCGTCAACCAAAGTGGCATGACCGGCCCAGACCAGCGGATCGTCAAACGGATGCAGAAACGCGGTAGCAGCGTCGAGCAGGGACTGTGCAAGCTGGTTTGCTTCCGACCAGACCGCGCCGTGAACAATGACTGTTGCACCCTCCTGCTCCAACAACGCCCGCATGTGAGCGGATGTCGACTCAGGAATCACGACGGTCACCGGCACACCCAGAATCCGGCCGGCATAGGCTGCGGCCAGGCCCGCATTGCCGCCGGATGAGGAAACGAACCGGGTCTTGCCCTGTCGTTGGTACTCCTCGCACGCGGCTCCAATGCCCCTGAGCTTGAAAGAGCCTGTCGGTTGCAGCGCGTCGAGCTTCAACCACACGCTTTTCCCGGTCTGTCGGCTGAGCGGGCGCGACTGCAGCAACGGAGTGTCAATGTGCAACATCAGGATGCCGCGCCGGCGTGTTGGACCCGCAGCGCCTTCTTGTCCGGCTTGCCGAGAGCGCTGAGGGGTATCTTGTCGGCAAACACCAGGAATTTCGGCGCGTGTACCGCGCCCTTGCGCTCGCGAACGAGCGCAATCAGCTCCGCTTCCGACACTCGGGCGCCCGCTCGCAAGACAACAACGGCCTTGACAGCCTCACCCCATTTTTCATGCGGCACACCGATCACGGCGGCGGCAGCCACTGCGGGATGTGAGGAGAGCACGTCTTCCACCTCGCGTGGGTAGATATTGAAACCGCCGGTAATAATCATGTCTTTCTTGCGATCGACAATTCTGAGAAAGCCATCCGGATCGCGGATGGCAATATCGCCGGTGTGCAACCAACCGCCGGCGAACGCCTCCGCGGTCTGCTCGGGTTGGTTCAGGTAGCCGCTCATAAGCAAGGGGCCCTGCACACAGATCTCCCCTGGCTCACCGTCGGGCACCGGTCTGTGCTGATCATCGAGCAATTGAACCCGGACCCAGGGCACCGGGCGGCCGCAGGACGCCAACCGGTTCGGGTTGGCAGGATCATGGTCCGCCCGTTTCAGCGTAGTCACCGACATGGGCGCTTCGCCCTGTCCGTAGAACTGGAAGAAGATGGGCCCCAGTCGTTCGATGCCTTCACGCAGCCGGCTCGGCGAAATCAAGGACGAGCCGTAATAGATGATTTCCAGGCTGGAGAGGTCATAATCCTCTAGCCGGGGATGATCCAACAGCGCATAGATCATGGTGGGAACCACGAGCATGCAGGTAATGCGATGCTTCTGAATGGCCTCCAATACTGCGGTGGCATCGAAGCCCGGCAACACAACCATCGAACCACGCTTCAACAGCGTCGGCATGAACACCGTGCCACCCGCGTGACTCAGGGGCGAACAGATCAATTGCCGCACTTCACCGGGCCACTCCCATTCCTTCAGGAGAATGTCCATCATTGCCTGCAGATACCGTGCCGAGCCCATGATCCCCTTGGGCTTGCCGGTCGTGCCACCGGAATAACTGACTCGAACGACATCTTCCGGCTCAGGATGGCAGGGAACGAGCGGCTGGGGCGCAAAGGCTTCGATCAACCTCGTCAGATCCTCGCCGACCCCCGTCGCACCCAGTGCGAGCCAATGTTCCAAACGCGGTATGCGCTGTTGCAGGCTGCGCGCCATGTCCTGATAGTAATCACCATCAAAGATCATCGCTTCAATCTGGGCATCCTCGATCATATAGGCGACATCGTCGATGGAGCCCATCGGGTGCAACGGTACAATGCAAACGTCCACCAACAGAATCGCGCCGTGAACAAACAGCACTTCCGGGCGGTTGCGCGAGATCAAACCGACACGGGCACCTTTCTTCAGTCCTTTCGATCGCAGCGCCTGCGCATAGAGGCTGATCACATCGCGGAACTCCCGCGCGGTGACGCTACGGCCCGTGTCATTGAACGTTACAACGGGCCGGTCGAGATCGTACGACAGTGAATGGATGAGCAGGTCCGCTGGAGAGAATGCGATGCTGGGCGTAGGCATGGACACTCCTAGACTTTCTCCAGCACATGGATCGCACAGGAGGAGCCCAGATCGGGGCCTCCGCCACACACATGAGCCAGACCGAGCCGTGCGCCTTCGACCTGCCGCCCTCCCGCTTCGCCGCGCAGATGCAGCGACAGCTCGTAGAGGTTGGCAATGCCCGTTGCGCCCAGAGGATGGCCTTTGGACAACAGTCCACCCGACAGATTGACCGGAATCCTGCCACCGATGGCGGTCTCTCCCGAGTCTATGAGCCGGCCGGCCTCGCCATCGCCACACAATCCCAGGTTTTCGTAGTGAACAATCTCAGCAGTCGCGAAGCAGTCGTGCAGTTCAATGAGGTCCAGGTCGTCCGGTCCGACGCTGGCGGACTCATACGCACGTCGAGCGCAATTGCGCGTGACCATATTGAAGTCGGTAATGGCATCGTTTCGCGACGTGTAAGGGTTGCTGGTCAGCTCCGAAGCACGTACGCGGACGGCACGACGCATGAGGCCCAGTCTTTTGACGGCCCGTTCGGATGCGATGACCGCCGCCGCGGCACCATCGACGCTGATTGAGCACATCAGCTTGGTGTTGGGATAGGAAATCATCTCCGAGCCCATGACCTCTTCCAGAGGCGTTTCCCGCTGAATTGTTGCCTTCGGGTTGAATGTCGAATGGTGATGGTTCTTCACGGCAACCTTCGCGAACTGCTCGAAGGTGGTTCCGTATTTACGCTGATGCTCCATCCCAACTTGCGCAAACATCGCCGGCGTGGTTCCCGACCCGATGACGCCCTCCTCCACGAAGCCATCCTCCCGGCCGGCGCCGCCGAGAAGGCCGCGCCCCATTTTTTCCACACCCACCACGAGCACCAGGTCGTACAGCCCAGCCTTGACCGCGATGTATCCCTCCCGAAAAGCCGTCGCGCCAGTCGCGCAGGCGTTCGCCGTGTTGACCACGGGGATGCCGGTCTCGCCGATTTCATGCATCACGCGCTGGCCCACCGACAGGCTCGCCTGCAGCAGGTTTCCGCAATACATCGCCTGCATATCCTTGATGGTGAGACCCGCATCGTCCAACGCAAGAAGTGCCGCTTCACCGCCCAAGCGTTGCACCGTCCGCTCGGTGTTGCGTTGAAAGGGAATCATGTCGATCCCGATGATGTAGACGTCATGCATGTCTTCAGGCCTTTACCGGTACAAAGAAATGAGACAGGAAATGGCGTCCTTCCTTGTCCTGCTGTCCTGTGTCACGGAAGACCACCTTCACAGGCATATCGGTGGGAAGTCGCGCGGGATCCGGCTCTGCTTCCAGCAAAGTTCCCTTGATCGACCCGCCTCCCTCGAGGTCGACAATCGCATCCACGAAAGGGACTGGCACTCCGGGAAAGCTGCGCCGAACGATGGTGTAGCTGTACAGAGTGCCGCGCTCGGACAGTTTGATCAGTGCCAGCGTATCGCGCCGGCCACAGGATCCGCAGGCGAGTCTTTGACCGGGAAATACTGAGTCGCAGTGGGAGCAACGCATGCCCTGGAGCCACGGATTACCGCTGTCATCGAACTGCACCAGGGGCCTGGCCGCTATGAATTTCATTGATGCGCCCCCGTCATCAGCGCACACCGCGGCCGCAACCCGCACCCAGTTCTCACCCAGAATGCCGCGGATTTCCCGGCTGGAAAATTTGCCGCGCACCAGCCCTTCTGCAATCTGTTCCAGACTCTCAGGCCCGACCATCTGCATACCGCTTTGCGTACTGAGCCCTGGGGGAAACAAGCCGGGATCGCCGTCTACATAGGCGTCCAGCTCCGAGCGATCAAACAGATAGTCCATGCCGATACCGACATGCTCAGGCCCGACGAGATCCGCCGCATACTGCACATGTCGCAGGAAAACACTCACCATGTCCTGGTTCGAGCCCAGAAAGGGCCCGATACCATTGATCCCGATGACGCCGCCCTTGCGTGCGCAGGCGCGCATCAGCTCATCGGAGATGTTGCGCGCATGAGGTGCCACCATCGAGGAGTTTGAATGTGAGAAAATGACCGGATTGCGGGCATATTCCAGTGCCTCGGCAGCCGTTTTCGCGCCCGTGTGGCTCACGCACAGAACCATTCCCACGCGCTCCATCTCATCAATGATGCTCCGACCCACATCCGTGAGCCCGCAATCATTGTCGAGACAGCCGCCACCCGCCCGGTTGTTCCGGTTGTAAGCAATGAGCATCCAGCGAACACCGAGCTCATAGAAAGTTTGCACGAAACTCGGCGAGTCCTGCACCGGGCACATGCCTTCGATGTCAAAGAGTACACCCAGCTTTCCATCCCGCTTACACTGATGAACGTCCGCCAATGTCGCCACCAGCCGATAGTCATCGGGCCGCTTCGCCAACCATTGCCGCATGTAGGAAATGACGCGCAGGTGATCCAACAGCGAATGCTCTGCGAAGCCGATGTTCAGCGACACCACGTTGACACCAGCGCGGCGAAATCGTTCGAGCTCGGGCAGGTACGAGTCATCCGGGCGCAGCGGCATGCAGGCATGGTTGTCCCAGACAACGCCCTCGCTCAGAGCACCCACATCGACAGACATGAAGGATGCTCCCTATCGTGATAGATCGTTTGAGTCGCAGGGACCGGGCGCCCGGACGCTCCCCCGAGATTGGTGTTGCGATCCAGCTTCGGAAAATCGGCTGAGGAGATATCAACACGGATGCGGTGCCCCGCTTTGAAGCGATTGGCCGTGGCCCACAGGTCGATTTCGAACTGATAGATCCGGCCCGGTTCCAGAAATTGCGGATGGGCGAGATCCCGGTGACGCGCGCGCAGGACGACATTCTGTAGCTGTAGCGCGCGCCCGTCTGGGAAGACATCGCTGAGCCGAGCGGCAAAGTCGGTGTCAACAGCGGATGATGACGCGTACAGCGTGACACGAAGAGGACCCGCGACGTCCAGATCGTCCTTCAGGGGTTCCGATGTAAAGGTGAGAACATCGGGCCGCGCCTGCACTTCGCTTACATCAACACTTCCGGGCGTGTAGAGCCACGAAACAACGCTGCCTCCGACCGTCGGCGTCGGGTTTTCGGGGTCATAGACATAACACTGGGGCGCAGCATCCTGGGGAGGCTGGTCGCGAGAAAGTCCGCTGCCCGGCCAAAGGTAATACCGAGTCTCCCGCGACTCGGGCGGTGGCCAATGAGAGGCAGCGCGCCACTCATTTGCGCCCATCATGTAATAGCACACCCGCGGCCACGTGGCCGTGTTGCCTGCGCGGACTGCTTCGTACCAACGCAGCAGCATCTCAGGCGTCGTCAGGTGTCCCACCAGAAGCTCAGGATGCTTCTCTACGCCGTCGTTGTAGCCGAGCTTGTTGTGAGCACCGGGTCCGATCACGAGGCGGCACTGCGATCTGATTCGATCCGGCGCCGCGCGCTCCAGCAGCTCCCACGTAGCCAGGGCGTCGTTGAGAAACCAGTCATACCACGCCGTTCGAAGTAACGCCGGCGCATGAAAGGAACGGCAGACCGTGGCCATATCGACGGCCGGAAGGTGATGTCGATCGTGCGCAATCTCACGGCCGAAGTAACTGGGAGACGCTTCGACATCTTCGATTGCAACATGACTCTTCCCTGTTGCATCCGTAATCAGGCGCGCGCGTTCCCTGGAGCTCAGCCCACAGTAGTGGCGCCACAACCACGTCTGCGCCTCGCGAGGCGGCAGATCCAGCAGCTCAGGAAAACGGGTAATCAGGCGGTCGGAAATGGGTTTGTACAAGGGGTCATTGAAATACCCCGTGGCGAGCGTTTCATCCTGAATGTGCGCTTCGATCTCCGTGTAGGGCACGCCGATATTGAGAGCGCCGTTGCCAACGGAACGCGCGTAGCCGTTAACGAACATGTGCAAATGCGTTGTATTGGCCGCGATGCCGAGTCCACTGACGCCCGGCACAATCGTGGACATTGCCGCGTGCGTAGCCATGGGCCACTGCGTCTGTCCTACATACGATCCGCCGGTCGAACCGAGAAATCCGTCGAACCAATGCTGGCGGCTGACCCATTCCACGAAGTCGTACCCGTCTTCCGCTTCATAGACAGCGTAGTCCCAGGCATCCGGCTGACTGTCTCCCGTACCGCGACAATCCTGTGAAATACCAACATAGCCGCGGCGCGCGAAGGCCAGGAGCAGATTCGCGTTGGCGTCGCCACCCCGCCCATACGGTGTGCGTATCGCGATTGCGGGAGCCGGCAGCTTGGGAGGGAAGTAGAGATCGGTTGCCAGCGCAATCCCGTCGCGCATCGACACCTTTACGGTTTCGAGCCTGATCTCAGGTACTGCGTAGAGCGCAGGAGTCTCGAACTCACTCTTGCCCAACGCGCGTTCGAGACGCGGCGCCACGTCTCGCAATGGCGAGGCGCAAGGAAGTGGTATGGACTTCCCTTCCATCAGCCGAGGCACTTCGTGACTGCAGCGGTCAGTCCCACGTGGCGCGTGTCAACCAGGGTAGCCGACCAAAGATTTGAAACATAGCCGAAGCCAACACGAGCTACGGGGTCTGCAGCTCCCAGAGACCCACCCGATCCCGGGTGGCCGAATGACGCCGGGCCGAGCAAAGGCATCACGGGCGGGGCAGGCCGCCAAAAACCTAACGACATCCTGAACAGGTTCCGGGTGGCAGGTACCAGATCCGGCGGGACGCCGTGCATACGAGTACGATCGGTCTGAAGCACTGTCGCCGACGCCACCGTATCCGGCTTCAGGAGCCGGAAGCCATCAACATCGCTCACTGTCGCGGCGTACATGCGGGCGATGGAATGAGCGTCGGCGATCATGTTGCCACCGGGAAACTCTGCGGCCCGAAAGGCGCGCGACCCCACGGCCTCCCCTGCGAGAGCGCCATTCATCGACCCACCCCTCATCAGGACTGAATCAGGTCCCCAGAGGGTCGGCACCAGGCGCCCGGCCACAGCCGGATCCAGGCCGAGGACTTCGGCGAAATCCGCCACGAGTTTCTCAGGGGAATCGTACGGAAACGGGGCCTGATCCGGCTCCGCCCGCCGCGGCTCGATCTGCTCAGGCAGCCCGATCCAGGCGGACAACCCCAGTGGGCGGACAATCTCCTCGGCGAAGAATGTGCCCA
>Ga0070665_100007651_pt1 | contig 10984 bp, 23 predicted proteins | sample KBSS13metaG_FD_65862 | JGI IMG/M metagenome (GOLD analysis project Ga0070665, IMG submission 65862) | Switchgrass rhizosphere microbial communities from Kellogg Biological Station, Michigan, USA - KBS S1-3 metaG | ecosystem: Host-associated > Plants > Roots > Rhizosphere > Soil ...
AACCGATCGGTGTGCCAGCAATCACGCCGATCGGTTGCCTTATGATGACCACGCAGGTTATTGCGGACTGGAAGGCGCACCACCCTGAACGGGAATTCAAGCGCGCCGACTGCAAGCCGGCACTGGCGATCGATATTTAAACCAGCTTCGGCCGCACCTTGTTTTCATAATCGTTGACTATCGCCTGCATGGCGGCCGTCTCGTGTTGCGCGGCCGCGGCAGTCATGCGGCCTGCACCAACCCAGCGTGGATAGACCCGTTTTCGCATCATCAGTTCACGCTGCGCACAGTGAAGCTTTTCCAAGTCTGTGATTTCATCGCTGTCCATGCATCCTCCGATATTTCGCCACCGTTGGGCCACTGATGCCTAGCTCGCGCGCCAGCGTTTCGGCTTTCGAATTTGGCTTCGCTAGGATCTTCTGAACCGTGGACGGTGGCAGTTGCTTGCGCGGTTTGTACTGATAAGGATCACCGACCACCAGCGCCGTGCCGTGTCCATAGTTGCGGCGTAACGCCAAACCGATCCGCGCCAACACTGACCGCATTTTGGTGCGCTGCACGGCCAGCACATTGATCGCGTTTTCAGGTTCGTCCAACCCGCCCCAAACAGCCATGGCCACGACATCATCGCTGACCGCTTCCGGCATGCGGGCAATGTACGCTTCCAGCATCGCTGACTGGTCAGGCGTGAACAGGATGCGGTACTCGCCAAAGCACAGAACACCCTTCTGAATGGTCGGCTTATCGTTCACGATCGATTTCCCTTTCCTTCAGCGTGTCCCAACCCATGCCTTGATAGGGCAGGCGACCGGCGCTGCAGGTGACTGCGCTGCTGCCGCAGTTCACGCAATCGCTCACCCATGGCGCGGCCCACTCCGCACCGCATTCACGGCAGCGGCAGTTCACATCATCTATTTTCGCTTTTCGCATTCTCTTTTCCTCCATCAGCGGCGTGGCACGCCGTTCTGTTCGTCCATGTATCCTTTGCGCCAGGCTTCGATCAGTTCCGGGGTTTCCCTGATCTCTGGCGGGGAAGCGCGGAGCATCAACCCTTTCACCCGGTCCTGGCGGCCTCGATCGTACCAGTCCACGTCAGCCAGGCTGGCGCCTGCAGGGGCAGGCGCTGGCTGCGAAGGGGCTTCCTGGGGGCTGTCCTGGTGCGGCGGATCGTCCTCGCGCGCTGGTTGGCTTCCCTGGCCTTCCTGAAGGGTATCACCTAAAGATGCAGCATCGGCATCACTGCACGTTTTCTTCAGTTCATCCATGATGGTGCGCACCGATTCCCGCACATCGGATGGCGCTGATTTGAACCAGGTTTTGAAGGCGGCGCTTCCCTGACCTGCGACGTTCCGAGCACTGGCCAGCGATTTCTGGTCAGGGAACTGCCTGGTTGCCGGGGCACTGCCCTTCGCCCATTCCGCCAGGCGCTGGCCGGTGTTCTCGGAAAGCACTTCGCCATCGGGGAAGGTGTTCAGCCGGCGGAACTGTTCCGGCAACTTCATCATCATCCTTTCGCCGGGGTGTTCGCTTTGCCAGGTGGGCACGCCATTGGCGCCAGGCAGCAGCAGGCAGTTCACCGTCATTTCAAACACCAGTTCGTCGCCGGCCACCGGCATATAGCCTTGCGGCTGAACTATCGTCTTCTCGCGGCCGTCCTCGATCACCTTCACCGGCTTGCTGGTGTTCTTGGCGCGAAAGCAGAACACGAAGTTGGCATCGATCTGCAGCAGGCCATTGATGAACTGCCGGCGCCGGCGCTTCGGCAATTGCCACGCCAGCATGTTGAACGCCTTCGCCTTGCGTTCGTCGCCGCCGGTGAGCCGCGCCAGTTCCTGGTCATGCACATCGTGCAGGCCACCGATTCCTTCGTGCTCGTGGGACATGCTATCGATCACGATCACGCCGGCACCCTTCGCGGCGCAGTGCTGGATTGCTTCCAGATAGTCCAGACTGCCGAAGGGTGGTGTGAATTCGATGTGGCGGAACCTGAACAAATCGGCATAGTGCAGCGCGCGCTTGCGTTCGGTATCGATCACGAAGATTTCGCCGCCGCTCACCTTCTGAATGCCGGTGGCCAGGCGCAGCGCGCTGAACGTCTTCCCGCCACCTGATGGTCCCATGATTCCGACCAGGACCGGCGAGCCGTGCCGATCGCCTGGCTTATCTTCGAAGCTTCGTGCCATTGCGTGTTCCCTCACTGATGAGTGACTGTGAATGTTTCTTGAACGTGACCACCGGCCACCTTCGTTTTTATCTTGGCCACAACTTGCGCCAAGATCCATGAAGTGAATTGCTGCGGTGCGCTGCGCACTTCAGGCTTCGGGCTGTTGAACCTGCTGGCTTCGATCGTCGCCAAGTTTTCTGCCAGCAGGTTTGCCAGGCAGATGGCCATGCCGTGAGCCTCGACACCACCCTTGCCTGACAGCTTGGCGCACTTCACCATCGCTGATCGAAGGTGAACTTCATACGATTGCGCTGTGTTATTGATGATCGAAGCGTGATCCATTTTTCACCCTGCTGAAAAATAATCGGGAAGTGCAAAGCCACCGGCTGGTGCCTCTTCTTCGTGGCGCATCCACTTGTCGGTTTGCCAGTTGGGCATCATCACCGTGCAGGCGCGCGCCGGGTATGACGGCCACTGGCCATTGTCCAGGCACCAGGACCAATCATCGATGGCCTCATGCACCATCCGCCTGGCGATGTGCAGCGCGCCTTCATCCACCCTGATCAGTTGGCAGGCGAACGGTGGCGTGACTTCCTGGAACAGGAACAGGAAGCGCCGGTGTCCAGCACCATCGGGGAACAGGCGATCCATGCCGCGTTCGTAGAAAGCATTTTGCACGTGATAGTCCATCGCAAAAAGATGCCGCTCGATGTTGTCAGAGCGCACGCTGGTGGCGGTGGTTTTATAGTCAACGATGGTGCCATCTTCCTGCAGCCAGTCCACCATTGAACGACACCACACCGGCGCAGCACCAGGGTGCGATGATTGATCCTGCCAGATCAGCGCCTGTTCAGTGTGGTTGGCGGGATCCTTCAGCATCGCCTTCACAGTCCGGTTGCCGAAGCATTCGCGCAAATAGGTGATGGCCGTGACCACCATCGCCTGGGCGCCGACATAGTGCTTGGACAAGATCGGCACTTTGCCTTCGGCATAGGCTTTCGCCTTCGCATCCTGCGCGGCCTTTGTCCGATAGTCCGGCGCATCGATCACCACGGTGCGGGATCCATCCTGCAGCAGCAGTTCATGGGCCACGGATCCGATGTCCATGAACGTTGCCTGGCGCGGCGTGATCTTCGTGTTGAGACGTGGGTGATTGTGCCAGGCGTGCAGCGGCGATTCCTTCAGCAGGATTTTCGCGATCGTGCTGGACAGGGATGGCCGCGGGCAGGGGTCGGCATGATAGTCTTTCGCCGCCAGCTTGTAGCGGCCAGGCTGCAGTTCATTCATCGGTGTTTCCCTTCCTTCAGCAGTCATTGACGCGCACCAGCGGCGGCTTCGCTTTCTTCAGAGCCTCATAATCTGGTTGATAGTGTTCAGCGAACGGCTTCCAGGCGGAACCTGTGACCATGACATAGCCGCACCCTTCGCACCGCCAGGCATCGGCCACCCATAATTTGTAGGGCAGCCATTCGCCGCCGACCGGCCGGCCTTCCTCAACCACGCAACCATTTTTGTGCGGCCGAAAGAACAGACCACAGGGCACGCAGATAGGTTTAAGCATCGGGGTTTTCTCCGTTGTCCTTCAGGATGGCGCGCGCCAGTTCGAACGGACAGTTATGGCCTTTCGCGATCGATCGAATGGCCATCAGGGCGGCATCCTTCAGCGTGGCGATTCTGGCTTCCTCGCGCTGCTGCCTGGCGTGCGATTCCCATGCTGCCTTGCGCCGTTCAGCGGCTTCGTCCAGGCGCTTCCTGATCGCGTCAGGATCGTGCTGGCCGCACCACAGCAGGCCATGGCGTTCCACCTTGCCTGGCCTGGTGCATTGGCTGGTGTTAATCCAGGCGAAGCTTCCGCCACCGCGGTCCTGCACCGACGCGCGGCACCGCTTCATGTCAACGCCGGCCTCTGGATTCGATGAGTGGCGATTCATCCAAATGCGCAGGCCAAGCGGCAAGTGGATCGCTCGCAAGCGATTGTAAACTTCCAGGTGTTCATCATGGATATGCATCAGTTTCCCCTGTATTTATCCAGCGCGCGAATTGCTTCCTGGTGATCTGGAAACGGTCCTTCGCAAAGGATCCAGCCTCGACTGTGGAGGTGCGGCGCCTTCACTTCTATGTTCCATTCCCCTTTGATCAGTCGCAGCCGATACTGCGGTTGCGGGTGCTTCCCGTTCATTTGCATGTTCCCTACTTGCAGGGCCGCGATGATCACCAGCAGGGTGCCGGCACTCAGCGCGAACCAAATCAAAATCACCACCTGCATTTCAGGTGATGTCAGAAATTCCATCAGGTACTTGCTCACTCGTTACCTCTCACCCTGGTTAAGGCCAGTTCCATGGACCAGCGCACAAATGCCTCGATCCGGCGCTGGCGATCGTCAATGGTAAAGCCAGGGCGCGCTTCCGCACCCTGGCCTTCATCCTTCACTTTTTCCGGCATCGTGCCTTCATCCACTGAACCGTCAAAACCCACCAACCCAACACAACCACAACACCGATCACCGTGACCACCTGGGCAGACCAGGCGGCCAGAATCGTCATTGCGATTTTTGCTTCCACTGCCACGTCCATTCGTTGGGCACCGGCCAGTCCTGATCATCGATCACCGGCGCCGTGGTTCTGATCGATCGCAGGCGGGCAGCAAGTTGCTGTCGCTGTTCAGGTGTCAGTTCCTTCGGCTTGTGCCACTTCACCTTGTCACGCTTGAAAGACGCCTTCAGTGCTTCATAGGCATCCCTGCCCATGCCGAACCACACCAGATCAAGGTACACCTGGCAGAACTGCCACCCATGCGCCGCACCGCCTGCCAGTTCGATGGTGCGGGTGCCGTACAGGTTTTTGCCGAAGCGCAATTGCCGCTTCACCATGGCAGTGATCCTGGCGTGGATGGTGTGCGCAAGTTCATGCAGCAGGATGTGGTCAGTGAAGCCTGCATGTTTGCCAAGGGCGATCGATTCGCGACCGCCCCATGATCTGCCGCCTTTGCTGGCGGTGATGTTCACCGGCCATGACACGCTGTTGGCGGCGTATCCATAGCGCGATCGGATGCCGGCGCGGAGCATCGTGCGGTGTGCAAGTTCGATGGCTTCGTCAATGCCATCGAGTGGACGGCGCAAAGGTATCAAGGCGGAATCCTCCGCCTTGTAAACCTTCGTGCGCTGACTGTCGCGCGGCAGTGCCATCAGCCGGCCACCTGGTCAGGCGACAGATCGTCCACCTGGGCATCGGCCGCGGCCTGGCGCACCATGTCCAGGCTGCTGACAGGCGGCGGCAGGATGGTGTCCCGCAGTGCCTGGTTGAATGCCTCGCGAGTGGCGCCAAGCTGCACCGCGGACATGGCACGCAGGCGCCGCATGGTTTCCACATCGCGATCGAACACCGCCTGGTTGATCTCTTCCTGCCACTTGTCCATTGCCGGACCGAAAGACAGTTCCGGCGATCCACACTCGCGGCGTGCGAGATTGATCGAGCGCCAGAACATCATGAAGGGCGATTCCTTAGTCATTGCGCAGTTCCTTTCTCTGGAAGGTTTGCAGGCACTGAAACTTGTGGGTGGCTGACGGATCAGCCACCGGCAAGGTTCAGATTTCGTTCAGATTTCTTTCTGGATACCTGGCGCACAGTTCGCCAGTCTTATCGAACCAGAACACCGCGACCACCGCGCCGATCGCCTGCGCCGGGATGGTGTCCATTGCCTTCACCGCGCCATCGAACACCGCTTCGCACTTCGCTTCGGTGCCTTCGTGGGTGGCGAATCCGTCACGCTTGATGACCAGAACCTTTTCCATCTTCACAGTTCCTCTTCCACGATCTTCGCCAGTTCGCAGTGGTCGCGCAGCAGGCGTTCCAGATCATCCTTCAGCACCTTCACCGTGGTGCTGGTGCTCCGCGTGCGGTCAACCGCTTCATGCAGACGATCGATCGCCGCCAGGGATGTTTCGAACCTGTGTTTTCTCACCGCGCACCGCCTTCCAGCCGGCGCCGCGCCAGCACTGTCAGTGTGGAAAGCCACAGGCGGAAACGCAGCGGCATGGTGCGGCGCAGTCTGTGGCGCTGAGTAAGATCACAGATCGCGTTCCACTCGTCTCCGGTGCAATCCACCAGGATTGTGTCCATGGTGTCCCAAAATTTGTCATTGGTTTTCACTGCGCACCGCCTTCCAGGCGATCTGCCATCAGCGCCGCAGCCACCCATGAACCGAACAGACGGCGCCGGCCGGTGTCCTCCATGCGCACGCTGCAGCCATATCGATCGATGATGCACCAGCGTCTGCTGTTCCACCATCCGACCAGCAGGACGGTGCCGGGCCGGCCATAAGCGCGCGGCCGCTTCTGTTCGACATCCCACCATTGCACCGGCTTCCAGCCGGCCTTCACGGCTTTGGCTTCCAGATCACCGGCGCGGGTGCGCTTGGTCAGGTGTCCAGTGGCGTGCCGCTCGATGTCGGCATCAGTGACGCCAGGCGGCAAGTTCGAAAGCTTTCTCATGTCGGTGTCCTTTCTTCTGGTGGACCTTGGTTGAAGCTGGTGCTTCGGGCTGCCGGCCTGTCACCAGGCCAGCACACCGCTGCATCAGCGCACCCGCACCGCGATGGCGTTGTCCAGGACGCGCGAACCGCGATCGGTGATCACCGGCTGCGCGTCGGCACCATGGTATTTGATCCAGATCAGACCTTGCGCCTGCAGGGCCTGCAGGGTGGCCAGGCGGTGCTCCTGCGGCGCGTCAAAGGCGATCGCCTGCAGGGCGTGGAGTTGCTTGACGGTGATGGAAACCATGGCACGTTGTCCTTTCTCTGGTGGACTGTGGTGAAGCCGGGCGACTTCGTGAGTGGCACCCGAAGGTGCCACCTGCGAAGGCGTCAGAACCTCGGAACGCTGTCCAGTCCCCAGCCAAGCCGGATGGCTTCAGGCGTCAGGATGGGCCGCAGCGAACCTTCCCACTGGCCAGGCACAAAGCGGATCAGGCCGCGCGCTTCCAGCGCCTTGAATGTGCCGCCTGTCGCGGTGCCATCCTTGCGACCATCGCGAATATTGATCAACACCTGAACCATTTGCGGGCTGAGTTTCCAACGCTTCGTCATTTTCTTCCCCTGATCCCTGCGCCACCGCGGCGCCACAAGAATCAATCTACAGGATTCGCTGTGAATGAAAAGTTAAAAACGCGGGAAGGATCCCGCAGTGGATAACCTCGAAAGGGAAATGGCGCGGTGTTGCCACCGCGCCACACTGATCAGGCAGCGGCCTTCAGTTGGGCCATCCGCTCCGCGAGCACCCACAGCGCACGATTAAGCTTCGTGTCGCCTTCGATGTTCTGCAGCGGCCTGGTGGTCGCCCGCACTTCGCGAACGTCGCCATTGGCAACTGCCTGGCGGCGACGGAACTGCAGGCCACCCTGGACCAGGTTTTCCTGCACCCTATTGAAGGTGGTCCAGACATCACCGCGCTGATCTTCCGGCCGGCGAGCCGTGTTCACCAGGCGCGGATCGATCGCCTGGCGCGCGGTGGCTTCGCCATCAAACCGCAGTTCCATTGCGGCTTCGGCAAAGGCCACCTGTTCGTCCAGGTTCAGCGGCACCGCCTGCATGTGCTCGATGCGGCGGGCTTCCTCAGTGCCGCCATCGATCACCGTGAAAGCGGCATCGACCACGTTGTCCAGCGTGCGCTGGCCACCGCTGTGGCGGAACCGGATCACTTCGGCATCGGCACCATCACAGACGATCAGGCCATTGAGGCAGGCGAACCGGAACCAGCCGGACATCATGATGTAAGCGCCGGCGCCGTCGTGGGCATTGGCCAGCAGCACTTCATGGGCCGCACCACCTGACCGGGTGGGATTCGACCGATGGCGCAGGCGAAGGCTGTGCTTCTGGAAGCCATCCTTCGTCACGTCGCGCACCGCGGCCTGGCGAACCTCATGGACCACGAAGCCTTCAGCCAGCAGGCCGGTCAGAAGATCCTTCGTCGGGATGAAGGTGTAACGCGCCGACCGGCTGGCATGCTTGTCGGCAGCGAACACCGAAGGCGCCTGCGCCTGGATGGCGTCAAGCGACAGGCCATCATCACCGCGAGCGCGCAGGATCTTCGTGCCGTTGTATCCAATCCCAAGACCTCGGACTTGCATGTTCATCAGATTTTCCCTTCCTGATTCGGCCAGCACCGCGCCGGCCGTGAAAACAATATGCGGGAATCATCCCGCGAAGTGAAGCTGAATTTTTAATTTTCTTTCGGGCTGTGGATAAGTGTGGCGCAAAGGCGCTAGGCGCGGCAGCGCCGTTCGGCGCCGTGATTGAACGTCAACGAACGCTCGCGCGGCTGAAGTGCTCTATTCTGAGAGAAGAAAGAAAATACCTCTTAGCACTTACGTGCTCCGGTATTTTCTTCCTTACCTGGATGCCGCGCGCGCGCGAGTGCAAGGGCTGTGCCAACTTCTGGCAAAGTGCCGGTTTCAGCTATGGGCGCACTTTCAGCAGTTTCCGATTGACGGTGCGGGACGAATCCCGATAGCATATTTGGCCATGACATTGATCGCCCAACTTCTGGTGGTTGCAGATCGCTTCGGTGAGATCACCGGGAAATCGCGCGCCACCGTGTCCACCGCGGTGCTCAATGATGGCAAGGGGCTGGACCGAATCGCCGCCGGTGGTGACATCGGCGTGCGCAAGTGGGAAAGCTCGATGAAATGGTTTCGCACCAACTGGCCTTCCGACAGGCGGAAGGAATGGCCGGCCGGTGTGCAGTGGAGGGCCTGACAATGCTTGACCGCGCCGGCGATCGCTGCCAATTGATGGATGCCCTTCCTGGGCGTTTCCTCCCTATACCTTCGGCCGGTGCCGCCTGGTGCCGGCCGCTTTTCGTTTCAGTCAGGGACACCGCCCCGCCCCGCACCTGACTGAGCGCAGGGCCAGGCCGGCGGTATTCCCCTCCCCGCTCGCGCCTGGCCCTGCACCTGGGCGGCTTTTCAGCGAATGGGGATCACCATGGATTGGACTGCAGAACTGAAGGACAAGCTTCGCGGCATGCTGCGCGAACGGATGACCTTCGATCAGATCGGCAAGGTGTTAGGCATCAGCCGCAGCGCCGTTGCCGGTGCCAAGAAACGACACATTGACGATGGGCCGGTGGTGAGTGCCGCGGCGGTGGCCAAGCCGATCAAGCGCGCGCAGCCGGTGAAGGAACAGCGGTATTCCTTCCACTGGAACGAAGAACGATCGGCCAGGCTGAAAGTGCTGGCGATGCAGGGCCTGGTGGCAAAGGCCATCGCCAATGACATCGGCACCACTGACGCGGATATCCGCCGACACGCAAAGAAACTCGGTGTGAATATTCGCTACAACCCGGCGCACCGCACCGTGCATCTTCGCAGCGGCCGCGAGATCGCCACCGGCGGCACCTGTGACGCCGCGGTCAATCCCTTGGGGCACTCGATCATGAACCGCTTCCAAGAAGGCTACCGCGGCCAGCGCGGCAAGGTGCCGATCGGCAAGCTGGGCAGCATGCACTGTCGCTTTCCGATCGATACGAAGCGCGGCACGCGATACTGCGGCGAGACAGTCATGGCGGCGTCGGTGTCCTATTGCGAGCACCACGCGCGCCGGTGTTACGAAAGGCTGCCGAAATGACGAAGTGGCGACCAGGCGACACAAACCGCCGCATGCAGGCGAGCTTCAACACCCACAACATGGCGGTGATGGAGCACCGCCTGGCACCGCCCGATGGTGCAGATGATTTCCCCACTCCACCATGGGCCACCAGGGCGATCTGTGAGCGCCTGGACGCGCTTGGCCTGGCGCTGGACAACCGCATGACCTGGGAACCTGCCTGCGGCCGCGGCTTCATGGTGCGGCCGCTGGAAGAGTATTCCGCCCATGTGCTGGCCACCGATCGGTGGGACTATGGCGGCAACCTGGTGCATGACTTCCTGTCCGGTGGCTTCGGCAGCGGTCAACAGGCTGACTTCATTTGCACCAACCCACCCTTTGCGCTGGCGCTGCAGTTTGCGTTGAAGGCCATCGATCGTGCGCCGCTGGTGGCGCTGCTGTGCCGCACCAACCTGGTGGAATCGGCTGACCGCTGGGACAACCTTTTCAGCGTGAAGCGGCCACGCTGGATTTTCCAGATGGTTGAACGGGTGCCTATGGTGCAGGGGCGGTGCGACCAGTTCGCATCGACCGCCACTAGCTATGCCTGGTTTGTCTGGTATCAATCCGCAGCATTCACAACGTTCGACTGGATTCCGCCATGCCGAAAGCGGCTGGAGAAGGCGCCAGGCGACTATGCGCACATTGGAGGATCGGCATGGACGGGTTCACAGCAGGATACCTCACTGGATCTGTGATCAGTGTACTGATCACCACCTTCCTTTTCGGCACCGTATTCACGAAGCGCCTGCGCCGTGTTCGGGCCGAATTGGGTGGACATATCCGCGCGCAGCAGCGTGCGTTTACGTTCACTTTGCGAGCACTGCAAGCGCAACTGCAGGCGGAAAGGACTGTTTGAAAATGGCGAAGAAAACCGCTGCCACCGGCAACGGATTCGACAGCACTGTGGCCACCAGTTATGTCAAGCAACTGGAAGCGGAGCACCAGAAGCTGGAGACGGAACGCGGCAAGTATATGAAGCGGTGCCGCTCCATTCGCGATGACATCGGAAGCCTGATGGACGACGCGAAGAACAAGGGTATTCCGAAAAAGATCCTGAAGGACGCTGTGAAGCACCGCGCAATGCGGCGCAAGCTGGAAAGCATCCGCGAGGATATGGAGCCGGAGCAACAGGACCAGTTCGACCTGTTTCAATTTGCGATCGGTGATCTGGACGAAGTG
>Ga0070665_100007652_pt1 | contig 10983 bp, 10 predicted proteins | sample KBSS13metaG_FD_65862 | JGI IMG/M metagenome (GOLD analysis project Ga0070665, IMG submission 65862) | Switchgrass rhizosphere microbial communities from Kellogg Biological Station, Michigan, USA - KBS S1-3 metaG | ecosystem: Host-associated > Plants > Roots > Rhizosphere > Soil ...
GTCGCCGCCAAGACCCAGTTCCAGGGCATGACTGTGGGCGACAAGGTGATCCTGCCCGACGGCGAATGGCCGATCGTGGGCAGCTTCACCACCGGCGATTTGCTGGACGGGCAGCTGATCGGCGACACGGAAATCGTGATGAAGGCGATCCGCCGCCCCAGCTACAACAGCGTGCTGGTGCGGCTGGCCTCGCCGCAATCCTTCGCCGCCTTCAAGGGCGCACTGACCACCAATCCGGCGCTTGCGGTCGATCCCATATTGCAGTCCGAATGGTACAAGAAAATCAGCGCGGGCTTTTCCACCTTCTTCAATGTGATCGCCTATGGCATCGGCGCCATCATGGCGGTGGGCGCGCTGTTCGGCTGCCTCAACACCATGTATGCCGCCGTGGCGGCGCGGGGGCGCGAGATCGCCACCTTGCGCGCCATCGGCTATCAGGCCTTTCCGGTCGCCGTCTCGGTGATGCTCGAGGCCGCCGCCTTGTCGGTGGCGGGCGCTCTGATCGGCGCCGCTTTTGCCTGGACGGTCTATGACGGCGCCAAGGGCAGCTTCGGCTCCAATGTCTTTGATTTGACGGTTTCGCCGGTCCTGATCGGCATGGCGGTCTTGTGGGCCGCGGCGGTGGCGCTGTTGGGCGGATTGCTGCCGTCCATTCGCGCCGCGCGCCGTCCCGTGGTAGAAGCACTAAGAGCGACATAGGCTGGATGTTATGACCGTTCACAACGACAAATCGTCACTTCTGGACTCGCTGAAGATCGAGCGCACCCCGGTCAAGCGCGGCAAGACCTCGCCCGTGCTGTATGGCGCGGCCGGCATCGGTGTTCTCGCCATCGCCGCCGCGGCCTGGTTCTTCTGGCCCGACAGCCGCGTGCCGGTGAAGGCGATCACCGCCGCGTCCGAAAGCAGCGGCGGCGTGGCCGGCACCAGCCTGGATGCATCCGGTTATGTCGTGGCGCGGCGCAAGGCGACCCTGTCGGCCAAGATCATGGGCAAGGTCTCGGAAGTGAATTTCGAGGAAGGCCAGAAGGTCAAACAAGGCGACATCGTCGCCCGGCTGGATGATTCCAACTATCAGGCCTCGCTGCGCCAGGCCCAGGCCCAGGCCCGCATGGCCAAGGCCGCATTGGACAATACCGCCCCGATCTATGCCCGCTACCAGGCCCTGAAGGCGCAAGGCGCGATTTCCACCGACGCCGTGGAAAACCAGCGCCTGGCCTATGACAATGCCCGTACCGCCTATGACACGGCGCTGGCGACGGTGGCGATGGCCGACAGCAACCTGCGCGACACGATGGTGCGCGCGCCTTTCTCCGGCGTGGTCACCGTCAAGGTGGCCCAGGTGGGTGAAGTGGTGGCGCCCCAGGCGTCCGGCGGCGGCGATACCCGTACCGGCATTCTCACCATCGTCGACATGGACTCGCTGGAGGTCCAGGTCGATGTCAGCGAAAATTACATCGAGCGTGTGCAGGTGGGCGGCCAGGCCGTCATCCATCTCGACGCGTTTCCCGACTGGGACATTCCCGGCTCGGTCTTCGCCGTCATTCCCACCGCCGACCAGAGCAAGGGCACCGTGGCGGTGCGCGTCAAAATCAACAGCAAGGATCCGCGCATCCTGCCGAACATGGCGGCGCGGGTCGGCTTCGTCACCGCGCCGGAAAAAGGCGCTGGTCCCGTGGTATCGCGGGTCAGCGTGCCTGTGACGGCGGTCCTGGCCGGAGGCCAGAACGCCAAGACCGGCAGCGTCTTTGTCATCGGCACGGATGACAAGATCGAGAAGCGCGAGGTGGCGCTGGGCCTCAAGACCCAGCAAAACATCACCATCCTGTCGGGCATTTCGGCGGGCGACCGGCTGGCGGGCGACAATCTCGACAAGCTGCATGACGGCGACCGGGTGAAGATCCAGGAATAAGTTCCCGTCTTTTGCGGCCCTGACCGGCAATCGCTTGATCCGGCTTGTTAACCAGGCCGTTGCGGCCTCTGACATTTCGACTCGATGCGTCGGGTCGGGAACCCGCGCGGAAAAATCAATTGGCCTGAAAAGCTTAGGTGGCCAATGTCGCCAAACTTACACTTTTTTGGGCAAACCCTGGATTGTTGTAAATGGGGTTTACATGAGCCAAAATTCACCAAGTTTTTTCAACCCGTCCCAAACTGGCACGAATTGTGCTGTTTAAGACTGTGCCCTTGGCCGGAACCTTACCCGCCAGTGCAGTGTGGAACACAAACGGGTCGGGAGATCGGTGTGGCACGATACAGGAAGATTGGTGGCTCGCTGGAAGAGTCGGCGCGCAGCGCGCAACGCGGCTTGCTGGTGATCCTGGCGACGGCGTTGCTCTGGCTCCTGGCGATCTGGGGCGGTTTTCACCTGCTGTAATCGCGGTATGGAACGGATGGCATCAGCCGCGCTTGCGGCCGGTAGGCGTGCGTGCCATGAATTTGCTCCCTCCTTCGCGCGCAGGCGCCGACCGCGCGCGTGACCTGGCCTTCGGTTTTTTTCGAAAGAACAACCGTGGCGTCGCACGGTGAAATCTTCAACGACATCTATCGCCGCGACCTCTGGCAAGGCGGCTCCGGCGCGGGCTCCCGCGAGGAACTGACGCGCGACTACCGCCTCCTGCTCCAGCAATTTCTCAGCGCCAATGCCATCGCCAGCGTGGTCGATGTCGGTTGCGGCGATTGGCAATTCTCGCGCCACCTCGACTGGCACGGCATCGACTATACCGGAACGGACGCCTCCGACGTCGTACTGGAGAATAGCCGCGCTTTCGCCCGTGACGGCGTGCGCTTCCTGCATGCCGACGCCACCCGCGACGCCCTGCCCGCCGCCGATCTGCTGCTGGCCAAGGATGTGCTGCAGCACTGGTCGAATGCCGACATCGCCGCGTTTCTGCCCCAGCTGCAAAAATTCCGCTGGGCCCTGGTCACCGGCAGCTTCCCGCCCCATGCCCAGGCTTACGTCAATCGCGACATGCCGGCCGGCGCGAACTTCCGCCCCGTCGATCTGAGCAAGCCGCCCTTCGGCTTGCCCGGCAGGTTCATCGCGTCCTTCGATGCCGGCGACCGCAAGCAGGTGTTTCTGTGGACGCGCGGCTGAACCTGCCGCTCGCCCAACCGTCCCTGCGCTGCCGCTATCGATGGTCCCGCGGCGCCAGGCGCCGCGGGCCGTGCCTCACTACTTGCGGTAATACATTGGGATCTCGCCCGCGATCTTGGTCTTGAGGCGGTAGAGGCTGGTCGAGCCGGTGAGATAGACCGTCTTGCCGTCCTCCGCGAAGCCGACATTGGCCACGGTCTCCGGCACGACCAGCTGGCCCAGCACCTTGCCTTGCGGCGAGATGATGCGCAGCCCGCCCGGGCCCGTCGCCCAGATATTGCCGGCCGAATCTACCTTCAAGCCATCGGGCACATCCGGCGCCGAACCCGGCCAGGAGATCAGCTTGCGCATGTTGGACAGCTTGCCGTCGGCGCCCACGTCATAGGCGCGGATATACATGTCGGGCAGCGAGTTGGAGACATAGAGCGTCTTGCCGTCGGGCGAGAAACCGATGCCGTTGGGCTGGCCCATGTCGGTGATCACCGGCGTCAGCTTGCCGTCCTTGTAGCGGAACACCGCATTATACTTCAGTTCCTTCTTGGCATCCTTGTCCATGTCGGCCAGGCCGAAGGACGGATCGGTGAACCACAGCGCGCCGTCGGCGGTGAAGACCAAGTCGTTGGGGCTGTTCAGGCGCTTGCCCTGATATTTGGAAAGGAACGGCTTGGTATTGCCCTTGTCGTCCATCCGGTCGATGGCGCCGATATACATGCGGGTGAGCAGGATCGAACCGTCCTTGTCGGTGATCATGCCGTTGGAGCCGAAATTCTTGTCCGGCGGTGCGTTCTTGAGGCCGCCCGCGTCGTTGAGGATCACGGTTACCTTGCCGGTCTTGGGATCATAGGTGCGCACCTTGTCCATCCGCACGTCGGAGAACCACAGCTTGCCGTCCTTCCACATCGGTCCCTCGATGAAGATGAAGCCGGTGGCGACTTTCTCGATCTTGGTGCCGGGGGCGATGACAGCGTCCAGCGCCGGGTCGAGCTTCTTGACCGACTGGGCCAGCGCGGGCCCAGCGACAACGGAGGCCAGCACGGAACACAAAAGCGCGGTGGTGAGATATTTCAGCATACAGTCCCTCCTATTATTTTGTGGCGCTTATAGCATTGAAGCTTCGGCAAATACACATGTCATGGCCGGCCCCGAGCCGGCCATCCATGGTGCCGCCTGCTCGATGGATGGCCGGGTCAAGCCCGGCCATGACATCTGAGGGAGCGCTGGCCAATTTCGCAAAAGCAGGGTCTTGATGGCCGCGTACAATTGGCCGAGATCAGGTGCGGCTCAGGTCTCCAGCAGCGTGTTGGGCAGCCGGTTCTTGGGCGCGCCGTCGGGCGGAAAATGCTGGGCCAGCGCCGCGCCGCAAATGCCGATGGCTTTGACGAATCCGTCGCCCGCCTTGCCGGTTTTCATCCCGTCCACCACCGCCGCGACGCTTTCATTCCACGGCTCTTCGCCGACAGCCTTGTGGATATTGTCATGCGCCACCAGCTCGACCCTGCGGTCGGCGCGCGAGGCAAAGATCAGGATATGCGGCTCGGCATCGGAAAGCCGCGCCCCCACCGCCACGAAATGCCGCCGCGCCGCCTGGCGCACGCGATAGGATTTCAGGAAACCCGGCGTCATCATCCGGCGCACGGCCGGCACCGCCACGACCACCGCGACGATCAGGAAGATGCCCGCCTGCCCCAGCTCAAAGGTGGAAAGCGCGCGCAGGATCAGTCCTTCCATGGCGTGCGCGCTGTCATCGGTCCAGCTGGTGAAGATCGAGGCCAACGCCAGCCGGTGCAGCCCCGCCATCACCAGCAGCGGCGGCACGACAAAGGCGGCCACCGCCGCCCACATCAGCGGCACTTCGCGGTAGCGCGACACATCCTTGGCCAGGACACAGAATATCTCGCCGGAGGTCTTGTTCTCGGCCTCGGTGATCGCGGCGCTGATGCGCGTCCGGTCTCTTTCGTTCAGCATCTCACCAACTCCCCCTGCCAACGTCCTGCCCTCACCAACTTCCAGAAGATCCGCCGCCGCCAAAGCTGCCGCCGCCGCCGCCAAATCCCCCGCCGCCGCCGGACCAGCCGCCGCCGCCCGACCAGCCGCCGCCACCACCGCGCCCGCCGCCCGACAACAGCAAGGCCAACAGGCCCCAGCCGCCGAACACCCGCGCAATGGCGATGAAAATGAACAGCATCACCAGGAAACCGATCAGGCTGCCGCCGCCGCCGTCATTTCCGCGCTGTTGCAGTTGCTGGGCCGCCGCTGCGGCGCGCCGCTCGGCCTCGGAAGTCTCCAGCGACAATTGCTGGATCAGGGCATCGGTGCCCGCCACCACCCCGCCGTTGAAATCGCCGGTACGGAATTTGGGCAGGACCTGGGTCTGGATCACCACCGAGGAAAAAGCATCGGTGACGATGGGCTCCAGCCCATAGCCCACCTCGATGCGGGTCTTGTGCTCGGTGGGCGCGACGATGAAGAGGATGCCGTTGTTCAGCGTCTTCTGGCCGATGCCCCAGGCGCGGCCCAGCTGATAGCCGTAATCGGAAATCTCATAGCCGCCCAGCGACGGGATCGTCACCACCACAAGCTGGCGCGAGGTCTTGCTTTCCAGCGCCGCCAGCTTCTGGGTCAGGTCGGACTTGGTGGCGGATGACAGAATATTGGCGTCATCCACCACCCGCCCGGTCAGCGCCGGAAATTTCGGCGCCGCGCTGACCTCACCCAAAAAGGCGGGTGTCAGCAGAACAAGAAATGCGAGTAAGGCCGCGGCCAGCCGCATCCGTTACGGCTTCGGCAGCGTGCCGGGTTGTGCGGCAGCGGGCGCGGGCGGCGGCGCGGCGCTGTTGGCGCCGGGGAAGCTCACCACCGGCGCGGACTGGGCCGCGGTGCTGGCGGCGAAGGGTGTCGCCTGCTTGTAGGAGCGGTAGAAAGTCGCCGCCCACAGCGAACCCGGCACCGTCACCAGCTCGGTGTTATAGTCCTGCACCGCGCCGTTATAGTCGCGGCGCGAGATTTCGATGCGGTTCTCGGTGCCTTCCAGCTGGGATTGCAGCGCCAGGAAGTTCTGGTTGGATTTCAACTCGGGATAATTCTCGCTGATCGCCATCAAGCGTCCCAGCACGCCGGACAGCTTGTCCTGCGCCTGCTGGAATTCGGCGAATTTGGCCGGATCGGTGATGGTGGAGGCATCCACCTTGACCTGGGTGGCGGAGGCGCGCGCCTGGGTCACCGCGATCAGCACGGATTTCTCCTGCGCCGCATAGCCGGCCACGGTATTGGCCAGGTTGGGAATCAGGTCGGCCCGGCGCTGATAGGCGGCCTGGACGTCGGCCCAGCGCGCCTTGACCGCCTGGTCCTTGGTGGGAATGGTGTTGACACCGCAGCCGGCCAGCACCAGCGCAAGGCCGAATGCGGCAGCCAGTTTTGGCAACTGTTTCCAGATCGACATGAACCCTCCTTCAAAGCCCCATGGAGGGGCGAAATACCCGCGCTGGAAGATGGGGTATGGGGCGGGAACTACAAGGGATAAATTGGAAATCCGGGGCTTGATTTTCGCCCGCGGGCTACATAATCCACCCCCCGCCAGCCTATTTGGGGTGATGGGCCGCATGATCGTCCGGAGCGGCAGGCGGTATGGGCGCTGCTTCACGGGGCTTGGCCTGCATCCCGCCGCCGCCCATCATCCCACCGTGCATTCCTTGCATGCTGGTCATCATCGCCGCCATCTGCTCATGCATCTTCTGCATCCGCGCCTTCATGGCGGGATCGCCGGCATCCTTCATCATGGCGTCCATGTCGGTCATCATCCCGCCCATGCCCTTCTGCAGGGATGCGGTATCGCCCATCATGGGACAGTTCATGCCCGCCGCCGGCTTGGTCTCGGCATGGGCCAGGCCGGGCAGCGCCAGGAGCGCAGAGGTCAAGCACAGATTGCGCAGACGGTTCATGACATTCTCCTGAAAAAAACCTCCCAACATTATCGCATAGCCCTGCCGGACCGGATTTGATCCATATCAACGAGAATATGGCCCGCCGGTGCGAAGAAATCACATGAAGGGGATTGTGCTTGCGCTCCGGATTGAAACTGGCAACGCTATGCTGTCTCGCCGCCCTGATCGGAGCTCCGGCCCTGGCCGGGCCGCCTTTCCGCACCGATGATCCCGAACCTGTCGATCTGGGTCATTGGGAGGTCTATGGCTTCACCGCGGGAACACAGGTTCGCGGCGACACAGGCGGCACCTTGGCGGGCGTGGAGGTCAATTATGGCGCGGCGCCAAACCTTCAGCTTCATCTGATCGCACCGCTGAGCTTCGACCGGACCGGCGGCAGCGCCTTGCAAGCAGGCATGGGCGATGTCGAGCTGGGCGCGAAATACCGCTTCATCACGCCGGACGAAGACGACTGGTATCCGCAAGTGGGCATTTTTCCGCTGGTCGAAATTCCCAGCGGCGATTCCCATCATGGCCTGGGCGCGGGGAAGATGCAGGTGTTCCTGCCGGTCTGGCTGCAGAAGGATTTCGGCGACTGGACCAGCTATGGCGGCGGCGGTTTCTGGAGCAATCCCGGTCCGGGCAACCGCGATTACTGGTTTGCCGGCTGGCTGCTGCAATACCAGGTCACAAAATCCCTGGCCCTGGGCGGGGAAATTTTTCACCAGACCGCCGACACATTCGGCGGCGGCGATACCACGGGTTTCAACCTGGGTGGCATCTATGACGTCAGCGAGCATTACCACTTGCTGTTTTCCGGAGGGCGCGGCCTGCAGAATGCCGCTTTGGCAAACCAGTTTTCCTACTATCTGGCGATCCAGTCTACCTTTTGACTCTTCACCGCGGCCTCACTCGGCGCCTGGTGTCCGGGCTGCCTGTCCGGGCGCGTTGAATTCCCCGAAAATCCCGTTCAGCACCTTGCCGGACGCGGCGGCGCCCAGCCCGTCGAACGAGCCGCGCTTGATCTCTTCGGCCACCTTGAGCATGGCGCCCCAGGCGACCCGGGCCAGCGCCCCGCCGATACTGACCCGCCGCACCCCCAAATCGGCCAATTCACCCAGCGACAGGCCGGGGCCGGACATCAGGACATTGAGCGGCTTGGGCGCCACCGCCTTCACCATCGCCGCAATGTCTTCGCGCCGCTGCACCCCGGGCGCATACAAACAGTCCGCGCCGGCATCGGCAAAGGCCACCAGCCGGTCGATCGCCGCGCCGATTTGCGAGGGATCGCCGAGCAATCCTTCGGTGCGCGCCACCAGAATCACATTCTCTTGCCCAATGGCGGCGCGCGCCGCGTGGATGCGCTCCACCGCCAGCGGCAGATCGTACAGTCCCGCGCCATCCAGCCTGCGGTCCTCGATGGAGAGCCCCGCAATGCCGGTCTGGATCGCCAGCGCGACATTGGCGGCGACGCCTTCGGGCGCGTCGGCGAAACCGGACTCGAAATCGGCATTCACCGGCAGGTCGGTGGCGGCGCAGAGCTGCGCCAGATGAAACAGCGCATCCTCGCGCGTCACGGCATAGTCGGGACGCCCGCTGGTCCAGGCCGCGCCCGAGCTGGTCGAGGCCAAAGCGGAAAATCCCAGATGCTGCAACAGCCGCGCGCTGCCCCGGTCCCAGGGATTGGGCAGGACGAAACAGCCTTGGCTGTGAAGGCGGCGGAAAGCGGCGCGCTTGGCGGCAACATCGATCATGACCGTCAGGACCCCGCCGATATCCGCATCATGCGGTTTGGCGCAAGATATTTGTTCGCCGCCGCCACCACATCGGCGATGGAGACATTCTCCAGCGCCGGACCGATAGCGCGCGCCCGCTTGAATTTGACATCCTGGTCCCAGCCGCCGATCAGCACCCCTTGCCAATAATCATTGGTCTGGACGCTGCTCTTGAAAGACTCCAGCATCGGCGTGCGGACGCGGGCAAAGGCATCGGCGCTGATCTCGCCAGCCCTGAGCGCCGCCGCCGCCTTGTCCACCGCATCGTAGAAAGCCTGAACCTTGTCGGGCGGCATGGTGGCGAGCGCCGAGATCACGCCATAGTCGAAGGCCACGGAGGATGGCGAACCCACCTGCACCGAATAGCTCAGGCCATGGCCCCTGAGATCGTCCGTCAGTCTTTCGCGCAGCAAGGCCGCCAGCAATTCCACCGCGGCGTCGGCCTTGACGTCGGCGAACAGGCTGCCGGTGGCCCAATGGGCGCTGACCAGACTCTGGGGCGACGGCGCAGAGGGTTTCAGCACCACCGGCTGGGACGCGGGCGCGGGAAACGCCGCGTCATTGTTCGCCGTGCGCCGCACGGGACGCCCGGCACGGAACGGCAGCGCGCCCAGGGTCGCGGCCATGGCGCGCGTGGCCTCCTCCACGCTGGTGTCGCCGGTGATCACCACCTCGATCGGGCTTTGCGCCAGGGCCGGCTCCATCAGGGATTTCAGATCCGACACCGTCGCGGCGCGAACGTCATCAAGGGACGGCGAGGCCCAGCGCTTGTCGCCGGCGTGCAGAATCTCGGCCGATTTGAGCCCCATCACGCCTTGCGGCGTGGCATCGGCGCTGCGCAACCGGCCAATGGATTGCTGGCGGAATTGCTCAAAGGCGTCGGGGCGAAAACCGGGATCCTTGATGAAGGCGGCGAAAAGCTGAAGCTGGGCCGGCAGGTCCTGATTGCTGGTCCCGCCGCTCAAGGCGAAGGCGCCGTCGCCCAGGATAAGGCCCAGGCCATACGACTTGCCCGAAAGCGCGGTCACGATCTGGGATGCCGACAGCGCCCCCAGCCCGCCCGCCGCCGCGCCGCCGGGTAGCCAGCTCAAAACCGCGCGGTCCTTGGGCAAGCCCAGCCGTCCGTCGCCGAATTTGACCGTCACCAGGACCTGGTTCAGCCGCAGCTTGGAGGGACGCACCAGCAGGCGGACATTGTTGGCAAAGCGGATGCTGGTGACGCCGATATCCGCAACGTTCCGGCTTTCCGCCACCCGGCCGGGCGCGCCGAAATCGGTATAGGGCCAGGCCGGGATCTGGCCGGACGCGGGCGGCGCCGGCGGCTGGGTGTCCTCCACCACGGCGCGATAGGCCTCCAGCACGGCATCTTCCGTGGCGCCCAGGGGCGCGCGGCTGGAAACAAAGATCAACGGATCGCCGCCGAACATCTCCTTCAGCGCCTGGGCGATGATCCCGGGCGTCAGGCCGGCAAGATCGGCGTCGATCGCGGCGCGCGCCTGGGCCGGGCTGACAGGCGTCTCGTCCAGCGCCGTGGTGGATGCCAGGCTGCCGGCCAGGCCCGAGGTGCTGCGCGTATCGGCCGCCGCTTCCTGTCTTTGCGCCGCCGCCTTTTGCGCCAAGACCACGGACTCGATTTCCGCCTGGCTCACCGAGGATTTGAGCAGCGCCAGCCGCACTTGCGCCAGCGCAGCCAGCGCCTTGTTCCAATCGCCGGATTCAAACCCCGCCGAAAGCGTCGGCATGGTGGCGGCGCGGAAGGCTTCCCCTTCGCCGGCCCCGGCATTGACGAAGGGATGGGCGGAGGAACCGGCCATGGCCGACAGGCGGCGGTTTATGATCTGCAAGGCAACACTGTGAATGTGCAGGCGCCTCCAGGCGGCCCGGTCCACCGGATGGGCCGTGGGGGGCCGGACCCAGGTCAGGGTGATGCGGTTGGACGCGCCCTCTTCCGTGAATATCCGCGCCTCCAGCCCGCGCCCGAACGGGATCTGGAAAACAGGTTTTGCACCCGCCGGCCCCTGCCCGCTCCAATCGGAGAAGCGCGCGGCGATATCGCGTTCCAGCGCGTCGGGATCGATATCGCCCACCACCGTCAGGATCGCGTTGCCGGGGCGGTACCAGGCCCGGTAGAAGTTCGACAGATCCACGGCCGAAGGATGTTCGACGATATCGCTTTCGCTGCCGGGCGTGGCGA
>Ga0070665_100007659_pt1 | contig 10979 bp, 9 predicted proteins | sample KBSS13metaG_FD_65862 | JGI IMG/M metagenome (GOLD analysis project Ga0070665, IMG submission 65862) | Switchgrass rhizosphere microbial communities from Kellogg Biological Station, Michigan, USA - KBS S1-3 metaG | ecosystem: Host-associated > Plants > Roots > Rhizosphere > Soil ...
CCCCTGTTACTGTTTTGTGACGGGCGCTTCTTCATCCTCCCGACAGCGCATCATGCGCCAAGTACGCCAGCCGGGCAAAAATTTGGTGCGAAGCAACACGACCCGGGTGACGTAAGCTATGCGAAGCGCTGCAGCTTGGCGGGACCGGCCCGCCACGGCGGAGCACACCGAAAGCTACAACACGTCGCCGATGTCAGGATTCGTGGAAGCTTTGCGCGCCTATCGAGAAGGCGCGCTATCCAGGGAGAGCCTCCTAACAGAGGTCGAACGTCAACTGTTTGAGCACCGGATCGACGCGGTTGCGCTCCTGAAATTACTGAACGAAGAGCACGCGCGGGTCAGGTTACCTGACAACCTCCACAGTGCGATTGCGGCGCGCATCCTCCACTGGCGCGATCCGCGCCCGGCCGCGGTGCTACCCGACCAACCTAACGTGGCACGTATCCCCGCTCGCGATGGCACTGAGACTATCGTGATCGAGCGCGACGGCGGCGGCGTGGCGGCGGCGCAAGTCGGGGACGCGGTCGAGGCAGCCGAGGCGCACCGCGCCGAGCCCGTCACGCTGGGCGGAGTGTTGCAGGGGCGATTCAAACTCCTGGAGCCGGTCGGGCAGGGCGGCATGAGCGCCGTCTACAAGGCGATCGACCTGCGCAAGGTCGAGGCGTGCGCGACCGATCCGTACGTCGCGGTGAAGCTCCTGACAGTGCCGCTGAGCGGCTTCGGCCACTCGCTGGCCCTGCTGCAGAGCGAAGCGCAGAAGCTGCAAAGCCTCCCTCATCCCAACATCGTGCGGGTCATCGACTGCGATCGCGACGGTCGCACGGTGTTCATGACGATGGAGTACCTCAACGGCGAGCCACTCAAGCGCCAGCTCATGGCGCCGGATTTCAAGGGCATGCCGCCCGCGGAGGCGGAGGGGATCGTTGCGAGTATCGCCGCCGCGCTCGATTTCGCCCACCGCAACGGGATCGTCCATGGTGACCTGAAACCCGCCAACATCATCATCACCGACAAGAACGAGGTCAAAGTCATCGACTTTGGCATCTCCCGGCTCGTCGCCGCGCAGCACGGTCACGGGGCTGACGGACGACCCTGGGTGGCCGCGCTGACACCCCTGTATGCGAGTCCGGAAATGCTCGAGCAGAGCACGCCGGATCCGCGGGACGATGTCTATGCGCTCGCTTGCATCGCCCACGAGTTGCTGACGGGCCAACATCCATTCGACGAGCGCTCCGCGTTGGATGCGCGTGAGGCGGGGATGCGACTCCAGCGGCATCGCGATGTCTCGCGAGGCCAGTTCAAGGCAATCGAGCACGGGCTGGAATTCGACCGGGAGCGACGTACACCGACGGTGGCGCAGTTTCTGCGCGAGTTCCGCACACACCGCCGCCGGTCGTTGGAGTACATGCTGCTGGCTGGTGGTCTCGTCACTATCGTCCTTTTAGCAGCGCTGTATTTCGGGTTGCGGGGGCGCTCGACGCCTGCGAGCTCGGTGGCGCATCACGCGGCGCTGTCGAGTTTCGAGATTTTCCGCGATTGCCCCACCTGTCCCCTGATGAAAGTGATGCCGCCCGGACGGTTCAACCAGGGCTCCGCGCCCGGTGATCGCGGTGCGCAACCGTTTGAGCAGCCCCAGCATCCGGTGGCCATCGGGCGCCCATTCGGCATGAGCGTCTATGAAGTCACCCTGGGTGAGTTCCGGGAGTTCGTGGCGGCCACCCAGCGGAAGATCACGGGATGCACGGTTTATGACGGACAGTGGCACGAGCGCCCGGACCTGGGGTGGAGTGACGTCGGTTATCCGCAAACGGGCACCCATCCGGTCGCCTGCGTTTCCTGGCGTGACGCATTGGATTACACCGTCTGGCTCTCCCACAAAACCGGACATCACTACCGGCTTCCCAGTGAGTCCGAATGGGAGTACGCCGCCCGCGCGGGCACCGAAGCTCCGCGACCGTGGAGCAAGAACACGGAGTGGGCGTGCAACAGTGCCAACATCGCGGACCTGGCAGCCTCCCAACGTTACCCCGGATGGAAGGTGCATTCCTGCAATGACGGCTACGTCTACACGGCACCGGTCGGCTCGTTTGACCCGAATGCCTTTGGCCTGTACGACATGCTCGGAAACGTTTTCGAATGGGTCCAGGACTGTTGGCATGCCGACTATCGCGGCTCGCCCAGCGACGGGTCCGCCTGGGTGAGCAGCGATTGCACGCAGCGCGATCTACGGGGCGGCTCCTGGTTCACGTCACCGCAATATGTGAGCGTCGCGGCGCGCAACCGCTTCGACGCAGGCTATCGCAGCAACACGATCGGATTCCGGCTGGTGAGGGACGCGGAATGAAAGCATTGCGGGCCGCAGTCATCTCGATAGCGCTCCTGGCGGCGAGTGGCTGCGTAAGCCGTGCACCGACCATCGCGCACGTTCACATTGGCCATGCGATTACGGGCGTGCATGTGACACCCAACAAGGAGGGGTACATGGTGACCGCCGCAAGGCGTGCCGCGGACACGGTCGACCTCGCTCACCGTGCCGCCGCAAGCAACGATCTCGACGAGATCAAGAAGGACGTCGCCGCCGCAGTACAGGCCACGGACTTCCCGGATGGCTTCGGGGTAAAACAGGCCATCGTCATGGCGGCGAATCACGTCACGTTCGCAGCGACCTCGGACGATGCGAGCCTCAACGTGCAACGCGCGGCGTCTGTCTTCGCGTCCGACATCACCCGGGTCGTCGAGCGTTGTGAGCTCATCGTGCTGCTCGGAAAGGATGTCCAGGCCAGCAAATCCGCGCAGGAAGCCTCGGTACCGGTTGCCGAACTCGGCAAACTCGCCCAGGCCAACGTCACGGGCGATGACTCCAATGGAGATGGTGTCGTGGGGTCGGCCCCGTCGGAGTACGGTCTCGCGCAGCTCCGTAAGGAGTTGGAAGCGATGATCGACCGGGAGAGCCCTCGGTACGTCACCGTCCCACAATGGTACTTGTTCAACCTCGTGCGCCTCCCGAACGGCCGCTGGGTGTTCGACAAGCTAGGACGTGGCGGCAATATTGATGGCTACAAGTAGGAGGTTCTGCGCCAGGCTGGCAGGGGTGTCGACAGCGCTGCGTGCTTCGACGGCGCTGCGTCGGCCCTTGGCCGCGCTGCCTTTCGCGATGGCGCTGCGGCGCTCGACGGCACCGCGTCTCACCACGGCGCTTCGGGTTGCGATCGCTCTGTGGGTCGCGATCCTCTCTTCGGCACCGGCCGCGGCCGACGCTGGCCACCCGGCTTCCTGCGATTCCGAGTCGCAAAAGCAGGTCACCGCCGCGCGCGCCGAGCTCAACAGCCAACCCAACTCCCTGGAGGCGCAGCTCAAACTGGCCGACGCCCTCATCGACCTGGGCTGCTACAAGGACGCCGTCCCGGTGCTCGAGGCCGGCCTCGCCCAGCGGCCACGCAGTGGCGAGCTCCAGTCGCGCCTGCGCGCCGCGCGCAGCATGTTGAGCGAAGAACACTTCTTCGAGGGCTTGGGCAACGCCCGGGAAACCGCAAAATTCCAGCACGACCAGTTGCGTTGTACCAAGGTCGGCGACGTCGGCGCCTGCGATGATGCGCTCCGCGCCAAGCCCAACGACGCGCAACTCATGGTTGCGAAGGGTGATGCGCTCCTGCACGGCGGCCGCGCGGCCGACGCCTTGCTGGTCTATCGCCATGCACACGAATTGCAGCCGGCCGAAGAGAGCATCAAGACGAAGCTCTCCGTTGCCGAGTCCCAACGCCAGACGTTGGTCCAACAGTGCGAAGGCACAGCCGACGCGGCCGCCGTCGATGCGTGTCAGGCGGCGCTCCTGCGCGGAACCCCAGACGAGTTCGTCCTCCTCAAGCGCAAGGGGATTCTGCTCCAGAGTATGGATCGGGTCGACCCGGCGCTGGATGCTTTCATCGCCGCCGATGTGCTCAAGCAAGACGATCCATCCGTCGCGCTAGCCATCGTGGCCCTGTCCGACAGCACAGGCCGCAAGGACGCCTTGGCCCTCGCCGCACGCGGTTCAGCGCTCCTGACCCTTGGCCGTGCGATCGAGTCGCTCCAGGCGCTCCAACAGGCGCAGACTCTCGCTCCCGCCCTCCCTGGCATCAAAGCCCAGCTAGCCCGCGCCGAGGCAGCGGCCCGTGAGGAGGCCAAGCGAAAGGCCCGCGTCGCCGCCGCGAAGCCCCACGGCGCCTCCGAGACGCCGGCGGCTGGAGGCACGGCTGCCGGCTCCACCGGCGGCTCCGCCACGGCGGCCGCCGCCAACACCTACTCCAACGACGCCGACGCCGCCCACACCAACTGAAACAGATGTCCGCTCTCCAGCGGCGGTGCCAAGACGGCCGCGCCAAACCGGCGCCCGCCCTTACTTCGCTGGTCGCGGCGGGGGCGGCACTTTCCCCTCGGCCACATCCTGCGGCACCGCCTGATCCTTCACGACGTCCCTCTGCATGGGCGCCAAGAGCGCGACCACCTTGTTCTGCAGCCGATAGGGCACATGCACGCGATCGAACGCCTCGTACAGATCCTCCGCCAGTGCGTTGAACTGCGCATTCGTAATATTCAATTTCGCGTGCGACGTATACATGTCGCGCCCGGTGTACTTGCAACCCCCGTCCGTAAGATTGCAGATCTGCTCGAACAGCAACTGCTCGAACTTCTTCAGATCCGTGTTCGCGAAGGTGAAGTTGATGCGATCGTCCGATTCCATGATCAACACGAACTCGTGCACCGTCGCACGCAGCTTCGCCTCACCGCCGATGCGATCGTAAAGCGTAGGCCCGCCACCGCCAGCCGCCGCGCTCCCCGCGACCCCCGCGGCAGCGAGTAACAGACACCCCAATATCCGCCTCGCCATGGCTAAAACCCCGCCTGCACGGAAATATACGGCCCGTCCTGGTGCCGGTTGACCCCGGTTGCCGGCCCCAGAATGCCGCCGAGGTTCAAATAGGCGGCGACGAGCGAAATATTCTTGGTCGGCGCCCACGCGGCAAACACGTCGTACCCTGTGCTCTCATCGTCAATGCTGAGATTGTGCGGCCGGGTACGAATCTCACTACCTACCGCCAGGCGCCGGGTGAGCAGATAAGCCACCGTACCTTCGGGCTTGAAGGAGTACGTGTTCTTCAGATCGCCCCCAAACCCGAGCAACCCGAACTCGTTCGCCTTCGTCGCTCGCACGGCGACGTTCACGACCAGGCTCTGCGCGAGAAAGATCTTGGTAGCCGCGATGTAGTAATCCGTGCCGTGCTCCGAGCTGGCGCCGAGCTGCTTCGCACTCACGACACCGGCCAACCCCACGTTGGCCGCGTTGGTGATTCCTTCGTTCTTCTGATACTCGGCCCCGACGGCCAGTTGCGGTACCCAGGAGTCCTGTTGGTAGACCGCGTTGCCCCAAAGCCTGACCTTGACGCCAACGATGTCCTGCGCTGTGCCAAGCCCGTCGAGCGCGGTGCCCGTCACGTCGAACTCGTGGCGGGTGTACGAGACTTCCACACGATCGAGAGCGCCCACGGCCGCGCCGTACGTGCGCAACTGGAAGTCTTTCAGCTGAATATTCGTGAAATGAGCGTTGGCGCCCCAGCTGTCACTGGAGCCGTAGCCCGTAATGAGCGCCAGCGGCACGAGGCCGCCACCGCCGGCTCCTTCGAGTTGGCTGAACCCGGCAGTGAGGAGGAATTTGCCTTGGTCGGCACCCAGAAAACCCTCGGCCGTCGCTACCCCGACTCCCGCTACCCAGGAGCCCAGGCCATAACACAGTAGCGCGACAGCCCGCATCGTGCGAGCACCTGTCATTGTTTCTTACACCGGCGCGGATAATGACATCCAACACCGGCATACTAACGGATTCGCGTGACCTGTGCATGACACAAGCGCACATCGAGCCCATTGTGCAGCGCATCGAGCGATAAAGACCCGGCCCGGGGGAGAGACCATTCCCCAGGCCGGGACGCCCATGGAGCCTGTCTGACTCATAACCGCCTACTGCGGCCGCCTCCTAGCGGCAGCTTTCGCCGATCCCATCCCTTACATAGTACCCGCTATGCGCGGGATACGATCGGCGAAATCTGCTCGCTAGGAGTCGCCCTCGCTACGGCGCTTATGAGTCAGACAGGCTCCTGGCGCTCAACCACGTTTCACATGTTCGGCGCGCAGGGCAACCAGTGCAGGGGCGTTGACTTCGCGGACGGCCTTGGCAATCGCCATCTCACGGCACGAATGATTTACCGCAACCTCGGCGAGTGAGCGGGCGTTCGGGTACGGGCAAACTTCCCGCGCCGCGTTCGCAATGCGCTTGTAGAGCTCGCGCGTGCCTTCCGAGGTCGTCAGATCGAGGTCGTTGTATGACACGGCCACCTGGGGAAATTCCGTGACGGGGGCTGCGGCTTGCGCAACTCCCAGCGATCCCGCGAGGAGGCAGGCGGCCAACACGGCGACACGGCCGATCGTGCTGCGGTTGGAGTTGACAGTGGCTGCGCTCATTGGACTCTCCTGGTAGTAACTTCGGTGCGTTGAGTGTTGGAACCGTCGTGTCTTGCGACGGTGTGTATGAGACTCCAGTGCGCGCACCGCGAGTAGCTACCCGATCTCGAACTGATCCCCGGCGCCAACGCGTTCGTACCGGGCGGTGCGTTCCTCAGGTCCACCGCCGTCCCTGTAAGAGGGCAAGTTCCTCAAGTCCGCCAAGGACTTACGCGCTCCAGCCCACGGTTTCATCCCTGGCTTCAACGGGTTCGTCCCTAAAAGCCCGCCAGGCACAACACGCCGGCCGCATTGGCGTACGATAGGCCTCATAACGATCCCTTTTGCGGAGAGTCCGAAGTGAATGGCCTACAGCCGAGCCCAACGAGGGAAATGGGAACCGTACTCGCGGACCCTGTGACCTCGCAGTCGCCTTTCCAGGCCCACGCCCGCGCGAAATTTGTCCTGTGGCGCATGTTCACCACCCCGGGTGTGCGGCAGAACTTTCTCATCCTGACCGTGTTCTGGATCTACGTGGCGTTCTCGAACGTCCTGTATGCCAACAGCATGCAGGCGAGCTTCGACCAACTGCCCGGCCAGATCCATGTGTTTGCTGCGTCCGGTGCCCGGTTGTTGCAACACCTGCTGCTGTATCCGGCGTTGCTGTTGTGTGCCTGGGCTTCGATGCGCATGGGGTGGCACTCCATGGCGCGCAAGCTTCCCATCCAACTGCTGTTGGCCGTCATCTTCGCGTTCCTCGCCAAGCCGGCCCTGGAGATAGGCGAGATCCTCACCGCGGCCCCGGGGATGAAGGAGCACGTGATGTCAAATGGCACGCTCGGCTGGTGGAATGAGCTCGACATTCCAGGGTGGATGGCCAGCATGACCAGCTTTCTGCTCACTTATGGATTCGCGCTCGCGATCATCATGGGGTTTGGGTTCTACCAGCGCTTCCGCGACGCGCAGTTGCGCTCTGGCGCGCTCGAGCGGGCGCTGAGCTCGGCTCACCTGGCGGCGCTGAGAATGCAGTTGTCGCCGCACACCTTGTTCAATCTGCTTCACACCATACGGGGACAGATTTCGTGGGATCCGGCAGCGGCGCAGGCGATGGTTGTTCAGCTCGGGGATCTGCTGCGGCGGCTTCTGGCGGCGGGAGAGCGGGACTTCTCGCGGTTGGATGATGAGCTGCAGTTCGTCAGGCTGTACCTGGGGTTGCAGCAGCGACGGTTCGCGGACCGGCTGAGTGTGCGGGTTCCGGAGTCTGACGGTTTGGTTGCGGCGTGGGTGCCCAGCCTGATTTTGCAGCCGTTGGTTGAGAACGCTGTGGTCCATGGGCTCGCTAACCACGAAGGACCCGTGATGGTGCGTGTCGAGGCCGTGGTGAACGATGAGATGTTGTCGCTGCGCGTGGTGAACACCATCGCGCCGGGCAGGACTTCGGGAGGCAATGGAATTGGCTTGCGCAATGTGCGCGAGCGGCTGGCGATTCAATTTGGTGACCGCGCCAGTTTCAGTGCCATGGCGGGGTACGACAACGTTTGGATCGCGGAGGTTCGGTTGCCGCTACTGCGGGATGGGCCGGTTGTGCCCGCGCGGAGCTGGAGCACTGATGGCTCACGCGAGAATACGGGCGCCACCCCGGCTGGGACGGCGAGGGCGGGTGTTTCGGTATGATGGATGTCATTATCGTCGACGACGAGCCGATCGCTCGCCGTACGTTACGTGAGTGTTGCGCGCGGGAGCCGGATTTACGCGTTGTCGGGGAGTATGGCGATGCGCGATCGGCGTTGGAGGCGATCCGAGCTAATCCGCCGCATCTGCTGTTTCTCGACATCCAGATCGATTCGGCCAACGGCGTGGTGTTGGCGCGCTCACTCGACCCCGACAACCTGCCATTGATCGTTTTCGTGACGGCCTACCACCACTACGCCCTGGAGGCCTTCGAGGTCAGCGCCGTCGACTACCTCCTCAAGCCCTTCGACGACGAACGCTTTCGCAAGACACTCGCTCGCGTGCGCCGCCGCCGGGAGGCTGAAAGCGGAGGAGAGCGCTCCTCGGTGTTGAACTCCGTGTTAGCCCAAATCGAACGCAGTGCCCGCGCACTGTCGGACGCTCGTCCTCGCATCCTCGCCGAGTCCGGCAGCCGGATGCACATGCTCGACGTCGGCCAGGTCGAAGTCGTCGAGTCCGACCGCAACTACGTGAAACTCACAGTGGGCCGCGAGTCCTTCCACGCCCGCAGCACCCTCCAGCAGGCCGAGAAGTCGCTCCAGTCCCAACCCCTGTTACGCATCAGCCGCTCCTGCCTGGTGAACATGAACCACGTCCGCGAAATCAGCCGCACCCCTCGCGGCGATTTCATCTTCGTCATGGCGGGGGGCACCACGGTCACCAGCAGCGAAGGCTTCCGCGACCCGGTCCGCCAATACCTCGAGCGCCTCAAACTAAACCCCCTGGGCCGCGATTCGACCGACGCCCCACCCGCACTAGATCCTCCAAGCTGGCGCCCCTGACGGAACATCGAAGCAGATCCCGCCGTCCGTCGCCCAAGCAACCGCGGGTCCGCTCCATCGCACAAGCACCCGCGGGGCCGTGAGTGAGGGGCAAAGCTCCCCTTTCTCGCTCGCGGCGACCTTACTCGCTACCGTGCTCTTCAGCGCAGGGCGCGTAGGCGCGGCCTCGCACGAGCGCAGCCCCGAGCAAGAGAGGCCCCTTCCGGGGGACGGCGTGAATACATCCCTGTAGCCTCTGGCCCGGTTCCCGACCGGGCAAGCCCCCGGAAGGGGCCTCTCTTGCTCGTGTCCGCGCACGGCCTCGCGGCATTTGGCAAACTCCGCCGATCGCCTTCCCGACGACCACCCCCGTGCAGCGCGAATCCACGCCCCCCAAAGTACCCGGTTCAGCCATCTTCGCCCTGAGCGTCCTGACGCTCATCAACCTGGTGAACTACGTCGACCGCTACGTCGTCTCCGGCATCATCCCCGACCTCAAAGCCCAGCCCCTGGGCCTCTCAGACAGCCAGATAGGCCTGCTGACGACGGCTTTCATGCTGGTCTACAGCATCACAGCACCAGTCTTCGGCGCACTCGGCGACCGCGGCTCACGACCGCGCCCCCTTGCGATCGGCGTGTTCTTGTGGAGCATCGCTACGATACTGTCAGGATTTGCATCGAACTACGGCCATCTGTTGGCGGCGCGCGCACTCGTAGGTATTGGTGAGGCCGCCTACGTCGCGATCGCGCCCGCCTTGCTGTCGGACTGCTTCCCCCGCTCGCAGCGCGGTCGTGTGCTGTCCGTATTCAACATGGCGATCCCCGTGGGCGCGGCGCTCGGGTACATCGTCGGCGGTCTCATGAGCCATCACTTCGGATGGCGCGAAGCGTTCTTCGTCGCCGGTGCGCCCGGTATCCTGCTCGCCATCCTCGCATTTCGGCTACCCGATCCTCCGCGCGGCGCGCAGGACGAGGAGGAGGGTGCCTCTGCCTCCAACTCCGCGCCCGTGGGGCGCCGCGACGGCGAGGTGTCGATTGGCCGGGCCAACCTGAGTCCGAATGCCTCCACTGACCCAGGCGGCGACAAACCGAGCCCAGCCAGCGTCTACTTGAACCTGCTGCAGCAGGCCCCCTACGTGCTCGTGGTCCTCGGCTACGCCGCCTACACGTTCGCGTTAGGCGGCCTCGCGGTCTGGATGCCCAACTTCCTCGAGCGCGTCCATGGGATCCCGGCCGTGAAGGCCACGACGAGCTTTGGCGCAATCGTCGTCGTCACGGGATTCCTCGGGACATTTATCGGCGGATGGCTCGGTGACTACTGGGTCAAGAAGTCGCGCCAAGCGTACTTGTGGATGTCGGGTTGGATCACGCTGATAGCGGCACCTTTCGTCGTGGTTGCGCTGACGGCCAGCGCGACGTCCGTGTATTACCCCGCGATTGTCGTCGCCGAGTTGCTGTTATTCATGTCGACGGGCCCGGTGAACTCAGCGATCGTGAATCTCGTCTCGCCCACCCAGCGCGCTTCCGCGCTCGCGCTCAGTATGTTCACGATTCACCTGCTGGGAGACGTCCCGTCACCAGCACTCATCGGCTACATATCCGACGCGTCGTCACTGGCGAAGGCCGTACTGATCGTCCCGATCGCAGTTGTGATCAGCGGCATCATCTGGCTGATCTCCGCCCGCGCCGCCGCCGCTGCTGACACGGCCCCATCACCCGCCCGCGCCTAAGCGCGCGGAGCCCCCGCGCAAAACGCTGCGCCCGTCGGCCGCCGAATGTCGCGCGGCCCAGTCCTGGCGGATATGGGCGCCCGCGCAGAGCGACCGCGCGTTATCCCGCGGCTGCCGCGATCTCTTCCTCGGTCTCGTCATCCTCGGTCGCCGGCACCTTCATAGACGCCGCCCGCAACTCGGCCAGAAGCCATTTGCGAAAGGCAATCACCTCAGGCCGCGGCCCCACCTCCGCCCGATGCACGAGGTAGTAACTGTCCTCCGTCTCCCACTCATGATCAAACAA
>Ga0070665_100007662_pt1 | contig 10974 bp, 10 predicted proteins | sample KBSS13metaG_FD_65862 | JGI IMG/M metagenome (GOLD analysis project Ga0070665, IMG submission 65862) | Switchgrass rhizosphere microbial communities from Kellogg Biological Station, Michigan, USA - KBS S1-3 metaG | ecosystem: Host-associated > Plants > Roots > Rhizosphere > Soil ...
AGGGAAACGGAACATTTGAAGAGGACGGCGCAGCCAGCCTGCAGTTCTTCAAAGACATGCTGGCGTAGTATCTCCAAACCGCTTCGAAATTACACCTTGCCGATGCACTTCTAGGTACTCAAAAGCAGCTCAGTGAATTTTCTGCAGAGGCTGCGCTTCGAACGATCATTTCGTCTCGCCCGTTTCACGCGTAGAAACGAGTAATCGTTACTTTCCAGCTACGAAGTCGACGGCAGGAGTTTGGCAGCGAGCTTGCACTGCGTTAGGCGGGAGGTAAAAACAAAATGGGATATATCATTGCATGGGCTCTCGGAGTACCGGGCGTGCTTATCGTCGCGTACTTCCTGCTACACAACGCCTAGCTGCGGTTTCGACGTTCACACACATAGAGCGCCTATCTGTTGGGGAAAAGGTGCTCTTTGTGTTTTCAAATGGAAGGTTCAGACTCAAGCGCGGCGACTTTACGCAAACGCCGGACATGACGTTCTTCCTGTGTGAATTTGGCGGCGAGAAAAGCGTCGACCAGTTCGCGCACTACAACGAAACCCATGACCCTGCCGCCGATACAGAGTATGTTCATATCGTCGTGCTCGACTCCCTGGTGGGCCGAGTAGTGGTCTTCAATCAGCGCGGCGCGCACTCCCACAATCTTATTCGCGCAGACCGAGGCGCCGACACCGCTGCCGCAGACGGCTAAGCCGCGCTCCACTTTTCCTGCGGCCACTGCTTGCGCGAGCGGAATGACGAAGTCCGGATAATCGTCGCCCGGGTCCAGGGTGGACGCGCCAAAATCGACGACCTCATGTCCGGCGTGGCGAAGGTAATCCGCTAACTCGTTTTTCAAATCAAAGCCACCGTGATCGGTTGCAATTCCAACGCGCATGTCACGCTCCTTTTCTAGGTGAAGGTCGTTTCAGCCGCGGCCTCGTCGGCCAGCACAATAGCGTGTTCACGGCGAATCCTGCCTGCCGGAATGGACTCGTCGCCATCTAGCAGCCGGCGGAGCATCGGCACTTTCTCGGCGCCTGTAACCACCCACAACACTTCCCGCGAACGGTTGATCATTGGGTAGGTCAGCGTCATACGCTGCCTGCCTTGATAAGTTCCGGTGATCGCGACGTCGCCATCTTTGACGTTCAGCACCGGATCGCCGGGAAGCAGTGAAGCCGTATGTCCGTCCGGTCCCAAGCCCAGGTGGACCAGGTCGAGTACCGGTGGCGTTCCGGCGATCTGCTGCAGGGTTTCTGCGTACTTCGCGGCCGCAGCCTCTAGATCGCCAAGCTCCACCGGCATCGCGTGGATGTGGTCAGCGGGCAGCGATGCGTGATCCAGCAGGCTCGCTCGCAAGTGCGTGAGATTTCGGTCCGGATCGCCAGAAGGAGCGATGCGCTCGTCGACCTGAATGATATGGATCGCAGGCCACGGCACGTCCGCGGACGCGAGAGCGCGCAGCATTACCCACGGCGTATGGCCGCCGCTGACAGCGACGACGAAACGGCCGCGCGCGGCCACGGCTTTCCGCGCCTCCTCAGCGATGACATCCGCGGCGCGCTGAGCCACGGCGTCCGCCGTGTCGAGCACTTCAATCTTTATTTTTTGAATCACGCGCCACCGAGCGTGTTCATAGGGTCTCCTTGTATTTCCGGTAACGGCGAATCAGGTTGCTGGTCGAACTGTCGTGTTCACCCTTGCTTTCCTCGCGGCTTTCCAACTCCGGAATAATTCGTTGCGCCAGAACCTTGCCCAATTCGACGCCCCATTGATCGAACGAATCGATGCCCCAGATAGCGCCTTGCGTGAAGACCGAATGCTCATAGAGCGCCACCAGCTTGCCCAACGACTCTGGTGTGAGCCGCTCCGCAAGGATGGTATTCGACGGGCGGTTGCCCTCGAAAACACGGTGCGGCGCTAACCAATCCGGCGTACCTTCGGCCTTCACTTGTTCGAGCGTTTTTCCGAACGCGAGAGCTTCGGCCTGCGCGAAGACATTCGCGATCAGGATGTCGTGATGCCGGCCGAGCGGATTTAGCGTCCGACAGAATGCGATGAAGTCACACGGGATGAGTCGGGTTCCCTGGTGAATGAGTTGATAAAACGAGTGCTGGCCGTTGGTGCCCGGCTCGCCCCAATAGACCGGGCTGGTCTGGTAGTCGACTTTGGTTCCGTCCAGCGTCACGTGCTTGCCGTTGCTTTCCATCGTCAACTGCTGCAGGTAAGCCGGGAAGCGCTTCAAGTATTGTTCGTAAGGAAGCACCGCAACTGTCTCCGCGCCCAGAAAGTCGTTGTTCCAGATCGCGAGGAGTCCCATGAGAGCAGGCAGGTTCTTTTCGAATGGGGTCGTGCGGAAATGCTCGTCTATCTGATGGAAACCGTCCAGCATCGCTCGGTAGTTGTCGGGACCGATGGCTAGCATGGTCGACAAGCCGATCGCCGAATCCATGGAGTAACGGCCGCCAACCCAATCCCAGAACCCGAACATATTGGCGGTATCGATGCCGAACTTGGACACTGCCTCCGCATTGGTCGACACTGCGACAAAATGCCGCGCGATTGATTTTTCATCCCCGCCCAGCCCCTTGAGTGACCACTCACGCGCCGTGTTCGCGTTGGTCATGGTCTCAAGAGTGGTAAAGGTTTTGGAAGAGATGATGAACAACGTCTCCGTGGGATCCAGGTCGCGAACGGCTTCGGCCATGTCGGTTCCGTCCACGTTTGAAACGAAGCGGAAGGTCATAGAGCGCTCGCTATAAAACTTCAGCGCTTCATACGCCATCACGGGCCCGAGATCGGAGCCGCCGATGCCGACGTTCACCACGTTGCGAATCCGCTTACCGGTGTGGCCCTTCCACGCGCCGCTGCGCACTCGGTTGGAAAAGTCGGACATTCTGTCCAATACTTCGTGGACGCCAGGCACGACGTTTGTTCCGTCGACGAGGATGGATGCTCCGCGCGGCGCGCGCAACGCTACGTGCAGAACGGCCCGGTTTTCGGTTCGGTTGATCTTCTCGCCCTGGAACATGGCCTCAATCCGCTGCCGCAGGCCGGATTCTTCCGCCAGTTGCAGCAGCAACTGAATCGTCTCGGCGGTCACACGATTCTTCGAATAATCCAGGAAAAGGCCGGCCGCTTCAGCGGTCAAGCGTTCGCCGCGGGCACCGTCTTGCGCGAACAAATCTCGCAAATGCAGTGCGCGGGCGTTCTGAGCGTGAGCCTGGAGGCTTTTCCACGCCGGCCGGTCCGTAAGCCGCTTTTGCGTGAGTGGATCTACAACAGTCGCCATATTCGTGCTCCTCGCTTACCGATATCCAGGTCGCGTCATATTTCACACCAGCGATCCGGCTACTTCCCGTAACTCAAGCCAAAACCGAAGATGTATTTGTCTTTCGCGCTGTTCTTGTAGGCGTAATCGAATGCTTCTGCGTACCCTGGAACGTCGGGTGCATTGCGATCCACCGCCGCTTGATTCGCTGGAACCGTGATCGGGAGCTTCCCGGTAGGGTTGAAGCGGCCGCGCACAACGTCCAGCAGAGCCTCGGCTTTGATGTCGAAGGTGGCCAACACGGCTGCGGCACCGGGTTCGACGTCGTTGATCACCCAGGGATTAATCATGTTGATAATGAGTACCGTCGGTTTGGCTGCCTCGATCTGTTTCACCTTCTCGACGTCGATGCCCGTGAGCTTGCTGAGCGCGATGTCGGCATAGTCGTTCTCTGGCCGTTGGTTAACGCTCGGGCGAAGCCATACCAGAGCCACATCCGCCTGCTCAAGCGAATCCACCACCTGCACGGACGGATCCTTCGCGAGCAGCGCCTTCAAAGCGTTGGTCTGCGTCACGCTATTGCTCTCGCCGCCGGCGCGGCCCTGGCCACGACCTCGTTCCCCCTCAGGCTGCGGACCAGCCCCCGGGGCGCCTGGCGGGGCCTCGCCCATCGCGGCCCTTGCGGCGGCGCGCGGGTCAAACGCCCCTCGCCCCTTGCTTGGTTCGGCGAACGTTTCCACGTATATCTTTCTTGCGCTCTTTATCGGCAGCAAGTTCTTGTCGTTGCGCAACAGGACGATGGACTTGCGGTGCGCCTCGTCCGCGCGGGCGGCCGACGCGGGTGAGTTGGCAATCTCCTGTGCCTTCTCCGGATCTGTGTAAGGCTCCTCGAATAGCCCTAGACGGAACATCTCAGCGAGCAGATAAGTGACCGACGGGTTCAGATCCTCTTCACTTAAGAGATGCTGATTGACCGCGTCGACGAGTCCCTTAGGATCACTGTTGTCTGAGAAGAGACTGACTCCGGCCTTGACAGCTTTCGCGAATCGCTCCGGGAGCGTGAGTTTCTCTACGCCGAAAGCATTGTTGCTGAGGACCCCAGAGTCCGTGTTGATGTATCCCTTGAATCTCATCCGCTCGCGAAGCAGCTTGCCGAGAATCGCAGCATTATAGGCCCCAGCGACTTCTTCGAACTGTTCCTTTTCAGACTTCCACCATTTCGCTGGAAACTGCTTATCGCTCTTCGCGTTCGATGGACTATTGTAGTAGCTCATGATCGAGCTGGTTCCCGCGTCCACCGCGGCCTGGAACGGCGGAAGTTGGTATTTGAAGAAGCTGCCCGGAGTGGGATAGACGGCCCACTGCCCCCAGGTGTTGTGCGGGTCCAGCCCTTTGTCCACGGCGCCGTCGCCGGGAAAGTGCTTCATCGACATAGCGACAGATGTCGGGCCGAGTGTCCGGCCCTGGAAGCCGATCACGATCTCGCGGGCGATGTCGGCATTAAGCTTAGGGTCTTCACTGAATGTGGTTTGGATGCGATACCATCGCGGCTCGGTCGCAACGTCTACCTGGTACCCATACATCTTTTGAATTCCCGCGGCGCGCCACTCGACGCGCGCGATTTCAGCGAAGTCTCGGATAACCTTGAGGTCGTTGGTGGCCGCCAATCCCAGCGTTCCCGGCCAACTCGAGAACTCGCCCGCAGCCTCAGCTTCCTCGTATACAAGAGTGTCCCTGAGGTGGTTGCGGGGGTTGGACGTAAAAACTAACGGAATTCCTAACCGCGATTTCTCGGCGAGTTCCTGCGAGGTGTTGGCCCGCGCTGCAAGCTCCCGGGCGCTCAGGTTATCGCGGAGGATCAGATAGTGAATTTTCCGGTTGTCGACATAGTCGGCCAGGGCGTTTGGGCGGAATGACGTGATCTGCATGAGTCCGGCCTTCTCTTCCAGCGTCATCCTGGAAAGCAAGTCCGCGGCGCGCCTCTCGACGGGCAGTCGCCAATCCTCGTAAGGATCTAGAGAGCCGTTATGGTTTAGGTCCTTGAAGATCAGATGATTGATTTTCAGTAGCGGCGCAACCCGCGCCTCGACTTTCGGCTGCGCGGGGATGGCACCCGCCTGCCCGGAGGCAATCTTCACCGCTAATACCAGCGCTACCGCCGCAAACATTAAGAGAGGTGACCTTAGTTTCAGCATGGTTAAATCCTTTGATATGGCAGCTCCAACGCTTACTGCAGCTGAACGACTCGGGGTATCGGATGCTGGCCCCGATGTTGTCGATTGTAGCGTGTCGCCTTCCGGGATCCGCATTCCTGCCGGAGCCCCTTACAACCTACCCTACGCAGCCGGCCAAGACATGCGAATGGCGGGCAGAGCCTCGCTTAGGGTTAGCGCATTGAATTCGACACGGGCTTCGCGGACAACTGCGCTACGTGACTATCGATTCGAGCCTGCTCGCCCCGCGTGGCGTATCCGGGAGAAAACTCCTGCGCCAGCTATTCGCCGTCGGCTTGATCGTCCTTGCTGTCGTCATAACGGTGCTGAATCTATAGAATGCTCTACGTAGTATCCTCGGTGATGGAGAATTCCATGAAAACCGTTCTGCTGACTGTACTCGCCCTAGCCGGTGCCGGCGCTGCTCTCGCGCAAGCCCCGCCACCAGCTGCCCCTGCCAAGCACAAAGTCGTCTTTCAGATGAATGTTGCCGACAAGGATTCCTGGAATCAGCTCTTCGGCAATATCGGGAACGCCCAAAGGGCATTTCAAAAAGATGGCATCCAGATTGAGGTCGTCTTCTACGGCAAAGGAATCACAGCGCTGCTGAAAACCAACACCGAATACGCAGAGCGCCTGCAGAAGGCCGCTGCGGATGGCGTCGTTCTCGGTGCGTGCCAAAACACCATGCGGCTCAGGAAGATCGCCAGTGAGGATATTTTTCCGTTCGCTACGGAAGTAGACTCCGGGGTGGCGGAGCTCATCCGCAAGCAGGAAGCCGGATATTCCTACATCCGGGCGGGCGAGTAAAGTTTGGGCTTAGTGAATATACGCCCAGCCCGCTTCCTGTTTACGCGCCAGTTCCGCGACGCCTGAATCGACCTGCGAGGCGAATGGGAACAGATCTTCGGTTTTCACCTTGTAGAAGCGCATGGCGTTCTGGCATGCAGCCAAGGTGACGCCGCTCTCGACAAGTTTCTTTAGCTGGTCCTCCTGAGCGGTGTTGGTTTTGAGAAGCATGTTAAGTCCGGGTCCGAAGAAAACGACTTCCACGTCGCTGCCGTCCTTCGCGAAGGCCGCTCGCATGTTGTTGACGTGGCCGATCAACATGTCCCAGGCAGAGCCCTGCGGCTCAGTCAATTGAAACACCACACGGTGCTTGGGAACAGCCGGTGTCTGCGAAACGGCGGCGAACACCAGTGTCAGCGCTAAAGCGGCTACAAATAGGATGGTCCTTTTCATAAGTTTCTCCCCGGGCGCGCGTCGGGCGCCCTTAAGCAATCATATTTGATGTTGCGCTCGGCACGTTATCGATGACAGTATGATCGATGGTATTAATCTTCCATGAGTGACCAGCCTGTCTCCGCCGCGGCGCCCGCAGTCGAAACATCGCTAGTCTACACGCACGGTCTAGCCGCCATCGTCACGCTACTGATCTCGATCGGCTTCGGCGTGCTGGCTTCGATCGAGATGCTAGTCCCGGATTTAGTAGGCAACATTCCTTGGCTGACCTGGGGCCGCCTGCGCTACGACCACACGCAAGGAATCATGCTGGGATGGCTGGGTAATGCGTTCTTCGCATTTCTCTACCACGGCATTCCGGTGCTGACGGGCAGGCGCATCACCAGCTTGCGGCTGGGGCATTGGATCTTTGGGTTGTGGAATTTCGCGGTAGTGGCTCCGGGTTGGATTCTGGTGCTGGCTGGATTCAGCCAACCGCTCGAATGGGCCGAATTCCCGTTAGTAATCGATGCCTTCGTAGTGCTGGCGCTGGTGCTGGCATTGGTCCAGTTCCTGCCGCCGTTTTTCTCGCGAGGGCTGGAGGATCTTTATGTTTCCAGTTGGTACGTCATCGGCGGCCTGATTTTCACGTTGCTGGCGTATCCCATGGGTAACTTCGTTCCCGAGTTAGTGCCGGGCGCGCGCGGGGCTGCATTCAGCGGTTTATGGATTCACGATGCCATTGGTTTGTTCGTCACGCCTCTCGCGCTGGCGGTGATTTACTTTGTGATCCCCGCCGCCACCCGCCGCCCCATCTACAGCCATTTTCTCTCGATGCTTGGTTTCTGGCTCCTGTTTTTTTTGTACCCGCTAAATGGCACGCATCACTACGTCTTTTCCGTGATCCCCATGAGCGCGCAGATCGGGGCGATCACGGCTTCGACGCTGCTGGGCGTCGACGTGATTATAGTGGTCGCCAATTTGCTCCTGTCGCTGCGCGGCGCGGGGCTGATCCCGCGCGATCTGGGCTTGCGTTTTGTCGCGACCGGCACCGTGTTCTATTTGATCGTCAGTATTCAAGGCTCGGTGCAGGCGCAGATGGCGATCAATCGGGCAGTGCATTTTTCCGACTTCGTGGTGGGCCATTCCCATCTCGCAATGCTGGGATTTGCCACCTTCGCCGCGGCCGGCGGCATTATTCACGCGTGGCAGAGAATTCCTTGGGCGCGCTATAACCCAGCTGCCCTCGAGTGGTCCTACTGGCTGCTGACTGCGGGAGTCGTAATCATGGTTTCCGATCTTACGATAGCGGGACTGGTGGAAGCGAAGCTCTGGCAGTCGGCGGCGCCGTGGATGGAATCGGTTCGCGCCGCACGCCCCTACTGGCTGATTCGCACGCTCAGCTTCCTGCCGATCGCCGCTGGATTCTTGCTGCTGCTGGCGGGGCTCGTCACGGGAGATCGCGGCGCGGGCCTGCGCCGCGTTCAACAAGAAATCGGTTTGGAACCGGTTCGGGAAATCGCGCCGCGCCTGGCAACGGAGGCCGTGTGAGCCGTCTCCTACGCATGTCCTACCTGGTGGCAGCTGTCGCCGGCGTAGGCTTTTTCGTGATGTCCATCGTTCTTCTCGGCGTGTGGCCGGGCCGTACGCTGGAACAGCAGATTCGCAAAACGTCTCCGCAGCATCCTCTGGCTTTGACAGCGAGCGAAGCGCGCGGGCGTAAGATATACGCGCGCGAGGGCTGTGCTTATTGCCACACACAGCAGATCAGGTATGTGCCGAGCGACGTCGCGCGGTTCGGCAGGGCCACCCTCGCCTGGGAAACAGTTTTCGATTATCCGCACCTGTGGGGAACGCGCCGCATTGGACCCGACCTTTCGCGCGAAGCGTCGGTGCGCTCGGCGGATTGGCAGTTGTCGCATCTCTATGCGCCGCGCTCCTTGGTGGTGGGTTCGATCATGCCGCCGTTTCCCTGGTTGTTCGAAGGCGCGCCAGATCGACCCACGCAAGAAGCCCGCGACCTGCTCGACTATCTGGAAACGCTGGGGCGAGGCCGCGCCCTCGCGGCGCCCGAAGGCGAGGCACACGCGTTAGCTGCGTGCAACGAATGTTCGGCCGACGAAAAGCGCTTCGCGTTTGCTCCCGCGGTTTTGAATACGAATCCGGCGCGAGCACGGCGTCGCGGAGAGTCTGCGCGCCTCGTCCCATCGAATGATCTGGCTCGCGGGCAGCAGGTCTATGCACTCTATTGCGCCACTTGCCACGGAGCGCGCGGCGACGGCGATACGCAGGGCGCTGCCGGGTTGCATCCGCGTCCTGTCAATCTTACAGAGCAGGAATACACCTTAAGTCGCCTCAGCTTTTCTCTGTGGAATGGCGTGGCTGGCACCGCGATGCCGGCTTGGCGCGAGCTCGGAGTCGACGATTTGTCCGCGGTCGCTGGTGTGGTCCGGAACTTTCATTCAGCACAATCCGAGCCGGCCATCCCCGCGCCCGTTCTCGCGTTGGGCGAACGAGTGTACACTGCACGCTGCGCGCAATGCCACGGAGACAAAGGAGACGGCAATGGTTCGGCGGCCAGTCAGTTCCCGATCGCGCCTACGAATTTTCAGGCGCAGCGTCCCAGTATTGCGGCCAGCCTCCGCGCGGTACGCAACGGGATCGAGGGGACACCAATGGCTCCCTGGGCGAATGAGTTATCCGAAGCCGAACTCTCCGCTGTCGCGTATTTCGTGCGCGGATTTTGGACCGGAGGCTCCAGCCAATGAACATGCATGACGGAATGGGCGGGGCCGCTATGCAGTTCTCGGCAATGGACGTCATTGTTGCGCTCGCTTTATTGTTCGCAGTGTTATTTTTTGCCGCTTGGCTGGTATCGCCGCGCCTCCGGGCTTGGGTGGAACGGCCCAAGTATCACTTTCAGGCAAATGTGAGAACCTATGATGAGGTGCAAGGCGCGACGCCCGCGCCGCAACCCAGGAGCCCAAAATGAAGCCTCCGGCAGCTGCTTCCGCGCGCGGTATGGGAATGGTCGTGGCGGTATGCATAGCGGTGGGCGCGATTTCGGTGGCGGCCACCATGGCGTTCGGCAGAGTGTCCCCCGCTTCCAAAGGCCTCGGCGCATCTCTTTCGCCAATCTCCACAACCGAAGATTACGGCCGGCGCCTCATTTCGCAGACTCCCGAATATATGGGTCCGGATGTGCCCGACACCAAAATGCGCCACATGGACAGTCGTCTGGCCTGCGCCTCCTGCCACATTGGCGCGGGCCTGGAGCCCGGGAATCTCAGCCTGGCCACCGCATTCACCAAGTACCCACGGATTTCACCACGTAGCGGCGGTAACGAAACTATCGAAGACCGTATCAATGGCTGCATGATGCGCAGCATGAACGGCCGCGCGCTGCCCGAAAGAAGCCCCGAGATGATGGCGATGGTCAGCTATTTGCGCTTCCTGGCGGATCAGGATGCCGCCACCAGCGCCACCCAGCGTAAGGCGCATGAGCCGCGTGCCTTGAAGACCCCCAACCGTGCCGCGGATTTGAAGGCAGGCCAGAAAGTTTTCGATAAACGCTGCGCGGCCTGCCACGGACCCGATGGATCAGGGCTCGCCGCAGCTCCCGACTTGGTTCACGGCTACGTGTTCCCGCCACTTTGGGGACCTAACAGTTTTAACGACGGAGCCGGCATGCACCGCGTGCTGACCGCCGCCCGCTTCGTCAAGGCGCGCATGCCTCTGGGCAACGCAGACTTGACTGACGATGAAGCCTTCGATGTCGCGGCCTTTATCAACTCCAAACCGCGGCCGGAGATGCAGGGTCTGGACCGTGATTATCCCGACCGGACCAAGAAGCCGGTCGATACCGGCTATCCACCCTACGCGGATTCTTTCCCGTTAGAGCAACACCGCTTCGGCCCCTTTGCGCCAATCGAAGCGTTCTACAAACATTCGGCCAAGCAGTCCAAGTGAACTAAGGAGCACATCAATGATCATCAGAGCTTTTGGATCCCTTTTGGCAATCGCCACCCTGGCCGGCGCTGCCACGCGCCCCGACATGCTGGTTACCACTGAGTGGCTGGCTCAGCACCAGAGCGATGCGAAGGTCGTGATCCTGCACGTGGCTGCGAATCGCACCGCTTACGATGCGGGACACATCCCCGGCGCTCGCTTCGTGGGCTTGCCGCAGTTGGTCGTCAACGCGCCCGGTGTTTTGAATGAGCTGCCGGCTGTCGCCGATCTCAAGAAAGTACTCGAAGCCGCTGGGGTCTCCGACGATTCCAG
>Ga0070665_100007663_pt1 | contig 10973 bp, 7 predicted proteins | sample KBSS13metaG_FD_65862 | JGI IMG/M metagenome (GOLD analysis project Ga0070665, IMG submission 65862) | Switchgrass rhizosphere microbial communities from Kellogg Biological Station, Michigan, USA - KBS S1-3 metaG | ecosystem: Host-associated > Plants > Roots > Rhizosphere > Soil ...
GGGCTGTCGGCGACCGAGGTCGGGGAGGCGGTGCTGGGGGAATGCGGGCTGGCCGCGCCAGTCGCCACCGCGGACGAGGTTGCGGGGCGATCGCGCTGCTGGTCCCGAGCGAGAACTGGCCCCTTCCCCCGTCCGCCTTCGACGCCCTCCGCCAGACCGCCCGCGCGATCAGCCGCGAGCTGGGCGCGAGCACCTGGCCCCCAGCTGGGGAGCACGAGTCCGCGAGCGCCTGAGCGCGCGCCCCGGCCACTGATCAGCACACCCTCACGCAGGGTCGGGGGTGCGAGATCCTGCGTGAGGGTGTGGTGATCATGCCCGTCGGAGATCAGCACACCCTCTGGCAGGTTCGGGGGCGCGAGATCCTGCGGGAGGGTGTGGTGATCACGCCCGCCCAAGATCAGCACACCCGCACCCAGGTTCGGGGACGCGAAACCTGCGAGAGGGTGTGGTGATCACGCCCGTCGGGGATCAGCACAGCGTCTCGCGGGTTCGGGGGTGCGAGGTCCTGCGGGAGGGTGTGGTGATCACGCCCGTCGGGGATCAGCACACCCTCACGCGGGTTCGGGGGTGCGAGGTCCTGCGGGAGGGTGTGGTGATCACGCCCGTCGGGGATCAGCACACCCTCACGCAGGTTCGGGGGTGCGAGGTCCTGCGGGAAGGTGTGGTGATCACGCCCGTTGGAGATCAGCACACCCGCACCCAGGTTCGGGGGTGCGAGATCCTGCGGGAGGGTGTGGTGATCACGCCCGTCGGAGATCAGCACACCCTCTCGCAGGATCGGGGGCGCGAGATCCTGCGGGAGGGTGTGGTGATCAGCCGGAAGGCTCAGCGCTGGGTGCGGCGCTCCGCGCGGCTCTGCGGCGGCCCGTGCGGGGGCGCTCCGGAGGGCGGTGCTGCTCGGCGTCGAACCGCGCGTAGGCGTCCACGATCTCGCCGACCGGGCAGTGGCGCACCACGTCCGGGCTGAGCTCGTCGGTCTTCCAGATCGCGGCGGTGGTGGGCGCGTTCGGCGTGCCCGCGCTGCTGCGGGTCCGCCACTCCCCGTGCGTCGTGGTGTTGCTCGTGTGGGCCGCGCCGCCCGTCGGGCTGCTGGTGGTCCCGTCGGGCCGGGTCGTGGGGTGCGCGCTCGGCGGCGCCGCGCAGGGCGGCGGGATCGCGGTGATCTTCCCGATGGTCGTGCGCCGGGCCCGGGACCTGGCCGAGAACCGGCGGGTGTCCGCGCTGGTCCAGGGCGGGGGCTACACGGCCGCGGGCCCGGCCGTCGGGGCCGTGCACGAGGTCACCGGGGGCTGGACGGCGCCGCTGCCGGCCGTCGGCGCGGCGGTCCTGGTGCCGGCCGTGTCGGGGACCCGCGCGGCGAGGCCGCGTCTCCTTGCTCGGTGGCACCGGGCCCGGTGATCCACGCCGCCGCTTCCGGCAAGGCCGCCGGGCCGCCCTCATACCGGGCCCCGCACCACCGGGACATTCGGGTGGTCCGGCAACGCCGCCGGGGCGGCGGGGGCGGCGGGAACGACGGTGCCGGGTAGGGAGACACGGCGTGGTTCCGGAAAGCACAGGTATCACCGGCCCACGGGGGCTGCTCTCTCCTCCGCGTGGGGGAGGGTGCCGCCGGACCGGGATCGTGGGGGTGGCGTGGGCGTGACCGGCGGTCGTGGTGTCCGCGTCGGTCCCGGTCCGCGGTGGTACCCGCCCGCCCGCCGACCGCGGCGTCGACGTGCTGGACCCGGAGGCCGGGCCTGAATACCGTACGGAGGGTGTATCCGCAGGCCCGCACTGCTCTGATCGGGCGAACTGACGAGCTCGGGGTCCTGTCCGGGATGCTCGCCGCCGCCGGTGCGGGCAGCCCCGGGGTGGCGGTGGTGTCCGGCGATGCGGGCGTCGGGAAGACGCGTCTGGTCTCCGAGCTGGCGGTCCTCGCCGCGCGCACCGGTGCGTTGGTGCTCAGCGGGGCCGCGGTCGACGTGGGCGAGAGCCCGCCGCTGTTGCCGCTCACCCTGGCCGTGCGGGCGCTCGACGAGCCCGGCCGCGCCGTCCTCGAGCCCTGGCGCGCCGAGCTCGCAGGCCTGGGTGTGCTGCCCGGGCCCGATCCGGCCGCGTCACACCCCCTGGACCTCGCCGGGCGGGTGCTGCTCGGGGTGGCCGCGGACCGGCCGGTCCTGTGGATCGTCGAGGACGTGCACTGGGCGGACCGCGCCACCCGGGACCTGCTCACCTACCTCACCGCGACGATGGGGTCGGCGCGGTTGCTGGTCGTCGTCACGCACCGGGAGGGTGGTGGCGCCCCGGGGTTGGACGCGCTGGGGCTGGGTGGCCTGCGCCGCCACCCGCGGGTGCACGACCTGCGGCTACTCCCGCTGGACCGGGCGGCCGTGGCCACGCTGGTGGCCGCCGCCGCACTGCCCGAGGACCGCAACGAGCTGGTCTGGCGGCGGTCGCAGGGCAACGCGTTCATCGTCGAGGAGACCCTGCGCGCGCTGCGCGACCGGGACCCGAGCGCGGTGACCGGTGGGCTGCGGGACATGGTCCTCGGCCGGGTCCGCGCCCTGTCGGCGGACGCCCGGACCGTGGTCCGGGCGCTGTCGCTGGCCGAAGGCGCTGTCTCCCACGACCTGACCGCGCTGGTCACGGCGTTGCCTGCGGACCGGCTGCTCGCGGCCCTGCGCGAGGTCGTCGAGGAGGGGACGGTCGTGGTGGCGGCGCCGGGCCCGGAGGGCGGGCCCGAGGGCTACCGGCTGCGGCACGGGCTGGCCGTCGACGTGCTGGCGGGCGACCTCCTGCCCGCGGAGCGCCGCGACCTGCACCGGCGGTACGCCACGGCGCTGTCCCAGCTCCAGTCCGGGGACTCGGCGGCGGTCGCGGGACTGCTGGCGCACCACTGGGACCGCGCGGGGGACGGCGGCCGAGCACTGGCCGCCGCCGCGACGGCCGCGGAGGCCGCCGAGCAGGTCCGGGGCTACTCGGACGCCTACCGACACTGGCGGCGGGCCGCGGACCTGGTCGAGGACGACCCGCGGAGCGGGAGGCCCGCGGAGCGCGACCCGGCCGTTGACGCGGGGCCGGTGGCCTCGCCGAGTTCGCGTGCCCTGTCGGACTCGGCAGATGCCGGACGGGCCTCGGGGAGTGTGGCGGGAGCAGGGGGCGCGGCGGGCGGAGGCGGCGCGGGGGCGGCCCGGCCTCGGGCCGGCACCGTCGGTCGGGCGGAGAGCCTGGAGCGGGCGGCGGAGGCCGCCCACCTCGCCGGTGAGCACGACGTCGCGATCACCACCCTGCGCGAGCGTCTCGACCTCGGCGGCGGCCGCAGGCTGCTCGCCCGGCTCGGCGGCTATCTCGTCGACGCGGGTCGCGGAGTGGAGGCCGAGCGGGTCTACCGCGAGGTGCTGGCCGCGGGCGCGGACCCGCAGGCCCTCGCGGGCCTGGTGGAGGCCCTGCAGCTGGCAGGCAGGCTCGCCGAGGCCCGCACCGAGGCCTACGGGGCGCTCGACACCGCGCGCGCGGCGGGTGCACTGCCCGAGCAGGCCCGCATCCTGCTGACCCTCGGGTACAGCCTGGCGTACCTGGAGGACACCGCGGCCGGTGCGCAGGCGCTGGCCGAGGGGCTGCGGGTCGCCGAGGCGAGCGGTTCGGCGGCGGCGCTCGGCCGGGCCTACCACGGCCGCGCCGAGCTGCTGTCCGGCCCGCTCGGGGCGGTGTCGGAGGGGATCGACCTCGCCCTCGCAGGCGCCGAGCGGCTCTCGGAGCTCGGCCTCGGCCGCACCCACGGCGTCCGGCTGCTGGCGTTGGCGGCCAACGGGCAGTTCCGCTGCGGGCGGTGGGACGAGGCCGTCGCGGTGATCGACCGGGCCTTCGCGGCGCGGCCCTCGGGCAGTGAGGCGATGGACATCCGGCTGTCCCGCGGGCGGATGCGGGTGGGCCGGGGCGACCTGACGGGGGCGGCGGAGGACCTCGACGTCGTCGAGATGCTGGCGCACGACACCACCGGCGGCCGCTACAAGGTCCCGCTGCTCACCCTGCGCGCCGGGCTGGAGATGTTCCGCAGCCGCCCCGAGGCGGCGGTCGCCCACACCGTCGCGGGCCTGCAGCTGACCTCCGGGCACGACGACGTCTGGCTGGACGCCCCCCTCGTCTGGCACGGCCTGCGGGCGCACGCCGAGTGCGTCCGGCTGGACCGCCCGCCACCGACGGCGGCGGTGGCGACGCTGTTGCGCGAGCACCTGGCCGCGCTGCCCGACCGCGCTGACCGGTCGTCCCCCGCGGTGGCCGGTGCGGTGCGGATGTTCGCGCTGATGAGCGAGGCGGAGGCGACCCGGGCGGACGGTGCGTCGGATCCGGAGCGGTGGGAGGCACTGGCGCGGGACTGGGAGCGCCGCGACCAGCCGTACAACGTGGCATACGCGCTGCTGCGCCGAGCGGAGGCGCTGCTGGCCGTGCGCACCCGCAACCGGGCCGCGGCCGAGGACCTGGTCCGGGCCCACGAGATGGTCCGCGACCTCGGGGCCCGTCCGCTGCTCGCCGAGGTGCGCGACCTCGCCCGGCGGGCTCGGGTGGCGTTGCCCGAGGAGGAGGTGCCGGTGGCCCCCACCGTCGTCGCACCCCGGCGCGGCGACCGGCTCGCCGGCCTCACCCCCCGCGAGCACGAGGTGCTCACCGAGATCGCCGCCGGCCTCACCAACCGGGAGATCGCCCAGCGGTTGTTCATCAGCGAGAAGACCGTGGGCATCCACATCACCCACCTGTTCGCCAAGCTCGGGGTGCGGAGCCGGGTGCAGGCGGGGGCGGTCTACCTCCACGCCCACGGCGTCCCGCACACGACCTGAGACCCCGGGGCGGTCAGCCCGCGGCGGGCCCTGCGCCCGCCAGGGCCGCGCGGAGCTGGCCGAGGGCCCGGGCGCGGGTGGGGCCGATGGAGCCGGTCGGGATGCCGATGTCGGCGCTGATCCGGTCGTAGGACCAGGCCTCGTCGCCGAACAGGGCGGCGATCAGCAGCCTGCGCCTGCGGGGGAGGGTGGCGACGACGGCGCGCACCTCGCGTGCGATGTCCTCGTCCAGGGCGCACTGCTCGGGACCCGGGGACGCGTCCGCGACGGCCAGCCCGACGTCCTCCACCGGGATGCCCGCGTGGGCGCTGCGGTCCAGCAGCCGCAGGCACTCGCGGCCGGCGACGGTCGACAGCCAGCCTGCGAGCCGCTCGGCGTGCTGGATCCGGCCCGCGTTCTGGGCGAGCCGCAGCCAGGTCGCCGCGACGGCGTCCTCGGCGTCGGCGGGCTGGAGGCGGAAGCCGCGCACCCGGGCGCGGACCAGCCGCTCGTAGCGGGTCACGACCTCTCGCCAGGCGGTCGGCTCCCCTCGCGAGAGGCGGGGGAGCAGGGTGTCGTCACCCTCGAGCGGGGCGAGGAGCGGTGCGGGCATGGCTGTGCCTCCGACGGGAGTGGCTGCTCCGCGGCCGGGGCACCGGCACGCTTGCCTGACCCGTCGAACCCTTCCGCGCGGCGGGCCGCGGCGCGTCGGGACAACGCCCTAGGGGGGTCCTGCCGACCCCCCTATTTCACCGGGTGCGGACGCTCGCCGAGCGCCGCTGCACCCAGGCCGCCGCCGCGGGCGACAGGCCCCGGCGCCGGGTGTCCCACTCGCCCGTGTCGGGCGGCTCGGCGGCGGAGCGTTCGGTCGCGAGGGTCCCGCACAGCTCGACGTGGAGCGCGGAGTGGATCCACCGGATCCCGCCGTCCGGCAGCACGCCGTCGATGTGGGCGAAGGTGGTGTAGCGCTCGCGGGCCGGGTCGATCGGGGCGTAGCAGCGTTCGCACAGGTGGGTGGGCATCGCGCCTCCACGGGTCGTAGCCGGGCCGGATCGACGCTGACCCCAGCTGAGGGTTCGCCGATCGTGACATGTCGTCGCAGGTGGGAGGACGTGGCGTGGCGCACGTCCCGGTTCTGTCGGACCGGCGCGCTACCCTCGAATCCCACGCGTGTAGTTCTGTCGTCGGAGGAGGTGCCGCCGGTGCGACTGGTCCACGCCGCCGACCTGCATCTGGACAGCCCGCTGCTCGGGCTGTCCCGGCTGGAGGACTCCGACCTGGCGGGCACGCTGCGCCGGGCGACCCGTCGGGCCTGCGAGAACCTGGTCGACCTCTGCGTCGCCGAGCGCGCGGACGCGCTGCTGCTGGCCGGGGACGTCTACGACGGGAACTGGCGGGACTACGCCACCGGCGCGTTCTTCGTCCGCCAGCTGGCGCGGCTGCACGAGGAGGGCGTCCCGGTCTTCCTGATCAACGGCAACCACGACGCCGAGAGCGAGATCACACGGTCGCTGCGGCTCCCGCCGAACGTCCGCAGGCTCGCCACGGACCGCCCCGAGACCGTGGTGCTCGACGACGTGGGCCTCGCCGTCCACGGCCAGGGCTTCGCCACGCGGGCGGTCCTGGAGAACCTCGTCCCGGCCTATCCGGACCCGATCCCCGGCCTGGTCAACGCCGGTCTGCTGCACACGTCGGTCACCGGCGCCGAGGGGCACGACTCCTACGCCCCCTGCACTCCGGAGGACCTGGAGCGCTGCCGGTACGAGTACTTCGCGCTGGGCCACGTGCACGACCGCCGTGTCGTCAACGACGGCGAGTTCGTCGCGGCGTTCAGCGGGAACCTGCAGGGCAGGCACCCGCGCGAGCCCGGGGCGAAGGGCGCCACCGTCGTGGACGTCGAGCTGGGCGGGCGCGCGGTGCTGCGCCACGCGGTGTGCGACGTCGCGCGCTGGACCCACGTCCGGCTGGACGTCTCGGCCTGCCGGGACGCGGACGAGGTGCTCGAGGCCCTGGACTCCCGGCTGCGGGACGTGGGCGTGGAGGCGGGCTCGCGGCCGGTCGCGGCGCGCGTCACGCTCTCCGGATCCACCGTGGCGGCCCCGAGCCTGCTCGACGCCGAGTGGTTGCGCGCGGAGATCGACGTCGTCGCGGAGAAGTCCGGCGCCGTCGTCGAGACGGTGCGCAACCGCACCCGCACGCCCCGCGCCGCCGTGCCGACCGCGGCGGTGGACGAGGAGCTGGCCGGTGCGGTCGCGGCCGCCGCCGCCCGGCTCGTCGAGGATCCCGGCCACATCGGCGAGCTGGTGGCGCCGCTGGAGCGCGAGGCCGGTCGCAGGCTGCGCGGTGCCGGGCTGGACCTGCGCGATCCCGTGGGCCTGAGCGACCTGGCCCGCCGCGCCGCGGAGGAGCTGCGGGCCCGGCTGGCGGGGGACCTCTAGTGCACCGTCCACTGCCCCGACCGGTGTTCCGACCCCTGCCCCGCCCCCAGCACGCCCCGCCGTCGCGCGGAGCATCGGTGGCGGGTCACTGATGCGGATCACCGGGCTCACCCTCGAGCGCTACGGCACCCACGAGGGCCGGGTGCTCGCGCTCGGCCCCGGCCTGACCGTGGTGACGGGGCCGAACGAGGCGGGCAAGTCCACCCTGCTCGACGCCGTCTCGGACCTGTTGTGGGGCTTCCCGCGACCCGTCCGCCACGCCTATGCGGCCTCGCCCGCGAGGCTGGCGATCGCGGCGGAGATCCTGGTGTCGGCGCGCCACCCGGCCGAGCGGTCGTCGGCGGCCGACGGGGCTCGGGGGCTGCCGGGGGGTTCCGGCGAGCCCTCGCCGTCGACGGACGGCGAGCTTCTGCCGTCGGAGTCCGCCGGGGCCGACCCCGCGGGCCTCTACGAGCTCGAGGTGCGGCGGACCACCCGCGGGCTGTTCGCGCCGGACGGGACGGTCGTCGAGGCGCCCTGGGGTGCGGCCGGGGCACAGTCGCGGCGCACCTGGAAGCAGAGCTTCGGTCTCGGGCACCTCGCGCTCCGTGAGGGCGGCGCCCGCCTGTGCGAGGGGGACGGCGAGCTCGCCGAGCTGGTCTTCACCGCGCGCAGCGGGCGGGACGTCCGCGCCGTGCTCGCGGAGCTGGACGAGGAGGCGGACCGGCTCTACAAGGAACACCGCAACGCCTCGAAGGTGGAGCTGCGCCGGGCGCTGAGCGCCTACGAGCACGTCGACGCCGCGGTCGCCGACCAGATGTCGCGCGCGGGGGACGTGGCCGCGCTCGGGGACGAGATCGAACGCCTGGAGCGCCGCGCCACCGCGCTCGCCCGGGACCGCGAGGCGGCCGAGCGGGCGGGTGCCGAGGCCCAGCAGCGGCTGCGGGCGTACCCGGCGGCGCGGGACGTGGCCCGGCGCCGGGCCGAGCTGGCCGCCTTGGCCGCCTCCGGCGTGGTGCTCGACGCGGCCCGGCTCGCCGAGTTCGACACCGCCCGCGCGGCCCGCGACTCCGCCGAGGCCGCGCTGGACGAGCTCGAGACGCGCCTGCGCGAGCTGCGCGCGGAACGCTCCGAGATCCGCGTGGACGCGGCGGTGACCGCGGACGCCGAGCGCATCCGCGTCCTCGACGGCGAGCGGCAGACCCGCCAGGCCGAGGCGGAGCGCCTCAGCGACCTGCGTGCCGAGGCCGCGGCCCGGGCGCGGGAGGCCGAGCAGCTCCTCGAACGGATCGAGCCCGGCACGGACCCGCGCACCCTGCGTCGGCGGTTGGAGCAGCTCACCGTGCCCGCCGACCGGGCCGCCGACCTCGTCGAGCTGGCCGCGGAGGTCGCGCGGGCCGAGGCCGCTGCCGACCGCGCCGCCGAGGCCCACCGCGAGGCCCGCCGCACAGCCCGCGAGGCCGCGGACGGGACCGCAGGCCCGGACTCCGCCGCGGTCGCCAGGGTCGCCGAGGCCCGCCGCGCCGTCCTCACCGAGGGCTCCGCCGCGACCCTCCGCCGCGCCGCCCTCCGCGAGGCCGCCGACGCCGAGCTCCGGGCGCAGAAGGCACTGGAGGGCACCGGCGGCCGAGGAGCAGCGTCGATTCCCGAGCCCCCCGCCGCCGCCCGCATCGCCGCCCACCGCGCCGCGCTGCGGCAGGCCGCGGAGGCCGAGGGGCAGGCGCGTCGGGAGGCGCAGCGGGCCACCCGTCGTCGGGACGGGGCGCGGGCCGCCCTGGACCGCCTGGTCGCGGACGGAGCCCCCGCGGACCCGGCCGCCCTGGCCGAGGCCCGCCGGGTCCGCGACGAGGCGGTCGACCGCCTCCTCGCCGCCGCCCGCGTGACCCACACCCCGGACGCCGACCTCCCCGCGCCCCGCGAGCAGCAGGCCTCGCTCGCCGAGGCCGCGATCGCCGTCGAGCGGGCGGTGCGGGAGGCGGACCGGCTCGCGGACGGGATGGTCACCTCCGCGGACCGGATGGCCGAGCTGACCCGGGCCCGCACGGACCTCGCGACCACCGAGGAGGAGCTGGCCACCGCCGAGCGGACCGCGGCGAGCACCGCCCGGGCCCGCGCCGAGGCCCGCGAACGGTGGATCGTGCTCTGGGGGGACTGCCCGGCCCCGCACCCGGACGAGGCCGAGACCGTCCGGACCGCGCTCGTCGCGGCCCGCACCGCGCTGGCCGAGCGGGACCACGCCCGGTCCCGAGCCGCGGATCTCGAGGCCGACGAGGCGGCCCAGACCCGCACCCTGGCCGCCGCGCTCGCCGCCGCGGGCCGCCCCCGCCCCGACACCGACCTCGACGCGCTGCTCCGCGCGGCCGCGGACCTCGAGGCGGAGGCGGACGCGGCACGGGACCGGCGCACCGTCGTCGCCCGGCTGCGGGCGGACGCCGAGCGCGCCGCCGCCGAGTCGGACGCCCGCGCCCACGATCTCGACCAGGTCCTCCTGCGGTGGCGCCACGCCGTGCGCGCCACCGGCGGCCCGGCCGACGCCGGCCCGGCCGCCTGGCGGACCCGCCAAGAGGTGCTGGCCGAGGCGACCCGGGCCGAGGCCGCGGCCCGCGCGCTGGCCGCCGAGGCCAAGCGGCTGGCCGCCCGGGTCTCGGCGCACGAGAAGGCCGTCGCCGCGCTCGCGGAGCGCCACCTCGGCGCCGCCGCGCCGCCCGCCGTCGCGCTCCCCGAGCTCGCCGACCGCGTGCGGACCGCCGCGGAGGCCGCCGTCTCGGCCCGGCACGTCGACGCCCTGCTGGAACAGACGGACGGCGAGGCCCGCCGGGTGCGCCGCGAGGCCGCCGCGGCGCGCGGGCGGCTGGACCGGCTCGCCGTCGAGCTGTGGTTGACCTCGACCCCGGAGGAGGGCGGGCTGGACGCCGCCGCCGAACGGGGCCGCGAGGCCGTCCGGATCCGGGCCGAGGAGGAGACCGCGCTGGTGCTGCTGCGGACCGCCGCCCCCGATCTGGACGCCGACGAGCTGGTCGCCGGCTCCGAGACCGCCGAGGAGTCCGCGCTCGCCGAGGACCTCGACCGCGCCCGCGCCGCGGCGGGCGAGCTGACCCACGAGGCCGAGGAGCTGTGGGAGCAGCTGGGCAGGCTCCGTGACCGCCGTCGGGTGCTCGAGGGCGCGGACGGCGCGGCCGTGCTGCACGCCGAGGCGCAGGGGCATCTCGCCCGGGCGGCCGAGGCGGCGGAGCGCTACGTCGTCGTGCACCTGCAGCGGGAGACCCTGCGCCGCGAGCTGGAGGGCTACGAGCGCAGGCACTCGTCGCCGCTGTTGGAGGAGGCGGGAGGGCTGCTGGCCAGGCTGACCGGCGGGCGGTTCGTCGCGCTGCGCCCGGCCGGGGTGGGGGAGTCGCGCACCCTGGTCGCGGTGCGCGCGGACGGCGAGGAGCTCGGCCCCGGCCAGCTCTCCGAGGGCACCGCCGACCAGGTCTTCCTCGCGCTGCGCCTGGCCGGCATCCGACAGCTGCAGGCGGAGCGGCGAGCCGCGGGCCTCCCCGCCGTCCCCGTGGTGCTCGACGACGTCCTGATGACCTTCGACGACGACCGTGCCGCCGCCGCCCTCACCGTCCTCGCCGAGCTGGCCGGGGACTGGCAGGTGCTGCTCTTCACCCACCACGAGCACCTCGCCCCCCTGGCCCGCCGCGCAGGCGAGGTCACCGTGATCGACCTCGGCGTTCCGGCCCCGCTCCACCCCGAGCTCGCCCCGACCGCCTGACCACCC
>Ga0070665_100007664_pt1 | contig 10972 bp, 11 predicted proteins | sample KBSS13metaG_FD_65862 | JGI IMG/M metagenome (GOLD analysis project Ga0070665, IMG submission 65862) | Switchgrass rhizosphere microbial communities from Kellogg Biological Station, Michigan, USA - KBS S1-3 metaG | ecosystem: Host-associated > Plants > Roots > Rhizosphere > Soil ...
TCATCATTGGTGCGCGGCCCGTCTTTGGTTGCAGCGGGCGGGGCTCTGTTGGGACGGCGAATGGGTAGTTCTCCAAAGTTGTGAAAGGAAGGACCGCAGTTTGAAGCAATACGCTGATAACAGCAAGCGAACTGACGGTCTGCGCCCGAAAACCGTCAAATGCGAGGCATTTCGGTCACTTCAGGCAAATATAGCTCGGCGGTCCGATGCGCAAGCAGCCGTGCTTGACCGATGAAGCGCGCTCACGGACAAAGCGGCGGGCGGGAGTGACAGATCCATGACGAATTCAGCACCAACCGAGCAGGAACCGACCTTTATCGAGGTCGGGGAGGGTGCTGGTCGCCGCCGGATCGCCGTGCGCGCCCGTGCCGGCGGCGGACCCGGGCTGTTCTGGCTCGGCGGCTTCAACTCCGACATGAGGGGCACCAAGGCGCTGGCGCTGGACGCCTGGGCTGCGGAACATGGCCGCGCCTGCATCAGGTTCGATTACTCCGGTCATGGCGAATCGGGCGGTGCGTTCGCCGACGGGACCATTGGCCGCTGGCTGGAAGAAGCCATCGCGGTGTTCGAGCAGTTTTGCCGGGGGCCGCAGGTCGTGATCGGCTCGTCGATGGGCGGCTGGGTGGCGCTCCTGCTGGCGCGTGCCCTCGCCCAGCGCGAGGCGGCGGCTGCGCTCGCAGGTCTGGTGCTGATCGCGCCGGCGCCCGACTTCACCGAACAGTTGATGTGGAACGCCTTCTCCGACGAGGTCCGGGAGGAGATCACCGCCAAAGGCGTCTGGATGCGGCCGTCGGAGTATGGCGATGGCACGCCCTATCCGATCACGCGCGCGCTGATCGAGGAGGGCCGTAATCACCTGCTGCTCGGCAGCGCCATCGAGGTCGGATGTCCGGTGCGTATCCTGCAGGGCGCGCAGGACCCTGATGTGCCCTGGCAGCACGCCTTTGCGCTGGCGCACCGGCTGCCGGCCGAGGACGTGGTGCTGACCATGATCCAGGACGGCGACCATCGCCTGTCACGCCCGCAGGATATTGCGAGGATTATGTCGGCAGTGGCGGAGATGGGGTGATCTGTCAGCGTCACTCAAGGCGTCATCGTCCGCCTTATGCGCAATTGCGCACTGGAGCGGATGATCCAGTACGCCGCGGCCTGTCGATTTATCTCGCACGCTCTGGAATACTGGATGACCTGCCCCAGTGCGCAATTGCGCACAAGGGCAGGGCATGACGGCTATCGGGAGGCAACTTCATGAACACCACAACCATGCTTCGCGCCTTCTGCGACGCTGTCGAGCAGCGCAACGGCAAGGCCTTCTCTGAACTGTTCACAGAGGACGGCGTCTATCACGACGTGTTCTACGGCGCGTTCGAAGGCCGCGCAAAAATCGCAGGCCTGATCGACGACTGGTTCTATCGCACGGCCACCGATTTCCGCTGGGACATGCATGACCCCGTCAGCGACGGCCAAACGCTTTATGCGCGCTACACCTTCAGCTACCGCTCGACGCTGCCGGAAGCGGAAGGCGCGCGCGCGATGTTCGAGGGCGTCTCGATCATGCGGCTACGCGACGGCAAGATCACCGAGTACCACGAGGTCGCCAACACCGCGCCGGCCTTTGTCGACATCAAGTTCGCGCCCGAGCGCATCGCCAAGATCGTCGCCAGGCAGGGCGCGGCGCTAAAGGCGCGGCCGGAGATGAAGCGGCATCTGGTGGAATAAGCTCACACTCCGCCGTCATCGTCCGCGAAGGCGGACGATCCAGTACGCCGCGACTTTTCGATTCTATCGCTAAAGCCTCTGGAATACTGGATGCCCCGCTTTCGCGGGGCATGACGGGCCTAAGGCGAGCGCGCCTACGGCGGCGGCACGTTGGTCATCGGCTTGCGCTGCGCGAGCGCGGCCACCGTCGACGTCCCGATCGGGCCCTGCTCGTCATAGAGCCAGCATTCGCCGATCGCGACGCCCTCGGTGGCGTGGTGGTTGACCACGTCGAAGCCGATCCATGGCGTCACCGGGAGCCGGTGCAAATAGAGCGTGACGTCGCTGTTGATATAGCCCAGCCCCTGATCGCCGGCATTGGCGAACGGGCTTGCGAAGTCGGCACCTGTGGCGACATGCACGAAGGGCGACATCGGGACGCCCTCGACAAGTTCGCGCACCTCGCTCATCCATAGTCGCCGCTGCCCGAGCGCGCCCATTTGGCCTGCGATTGGCCGCGTGGTCCATTTGCCGTTCATGCCGAGCCGGGGATCGGTCGGCTTTGGAATGTCCAGCGGCTTCGGCACGTCCCAGTTCGGCGGCGACCAGACATTGCCCGGCGCGTTTTCCGTCTTGCGCAATAGCTGGCAGGAGGCGCGCGCCATGCTGGTACCGCCGGACGAAAACTCGGCTTCCACCACCTTGATGCGCTTGCCGTCGCGGATAAGCCCCGTCGTGATTTCGACCGGCGTCAGGATGTCCGGCAGGCGGAACATGTCGACCGTCAGCCGGGCGGGTACGAATTCATCGGAGCCATGACGCTCCTCTATCACATGTGCCAGCAGACCGATCACGACGCGACCATGCATCGAGTTCGGGTCCCACGGACCGTTCGAAACTGGATTGGGGATGAAGGTGTCGCCGCGCTTGGCGAAGAAGGGTTGTGCTGTCATGGCCTGAGAACATGACGGAAACCGTGCGACAAAATCAAGGGTTCGCGGCGCAATCCATCCATTCCGTGCGAACCGATGCGTCGGTCTCACTCGCTTCGGCACGCTTCGCCAACGCCTCGAACGTCTCCCGCTCGACCAATTGCGACAACGCCCATACCGCCGCGCCGCGAACCAGCGGGCTTGCGTCGTCCAGGAGGCGCTCGGCCTCCCGCGCCAGCGACGCGTCGTCGGCGTTGCCGATCGCGATCAGCACGTTGCGGACAAAACGGTCGCGTCCGATGCGCTTGACCGGCGACTTCGAAAACAGCGCGCGAAACGCGGCGTCGTCGAGCCGCACGAGATCTGCCAATGATGGCTCGCGCAATTCAGCGCGCGCGGCCAGTTTAGCTTCCCGGCCTTGCTGCGCGAACTTGTTCCACGGGCACACGGCGAGACAGTCGTCGCAGCCATAGATGCGGTTGCCGATGCTCTTGCGGAATTCGTGCGGGATCGGACCCTTGTTCTCGATCGTCAGATACGAAATACAGCGCCGCGCATCGAGCTTGTATGGCGCGGGAAACGCTGCGGTCGGGCAGATCTCCTGACAGGCGTTGCAGGAGCCGCAGCGGTCGATCTCGGCGGTATCGTGCGGCAGATCGGAGGCGGTGTAGATCGCGCCGAGAAACAACCACGAGCCGAATTCGCGCGAGACCAGATTGGTGTGCTTGCCCTGCCAGCCCAATCCCGCTGCGCGGGCCAGCGGCTTCTCCATCACCGCCGCGGTATCGATGAATACTTTCACGTCATCGCCGGAGGCGGCGACCAGCCACCGCGCCAGCGTCTTCAGGCGCTTCTTGATGACGTCGTGATAGTCGTCGCCCTGCGCGTAGACGGAGATCGCGCCGCGTGTGCGCCTGGCCAGCAGCGAGAGTGGATCTTCCGCGGGTCCGTAGTTGACGCCGAGCATGATGATCGAGCGTACGCCGGGCCAAAGCACGCGCGGGTCCATCCGCCGTTCCGGTTGCGAACCGAGCCAGTCCATGTCGCCATGCGCGCCGGCTTCGAGGAATTTCTGGAAATACTTTGCGGCTTCGCCGATCCCGTCCGGGCCGGTGACGCCGATGCAGTCGAAACCGAGCGTCTCCGCCTCATGCTTGAGCGCGGCCTTCAGATCGGCGGCGGAAAGTTTGACGGCCGTGTTCAGAAGTCGAGGTCCACGTAGGTCCGCGACGCCGGCACGCCCGCCAGCCATTCGCTTAGCAGCGGACGGAACGACGGGCGGGACTTCACCCGCGCGTACCACGCCTTTGCCGCCTCGTCCTCGTGCCATGGCACATCGCCCAGATAATCGATCGCCGAAAGATTAGCCGCAGCGGCGAGGTCCGCGTAGGTCAGTCGGTCGCCGGCGAGGAAATTCCGCGTCTGCGCCAGCCAGCCGATATAGGCCAGATGATAGCGCACATTGACCTTGGCCGCGCGGATAACGTCGGTCGACGGCGCCCCGCCGCCATTCTCCTCGCTCATGAAGCGCTTGTAGATGCGCTCGGTCACCAGCGGGTTCGACACCTCCTCGAAGAATTTCTCGTTGAACCACGCCATCAGCCGGCGCACCTCGACGCGTTCGGCCATCGAGGCCGGCAATAGCCGTCGCTCGCCCGCATCCAGGCCGTGCGTCTCGTCGAGATATTCGGCGATGATCCCGGCGCCGGGGATCGGCGGAAAGCCTTCAGCCATCAACACGGGCGTGGTAGCCGCGGGATTGAGCACGAGAAATCCTTCGCGCCGTTCCCAGGCCCGCTCTTCCACCAGGCGCAGGTCAATACCGTGTTCGCCCAGCGCCAGGCGAATGAAGCGCGAATGCGGGCAGAACGGGTGATGAAAGAGCGTGTACATGAAATCCCTGAGGTAAAATCGCGGCGACTACGGAACCCTCAAACCGCGTCAAGCGAATCGGGACACTAGCCAAGCAAACGCGCGAGACAATGGTGTTTTGACGTTTTTTTGCGATTGCGGCACGGGGACGAATAGGCGAGAAGAACGCGGCTTTTCCAGTCAGAATGGACCACACCATGATGTCGGATGCAGTGAAGGCAGTGATTCTCGGCATCATCGAGGGTATCACGGAATTTCTCCCGGTTTCCTCCACCGGCCATATGCTGCTGGCGCAACGCTTCTTCGGCCTTGGCGAGGGCGCCTTCTGGCAGAGTTTTGTGATCCTGATTCAGCTCGGCGCGATCCTCGCCATCGTCGTGCTATATTTCGGCAAGCTGTGGCGCGTCGCGCTCGGCATGTTCAGCAACGCGGACGACCGCCGGTTCGTGATCGGCGTGCTGGTGGCGTTCCTGCCGGCGGTGGTCGTCGGCCTGGCTGTCGGCAAGTACATCAAGGAGCTGCTGTTCAATCCGTGGGTGGTGTGCTTCACGCTGATCGTCGGCGGCGCGATCCTGCTGTGGGTCGATCAGCTCGATCTCAAGCCGCGCGAGGACGACGCCACGCGCTATCCGCTGATGATGTATCTGTGGATCGGCATCGCGCAATGCATCGCGATGATTCCGGGCGTCTCGCGCTCCGGCGCCAGCATCGTCGCCGCGATGCTGCTGGGCGGCGACAAGCGCTCGGCGGCGGAATTCTCGTTCTTTCTGGCGATCCCGACCATGGTCGGCGCGTTCGCTTATGATTTCTACAAGAATCGCGCCGAGATGACGGTCGATCACATCGGAGTCATCGCGATCGGATTCGTGGTGTCGTTCATCACGGCGATCATCGTGGTGAAGACGTTCCTGACCTACGTCACCCGCCACGGATTCACGCTGTTTGCGTGGTGGCGTGTCATCGTCGGCACGCTCGGCCTGATCGCGCTGGCGCTGGGGCGGTAGGATTTGGAAATTGTAGGGTGGGCACGGCGCAAAGGCGCCTTCGCCCATCTTACGAACTACGCGCTCTTCCGCTGAAACTGGCCGGCGGCGCGGAAGCGCCAGAGATATTGCGGGGCCACCGCTTCCATCGAATCGGGCGTGATGCCGAGGCCTTCCAGCGTGAGGCCCGCGGCTTTAGCGGCGTCCGACACCACATTGTCGGACTGCAGCATCGCCACCTGGTCCGGTGTCAGCTTCAGCGGGCCTGGTGCAAATTGCAGGAACATCGCCTGCAGTCTCGCCAGCCCCCACGGCAGCGAAATCAGCATGCGCTTGCGCCCGGTGATGGCGAGAATGATTTCCATGATCTCGCGCATGGTCAGCACTTCCGGGCCGCCGAGTTCGTACGTTGCGCCCGGCTTCGTCTTGCCGTCGACGGCATCGGCAACCGCGGCGGCGACGTCGCCGACATAGGCCGGCTGCATCCGGGTTACGCCGCCGCCGATCAGCGGCAGGAAGGGCGATACCCGGGCCAGCGCCGCAAAACGGTTGGTGAATTCATCCTCGGGCCCGAACAGCAGCGACGGCCGCAGGATGGTCGCCGAAGGCACGGCCGCCAGCACGGCCTGCTCACCGGCGGCCTTGGCACGGCTGTAGGCTGCCGGTGAATTCTCGTCGGCGCCGATGGCGGATACATGCACCATCCGCGCGCCGGCAGCGGCCGCGGTCCTGGCGATCGTCTCGGCGCCCTTGGCCTGCACCGCATCGAAAGTCTGCGCGCCGCTCTCGGTCAGGGTGCCCACCAGGTTGATCGCGACGTGCGAATCGCGCATCGCGGCCTCGATGGACGCCGGATAGCGCAGATTGGCCTGCACAGCGTGGATCTGGCCGACCCGGCCGAGCGGCTGCAGGTGTCCGGCCAGTTCCGGCCGCCGCACCGCTACCCTGATCCGGTAGTCGCGCTTGGCCAGCGCCCGGACCACGTTTCGACCCAGAAAACCCGATCCGCCAAATACCGTGACGAGCGTTTCCAGGTTCGATGCCATGGTCAATTCCTGCGGTCGAATTCGAGAGATATCGGTGGGATTTAGCGGATTCGCGATACGCCAGTGTGAGCCCGCTGTACAGCGTATTTGGGAGTCGTTGAAGCTATTTGACAAGCGTGCGACCGATCCTTACTAACCGCCCCACGCCCAGGTGGTGGAATTGGTAGACGCGCTGGCTTCAGGTGCCAGTGGCTTAACGGCCGTGAAGGTTCGAGTCCTTTCCTGGGCACCACACATTTCTGAAAATCGAGATTTTCCAGCCGGTTAAGGGCGTGCCGGGTGTTGCCTCGGCGATGCCGGGCAGGCGTAACCGGTTCGGATATTCCGCCGGCGTGCTGTACCTGTCGAACATTGCGCGACGAAATGCCTGTCCGGCTCCGCCTGAGCCGCGGCCTCTGTTCGCGGATTTTCGGAGCCGCTGCAGCGCGGCGAAACGGGCCTGTCGGCGAGGCCGCCCGGTTGCCTGTGGGCCGGCTTTCATGGCTAGATGGACTGCACGTTCGTTTTAGACAAGAGATTTTGAGCCGTCACATTGCGCAGTTCGCCACCTGCTCTCTTGAGCAAAGGCCAACGCCATGCATGTCGATGTTATTTCGAGTCTCGACAAATTGCGCAGCCTCAGAGGCAACTGGGAAGCTGTCTATCAGGCTGATCCCGAAGCGCAGCTCTTCATGTCCTGGACATGGATCGCCGGCTGGTTCGAGCGGCTCGGCGCGCAGTGGCTTGTACTGGCCGCCAAAGAAAACCCGGAGTCGCCGGATTACGTCGCCTTCTTTCCGCTGCAGCTGCGCACCGAAAGAGCTCGCGACGGAAAGTTTGCCAATGAACTGAGAACGGGCGGCGGCTATTTCGCCGGCTACGCCGGGTTTCTTTGCGACCCTCGGTTCGACCACGACGCCATCCGGGCGTTCGCCGGCCATACCAGGCAGCGAAACTGGCGCAGGCTCCACCTCGAAAACATCTACGTGTCGCCGGAGCGGCTTTCCCTTTTCCTGAATGAGTTTCCCTCAACTCAATTCGTCACCGAAAAGGTCCGGCGCCCCGATGACGGAGACGGCATCGACCATGACATCTACGTCTATGTGAACCTGCCCGCCGATTGGGACGCGTTCCTGCATCAAACATTGAGCGCGAGCACGCGCAGGAATGTTCGGGCGGCTTTCCGGCAGGTCGAGAGCGGCGAGTATCGGATCACGCGCCCGACGGCCGAGACAATTGAAGCGGACGTCGAAGCACTGCTGAAATTCTGGGAAGATCAGTGGGCGGCCAAATTGGCCGCACGGTACAATCCATCGTTGCCTTACGGCATGATGAATAATTTCCGCAACATGCTGAAGTGCTGCTTCGCTGATAATGCGCTGCTGATGCCGATCCTCTGGCAGGGGGAAACGCGCATCGGGCTCCAGGCCAGCCTCATCGACTGGAAGAACCGCACGTTGATCAGCCTGTTGAACGGTCGCGACCTCAGCGTCAAACGCCCTCCGCCCGGCTTTGTCCTTCATCTTGAATGCGTCCGATGGGGCATCGAGAACGGTTTTGCGACCTACGATCTGCAGACCGGCAACTTCTCCTACAAGTATGATTTCGGCGGCATCGAGCGCAGGATCGAATGCATGCGGGTGACCACCGTTGATCAGCAGAATCTTGGCGGCCAACTGGATCCGCTGAGCCTGCCCGTGGTTTTCGCGCGTGCGCAGCGGCTCAAGACGGCAGGCGACCTCCATGACGCTGAGCAGGCTTGCCGCCAGATCCTGGCGGTCGATCCGCATTACGCCGATGCATCAGGGCTGCTGAAAGAGCTTGAGGCCGAGCAGCAGCACAGAGTGCCTGCCAGTTTGATCGAGGCCAAAGGATTTCATCAGCGCGGGCAAACGTCCGAGGCGGAGAATGCGTATCGCGCGATTCTGAAGGCGGATCCGAACCACGTCGAAGCCGCCTATCTGCTGGGCGTGGTCTTCCTGCAGCAGCGCAAATTCGAATCGGCAGAGCAACAGATTGGCCGGGTCATCGGTCTTCAGCCCAATATTGCCGCGGCACACTATAATCGCGGCCTCGCGCTGATGTACCTGAACCGGCGGAAGGAGGCGCTCGCCAGCTTCGACGCGGCCATCAGGCTCAAGCCCGACTATGAACTCGCCATCACGCAACGGGATAATATCGTCAGCGGCGGGGAGGCGAGCAGGCTTTCCGGATAATGCTGAGCGACACTTTTCGCCGGACGACCAGGATGTCTTGGGGAGGACGGTTTGGACAGCACGGCCTCGACCGTTGCCGCCGGGATGTGAGGCGGACGTTACGTCAAGCTGGCGGATCGCCATCGGAACTGCCGGTATGTCCGTCCGGGCCGCGGCTGAATACGCCATACTCGCTGGATTTCATTCCGTCGCCTTCGGAAGCCAGTGCGCTCAATCCGAGTTTCAATAGTTCCCGCACCGCTGCTGCCCGTGTCGGCATCCGGTGCTTGAAGCGGAAATCGTCAATCACCTTCAGCTCCTCAGGGGAGAGCATTACCTGCAATCTTTCACCACGGAGGTCGGCCATAGCGGTCATCCAAGATGAGATAATTGAGCTAGATTACTCAAGTGAGTAGCTTACTCAATGCGCTTCTTCGACGGAAGTTCCACCAAACCAGCCCTTTCCACCAAGTTAGCTAAATACATAAGTAAAAACAATGTGTTACAGGTTGATTTGCGGTCCGTGCGCGCCCATAATCTGGCCAAGGAGCAAGCCATGACCGAGAATATCAAACTGCCGCGCAAGCTGTCGGAAGAGCAAAAGCAGCCGCCTCCGCGCCGGCCGAGCCATGCGGACGTCATCGAAAATCTGGATCGCTGGGCCAACAGCCCGGGGCTTCAGCCGCCAAATTCATCCGAAGACAAGACGGCCTGACCGTTTCGAGGCCGGCGGCATCGCGGCAAGGCACCATAGCGTGCAAGGCAGCCGCGCACTGGATGGACGAATAAATCGCCAGGCAGCGGCCATTTCCCGCCCTATAAGCCACGCTCAGCCGCTCGCCTCCCGCGGCCGGGGACGCTAGTGTTTCCGTCGAATCGACCTGAGACACGAGGCCTTCCTTCATGACCATCCGCCTGCATCGCGGCGACCTGCCCGATCTGTCCCGCTACAAGGACTCCGTGGCGATCGATACCGAGACCATGGGACTTCACCCGCATCGCGACCGGCTTTGCGTGGTGCAGATGTCGAACGGCGACGGCACTGCCGATGTCATCCAGATCCCGAAAGGCCATACCGACGCGCCGAATCTGAAGGCGCTGCTGGCCAATCCGGCCGTCACAAAGATCTTTCACTTCGCGCGGTTCGATCTCGCGGCGCTCTACAACGCGTTCGGCGTGATGCCGCAGCCGGTCTATTGCACCAAGATCGCTTCGCGGCTGACCCGCACCTATACCGACCGGCACGGCCTGAAGGACCTGGTGCGCGAGGTCCTCAATGTCGACCTGTCGAAGCAGCAGCAATCGAGCGATTGGGGTTCGGAAAACCTCAGCGAAGCCCAGCTCGCCTATGCCGCGTCCGACGTGCTGCATCTGCATGCCTTGCGCGAGCGCCTCGACGCCATGCTTGCGCGCGAAGGCCGCGGCGATCTGGCGAAGGCCTGTTTCGACTTCCTGCCGACCCGGGCCAGGCTCGATCTGGACGGCTGGGAGGCCGAGGACATCTTCGCGCATTCGTGAACGAGGCCTTTTGAAGCGGCCATCCCGCCGCTTCCGCCCCGTTTCGGTCACACTCATAGCGCGTGTCCGGGCTGCATAATCCCGCGTTTGCGGGTAGAATGACGCTTTCTCTCCTCGCCCGGAGCAACGGTGACCTCGGCACAGAACCCCACTTACGACCCCGGACTGGAGGTCCGCTTCGCCGCGGCCGCCCGTCACAGTCGGATGGTGCGGATGCTGCGGGTCGCGGTCCCGGCGGCCGTGCTGCTGGCCCTGGCCGGTGTGCTGGGGATTTCGCTCTTCAACCCGTTCCGGATCACGGGGCTCGCGAAGCTGCCTGTCGACATGAGCAATCTCGTGGTGTCGGGCACCAAGATCACCATGGAAACGCCGCATCTGGCGGGTTTCTCGACCGACCAGCGTCCTTACGAATTATGGGCCAAGGCCGCGATCCAGGATCTGACCGACCCGGATCACGTCGAGCTCAAGACGCTGCGCGCCAAGGTCATGATGGAGGACAAGAGCTCGGTGACGATGGATGCCCGCACCGGCTATTTCGACAGCAAGCAGCAGCTGCTGGACCTGCGCAAGGATATCTTCCTGCAATCCTCGACGGGTTACGAGGCCAGGCTGTCGCAGGCCTATGTCGACATCAACAAGGGAACGGTGACGTCTGACGAGCATGTCGATGTCAAATTGCTGAACGGTACACTGACCGCCGACAAACTCAGGATCGTCAACAGCGGCGAGATCGTTCGTTTCGAAGGCAA
>Ga0070665_100007666_pt1 | contig 10967 bp, 11 predicted proteins | sample KBSS13metaG_FD_65862 | JGI IMG/M metagenome (GOLD analysis project Ga0070665, IMG submission 65862) | Switchgrass rhizosphere microbial communities from Kellogg Biological Station, Michigan, USA - KBS S1-3 metaG | ecosystem: Host-associated > Plants > Roots > Rhizosphere > Soil ...
GCGTATCAGTGCCCGAACGGGCACGTGCTGGACCCGGACACGACGCGTCAGTGCCCGCAGTGCGGCTCGCACGACACGGCGGCGTCCAGGGGTGGTGGGTTCGATTGCGGCCGCTGCGGGAATCAGTTCACGGTCGGTGCCTAGGGCGCGCACGTCTCCGCCCGCACCGGCGTGGCCGGCGCGGGTTTGACGCTCAGGAACTGCACGGTCGGCGGCATCGTCGGCGCCAGGGTGATCGCGACCTCGAGCTTCCCCTTCTCGCAGCTCATCGTCCACGACCCGCGCAGCGCGTTCTCGACGGTGTCGAAGCCGGCCGGCGGTGCGCAGGCGCCGACGCCGGCACGCAGCCGGTCGATCTCGGCGCGGCGGCGATCCTTGGTCTGATCCAGGAACAGATTCTCGGCGGCGATGCTGTCGGCGAGGCGATCGTCCCAGTTCGCCACCAGGCGCGAGACCTTGTCGCGCGCGTCGGTCAGCGCGGGAGACGGCACCGGCTGCCGTGGATGCAGCTCCAGCTTCTTGACCATGGTTTCGAGCGCGGCCGTCGCAATGCCGCTCCACCCGGTGTAGGTGAGGTTGCCGAAGGCGACAATGCCGACGCCGTAGTCGGGCAGCCAGGTCATCACCGATCCGAATCCCGGCAGCCCGCCGGTATGCGACACGATCGTGCGGAACGTGCAGTTCTGTGCGACGCGAAGGCCGTAGCCGTAACCGCCCGACGTGAGCTGAATCGCACCGGTGGTTCGATCGCGAGTCACCGACGAGGGGACCGGCGACCACAGGTGCTGCATCTCGCGCAGCGACGATTTCCGGATGGGAAACGGCTCCTGGCCGTCGCGCGGCGGCCAGACCGCCAGGAACATCCCGACGTAGCGGGTGAGATCGCTCACCGACGTCAGCATCCCGCCCATCGAGCCGAACGAGCCGTTGGCCAGCAACGGTTCGTCCTTCCACCGCTCGTCTTCCCAGCGGTAGCCGTGGACCAGGCGATCCGGCGCGACCTTCGACGGCTCCAGCGTCGTCGACCGCATCGCCAGCGGCGTCAGGATGTTGGCCGACACGTAGTCCTCGTACCGCATCTTCGCCACGTTGGTGACGATGCGGCCGAGGATGGCGAAGCCGAGGTTGGAGTACTCGTAGACGAGGCCCGGGGCGTTGGAGAACGGAATCCCCGCGCGCAGCATCTGCGAGAGCTGTTCATCGGTGTCGGCAAGCTGGCGATCACCCCACGGGTTGTCTTCGGGGAAACCCTCAGCGTGGGACAGCAGATGGCGGATCGTAATCTTCGGCGCGTCGGTCGTCGCGTACTTCAGCCCGGCCATCTCCGGCACGTACTTCTCCGCCGGATCGTCGAGCGACAGCTTCCCTTCGTCGCGCAGCTTCAGGATCGAGATCGCGGTGAAGCTCTTGGTCATCGACGCGATGCGGAACACGCTGTCGGCGGTGACGGGCGACTTCGACGGAACGTCGCGGAAGCCGGTCACGCCGGTGTGCAGCCCGCCATCGGGCAGCCTGATGCCCCATGCCGCCCCTGGCACGTGGCGATCCACGACGAACTGCTTGAACAGGTCGTCGACGGCGGCGAAGGCCTCGGCGACCTTCGGCGGAGGCGGTGGCGGCGGCACCGCGTCCTGCGCGCGAGGGACGGCCGCCACGAGAATCACCGCGAGCGTCAGCCCGGCGCCGAAGGTCCGTTTCATGAGCGTAGTATGCGCTAACATGCGCCGGACATGACGAAGGTGACCCGGCGCACATTTCTGGCGGCGAGCGGAGCCGCCGCCGCTCTCGGATTCAGCGTCCCGGCGGCGGCCGCCGATCCCGTCAGGATCGGCCAGCAGCCGCTGAAACTCGGATCCGACCGCGACGGCGTGCTGTTCGTGCCGAAGAGGTACCAGCCCGAGGTCGCCGCGCCGCTCGTCCTCATGTTCCACGGCGCCGGCGGCACCGGCCTCGGGGTCAGCTACACCTTCGACGTCGCCGACGACCTGGGCATCATCGTGCTGGCGCCCGACTCGCGCGACGAGGCGACCTGGGATTTCCTGGTCCACGGCTACGGCGAGGACGTGGAGTTCATCGGCGTCGCGCTGCGCGACACCTACGCGCGCTGCAACGTCGATCGCAAGCGGATGGCCATTGCCGGCCACTCCGACGGCGCGTCGTACGCGCTGTCGCTCGGCCTGGGAACGGGCGACACGTTCGGCAAGATCATGGCCTTCTCGCCCGGCGTGATGCAGCCGGCCGAAGTGCACGGCAAGCCGAAGATCTTCATCTCGCACGGGCTCAGCGATCCGATCATGCCGATCGACGTGACCAGCCGGAAGTTCGTGCCGCGGCTGAAGAACCTGGGCTACGACGTGACCTACCGCGAGTACGAAGGGCGCCACGGGGTGACGCCGGCGGTGGTGCGCGAGGGCTTCGAGTGGTTTCTGACGTGAAGCAGAAGAAGAAAAAGAAGGAGGCGGCGGCCCGGCCGCTGCTGACGCTCGCGGGGATGCCGCTCGTCAGGCACCTGGCACGCTCGCACTGGAAGCCGCTGACGCTGGCGCTGCTGGCGGTGATGGGCGAGACGCTGGCGGATGTGCTCGAGCCGTGGCCGATCAAGATCGTCGTCGACAACCTCCTGCACGACAAGACGCTGCCGCCGCGGTTCAAGGCGATCGTCGCGCTGTTCCCGCAGAACGCCTTCGCGACCCTCGATTTCGCGCTGGCGGCGGTACTCCTGATCGCGGCGGTCGGGGCGATCGCCTCGTACTGCGAGAAGATCCTGACCACCAGCGTGGCGCAGTGGGTGGCCCACGATCTGCGGCGGATGGTCTATCAGCGCATCCAGCGTTTGTCGCTCGCCGAGCATGGCGAAACACGAACCGGCGATCTGTTGACGCGCGTCACGAGCGACATCGACGCCGTGCAGGACTTCATCACCTCGGCGCTGCTCGGGATCGTCATCAACGTGCTGACCCTGGCCGGGATGCTCGGCGTGATGTTCTACATCAACTGGCGCTTCACCCTGGTCGGGCTGTCGGTCGCCCCGCCGATGTTCCTGCTGGTGTACTTCTACACCAAGCGGATCAAGAAGGCCTCGCGGCTGGTGAAGAAGCGCGAGGGCGAGCTGCTGTCCGGCGTCGCGGAGAAGCTCACCTCGATTCAGGTGGTGCAGGCCTTCGCGCGCGAAGACTACGAGGACCAGCGGTTCGACTGGGAGAGCCGGCAGAATGTCGCGGCGGGCCTGCGGGCGCGCAGCGTCAAGGCGCGGCTGTCGCCGATGGTCGATCTGCTGGTCGCGGTCGGCACCTGCCTGGTGCTCGGCTACGGCGCCCGTCTCGTGATGAGCGGCGCGCTCAGCACCGGACAGCTGATCATCTTCCTGCTCTACCTCGGCAAGACCTATAAGCCGATGCGCGATCTCTCGAAGATGACCAACACCGTCTCCAAGGCGATGATCAGCTTCGAGCGCATCCAGGAACTGCTGGACATGGAGAGCCGCATCCGCGACATGCCGGGCGCGCGGCCGGCCCCCCGGTTCAGCGGCGCCGTCGAATTCGATCGGATCAGCTTCAGCTACGACGGCACCAGCCCGATTCTCACGAACGTCAGCATGCGGATCGAGCCGGGACAGGTCGCCGCGATCGTCGGACCGTCGGGCACCGGCAAAACCACCATCGCCGGGTTGATCCCGCGGTTCTTCGATCCGCAAGAGGGCCGAATCACCATCGACGGACACGACATCCGCGAGTTCACGCTGAAATCGCTGCGCGAGCAGGTCAGCTTCGTGCTGCAGGACACGCTGCTGTTTCGCGGCACGGTGTGGGAGAACATCGCCTACGGCAAGCCCGAGGCGGAGATCGAAGAGACCGTCCGCGCCGCGGAAGAGGCGAACGCGCACGAGTTCATCGTCAAGATGCCGGACAGCTACGCCACGATGGTCGGGGAACGAGGGGTGACGCTGTCGGGCGGCCAGCGACGCCGCATCGCGATTGCGAGAGCGATCGTCCGCGACACGCCGATCCTGATCCTCGACGAGCCGACCGCCGGGCTCGATGCGGCGTCGGAGCACTATGTGACCGAGGCGCTCGAGCGGCTGATGAAGGGACGCACCTCGATCGTCATCGCGCACCACCTGAACACGATCCGCCACGCCGACGTGATTTTCGTGGTGAAGGACGCGGAGATCGTGGAACGGGGCACCTACGACGAGCTGCTGGCGAAGGGCGGGGTGTTCGCAGGCCTGCACGCGATGCAGTCCGGCGGAGGCATGGAATTAGGAATTAAGAATTTGGAATTTGGAATGCGCGCGCCAAAGTGAACGTCGATGCTCAGCCGGAGCTCCGTAGATCGAAAGAAAAGGGCCGCCTCCGTCCGAAAACGAAGGCGGCCACACGAATTCCAAATTCCAAATTCCTAATTCTTACTTCTTGAGGGCCGGGTTCACGTAACCGGCCTCGAGCACCCGGGCCGACGGCCGGAAGCTGAGATAGTCCACGTGCTCGGGAATCTCGGCCCAGCCGTGCGGCACGCCTGCCGGGATGATGATGATGTCGCCGGTCTTCACGACGCGTCTCACCGCGTCGGCGCCAGAAATCGGGCCGCTGCAGGACGGACCGTTGAGGATCTTCGTCACTTCGCTCTCCGGCGGCGACGTCCGCCCGTTGACGATCTTCCCGCCGGTGATCATCGTGCCGCTGCCCGAGACAATCAGGTAGCCCTCGGTCTGCTGGTCGTGGGCAATGCCGCCCGCGGTCGCGCCGGTGGTCGGCGCCGTCGACTGCTCCCCGCACGGTTGGCTCGCAGGCGCCGGGCCGCGGCCCGCGCCACCCGCCGCTCCGGCGGCAGCCCCGGCGCCGCGTGCCGCACCGGCCGCCGCCCCCGCGCCGGCCCCAGCCGCCGCCCCTCGAGCCGCACCGCCGGTCGCGCCGCGATGAATGATGCCGACCGCGAAATTCTCGGGCCCGATATCGACGACCCTGATCGTGCGGTCGACGCCCGGCAACGCATTGACCGCCTTCACTTCTTCGTCGGTGATATAGGTCGCCGCCGTGGGCTTCATGCCCGATTGCGCCAGAATGGCGGCCGGCGCGAGGATGAACGGAACCGCAAACACACTCAGGATTACCTTCTTCATCAGGTCTCCCCTTTCGCCGCATACTATAGCGCCACTTTGAGGAGCCGGAGATGACATCACGAATTTTGGGCGGCCTGCTGCTCGCGTCCGCGGTCGCGGTCGGCGCGCAACCGGCATCCCGCGCGCCGCGGAACGCCGCCGAGTTCGACACCCTGTTCCAGCAAGTCAAGAACTGGGGACGCTGGGGACCGGACGACCAGCTCGGATCGGTCAACCTCATCACCCCGGCCAGGCGCAAGCAGGCGGTCGCGCTCGCCAAAACCGGCGAGAGCGTGTCGCTCGCGCACACGCTGCTGACCGAGAAGGCCGACGACAACGCCAGCCCGTTCGAGCACACGATGCTCCGCGGCAACAACATGGATCGCTACGCGATCCAGTACCACGGCTACGCGCACAGCCACATCGACGCGCTCTGCCACATCCTGTACAAGGACCAGACCTACAACGGCTACGCCCGCGCCGACGTCAACACCGACAAGGGGTGCACCAAGCTCGGCATCCAGAACCTCAAGGCCGGCCTGGTGACACGCGGCGTCCTCGTCGACATCCCGCGGCTTCGCAACCTGCCGTATCTCGAGCCGGGCACGGCGATCTACGTCGAAGATCTCGAAGCATGGGAGAAGAAGGCCGGGGTGAAGATCGCCCCAGGCGACGCGATCCTGCTCCGCACCGGACGCTGGGCGCGGCGCGAGAAGCTCGGTCCCTGGAACGTGGGGCAAAGCGCGGCCGGGTTGCACGCGTCGGTCGCGCCCTGGATCAAGGCACGCGGCGTGTCGCTGCTTGGCAGCGACGCGGCCGAGGACGTCACGCCATCGCTGGTCGAAGGCGTCGCGCTGCCGATCCATACCCTGATGATCACCGGGCTCGGGATCAACCTGCTGGACAACCAGGACCTCGAAGCGCTGGGCGAGACCGCCGCGCGGCTGAATCGCTGGGAGTTCATGCTGACGATCAACCCGATGCCGGTCGCAGGTGGAACGGGGTTTCCGCTCAACGCGCTCGCCATCTTCTAAACACGATGTCTGACATCTCCAGGCGGGCATTCACGGCGTTGTGCTTCGCGGCGTCGGAAACGGGGGCTGAAAAATACCTCTGGCTGAACAATATCGTCGCGGTAGGCGTTCACCGCGCGTTGGCCGGCAAAGTGGCGTACCGTATTTACCAGATTCTGTAATCCTGAAAAGAGACTGCCCATGATGATGACCCGACGCGACGCCGTTGCCGCCTTCGCCCTGTTCGCCGAGATGATCGCGGCCGGTCGCGACACAGCGGCGCAAACGCCGGCGGCCGCACCGAGGCCGCCGGTGTTCGTGCGCGATCTGCCGGACGTGTCGCTGGAGGGCTGGGAGGTGACGGTCAGCCATGTCGACTACCCGCCTGGCCGGGTCGGCGCCGCGCACCATCACGCCGGCTTCGTCCTCGCCTACGTTCTGGAAGGCAGCGTCGTCGCGAAGATCTCCGGCCAGGGCGAGGAGAAGACCTACACCGTCGGGCAGATGTTCTACGAGCAGCCCGGCGCGACGCACGAGGTCTCCAAGAATGCAAGCCAGACGGTTCCCGCGAAGCTGCTCGCCATGATCTTCGCGAAGAAGGGTGCGACGCTGACCACACCCGGCAGGGGTGCATAGCATCGATGTTCACGTGGTTTCGCCGCGGCGACGAGTTCCTTCGCTACGAGGCGCGAGAGATTTCCAGGGGCGCGTACGAGCTGACCATCATGCGATCGGACGGCACGGAGACGGTTGAGCGGTTCTCCAACCAGGAGGCGCTCGCCGATCGGCAGCTGGCGCTGCAACGGGAGCTCGAGGCACAGGGCTGGACCGGCCCGCATGGGTGGAACCTCTGATGACAGGACGAATCACGCGCCTGATTGACGAGCAGCAGGCCGGCCGGATCGCGGGTGAGGACGGCATCGAGTACGCGTTTCAGGGAGGAGCGCTGATCGGCATCACGTTCGGCGCGCTGCATCTCGGCGAACAGGTCACCTTCACGCCGACTACGGCGACCCAGAAGGCCGGGGCCGTCCGCCTGATGCCAAGCGGCGCCGGGCGATCGCGCTGACGGAACAGGTCCCGTCTCAGAGACCGCGTCTCAGAGACCAAGGTCGCGGGTCAGAACTCGGAAGTCCCGCGGTCGACGGTGACGATGACGTCCGCGGGCGTGCGGAGCAGGCCGTCGGACGCGAAGGCGCGGACCGTGTACGTGCCCGGCCGTCCGAACGTCGCCTTCACCTCGACCGCCCCGTCCACCACCTTGGCGTAGCCGTCCGGCTCGAAGGCGGCGCCGGCGGGCCCGCGGTAGACCATCCACAGCACGGACAAACCCTGCGGCGGCCGCGGCCGCGACGGCAACGGCACGTTGACCGGCGACGGCGGCGCGCCGCGCAGCGTCGGCTCCAGCGGACGCGGCGTCCTCGCCTTGCTCGGCGCCGGCAGCCCATCGTCCGAGACCCGGGCCCGCAGCGTCAGCGGCGTGCCGGCCTTCGCACGGCCGACCGGCGCGATGGTCACGACCGGCGGCTGATCCCGCATGATCAACTCGTTGCTGATCTGCACGCCGCCGCCGTTGTTGGAGACCTCCACCTTCCGATCGATCTCCCAGACGTCGAGCAGCGTCGCGCGGGCGGTCTCGGTCTTGCCGTTCGCGGTGATCGTCCAGACCACTTCCTTCTTGCGGTCCCAGTCCTTCGGGACGTTCACCTTGAAGATGAAATGGTTCTCGCGCGGATAGAAGTACGTGGGCTGGCCGCGATCGGCGGGGCCGGGCTCGAAGCCGTTCTGCCCGCCGACGGCGACCGCGAGCTCTTCGACATGGTTGCGGTTCAGATAGCCGAACACCATGTTGAAGCTGCCGTCGGGGACGCGCTCCCAACCTTCGTACACCGGGACGACGCCTTGTCCCGACTTGAACTTGGTGTGGAGCTCGGTCGATTGGGATTGATCGGAGGGCGGCCGCCTTCGCGCCTCCGGCGCTTCGGCGAGCCTAGCCGTAGCCTTGGCGGAGGCTGGAGCAAGCTCCGCCCTTACGAGAGGCGTCATCATCAGCGCGAGGAGCAAGCCCCCAGCGCCAAGCGCCCAGCCCCGATTCATTGAGGCTGTCCCTGGCTCGTGCTGGTCTTCTTCACGCCCTTGCGCGCGTCGAACGCCGCCTGGTATTCGTCGTCCGTGAAGTCGTGCCAGGTGATCCAGGCAAATCCCATCTCGTCGATCGTCCGGTTGCCGCTGCCGACCCAGTTGCGCGGATCGGGGTTGCCCTTGCTCGCCGAATTGTCGTGCCACGAGATCACGTGCAGCACGGTCCCGGCCGGATAAATCGGCGCCACATCGTCCGCGTAGACCGAGACGATGTGCCAGTTGAAGTTCCAGTCGGCGCAGTTGATCTGCTCGGTCTTGTTGTCCGGGTAGATCAGCTCGATGCACTGCCGCTTGCCGCGCGTGTGCATGTGCGGCTGGAACGCCGTGATCTTCCCCGCCTTGTTGAAGCGCGTGTAGCCGTCGCTCCGCACGTAGGTTGATCCGCCGGGAATGTCGAGCGGCTCGGTCGGCTGTCCGAGTTGCTTGGAGTAGACGACGTGCTTCGGCGTATAGCCCTTCGGGTAGAGCACGATGCCGAGCTGCGACTGGTCGGTGATCTCCTGGCCCACCGAGTGATAGTGGAAGTCGAACTTGATCTTCGAGCCGGCGCGCAGCAGTCGGCCGGTCCCTTCCGGAAACAGGTCGCCGTTCTTGCCGACCGCGAACTCGTTCAGGAACTCTCCCGACGTCTCGGGATTGCTGTCGTCGCCGTTGCTGTCGCCCGTCATGTCGGCGTCCACGGCGTAGGTCAGCAGGTGATGGACGACGGCGGTCTTGCCCGGCTTGCTTTCGATCGCCTTGATGTAGCGGTCCTCGGTGAGGCCGGTCTCGACGTAGTAGCTGCCCCACCAGTCGGCCGCTTCGGCCGGGACGACGTGCTTCGGCGAGGTGACGATCACATCGGGCTTGCCGATGTGCCAGCGATCCGAGTCGTCGAAGTCGCGCGGCTTCGGCAGGTCGGCGGTGTTGCCCATCGGCGCGCCCGCGTCGACCCATTTCGCGATCGTCTGGATCTCATCGTCGCGCAGCGACGGATCGTTCTTGAAGCTCTGGATGCCCACGTGGGGATCGATCCCCCATGGCGGCATCTGCCGCTCGGTGACGCGCTGCTTGATCGATCGTGCCCATGGCCTGACGTCCTGATAGGTCATCAGCGACATCGGCGCCATCTGCCCCGGGCGATGACAGCTCTGACAGGACTTTTGCAGGATCGGCGCGACGTCTTTCGTGAAGGTCTGCGCGCCGGCGGGAACCGCGTGCGCGAGGGTGACGACTCCGACGGCAACGGCCAGGGTTTTCATCATCTGCAGCCTCCGCAGTAACATCTCGGCGGAAATGATGCGCCCATCGACAGGAATTTGGAAGTAGGAATTTGGAATTAGGAATGCGCGCCAGGGCCCCCCTGCTGGCGGGCTTGGCGGCCCTTCTTCTCGCCACCGGCTGCCGATCCGAGACAGCACGGCCGCAACCCCAGCCGGAGCCCGTCGTCATCTGGAAGCCAGTCGGCGCCTGGTCGGGACGCGGCGACAAGCAGACCGAGACGTTCACCAGCGACACCGGCGGCTTCCGGGTGCACTGGGAGACGGCGAAAGAGGCGCCGGCCGGCGGCGGGCGCCTCCGCGTCGTGTTCCGCAGCGGCGACAGCGGGCGCGAGATCATCGAGGCGATCGACGCCCACGGCGCCGGCGAGGGGACGGAAGAGGTCGCCGCCGAACGCCCGCGGTGGTACTACATCACCATCGAATCAGCGAACGTCGATTGGAAGGTTTCGGTCGACGAGCGGATCGACGCCATTCGAAAGTAGTGCAGGCGAGACCCGCGCTAAGGCGACGGATGCGCTCGGATGAACGCCTGATACAGCTGGAACGCCGGCCGGTTGGACCAGTCGGCGCGCGTGATCGCGGTGCCGCAGTCGGGTCCCGACGGCAGCTCGTAGAGATCGTAGAAGATCACGCCGGTCCACCAGCTGCGACGCTGCTGGAACGCGCTCAGCACGCGCTGATACAGCGACGCCTGGCCCGCCTCGCCGAAGAACGATGCGCACGGCTTCATCCCGACCTCGGTCATCCACACGTTGCGGCCGAGCGACACCGGCCGCACGAGCTGATCCATCATGACCGCCAGCTCCGGACCGTCCGCGTACCAGTGGATGGTGACGATGTCGAACAGATCGCCGAAGTCGTTCATCACCGCGGCAAACCAGCCATCCTTCACGCCATGCCAGCTGACATCCGGGCCGAGCACCGTCGCCCGCGGGTTGGCGGCGAGAATCGCGGCGCGTGCGGTGATGACCAGCGATCGATAGACCCGCGGATCGGCGCCCTGCAGGTATTCGTCGAGGTTCGGTTCGTTCCAGACACCCCACAGCACGATGTCGTCGCGATAGCGCGAGGCGGTGGCGAAGACGAAGTCGTACCAGTCCTGATAATTCAGCGGCGGATAGCGGTACGGCTGGCCGCCGTTGGCCCACGCCGGTGCGTAGGCGAGCGACGCGAAGATCGCGCGGTTGGTCCGCTTCGCTTCGTCGCGCCACGCGTCGGTCCTCTCCCAGGCGTAGCAGCCCTTGCAGTTCGGCTCGATCACGTCCCATCCGAACGCGAGGCGGACGACGCCCGCGCCGAGCTCGGTCATCTTGTCGGCCATCGGCGCGGTGAGGACGCGAGTGTTCATCCCGTAGTGCATATCCTGCGCGGAGGCGGACGAGGAGACGGCGCTCAACGCGAGGCAGGCAGCGAGCAACGAGAGACAGCGCACGGTATGCCATGATAGCCGCG
>Ga0070665_100007668_pt1 | contig 10965 bp, 10 predicted proteins | sample KBSS13metaG_FD_65862 | JGI IMG/M metagenome (GOLD analysis project Ga0070665, IMG submission 65862) | Switchgrass rhizosphere microbial communities from Kellogg Biological Station, Michigan, USA - KBS S1-3 metaG | ecosystem: Host-associated > Plants > Roots > Rhizosphere > Soil ...
CGAATGCCACCACCGCGACGACGGCGACGACGGCGCTCGGCCGTCGTCATGCCGGCTTCCATGTCGGAAGCGGAGTCGTCGTCGGCGGTTCGCTTCGCCACTAGGCGACCTCTCCCAGCACTTCGCCGAACCGCACGCTGGCGCCGATGTCGCCGACGAGCCGAGCCGCGCCGGGCTCGAACACCAGCACCACCGTCGAGCCGAGCCGGAACGCGCCGAGCTCGTCGCCGCGCGCGAGTGGCTCGTCGAGCTCGATGCGGCGACGTTCGCCGGCGTGTCGCCAGTTGACCGAGTCTTCGGCGTGCGCGAGCCGGATGTTGCCGACGCCGGTCGCACCGACCATCACGACGGCAAAGCGCCCGACCTGCGGCGAGTCGATCCAGATCACGACGCGCTCGTTGTGCGTGAACAGGCCCTCGCGCGTCGTCGCGTACTTCGGCTTCACCGGCCAGAGCTCGCCGGGCACGTAGTCGTACGCGATCACGCGGCCGCCCGTCGGCGCGTGCACGCGGTGGTAGTCGCGCGGCGACAGATAGATCGTCGTGTAGCTGCCGCCGTCGAGGTGCTCGGCCATCGCTTCATCGACGACGAGATCGGCGAGGCGATAATTCAGCCCTTTCGCCTGCACGAGCGTGCCGTGGGTCACTCGGCCGAGGGCGGCGATCGTGCCGTCGCACGGCGCGATCACGGCCGCTTCGTCCTCGGCGAGCGGCCGCGCGCCGGGCCTCAGCTTGCGCGCGAAGAAGTCGCCGAACGTGTCGTACGCGCCGAGCTCGAGCTCGACCTCACCGAGATCCGCGCCCACCCAGCGCGCGAACGCGCGATACGCGGGCGCGCGCAGCGGATGCGGCACCCACGCGCGCGCGCCGAGGCCGATCAACGTCGACCAGCCCGCGAACGACGCGGCCGGGCTCAGGAGGGGCTTTCGAAACTCCACGCAGGTAACTCGGGAGGACGTGCGGACGAATCAAGCCGGGCGTATAGCGCAAGTCCGCCCCCGGTTTCTCTCGATTCTGCCAGCAGCCGCGCCGAGTTACAAGCTCGCCTAGCAGTCGTAGTAGAGCTGGAATTCGGCCGGGACCGGGCGCAAACGCACATGGTCGGCCTCGGCCTCGCGCTTGTACGCGATCCAGGCGTCGATGAGATCGTTCGAGAACACGTCGCCCTTCTGGAGAAAGGCGCGGTCCTTGTCGAGCGCGTCGAGCGCCAGATCGAGCGAGCCGGGGACGTGCGGGACCTCCGCCAGCTCCTCGGGGGACAGCGAGTAGATGTCCTTGTCGAGCGGATCGCCCGGGTGGATGCGGTTTTCGATGCCGTCGAGGCCGGCCATCATCATCGCCGCAAACGCCAGGTACGGGTTGCACGACGGGTCGGGCGACCGCAGCTCGAGGCGCTTGGCCTTCGGCGACGCGGAGTACATCGGGATCCGGATCGACGCCGAGCGGTTGCGCGCCGAGTACGCCAGGTTCACCGGCGCCTCGTACCCGGGCACCAGACGGCGATAGCTGTTCGTCGTCGGGTTCGCGAACGCGCAGATCGCCGCCGCGTGCTTGAGCAGGCCGCCGATGTAGTACAGCGCCAGATCGCTCATGCCCGCATAGCCGTCGCCGGCGAACAGCGGCTTGCCCGCCTTCCACAGCGACTGGTGCGTGTGCATGCCCGAGCCGTTGTCACCGAACAGCGGCTTGGGCATGAACGTCGCCGTCTTGCCCGCTTCGCGCGCGACGTTCTTGACGACGTGCTTGTACCAGAGCACCTGGTCCGCCATCTTCACGAGCGTGTCGTACTTCATGTCGATCTCGGCCTGACCGGCCGAGGCGACCTCGTGGTGGTGGGTCTCGATCACGATGCCGACGGCCTGCATCGTCATGACCATCTGCGTGCGCAGATCGGAGAGCTGATCGGTCGGGCCGGAGACGCAGTAGCCGCCCTTCGTCGGCGGCTTGAAGCCCTTGTTGCCGGTCGTCTCGTGCCGCTTGTTGTTCCAGCCGGCTTCGTCGGAGTCGATGTTGAAGAACGAGTGGTTCGGTTCCTCGGAGTACTGGATCGAGTCGAAGATGAAGAACTCGGCTTCCGGACCGAAGTACGCGGTGTCGGCGACGCCGGTGGCCTTGAGGTGCGCGATCGCGCGCTTCGCGAGGCTGCGCGGGCAGCGCGAGTACGACTCGTGGGTGATCGGATCGATCACTTCGCACAGGATCGACAGCGTCGGCGTCTTGAGGAACGGATCGAGGATCGCGGTCGTGACGTCCGGCTTCATCAGCATGTCGGACGAGTTGATCGCGCGCCAGCCCGCCACCGAGCTGCCGTCGAAGCCGAAGCCCTCCTCGAGGCCTTCTTCGAGCCGCTCGATCGGATAAGTCAGGTGCTTCCACTGACCGAGGAAGTCGGCGAACTTCGCGTCGATCATCTTGATGTTGTGCTTCTTGACGTACTCTTTGAGCTCGGTCGGATTCATCTGACTCTCTCCTGTTCTTTCCGCGCTAGATGGCGTCTTCACCGGTCTCGCCGGTGCGAATGCGAATGACTTCGTCGACGGGCAGGATGAAGATCTTGCCGTCGCCGATCTTTCCGGTGCGCGCAGCCTCGGTGATCACGGTGACGACCTGCTGCACGTTGTCGTTCGGCACGAGGATCTCGATCTTGACCTTCGGTACGAAGTCGACGACGTACGCCGAGCCGCGATAGACCTCTTTTTTGCCGCCCGTACGGCCGAAGCCTTTGACCTCGGTGACCGTCATGCCGTGCACTCCGATCTCGGCGAGGCGCTCTTTCACCTCGTCGAGCTTGAACGGCTTGATGATCGCCTCGACCTTCTTCATGACCGGATCGTTACCGCATCGGATGTTTCCGACGCGTTTCCGGCCCGCTTATTCTTTCGTCATCTTTGCGCGGAACGCGTCGATGCGCCGCGATGCCTCGTCGAGATTGTCGGCGCGCAGCTGGAAGTTGATGAACTGAGCGAGATCGTTCCACTCGTTGTCGAGCCGGCCGCCGTTCTTGGCCTTGTAGCCGTCGTAGTCGTGCTTGACCGCGCGTAGCTTGGCCGCGACCGCATCGCGCGTCAGCGGCTCGGTGTGCTTCGGCGGCGTGTCGGCGATGCGGTGATCGGGGTGGTGGCGCACGTGTGCGATCGCGTCGCTGTGTTTGTGCGCGTCGGGCTTCGCGGTCGGCTCGATCTGCACTCCCGGATCGGTCGCGTCGCTCCCGGCTTGCGCGACGATCACGGCGCTGCCGCTCGGCGGCTGCTGCTCGGACGGCGGGATCGGCGCGACGGTGATCGTGGGATGCGTCGGCGCCGTCGTCGCGGTCGCGCCGTTGTCGGGCTTCGTCGCGCTCGTGCTCGGCCGCGTCATCGCGTACACGCCGCCGACGACCGCGAGCATCGCGAGCGCGAGGACCGCGAGCAGCCTGCCGCGGCGCGGGCGCAGCGCGGACTCGGTCGGAATGTCGTGCACCGCGCCGGTCCCGTCGGCGAGCCCGAGCTCGGTCGTCGGCACGACGTTGGTCGGCGGCGTCGCCGGCAGCGCGGGCTGCTGCGGCATGATGTCGGTCGGCGCGGTCGGTGGGCGCGGCCGTGGCGGCGGCGTCGTCTTCGCCGCACCGACGACAGGCGGCTCGGGCGGCGCTTGCAGCGGCAGGTTCGCGAACGCGAACGAGACGGTGGTGCCGGTCTGCGTGGTGAGCTGCTCCTTGAAGTCGTCGAGGTGCGCCTTCGCGATCCGATCGTGCAGCTCTTTCTGCGCGGTCATCTCCTCGCTGAACATCTCGCGCATGAACGAGCCGAGCTGGTCGGTCGAGATCGTCGGATTCACCGCGACGAGGCACTGCTGGATCGAGTCGCGCAGCTCGGCGGCGCTCTGGTAGCGATCCTCTTGCTTGGGCCGGAGCGCGGTTGCGACCAGATCGTCGTACGGCGCGAGCACGCGATCGTGCTCCGACGGCAGCGCGTGGTCGCCCTTGGAGACCTGCTTCGCGAGCGCGCGGTAGTCGGGCTCGGGACCGGCCTCGTAGAGCCGCTTGCCGGTCAACAGCTCGTAGAGCACGACGCCCGCCGCGTAGATGTCCGTGCGATGGTCGACGACGCCGCCGCGGATCAGCTGCTCCGGCGCCATGTAGCCGAACTTGCCGAAGCCCATCTTCGGATCCGTCGCCGTGCCGCGGATCGCGCTCTTCGCGATGCCGAAGTCGATGACCTTGGTCTCGCCCTCGAACGACACGAGGACGTTCGGCGGCGAGATATCGCAGTGCACGAGGTTGAGCGACGCGCCGTCGGCGCTCGTGCGGCGGTGCGCGTACGCCAGGCCGTTCGCGAGCTCGCGGCCGATGAACAGCGCGAGGTCGACCGGCAGCCGCTGCTTGCGCTGGCCGAGCAGCGCGAGCGTGCGCCGGAGGTCCCTGCCCTCGACGTACTCGAGCGCGAGAAAGTACTCGTCGCCGACGCGCCCGACCTCGAACACCTGGGCGATGTTGACGTGCTGGAGCTTGATCGCGACCTGCGCCTCGTCGACGAACCGCGAGATGAACTGCGCGTCGGCGGCCAGGTGCGGCAACACCTTCTTGATGACCGCGAGCTTCTCGAACCCGGCGAGCCCGTGCTTCGCGAGAAAGATCTCGCCCATGCCGCCGCGCGAGAGCCGCTGCACCAGCAGGTAGCGCCCGAACACCTGCGGCAGTGCCGGTTCAGCACGCCCCATAGGCCCGGTGTGACCTTTTTCGATAGACGACGGCTGCACCTAGGTTCCCCGGATCGTAACTCGGGCGCCCGACAGTACAACCATCGCGCGCAAACGCCGAGGGATCTATCCATTTCCAATTATCTCGTTGTGATCCGCATGGTTGTATGTCCGTAGGCGAGTTTGGTAGCTTCCCGATTCGGCATGCGGACAGCGCTCATCGTCGGCTGCGCGTACGCATGGGTGGGGTGCCTGAACACGGGCGGTTTGGACCTCGATCTGTCGCTGCCGAGCGATCCGGATCTTCGCCCCGCGAACATGACGTCGGTGAGCGTCGTCGCGAGCTCGCCGACGATCGGCACGGTCACGAACACGAGCCTCCTCGCGGGCACGACCGCGAACGCGGGCGAGCTCCCCGTCGGATCCGACGTCACGATCGACGTGCTGTTTCACGACGACTCGAACCGGCTCGTCGGCGTCGGCGAGGCCGAGTCGCCGATCGACATCGTCAACAACACGACGACCACGCTCGAAATGCCGGTGCGGCGGCCGTTCGTGTACGCGAGCTCGGGGACGACGCTCTACTCCTACGACCCGACGCTCGACGCGCGCGACCCGAAGTTTCAGGGCACGCTGTCGGGCGTGAGCTCGCCGCAGATGGCGATCTCCGTCGGCGGCGACATGCTCGTCGTCGCGAGCACCAACTCGCTGCAAGTCATCGAGACCGACACCAACATGCCGAGCGGGCAGCCGATCTCGATCCCCGGCGCGATCAACGACGCGGCGCCGGTGCCGCACACGCACATGCTCGCGGTCGCGCACTCGATGGGCATCTCGGTCGTCGATCTCGACGCGCGCACGGTGCAGACCGCGATGGGCCCGGCCGTCGATCGCATCACGGTCGGCCCCGACGGCATGGGCGGCGAGCAAGCGACCGGCCTCATCGCGCGCGTCGCGCCACCGGCTGGCGCGACCGACGTGTGCACCGGCACATCGATGATGACGACCGTGTCGATCGCGTCGCCGGGCTCGTCGATCACGCCGATGCCGCTGCCCGATGCGGTCGCCGACATCGCGGCATCGCCCGACGACGGCAAGCTGTTCGCCGCGCTGCCGTGCACCGGCGCGGTCGCCAGCCTCTCCGGCGGCAAGCTCACGCCGGTCTCGCAGCTGTCGCGCGCCGCCGTGCTCACGGTGGCGGGCCAGCGCGTGTGGGCCGCGGGCACCGCGCCGGCGATGCCGCAGTGCCCGGTCGGTACGACCGGCAACACGCAGCCGTGCGCGACCGGCGCGACCGCCGACTGCACGTCCGCCAGCGCCGACATCGTGTTCGTCTCCGACGGCGCGCACATGATCGTGCAATCGATCCCGGAATCGGGCAGCGCGGCCGACGCGGTCTCGGTCGACATCCCCGAGCCGCGCGAGACGATCGTGTCGACCGACGACCCCGGCGGCCAGCACGCGCAGGTGCTCAAGTCGCTCGCGATGACGCCCGTCGATCTCGTGGCATTGCCGGGCGGCGACTATGTCGGGCTCGTGACGCAGACGCGCTACTTCATCCAGTCGCTGGTGCAGGGCAGCGAGGTGCTGCTGCCGTGCCTCGACGTGACGACCGGCGACTGGCAGCTCTTCGACTTCGCGAACACGACGGTCGCGCAACGCGTGCGCACCGAATGCAAGCTGACGATCGGCCCGACCGATAGCGGCACGGTGTTCAAGAACTGGGCATGCGACGACGCGCCCGCCGGCCAGCAGCCGACGCAAGGCGACTTTCTCCCGATCTCGGTCGGTGCACTGTTCGGAGCCCGATGAAACGGATCGCGCTCGCGCTCGCCTGCCTCGTCGTGCTCGCGCAGTCGGTGCTCGCCGCACCCGATCCGAAGCGCCGCGTGATCGTGCTCGAGTTCCGCTCGGGCAGCTCGGCGCTGTCGGGGATCGCGAACCGGATCGTCGCCTCGCTTGCGAAGCAGACGTCGCTCAACGTGCTCGGGCCCGATCAGGTGCGCGCGATCTACGGCGATCACCTCGATCAAGCGGTCTCGAAGTGCGCGGGCGAAGCTGATTGCGTGTCGCGGATCGGCGCGCGCGCCAACGCCGCCGAGGTCGTGCTCGTCGGCGTCAGCGAGCTCGGCGACGTGATCTTGACGATGCAGCGCATCGACGTCGCCAATCACACGGTGAGCGCGCGCATCGCCGACTCGCTCGCGGCCGGCTCGACGCCGAACGACGACCAGCTGTCGTATTACCTGGGCCGCCTGTTGCCGCCGAGCGACTTCCTCAGGTTCGGCGTGATCGACATCATCTCGTCGCAAGCCGGCGCCCGCGTCATGATCGACAAGCAGCCGCACGGCACGACCCCGATCGAGCCGCTGCGCTTGCACGCGCCGGCGAGCTACGCGATCCGCGTCGAGAAGGACGGCTTCACGCCGTTCCAGACGCGAGTCGAGCTGCCGCCCGATGGCGAGCTCAAGGTCGAGGCCAACCTGACGCGCGCGTCGCACGTCGCGTGGTACGCGCACTGGTACGTGCTCGCGATCGGCGCGGTGATCGTCGCCGGCGCAGCGGGTGGCGGCATCTACTACGCGACGCGGCCGCAGCCCACCAACATGGTGCCGGTCGTCGTCTCGTACTAACCATCGTCGTCGTGGACCTTGACGGCGACGGGAACGAAACCGGGATCGCGATCCGCTCGAGTGCCTGCTGTTCCCGTCGATCCCGATCCTCCTGAGCCTGAGGGCTTCGCAGGCGAGGCGATCCATGAAGCGACGGTGTCGTTGCGGTTCACGAGCGCGGCCACGAGCAACGGGACCGGCCACGTCCACGTTGCCGTCGCCCTCGACGACACGACTACGACAGCGCCGAGCGGACGGCGTGCGCGAGCTCGTCGAGCGTGAACGGCTTCGCGAGCACCTGCGCGTCGAGCGGCGACTCGGCGAGATCGTGGAAGCCGCTCATCAGCACGACGCGCAGTCCCGGATGACGCGCGTGGAGACGGCGCAGCGTGGTGGAGCCGTCGAGACCGGGCATCATCAGATCCATCAGCACGACCGCCGGCGCGGCGGCATCGTCGAGCGCGGCGAGCGCCTCGGCACCACCGCGACACACTCTCGGCTCGAAGCCGAGCTCGCCCAGCATGCGGGCCGCTGCCGCGGCGACCTCGGCATCGTCGTCGACGACGAGCGCGTGGCCGGAACCGCGCCAGGACGCGTGCGGCTCGGCCGGCGCCGGCGTTGCCACGCGCCTCGTCGCGCGCGGCAGCAGCACGCGAAAGCTCGAGCCTTCACCGAGCCGCGTCTCGACGTGAAGCCCACCGCCGTGCGCGCGCACCGTGCCGAGCGCTGCGGCGAGGCCCAGCCCGCGGCCGCGCGCCTTCGTGGTGAAGAACGGCTCGAAGATCCGCAGCCGCGTCTCGGGCGTCATGCCGCCGCCGGTGTCGCGGACCTCGAGCGCGACGTAGTCGATGCCCGGCGCGGGTGCGAAGCCGACGTCGTCGACGGCCGCGGCCGCGACCATCTCGGCCGATGCCGCGACGACGCGCACCGTGACGGTGCCGTGCCGCTCGCCGATCGCTTCGGCCGCGTTGAGCACGAGGTTCATGATCAGCTGGCGCAGCTGCGTGGCGTCGGCCTCGATCGCGAGCTCGCGCGCGACGTCGAGCTCGATGGCAATGCCGGATAGCGACGCCGCGACGAGCCGCACGGTCTCGGCCACGACCGCATCGAGCTCGAGGAGCTCGACGTCGAGGTGGCCCTTGCCCGCGAACGCGAGCAGCTGGTTACAGATCGCGGCGGCGCGCCGGCTCGCGGTCTCGATCGTCGACAGATCACTATCGAGGCTGGAGCCGGCCGGAACGCGGCGGCGAGCCATCGACGCCATGCCGAGGATGATCATCACGATGTTGTTGATGTCGTGCGCGACGCCGCCGGCGAGCAAGCCGATCGTCTCGAGCCGCTGCGCCTCGCGAAGCTTGCGCTCGAGCCGGCGCAGCTCGGTGAGATCGAGGTTGACGCCGAGCGTGCCGATGATCTCGTCGCCCTCGCGAATCGGCGCGAGGATCTTGTGGACGTGGCGAACCTCGCCGCCGATCACGTAGTCGACGTCGCTGCGCACGGTCTCGCCGGCGAGCGCACGCGCGGCGTGCCCGAGCCACACCGCGATCACCTCGGGCGGCGCGTTGACCTCCTCGGCGCGAAGCCCGACGAGCTTGCCCCAGTGCTCGTAACACGCGCTGTTTTGGCTCACGCACACGCCGTTGCGATCGCGCGCCCAGACATCGAACGGCAAGCTCTCGATCGCCGCGTCGTGCATCGCACGCGCCGTCCGCAGCTCGTCCTTGAGACGCGCGACTTCTTCTCGGAGTGCAGCCGCCTCGTCGTCCGCCACAATGCGTAGCCTACAACGTCATGCGAGGTCGGCGAGCATGACAAGCGCGTCTTCACCGTCGTCGTGGTAGTAGCGCGCCCGCACGTGCACGGTCTTGAAGCCGGCGCGCTCGTACAGCGCGATCGCCGCTGCATTCGAGCGCCGGACCTCGAGCGTCGCGAGCGTGCAGCCGGCCGTCACGCCGACGGCCAGCACGTGTGCGAGCAGGTCGCGAGCGATGCCCCTGCCCCGCTCGCCCGGCAGCGTCGCGATCGCGAGCACGTGAAGCTCTGTCGTGACGAGCCAGTAGTTGCAGAACGCGACGATCCGGCCGGCCTGACGCGCGACGTCGACGCGAGCCCACGCGCGATCGAGCTCGGCCGCAAAGGTCTCGCGCGGCCACGGCACGGGAAACGACACGCGCTCGATCTCGTCGATCGCGTCGAGATCGGCAGACGTCGCCGGCGCGACGTCGATCATTTCTTCGGGGCCTCTAACAACTGCTTGTGAATCGCGCGCCACAGCGCGTCGATGTTGTCGCCGGTCTGGGCCGAGACCGGAATCGGATCCTTCGCGAGACCGAGGGCGCGCTTGACCTTCGAGATCTCGAGCATGCGCTTGTTCTTGGGCAGCTTGTCGGCCTTGGTGAGCACGACCACGACCGGAATCTTCTTGCCGGCGAGCCACGGCACGAAGTCGAGCTCTTCGTCCTCGGGGCCGCGCCGGATGTCGACGAGCAGCACCACGCCGCGCAGCACGGTGCGCTGCTCGAGATAGGTCTCGATCAACGGCCGCCAGCTCTCGCGCATCGCCTGATCGACGGCCGCGTAGCCGTAGCCCGGCAGATCGACGAGGTGGAACGCTTCGTCGACCTCGAACCAGTTCGCGAGCCGCGTGCGGCCGGGCGTTCGCGACGTGCGCGCGAGCGCCTGCTGGCCGACGAGCGCATTGATGAGGCTCGACTTGCCGACGTTGCTGCGCCCGACGATCGCGAGCTCGGGCAACCGCGGCGGCGGAAAGTCACCGGGCTTGGCGGCCGAGATCACGAATCGCGCATGAACCTTCATCGACTGACCTCGTGGACTGCTGCGTTCGGATCGAAGGGCCGGCTCGTGGTGATGCGGGCGTGACAGCTCGCGCACAGCGCCGCGCGCAGCTGGGGCGTCGACAGATCGGCGAGGCCGAGCGAGCGTGCAAGCGACCGATCGCGCATCACGTCGTCGGGAGAATACGCCGAGCCGGCGCCGTGGCAGGCCTCGCAGCCGACCTCGACCGCGATCGCGGGACCGGCCGGCGCCTCGCCGGTGCCGTGACAGGCCAGGCACTTCGCAGCCGGTCTCGCGTCGGCAAATCGCGCGCGCGTGCCCGCATGCGGTGTGCGCTGCCACGCCGCGAGCTCGGCTGGATGGCACGATCCGCACGCGGCGCTGCCCGTCCAGTCACGACGCGCGGCGACGGCGACGCTCGTCAGCGCGGCAATCAACAGGAGCACACGGCCCACGCGGTGAACCTACCCCGGGTTTCGCGCCCGTGGTAACTCCTGCATCGTGACGGCGTACGTGATCGGGCTGACTGGCGGGATCGCGTCGGGGAAGAGCACGGTCGCCACCCTGCTGGCACAAAAGGGCGCGCTCGTCGTCGACGCCGACCAGCTGGCGCGCGCGGTCGTCGAGCCGGGCCAGCCCGCGCTCGCCGAGCTGGTCACGCGGTTCGGCGCCGCGATCCTGACGCCGGAGGGCCAGCTGGATCGCAAGCGGCTCGGCGCGATCGCGTTTGCCGATCCGGAGGCGCGCGCCGATCTGGGCCGCATCACGCACCCGCGGATCGCCGCGGCGAGCGCGCACGCGATCGCCGAAGCCTCGGATCGCGGCGCGCAGGTCGTGTTTTACGAGGCCGCGTTGCTCGTCGAGAATCACGCGCACACCGG
>Ga0070665_100007669_pt1 | contig 10964 bp, 10 predicted proteins | sample KBSS13metaG_FD_65862 | JGI IMG/M metagenome (GOLD analysis project Ga0070665, IMG submission 65862) | Switchgrass rhizosphere microbial communities from Kellogg Biological Station, Michigan, USA - KBS S1-3 metaG | ecosystem: Host-associated > Plants > Roots > Rhizosphere > Soil ...
CTGACCTTCGCCACCGCCTGGAGCGGAACCCCGGTCGAGGGCCGCTTCGAGCGCTGGAAGGCCGACATCCTGTTCGCGCCGAAGGCGCTCGACCGCTCGAAGGTGACGGTGACCATCGACATGGGCTCGGCCAAGACCGGCGACGAACAGCGCGACGCCTCGTTGCCGGCCCCCGATTGGTTCGACAGCGCCAGCCACCCGAACGCCGTCTTCACCGCCAACCGCTTCACCCAGAGCGGCGAAGGCCGCTATGTGGCGCACGGAACCCTGACCTTGCGCGGCGTGACCAAGCCCCTGGACCTGCCGTTCCAGCTCAAGATCGACGGCGCCAAGGCGACGGTGAGTGCGCGCGCCAGCCTCGATCGGATCGCGTTCGGCGTGGGGCAAGGCGAGTTCACCGCCACCGACCAGATCCCAGCCAAGGTCGGCTTACGCGTCCAACTGCGCGCTCAGCGCGACTAACGGTCGGTGGGTCCCGTTGACAGGCTCGGACGTGCGCCGGACGTTACAGTCAGCTCTGCAATAACCGGGACGAAACGATGAAAACCCTGATCGTCGCCGCCGGCCTGGCCCTTGGCCTCGCCGCCGTCGCGGGCGCCGCGACCACGCCCATCAAGCCCTACATCGCCGCCGCCGTGGCCGATCCCGGCCGGGGCGACCAGAAGGATGTAGACGCCCGCCGCCACCCCGCCGAGGTCATCGCCTTCTCCGGCGTGAAGCCCGGCGACAAGGTCGTCGATCTGATCCCGGGCTCCGGCTACTTCAGCAAGATCTTCTCGAAGGCGGTGGGGCCGAAGGGCAAGGTCTACATGATCTGGCCGAACGAGTACGCCAAGGAAGCCCAGCCGGATCCGGAGGAGAACAAGAAGCTCGCCAAGGCCGGCTATCCCAACACCGTGGTGATCCAGCAGCCCGGCGCGGCCTTCGCGACGCCCGAGCCGGTGGACCTCGTCTTCACCGTCCAGAATTACCACGACTACCCGGACAAGTTCATGGGCAAGATCGACCCGATGGTCTTCAACCGGGCGGTCTACAAGGCGCTGAAGCCGGGCGGGACCTTCCTGATCGTCGACCATACGGCGCAGGCGGGTTCGGGCATGCGCGACACCGACACCCTGCACCGCATCGACCCGGCCATCGTCAAGAAGCAGGTCACCGCCGCCGGCTTCGTGTTCGAGGGCGAGAGCAATGTCCTGCGCAACCCGAAGGACGACCTGAAGAAGGTGGTGTTCGACAAGTCCATCCGCGGGCACACCGACCAGTTCATCTACAGGTTCCGCAAGCCGAAGTAGGACTCTGGGCCTCCCGGCGGTGTAACCAGCCGCCGTGGACGACCAGCCAGCCCAGATCGCCAAGGCCGCCGCCGCGCTGCGGGGCGGCGGTTTGGTCATCCTGCCGACCGAGACGGTCTATGGGCTGGCGGCTGACGCGGCGAACGCGCGGGCGGTGGCCGCCGTCTACGCCGCCAAGGGTCGGCCGAGCTTCAACCCCCTGATCGCGCACGTGGCCGACGTCGCCATGGCGCGAACGATCGCGCGCTTCGACGAGCGGGCCGAACGACTGGCCGCCCGATTCTGGCCTGGGCCGCTGACCCTCGTGCTGCCGGTCTCCGATGAGGCGGCGGTCTGCGACTTGGCGCGGGCCGGGCTCGACACGGTTGCGTTGCGCGCGCCCGGGCATCCGCTGGCGCATGCGCTGCTGGAGGCTTTCGGCGGGCCGCTGGTCGCGCCGTCGGCCAACCGCTCCGGACGTCCCAGCCCGACCACTTTCGCCGACGCCGTCGAGGAGACCGGCGTCTCGGCGGCCGCCGGCCTCGATGGCGGTCCTTGCGAGATCGGTTTGGAATCGACGGTCGTGGCGCTGCTGGACGAGCCACGGCTGCTGCGGCCGGGCTCAGTCACCCGCGCGGAAATCGAGGCCGTGATCGGCCGGCTCAGCGAGGCAGACGCGGACGCGAAACGCTCGCCCGGACGCCTGGCCCGCCACTATGCCCCCAATGCGCCGGTGCGGTTGGACGCCGAAGCCCCGCGTCCGGGCGAAGCCTTCCTGGCGTTCGGCCCCTCGAACACCCGCGACAGGACCTGGAACCTCAGCCCGACGTCAGACCTCGCGGAAGCCGCCGCCAACCTCTTCGCCTACCTGCGCGCCGCCGACCGATCTGGCGCTTCCGCCATCGCCATCGCCCCGATCCCGGCCGAGGGCCTTGGCGAGGCGATCAACGACCGCCTGCGCCGCGCCGCGGGGTTTGTCGGCTAGGCTCGCGGGGCTACATTGAACCCATGACCGCTCCTGTTCCCGCCGACGTCCTTTCCCGCCTGAAGGCCGTGCTGGGCGAGGGCGGCTGGAGCCAGGATCCCGAGCGGCTGGCGCCGAAGCTGCTGGAGTGGCGCGACCGCTGGACAGGCGAGACGCCGTTCCTGGCGCTGCCGAAGACCACCGCCGACGTCGCCGCCGTCGTCGGCATCTGCTTCGAATCCGGCACGCCGATCACCACCCAGGGCGGCAACACCGGTCTGGTCGGCGGTCAGATCCCACAGGGCGAGGTGTTGCTTTCTACTGAGCGGCTGCGGGCGATCCGCGAGGTCGAGACCTTCGACGACGTGCTGGTGGCCGAGGCCGGCGTGACGCTGGCGGCGGTGCACGGGGCGGCGGCTGCTGTCCGCCGCCGCTTCCCGCTGGGGCTGGCGTCAGAGGGCTCGGCGACGGTCGGCGGCGTCGTCTCGACCAACGCCGGCGGCACCCAGGTGCTGCGCTACGGCATGACCCGCAACCTGGTGCTGGGGCTGGAGGCCGTGCTGCCGACCGGCGAGGTGTGGAACGGCCTGAAGCGACTGCGCAAGGACAACACCGGCTACGACCTCAAGCAGCTGCTGATCGGGGCGGAGGGCACGCTGGGCGTGGTGACGGCGGCGGCGCTGAAGCTCTATCCGGTGATGGTCTCGCGCGCTGTGGCGATGATCGGGCTGGCGAGCCCTCAGGCCGCGATCGAACTCCTGGCGCGGGCGAAGGACGAGACCGGCGGGGCGGTGGAGGCTTTCGAACTGATGGGCCGGCTAGGCGTCGACTTCGCGCTGAAGAACATCGCCGGCACGCGCGATCCGCTGGCGCAGGTCCATCCCTGGTACGTGCTGGCGGAGTTCTCGTCCGGCGAGCCGGGTTCGGCGGAGGCCGCCATGGAGCGCTTCCTGGCCTCGGGCCTCGAGGACGGCCTGATCCGCGATGCCGTGGTCGCCCAGACCGAGGCGCAGGCCAAGGCGCTTTGGGCCCTCCGCGAGAACCAGTCCCCGGCCCAGAAGCCCGAAGGCGCCACCTGGAAGCACGACGTGTCGGTTCCGGTGAGCCAGGTCGCGGCCTTCCTCGATCAGGCCACAGCGGCCATGCAGGCCTTCGCGCCGGGCGCGCGCATCGCCGCCTTCGGGCACATGGGCGACGGCAACATCCACTACGATGTGCTGCGCGCCGGCGCAGGGTCGGACGCCGAGCATTCGGCGCGGCGCGACCAGGGCTCGCGGATCGTGCACGACATCGTCGCCGGCATGGGCGGCTCGATCAGCGCCGAGCACGGGCTGGGCTCGATGAAGACCGAGGAGGCCCGGCGCTACAAGCAGCCGGTCGAGGTCGAGACCATGGCCGCCATCCGCCGGGCGCTCGACCCCAAACGCATCATGAACCCCAGGGTGCTGTTCTAAGCCGGTCGGTTTGCGCCCAATCCGTCGATCACATGGCGCACCTTCACGGCCAGCTGTTCGATGGTGAACGGCTTGGGCAGGAAGGCGACGTTGGCGTCGAGTATGCCGTTGTGGACGATGGCGTTGCGTGTGTAGCCGGTCGTGTAGAGCACCTTCAGGTCCGGTAGGGTTTCGCGCGCCTTGTCGGCCAATCGCCGGCCGTTCATGTCGGGCATCACGATGTCGGTGAAGAGCAGATCGACCTTCGGCTGGATCGTCAGGACGGCGAGCGCCTGGTTCGCGTCGGACGCCTGCACCACCGTGTAGCCAAGCTCGCGCAGGGCGTCGACGGAGAGGTGGCGCACCCGCTCATCGTCCTCGACCACCAGCACCACTTCGCCGTTCAACGCACGAGGCGCCTCGAGCGGCGAGGCCGTCTCGATGTCGGATATCGCATCTGGGCCGGTGTAGCGCGGTAGATAGACCTTCACGGTCGTACCAACGCCCGGCTCGGAATAGATCTTCACGTGGCCGCCGGACTGTTTGACGAAGCCGTGGACCTGGCTGAGCCCGAGCCCCGTGCCCTTGCCGACCCCCTTGGTCGTGTAGAACGGATCGAAGGCCCGATCCGCAACCTCCTGGGGCATGCCCACGCCAGTGTCGGTCACGCAAACCATCACGTACTGGCCCGGGATCACCTCGGCGTGTGCGCTGGCGTAGGCGTCATCCAGGTGGGCGTTGGACGTCTCGATGGTGAGGCGGCCGCCATCGGGCATCGCGTCGCGACCGTTGACGCACAGGTTGAGAATGGCGTTTTCCACCTGGCCGGGGTCGACAAACGACCGCCAGAGCCCGCCGGCCAGCACGGTCTCAACCCGCAAGTCTTCACCGATGGTGCGTCGGAGCATCTCCGACACGCCGCCGACGAGCTTGTTCACGTCCACCGCGAGCGGCGCGAGCGGCTGCTGGCGGGAGAATGCCAGCAGGCGGCCGGTCAGCTGGGTGGCGCGCTGAGCGCCTTCGACGGCGTTTTCGATATAGGTTGCGGCCCGAGGCGGGTCGCTCAGAATGCGCCGCTTGGCCATGTCCAGCGAGCCCAGGACGACCGCCAGCATGTTGTTGAAGTCGTGGGCGATGCCGCCGGTCAGTTGGCCCACCGCCTCCATCTTCTGCAGCTGACGGACCTGGGTCTCGGCGGCCTCGCGGTTGGCGGCTTCGGTCTTGAGCTGCTCGTTCGAATACGCGAGCGCATCGCGCGCCGCCATCGCCGCCGCGACGCGGCGGCGGCCGTCCCGAACGACGAAGACTCCGAGGAGCAGGGTCGCCAGCGCGCTGGCGATAAGCGTGCCGGTGATGAGCAGGCCCTGAAGCTTGGCAGCCTCGGTGCGTCGTACCAGCAGGTCCTGCTCTTCCGCGTTCATCTCGGTCAGCGTCGTGCGGATATTGTCCATCAGCAGGCCGCCCTGGACGAGTACGGCGACCTCGATGGGCTCACCTCGCTGCTTCGCCCCCACATTGTGCTGCAGCCTGGCGATCCGCTGGTGAATCAGCCGGCGCACGCTCTGGGCCCTGGCCTTCTGGCTCGGATTGTCGGCGATCGATGCATCGAGGCGGTCGAGTTCGCGGTCCATCCCCGAGACCGCCGCGTTGTAGGGCTTCAGGAATTCCGGTCGGCCCGTAAGCAGGTAGCCGCGCTGCCCTGTCTCGGCGTCCTGCATATGCGACAGGACGGTGGCCAGCTGATTCTGAACTTCAAGGGTGTGCTTCACCCAACCGAACGCCGCTTGCTGGCGCTGGGCCAGCCAGATGCTGCTGACGACGGCGATCGCCAGGACGGCGAACCCGATCAGCAGAGCTTGGAGCGTCCGATCGGCGCGGCGGGATGACATCCGCAGTTTGATGGCCGACAACGGCGCCGCTTTCAATATGGCTATGTTAGCCGCGTCGCCTGGACGCGCCGCCGCCATGTGCATGCCTGTGGACGAGCGCGCGCAAACCATTGGCGCCGCGGGCAAGTCCCGGCAAAGGATCGGTGATGCTGATCGTCCTTTCACCGGCCAAGGCGCTCGATTTCACGGCCGCGCCGGAGTCGATCCCGGTGACCGCGCCGCAGATGGCCGACCACACCGCCGAGCTCGCCAAGACCACCCGCAAGCTCAGGACCGTCGACCTGAAGCGGATGATGTCCCTCTCCGACAGCCTGGCGAAGCTGAACCGCGAGCGGTTCCAGGCCTTCCAGCCGGACAGCGAAGACGGGCTGCAGGCGGCTTTCGCCTTCAACGGCGACGTCTACATGGGCCTGAAGGCCCGCGAACTCGACAAGAAGGCGCTGGCCTGGGCGCAGGACCGCGTGCGCATCCTTTCCGGCCTCTACGGCGTACTCCGGCCCCTCGACGCCATCCAGCCCTACCGCCTGGAGATGGGCGTGCGGATCAAGACCAAGCGTGGCCAGAGCCTCTACGACTTCTGGGGGACCCGGATTGCCGAAAGCCTGGATGCGGCGCTCGTCGGCCACAAGGATCGCACCATCGTCTGCTGCGCCAGCCAGGAATATTTCGGCGCCGTCGACCGCGCCGCCCTGAAGGCGCCGGTGATCGCGACCCGGTTCCTCGAAGAGAAGGATGGCGAGGCCCGCATCCTGTCGTTCTTCGCCAAGCGCGCCCGCGGCTCTATGGCCCGCTACGCCATCGACAACCGCATCGAGCGAGCCGCGGACCTGCGCGCCTTCGACCGCGACGGGTACCGTTTCGTGCCGAGCCTCTCCACCGACGACGAGTTCACCTTCGTCCGGCCGCAGCCGCCGCCCGTCGCCCAAACGCGCGCCAAGGCCGTGGCCCCTTGACGACGCGCGGCTGAGACTGGCTTTTGCCGTCCCAACGCTTGTTTGAACAAAGCACGGGAGATGCGCCGATGGCCTTTAAGCCGTTCGACCTGACGGGGAAGGTGGCGCTGGTCACCGGCGGCAATGGCGGCATCGGACTCGGCATGGCCGAGGGCCTCGCGGCCGCGGGCGCGAAGGTCGCCATCTGGGGTCAGAACCCGGAGAAGAACGCCAAGGCGGAGGCGACGCTGAAGGCCTACGGCGGGGACGTGCTGGTTCAGGCCGTGGATGTGGGCGACGAAGCCGCGGTGGTGGCGGGCGTCGCTGAGGTGATCAAGACCCTTGGCCGCCTCGATTTCTGCGTGGCCAACGCCGGCGTCGGCGGTGGCGCGCCGTTCGCCGAGATGACCACGGAGAAGTGGCGCCACGTCACCAACATCAATCTCGACGCGGTCTTCTGGACCTTCCGGGAAGCCGCCAAGCACATGGTCGAACGCGCCCAGGCGGGCGACCCCGGCGGCTCGCTGCTGGTGACGTCATCGACCTCGGCGATCCATGGCGCGCCGCGCAATCAGGCCTACGCCGCCACCAAGGGCGCGGTGCTGTCGATGGTGCGCGGGCTCGCGGTCGAATACGCCCGCTACGGCATCCGGGCCAACTCCGTCCTGCCGGGATGGATCCGCTCCGACATGACCGCCGGCGCACAGAAGTGGGACAAGTTCAACGAGCAGGTCATCGGGCGCGTGCCCATGCGCCGCTGGGGCGATCCGGAGGACTTCTCGGGCCTGGCGGTCTACCTGGCCTCCGACGCCTCGCGCTTCCACACGGGCGACGCCTTCGTCATCGACGGCGGCTACACGATCTTCTGACGTCGCGTAACGGTTTCCACCCTGTTCCGGGGGCGCCATGCTGGCGGCAACGAGATCGGGAGGATCGGCCATGACCCTGCACACCAAGCTCTGCGACCTGTTGGGCGTGAAGCACCCGATCATGCTGGCCGGCATGGGCGGCGTCTCTTACGCCGAACTGGCGGCGGCGGTGTCCAACGCCGGCGGCTACGGTGTCCTGGGCATGGCCGGCCGCACGCCCGACTTCATCCGCGACGAGATGCGCAAGGTCAAAAGCCTGACCGACAAGCCGTTCGGCGTCGACCTGCTGGCCGCCAGTCCGGAAAGCCTGACCGCCTCGGTGGAAATCATCATCGAGGAGGGCGCCTCATCCTTCGTCGCGGGTCTCGGCGTGCCAATGCCGATCATGGAGCGACTGAAGGGCGCGGGGCTGAAGGTCATGGTGGTCTGCGGGGCCGTGAAGCATGCGGTGAAGGCCGAGCAGGCCGGATGCGACGCGGTGATCTGCCAGGGCGGCGAGGGCGGCGGGCACACCGGCCTCGTCGGGACCATGCCGCTGGTGGCCCAGGCGGTGGAGGCGGTGAAGATCCCGGTGGTTGCGGCCGGCGGGCTCTATGACGGCCGCGGCCTGGCGGCGGCGCTGAGCCTTGGCGCGGTCGGCGTCTGGATGGGCACGCGGTTCATCGCCAGCCAGGAGGCCCACGCGGGCCAGATGTACCGAGACACCATCGTCGAGGCGACCGACGAGGACACGATCCGCACGCGTTCCTATTCCGGCAAGCCGATGCGGGTGAAGAAGAACCCCTACGTCGAGGACTGGGAAACCCGGCCGCAGGAAATCCAGCCCTTCCCGATGCAGGCCATGCTCTCCAGCCGTGCGGGCGTCATGGGCGGGATCGGCGGCCAGATCGAGGGGCTCGACCCCGACCGTTCCTGCTTCGCCATGGGCCAATCGGCGGGCGGGGTGCACGACGTCCTGCCGGCCGCCGAGATCGTCGCCCGCATCATGGCGGAGGCCGAAGCCTCCATCGACCGGGTCGCGGCCCTGCGTGAACGCTCGAAAGCGCCGGCCTAGGGCGCTTCGGCCAGGTAGGCCGTCGGGTCCTTCACGAAGCTGCCGAACTCGGCCAGGCAGCCGCGCCAGGCGGCGAGCTGCTGGGTGATACGCTCGCTGGAGTCGCCGGCGAACAGCAGCGTGGAATAGAGGACGTGGGCCTTGCCGGCCTTGTCCTGGTAGCTGCGGCAGGTGGCCGAGGTCTGGTTGAAGGAATTGATCTGGCTAAGCATCGGACTGGCGCCGGCGTTCTGGTTGTCGAACAGCACCACGGCGCACTTGCGGCCCTGGGCGTCGCAGCCGGCGAACTGGGCGGTGAACGCCACCGTCGCCGAGGTCACGGTCAGGAAGACGGAGTCGGCCTCGCGGTGGGCGATCTCGCCCTTGGCGCCGGCGGTGGCTAGCAGAGCGACCATGCTGGCCGGGTCGCGCGCGTCGACGAAGCCGGCCGGCGCGGACTTGGCGGCCGGAGCGGCGGCCTTGGGGGCCGCTTTGGCGGTCGGCGGCTTCGGCGTGGCGGCCTTCGGTGCAGGGGCCGCGCCGGTCATCAGCAGCGCGGCGGCGATCAGGACGGCGGTCTTCCAGAGCATGGCCAAGGGCTAGCAGAGGCTGCGGGACCGCGCGAGCCCGCCCACCTGTTTCATTGTCCGGTTTCCATGGCGCGCCGTCGGGGCGGGGATTAAGCTGACGCTCGTTCAGGGGGAGGACATCATGGGTTTCGCCGTCGCTATCGTGTTCCTGGTGCTGGCCGCGGTGGTCGCGCTGGGGGCCATCAAGATCGTGCCGCAGGGCCGCGAGTACACGGTCGAGCGGTTCGGCCGCTACACCCGCTCGCTGAAGCCGGGGATGAGTTTCCTCACGCCCTTCGTCGAAGGCGTCGGACGCAAGATCAACATGATGGAGCAGGTCCTCGACGTGCCCCGCCAGGACGTGATCACCAAGGACAACGTGTCGGTCCAGGTGGACGCCATCGTCTTCATCCAGGTGATGGACGCGGCGGCCGCGGCCTATCGCGTCACCAATCTCGATTTCGCCATCACCCAGCTGACAATGACCAACCTGCGGACCGTGGTGGGCAACATGGAGCTGGACGAGGTGCTGTCGCAGCGCGACCAGATCAACACCCGTCTCCTGGACGTCATCGACCAGGCCACCAGCCCCTGGGGCGTGAAGGTGGCGCGGATCGAGATCAAGGACCTTCAGCCGCCGCCGGACATCACCAACGCCATGGCCCGCCAGATGAAGGCGGAACGCGAACGCCGCGCGGTGATCACCGAGGCCGACGGCGAGAAGCAGGCCGCCATCACCGTCGCAGAGGGCCAGAAGCAGTCGGCGATCCTGCAGGCCGAGGGCCGCAAGGAAGCCGCGTTCCGTGACGCCGAGGCCCGCGAACGGTCCGCCGCCGCCGAAGCCAAGGCCACCGAGCTGGTCTCCAACGCCATCGCCGACGGCGACGTCAACGCCATCAACTATTTCGTCGCCCTGAAATATGTGGAGGCCTTCGCCAAGCTGGCCGAAAGCCCGCAGCAGAAGACCGTCATCGTGCCGGCCGACATGGCCTCGCTGGTGGGCGCCATCGCCGGTGTCGGCGAGCTGGTGAAGACCGCCAAGGCCGAGCAGCAGCACCCGACCCCGCCGCGTCCGCGGACCTCGCGGGGCGGCTCGGCGGTTCCGCCGACGGAGACCTGATCATGCCCGATCTTACCGAGCTCTATCTCAGCCATCCCTTCTGGGTGTGGATGGCCTTCGCCGCCGCCCTGCTGGCGATCGAGGTCGCCACCGGCTCGGGTTGGATCCTGCCGTCGTCGGCGTCCGCCGCGGTGGTGGCGGTCCTCGCCGTCTTCGCTGGAATCTCGCTGCCGGTCGCCCTGCTGATCTTCGCGCTCCTGACCATCGCCTCGACGCTGCTGGCGCGCCGCTACTTCCCCCGCTGGGTGACCGCCGACCACGGGAACGACATCAACGACAACATCGGACGTCTCGTGGGCCACCACGGCGTCGTCGTCGGCGCCTTCGCCGGCCGGGCCGGCCGCGTGTTCATCGACGGCAAGGAATGGGCCGCCGAACTCGCCGAGGGCGATGGGCTGGCGGCCGGAGCGCGGGTCGAGGTGGTGGGCGTCGCCGGCGCGCATCTGAGGGTGAAGGGCGCCTAGGATTCGGAACCTCGCGATCCGCGGAACGCGCTACGCGAGCGGCTAAGCCATTGGAACTGCGCCACAGTTAGGCCAGCTTCCTTCCTCATCTTGACCCTGGGACGATCACGGCGCTTATGTGCGCCGGTAGGGTGGAAAGCCCTAAAGGAAATACCCAGGAGAGATTGAAATCATGAGGCCAATCGGATTGGGGCTGGCCGCGGCCCTCCTCGTCGCGGTGCTGGCGCCTGTCGTGGTGATGTCCGCGCCGAAAGCCGCAGCGCCCGCCGTCAGCGAGGCGCAACGCAAGCAGGGCATGGCTGAGGCCCCGCCGCTTGTGACCGCCGCAGCGCTTCCCTGCCAGGTGTCTGACGCCCGCTTCGTCGGCAAGACGCCGGAAGACAAGAAGAAGGGCACGCCCGCCCAGAGCTACTATGAAGT
>Ga0070665_100007671_pt1 | contig 10963 bp, 10 predicted proteins | sample KBSS13metaG_FD_65862 | JGI IMG/M metagenome (GOLD analysis project Ga0070665, IMG submission 65862) | Switchgrass rhizosphere microbial communities from Kellogg Biological Station, Michigan, USA - KBS S1-3 metaG | ecosystem: Host-associated > Plants > Roots > Rhizosphere > Soil ...
GGTTGTAGGGTGCGTCGCCCGCAGTGTCGGCATGGCCGGCGACGGTCACCCGCGCGTTCGACCGCGCCCTGGTCGCCGCGGCTGCCTCGCGTACGACAGCTTCGTTGTCGGGCCCAAGCGTCGCCTGGTCGTAGGCGAAGAACAGCATGAAGTTCCGGGACGGCTGCGGTGTCTGCGGTGACGATGCGGCAACCACGGCCTGCTTCTGCGCGCAGGCCGTCAGGAGCAAGACCCCGCAGGCGGCAATCAGCAATGTTTTCAGCATGATGGGTCCCTCCAGCTGGAGAGGCAACGCCGTCGCCATGTTCGGGTTCCTTGCGACTTGTCGCCCAGGAGAGCGCGCTATGCCCTTCCGGCGCTCTCCGCCGACGATAGAGCGATGCGGGGAGCCGCCGCGGTGGCAGCAGAAAGACTGCCGCTACGGAGGAATGCTACGGATCAGAACCGCCCTCGACCGCGAACGAGACGAACGATCGGCAACAGGATGATGGCGCCCACTGCCGAGAAGACGATCTCGGAGACGAAACCAGTCCCGAGACGGATGCCGAGACGCGGGAAGATCAACGTCGCCAGGAAGGCTCCGACGACACCGACGACGAGGTCGCCGATCAGGCCGAAGCCGGCGCCCCTTTCCTCCCCATTCTTATGGGGAGGAAAGGTCAGAGGGTCAAACGGCGGATCGCAGGATCGGCGCTGCCGCCGGCGAAGAGATGCACCAGCAGCAGCGTCGACATCTGGTTCGCCTCGTGCAGCCGAAGGGCGCCCGAGCGCAGGCCGCCCGCGAACTCCGCCCACGGAATCTCGTGCAGGCGGAGGTTCTCGCTCTCCTCCTCCATCGGCCGGGCGAGCCGGGTCACTCCGACCGCGAGGAAAGCATGGACCTGGTTGGTGAAGCGCGACGCCGCCGGATGCAGCGCGCCCAGCGCGTGCCAGGTGCCGCCGCCGTAGCCAGTCTCCTCCAGCAGCTCGCGGCGCGCGGCGGCCTCGAGGCCCTCCGTCGGATCGACATGCCCGGCGGGAATCTCGAGCATGGTCCGGGTTACGGCGTGGCGATATTGCTCGACCAGCAGCATGTCGCCCGCGTCGCTGATCGCCACCACGTTCACCCAGTCGGCGATCTCGATCACATGATAGGGCGACAGCATGTTGCCGTTGGGCAGACGGACACTGTCGCTGCGCAAGGCCAGCCATCGGTCGCGATAAGTGTAGGTCGATTCGATCAGGCGCCACGGCTCGATCGGCTCGCTCGGTTTCGCCATCGTCCAGCCCTCAGCAGTCGCCGAGCCTCCTGCCCGACAGCAGGCTCGTCCTTTTGCTGTCGCGGCCGTCCTTGGCCTTGATTTCCACTGTGCCCGATCCCTCGAACGATGTCGGCGTGAATTCGAGCTCCATCGTCGCGACGATCGCGGGCTCGGTGTCGCTGGCCGGACAAGATATGCTGATCCTGATCAGTCCTGGCCCCGGCGAGGAGACGTTGCTGTGGCAGCCGCGTGCCATGGCTTCGTCGGCGGTGATCAGCATCAGCCGCTCGAGATTCGCCTCGCCCGCCTTGAGGCAGATCTTCTGCGACCGGGGCGGCAACGAGTAGCCGTCGAGCGTCACATTTTCGGCCCTCTCCCACAGGCCGGCCTGGATCGGTGTTTCAGCGTGCGCGATTGGAGCAAGCATCGACAGCGCGGCGATTGATGGAATCCAGGCTTTCATGTGAACTCTCGGACGGAGCGCTGACATCCCAGCGCGGATGACCATGGGATTGCAACGAAATAATCGCTGCAGTTCACGAAGTGCACATGTTCGACAGAGTTGTCATCCCGAGCGTAGCGAGCGATCTATGTGCGTCGCTTGATAGATCCCTCGCTGCGCTCGGATGACAGGATCAGTGTCGCGCGCCTTGAAGCAACTGTTTCATTACAGGCCCTATGTTTTTTTGACCCTTGACTGCTGGACGTCGTCATTCGTGCAGAGCGAAAGCGCGCATTCGGCCTATCCGCGGCGCCGCCTGTCGCCGCGCTGCCGGTTCACCTGCTCCCGCGCATAGCCGGCCATCGACGCATAGCCGCGCACGATCGCCTCGCGCTCGGCGTGGCTCGCGATGGCGTCGATGTCGTCGAATCCACCGGGTGCGCGCTCCTCTATGACATCGATCACACCCTCGGGCCCGCCGAGGCGGTTGGCCGCCACAACCTTGGCGGTTGCCGGTCGGCGCTCCGCGTCATAGGCGGCCAATGCCTCCGCTACGGAGGGTGTCGCCACCAGGCATCGCGCCAGGCATTGTGCATCGACGATCGACTGGCTCGCGCCGTTGCTGCCCGTGGGATACATCGGATGAGCCGCATCGCCCAGCAGAGTCACGCCGCCGAACGACCAGCGCGGCAGCGGATCGCGATCGCAGTTGGGATATTCGTAGAAGGTCGGCGTTGCCTCGACCAGCGCCAATGGATCGAGAAAACCCAACCGGAAACTGTCGCGTACGAACGGCAACGCCTCCTCCGGCCGTCCAAGACGATTCCAGTCCTCACGTCGCGGCGGCGTTCGCCGGTCGCCGAGGTCCGCCATGATCGCCCAGTTGGTCAATCGTGTGTCGGTCCGCACATCATCACCATGGATGGGGTAGAAGACGAACTTCGCCCGATTGCCACCGGCAATGAACATCGTCCTGCCGTCCAGATGGACCGGCCATTCGGTCGCGCCGCGCCACAGCATGGCGCCGTTCCAGATCGGCCCACCCTCGCCCGGGTGGAGGATTGCGCGGACCGTGGAATGGATGCCGTCGGCGCCGATCAAGGCGTCGCCGGCAACCTCGATGCGCTCGCCATCTTTCCGGCCTTCGAAGAACGCCCTGATCTTGTCCTGGCGCTCGCTGAAACCCGTCAGCCTGTATCCGGTATGGATCCGCGCTGCGCCCAGGCGCTCGACCACCGCGCGATGCATCACCCCCAGGAGCTTGCCGCGGTGGATGCTGAACTGCGGCACATCGTATCCCGCGTCGGTGCCGCGCAGCTCGCTCCACACGGTCTGACCGAAGCGGTTGCAATAGATCAGCTCGCGGGTCCGGACGCCGATGCGATCCAGCGCCGGCAGCAGGCCAAGCCCCGCCAGGATGGCGATGGCGTGCGGCAGCACGTTCATGCCGACCCCGAGCTCGCGAATCTCTTCCGACTGCTCGAATATCTCAGCCTCTATCCCGGCTTGATGGAGGCACAGGGCCGTGGCCAGCCCGCCGATACCGCCACCGGCAATTACGATCTTCCTCGCACTATTCATCGAACCGACTCCGTTCAGATCTCTCCGGCGGGCAGCACGTCACAGTCCGGACACAAGGATCCGGTCGCTCAGGTCGTGGGAGCTACGCATCGGGACTGGGGTCACCGTGGGACATGCCCAGCGCGTCGCTGACGCGGATACGTCGAATCCGCTTCGCTTTCCTTACCGCGCCCTGCGCGCGCGGACGAAAAGAGATTTGCTCATGGCCGATTCCAAAAAAGATAGGAGGTCACAGCCGGTCATGTTCGATCGAGCAGGTCGTAACCCGGCGCGAGGATATTGGCCGGATCATAGTGCTGCATGGCGTCGCGAAGCGGCTGCCACGCTGAGCCGAAGTGATGTCGCCAATCGTCGGACGACATCGGCATTGCGCTCACCGGATACAGCGTCCCGCCCGCGTCGCGGATGCGTTCGTAGAGCACGCGATTTTGCGCGACCATGCGTTCGGCGCTCGACGGGTCGTTCGAGGCCGGAATGCGGATGAGGTTGAACGGAAAGACCACAGGTTCGTCCGTCAGACGTGCCTGCGGCGTGCGAACCGCCATGGTGGACATCGGATAGCAGGTGATCCGCCCCAAGGGGCCGACGTCCGCCCTGGTCAGCTCGTCGAGGATCGCGCGAGCCACGGATTGAGCGTTGCTCCCGCGCAGGAAGGTCAGGAGCCAGGGCTGCGGATGGAGCCACTGACCGTTCGAGGTGAGCAACTTCTGGAACTTCGCAAACGAATGCGCGTCGTCGCGATACGTCAAGTCCATGATCACGGCAGCGCTGCGCGTGTCCGACAGACCCTCGAGCACACCGCCATGTCCGGAAGAGATCGTCCCATCATGGAATACGGCACCTTCGAGCTGGTATCGCCAGCCGCCGGCGGGATCGGGAAGGACCGCGCCCTGAAGTTGATCGAAGCGCCGCTCGTCCAATGCCCGGCGCTGGTCGGCCACGAGGGCCGCCAGGTCCGGGTAGAAGAGCTGGAACCGGCGCACATGGGCGGGCGCTCGCACCAGGCGCAGGGTGGCGCGTGTGACGATGCCGCACTTGCCGAGCCCGGCCCTGACGGCATCGAAAAGATCGGGATGTGCAGAGGCCGAGCACGTCAGCTCCCGGCCGTCGCCTGTCACCACGTCCAGCTCGAGAACCTGGTCGGTCTGCAAGCCGTGTGAGGATGATGCCCCGCCGATACCGCCGATCGCGATCGTGCCACCGATCGACAGCCCCAGGTAGTTGGTGAGGACGGGCGGCGTGAGCCCGCGCTTCAGGGTCGCTTCCAGGACGGCTGCCCACGTCGCTCCGGCCTCGACCACGACACGATCCGGCCGGACCTCGCCGACGGCGCTCATTGCGCCCATGTCGACGACAATGCCGTTCTCGGCCATGGCACGACCGTAGATCGAATGGCCTTGTCCACGCGCTGACACCTTCGCCCCGTGCTTCGAGGCCCAGCGCAGCAATCCGGCAACGTCGGCCCGCGAAGACGGCCGGTGAACCGCTCTTGGTGTCCGGCTGATGACCCGCCCGAAGTCGGTCGCCGCGGCGCGGCGCACGATGGGGTCGCAGCTCCAGTCTCCGCCGACCGGCGGCCGGTCGCATGTCTCTGCCTGCGCCACCGGAATTACGGCGCCGCCCGTCGACACCAATCCTGCGCCGGCGCCAAGGCCGGCGCACAGCAATGCACGTCTGTTGGGGTTCATATCGCGCTCCATGACGCGAAAGGTGCGGCCGCCTTCTCGGTCCTTCAATTGCCACCAGGCAGGATAGACATTTCCGCAAATCGGGAGGATCGACCCTTCAGAAGCGTTCGTGCTTGAGTCTGTCGATCAGCAAGTCGGCGAGAAGGAGAGCCAATGTTCGACCACCTGGGAATCGTCGTTCGGGATCTGCGCATGGCCAGCGCCTTCTACGGTGCGGTGCTCGCGCCGTTGGGCATCAAGATGATGGAGGACCACACTGGAACCGATGGGACCGGATGGCTGGTGTTCTCCACGGGCGCGCCCGAATCGCCTTTCTTCGTGGCGGCGGCCGGCCGGCCAAGCTTCTGGGCAAAGGGGCATGAAGCCGCTCGGAGCCCGGCGCACGTTGCCTTCAGGGCGCTGTCGCGCGCCGCGGTCGATGCCTTTCACCGCGCCGGCCTCGTGGCGGGCGCGGCGAACAACGGCGATCCCGGCGTAAGGCGGGGGCGCTACTACTGTGCTTTCCTGATCGATCCGGACGGCAACAATATCGAGGCAGGTGTCTACGCCGACGCTTGAACCTTTTGCGGCGGAAGGCTTGTCATCGGCCGAAGGAGATCGGCACCGGATTGGCCAGCCCCGTGGTCTCCAGCAGCACGCGGTCGAATGGCGAAATCAGCTCGTTGGCGAAGATGGCGGTGCCGCAAGCTTACGCATCTGCTTCGCCTCGCGTTTTGCCATCTCAGCCGCTGCGACCTCTTCAATCGTCCGTACGACGTCCGGCATCTTGCCGAAGCGTTTGACGTAGAGATGGGCAATGAACTCCGGCAAGGGCCGTTTCCATGGCTCCTGACGATGGTTGGCGAGCTTCCCGAACTTCTCCGGGTTCAACCCGAGCTCGCGCGCCATCTGGATGTGCATGTGCGACAGCCTCCATCGCAGCCGCGCTTCGATCCACGGTTTCAGGCGACTTGGAATGAAGGTTTGATCTCTTCTCATGGCGCGACACTGCTCATAGCGCGACGCTGCCGTGTCCACAGCGCGGGCAGGTTGTCGGAAACGTGCCGGGAGGCATGATCAACTGCAACAACGAAGAGGAATCCATGTGACGCTATGCCAGCACGTAGGGGCGATCTTGCAGGCACCCTAGCAAAGACGCAGCCAGGAACAACCGAGCGACCGTGGAACACGCGAGATTGGCTGTGGATGGCTCAGGATGGATGGCACCAGCCGGCAACGATAGAATGATCTTCCCCTACAGAGACGGACCATGTCGACCAATAAGAGACACGCACAGTAGCGCGCGGCCAAGGCGGCGCGCAGGAAGAGGCTCCTCACAGAGCGGCGCAAGGTTGCCATGGCCGAAAGCCAGATGTCGCTAGCGACGCGGATGCGCCGGATGGCTGGAGCACCGATCCACTCCTGCCTGATAAGCGAGGCGCTGCTCGAGATCGGCAAAGGCTACCTGGTTCTTGCCCGCAAGGCAGCGGACGGAAGGACTGCGATGGCCGTCTTCCTGCTCGACACCTATTGCGTCGGCGTGAAGGACGTCATCCTGCGCGTGGATGAAGCGAGCGGGATCGAGCGCTTCCTGGAGGCACTGGGGGAGGCGCAGCCAATGGTCGCGATCGAACCGACGCGCGCGCGCAAGCTGCTGCGCGATCTCGTCGCCTGGTCACGCTCGATCGGGATGGCGCCCCATCCCGACTACACCGCTGCCGAGCCGCTGTTCGGTGATGTCTCGGCCGACGCGAGCGACGAGAGCTTCAGCTTCGGCAAGGACGGCAAGCCCTTCCTGATCCCGGGCCCGAGCGACACGCCCGCCCGCATCAGGACGCGGATCGAAGCGTTGCGACGCACAGTCGGCGACCGCGGCTTCGAGTACATGCTGGAGGTCGAGGGTGACGACGACCTCTTCGGTGAGGAGGACTTCGACCCCCATGACGATTTCGACTCGGAGATCGACGATGCGATCGAGTCCGTCACGGGCATGCGTTACGATCCGGAGGTGGCCCCCGATCCTTCCGGATGGCAGGCTCTCGGCGAGGATGAGCGGATCATGCTGGCGGAGACGTATCATCGGCGAGCTGGAATCGAGGTGCCGAACATGACGGTGCACGCGACCGTGCACGCGATCATCGAGAACCAGGTGGCGATGGGCGACGAGTTGCCCACGCACAACGCGATCGAGCGGCTGATGGGCGAGGGCCTCGACCGCCACGACGCGGTTCATGCGGTGGCCAGCGTGCTGGCGGTGCACATCAACGATGCGTTGCGGGCCGGCAGTCCCAACATCGAGGCCTACAACGACGCGGTCGAACGGCTGACCGCGGAGAGCTGGCGGGCGGACTTCGGACCGGAGGCAGAAGACGACTGACTTGCAATGTCAGCGTTCGCCTCGGTCAATCACGTCACATGACCTTGGTTCCACTACGAGAGCTTGCGCTGGGTCCTCATTGGACCGCGCGCATCCTTGCGCGCTCATGATTCAGCGCATTCACATGCGCGATGAGCGCGCATCGCGCGGAGTAACCTCCGCGCTTTGATGCGCGCGGTCCAATGATCTTGATCTCGCTACGCCGCGTTTTAGATGCAGTTCAACGACTCAAGCGCAGCCAGGACGGCACATACCCCGGCAATTCATTCGCTGTTGGCCGAATCAGGCGGAACACCACCTGGCGTGGCGTTATGAGGCTCAGCGCTATCGCGTTCAGAGGCACGACGCCAAGGCCACGATCGCCGTCCGTGTGGTCGCACGCAGGAAAGCTGATGCTCGGCGGTCGATCACGCCACTATCCGTACTGGTCCCCGCCTTGTGGAAAACCCCAGCCCCAGTGGAGAGCTCGAATCAGCTAGGATCGCGGTCTTGGCCAAGACCGGCATGGCTTTGATCGAGCGTCGCAATATGCGGATATTCCTCGTTGGCGTGAGTTGTGTCGGCAAGACCACTATCGGCGCACGACTGGCTGGCTGCCTGGGATGTCGGTTTCTCGACCTGGACGTTGAAATCGAGCGCTTCTTCGGCACGTCGATCGGGCGTCTTCAAGATCGTCACCCGGCGTTGGACGATTTCCGTCTCATGTCAGCTCGAGCCTTGAAGCACGTGCTCTCTCGCGACGAGGGCCGTAACTGTGTCATTGCCTTGCCGCCGAGTGGGCTGCTGGGTAGCTGTTGGAAAGTTGTCAAAGATACGCGGGACGCGATCGTCATCGTGCTTCGCGATGCACCAGAGAATATTCTCGACAGGATCACATTTTACGACATCGACTCCCACCCGGTGCAAAAGAACCTGACGGATCGCGAGAAGCGCTTCTACCTCCGCGACATAAAACGAGACATCACCTACTTCAGTCGCTCCTTCGCCAAGGCGCATGTGTCCGTGGACATCACGGGCTGCAACCCCGACGAGGCATTGCACAAGGTCAAGGACGCATTGACGCCAGCACGGTTGGACAACCGGAGCGATGCGCCGGTCCCAGCTCTGCAAGACGCCTGTCCCAGTCCAGTCTGCACGGTGGAATCATGACGCGGGCAAACGACGAGATGCGTGAGCAACGAATTGCCATGGAAGCCGTCGTCGATGCCCATGATTCCGGAGAGCGCGCGATGGGTTGGTATTACTACCTCGATGGCAAGATGAAGGTTCCATTCAAGGCGCGCTGCCGGTCCGTTCGGTCCATCTCCGTTCTCAAGGTCAAAGACGAGGTGGAAGTCCTTGGCATGGCACCGGAAGAGGAGTGCGAGAGCGAAATGTGTCTGGGTTCGGCGGGCCGGCGAGCGAATTGCCGTCCCTTTGGCGCAACTACGACCATTGTCGAAAGATCAAGAGACCCAGGAGGCGGTCGGTGATTGGCTCTGCTGGGTGGATCGCGGGTACGAGCTTTGAGCGCCGTATGCAGTCCAGGCGGTGTCACTCCGACCGGTCCGGCCGTTGAAGCCCCATGCGCGATAGTCGCTGTGCGCCTCTCAAGCGTCGGCATCCGTCGAGCGCGAAAATAGCGGGCTATGCGGCGATAGCGCATTCCAAAGTGGCGTCCCCTACGGGAGGAGACTAGCGCGACACGCCGACGCCGCGACCTCGGCAGGACCTATTTGGGGGTAACTCCAATGGCTGGCTCAACTATGCTTTCGGGCTATGGCTTGGCGGCACATGGGCTTCGTACACTTTTCGGAAGTCACACGATGCTGTCACTTGGAGAGCGCGATGAACGGAACTCCGAAGATCAATCGTGCACGGCGTAATGCGCTGAAGGCAGCCGGGCTGATCTTGGGCGCGGTCCTGGCGACCGGCGTTCCACATAAGCAGGCATCGGCGCAGTCTCAGCCTGTCGGCGACAGTATTGGCGGCATTCTTGACCTTCTTCGCGACCTCATTCGCGGCAGACGCCCAGTGAGGCCAAGACCCCCTGACAGGCCTGGCAACGACGGCAATTGTTTTGCGCAGGGTACGCAAATCCGGACACGTGAGGGCTATCGGCCGATCGAAACTTTAGCGGTGGGCGACGAGGTTGCAGTGCGTTTCGGAGGCTTCGCGCCGATCAAGGCAATGGTCGGACACACCTTGAACTGCGTGGCGGGCAAGTGGGATCGCAATCCGGGCAACCTGCCCGTCGTCATACGGCGCGGTGCTCTGGGAGAGAACTTACCGACCGCAGATCTCTGCCTCACGGCTTTGCATGCCGTCTACGTCGATGGTTTCCTGATGAATGCCGGCGACCTGGTCAATGGTACCAGCATCTACTTCAAGGCGGCCGATTGCCAAGGTAGTCTTGACTTCTTCAACATCGAGCTTGAACGCAACGACATCCTGGATGCCCAAGGTGGATTCTGTGAGTCGCTCTACAGAGAGGGGACGGAGCGCTGTGCGCCGTTTTTGGGATTCGACGGCGGCCGCAGCAAGCTCCGTTCCCGCTTGCGCAGTGTGGCGTCGCTCGTAACCGACCGGCGACAGCCAATAGACATCATTCGCGACGAACTGGAGGAGCGTGGGCTCGGCTTTGCGCGAGCAGCCTGACCCGTCACTCCACCATCAAGGGCGTTGCCTTCGCATTATCCTGAGGTCCATGTCGTCGACTGACGATCCGCATCGGGCATATCCAATCGTGGCGTTGGAAACGAACGTGCCAGCACGTTCCGCGCGTGAACCCTTGAGTTGCGCGCGCTCGGCATGAAGGGCGCGTATTCAGTCGGGGTGAGCCGCCAGCAGGGCCTCGTGCTGCCATGACTATTCGAACTGAAGGAGGACGCCGACCGGGCGGCTACCGCGTTCCGTGCGAAACCCGAGCGGCAAGTATGACGACTGGGACAATCAAAGGACCTTCCGGCTGAATGGCCGAGCACGGAAAAGGATCGACAACATTCTGCAAGGGATCGGAAAACCGCCCGCGGCTACCCTATAAGCGACAGGCCCGTAGCCGTGGCCGCTTCGCCGCGAGGAAGCGCTCGGTACGCTGAGCGAGGTTGCGGAGGGCTGAGGCCGCGGTGGCCAATTGATATTGCACGGCTTTTACACGGCCGTGACGGCATATCCCGCCAAGTCATTGAAATCGCTGGCGTCCCCTACGGGATTCGAACCCGTGTTACCGCCGTGAAAGGGCGGTGTCCTAGGCCTCTAGACGAAGGGGACGAGGCTGCGAGCGGGAGGGTGTAACGGCCCCCGCCGACGAAATCAAGGCGGCCCGAGCGCCTCAGGAGAGCACCGATCCGGTCGACCGGGCGGCGTCGTCGATCTGAAGGCGCACGCTTTCGCGGCCATTGTAGCGGTCGATGCGCAAGGCGCCCGCGACATGCAGGATCGGCCGTGCCGGATCGAGCAGCGCCGGCCCGAGCTCGCTCTGGCCGGCGCGGAAGGCGATGGCCTCGACCCGGCTGCGTTGCTGGCCGACCAGGGTGCAGCGGACATGGCCCTCCCCGACCGGCTGCGCATAGTCGACGCGCACGCCGGTCAGCGCGAAGCGCGGCAGGGCGTTGCCGGCGCCGAACGGGCCGGCACGCTCGATCATGGCGACCAGTTCCTGCGTCGCCGCGCCCGG
>Ga0070665_100007672_pt1 | contig 10961 bp, 3 predicted proteins | sample KBSS13metaG_FD_65862 | JGI IMG/M metagenome (GOLD analysis project Ga0070665, IMG submission 65862) | Switchgrass rhizosphere microbial communities from Kellogg Biological Station, Michigan, USA - KBS S1-3 metaG | ecosystem: Host-associated > Plants > Roots > Rhizosphere > Soil ...
CAAGTTTACTTGAGTAAAGATTAAAAAGAAAACTTCCGATTCAGGAAAAAGTATTGTACTTAAAAATATTCCTTCTATAATAAATTTATATTATGAAAGTTTAAATCTTAAATCTTTTAAAGAATTTTTTAAAATTTCTATTAATAATAATAAAGTTATTATAAATAAACAATCAGTGCTTTTACCTGAACCGTTAAATTTTATTTATCTTATCAAAAAGTTACTTAAAAAATCTTTTTCACTTAAAAAAAAATCTTTAAAAATAATGTTATATTGATATTATAAAAGAATTTTAATTCTTAATAAATATAAATTTACATATTTATTTTTAAATTTGAAAGGTATTGGTTTAATTAATTTATTAAGTAATATTTATGATAAACAAGTTGAGTTTAATATAGTAGATTTAAAATCCGTCCACCTGGACGGTGACGTTTTTTCACATTCTATGGCTCTTAAATTAAAAAATAGAAAAATTAAATTATTAAGAGTTTTAAAAAAAGCATTAAGATTAGTTAATTTACCCGATAGAGATCTTATTTTAAACAATAATTATAACAGTTTTGTTAATAAAAGAGAAAATGTTTTAAATTCTTTAAAAACTAAAGTAGTTAGTGGTATAAGATTAGAAGGATCAGGTAGATTAACAAGACGTCTTACTGCCTCAAGATCTGTTTTTAAATTTAGATATAAAGGTAGTATAAAGAATTTAGATTCTTCATCTAATTCTTTATCAACGGTTATGTTAAGAGGTCATGTTAAATCAAATTTACAATATAGATTAATAAATTCTAAAACTCGTAACGGAGCTTTCGGATTAAAAAGTTGAATAAGTAGTTTTTAAAATTTTTTTTTGGCATAGGCCGGCCTACGCCGGCCTATATCACCCTATACTAAATATATATTAAAAGATGAAGAAATAGTCTGAACCATTTTGTAAAAAGTGGAATAAAGGATAAATTTCCTTTTAGATAACAAATTTGAACAGGCTAATTGCGCCAGAGAGTACAAATTGAGTGCGCAGTTTGGCACCTCGATGTCGGCTTAGCTCATCCACATGAATGCAGGAATCATGAAGGGTTCGACTGTTCGTCGATTAAAGAGCTACACGAGCTGGGTTAAATACGTCGTGAGACAGTATGGTTTCTATCTTCTAGAGAAAATTAGAGTAAAATAAGGATAGCCCCTTCGTACGCAAGGAGTTGGGTATGGTAACCTCTGGTTTACCTGTTGTTTATGTGTGTTACTTAAAGAGTAAAATTTTACGGCTTGTATTTTATTAAAGTACAAGCAGTCCCGTTTATAGGAATAATTCTAAGTGTCACCCCTTGGGTTTACGGCTTTACTATGGACGGTTTTACTTTGGACGAGGTATATATCCTACTCAGATATAATATTTATAGCATAGGCACGGCAGGAAAGCTATGTTAGTTAAAAATAAGTGCTGAATGCATATAGGCACGAAGTTTACCTTAAGATACTCTTAAATATACGTGGTATAATACCACGAGATAGGCTTTGGCTGAAAGGTACAAAGTACTAATTTTATTATAAACTAAATAATATTTTTATCATATTAAATATAATCTTTAAATGCTAATTTAAAATTATAAAAAAAAAGCCTGGTTTGCATAATAGTAATGCACCCGTTTTGTAATCGGTAGATATGAGTGCAAATCTCGTACTAGGCTATTATAATATATATAATATATATATTATATACTATATTTATATATATTTTCAAATATATATTCTATAAAATATATTTGTATATATGTGAATTAGTGTAATGGCAACATTGTTGGCTCATGCCCAGCAGATAGAGGTTCAAATCCTTTGTTCACATTTTTAATAAATCATTATATTTTATTAAGGCTATAGCTTAATAGGTAAAGCTAGCTGCTCATAACAGCTCCGATGAGTGTTCAAATCATTCTGGCCTTATGTAATAATAATTATGCGGTTATGCAAGGGCTACGCCACGCAATATATTATAATCCGAGTGCTGGAATAGGTAGACACCCTTGTATGTACTTGTTATGTAATATAATTTTTTTTTATTAAACCTGAGTGCTGGAATTGGTATACAGGGAATACTTAAAATATTCTGAGCTAGACTCATGGGTGTTCAACTCACCCTTCAGGTAAGGAAAGGTTAGTATCATTTAACGAGGATTAAAACTAGGTTCGTGTAGTTTACTATACGCTGCCTGCAATTCCTGCTTAATTAAATGAGAACAACTAATATAATAATGAATAACGGTGAAGTTAGATTTTTAACCCTTAAAAGAAAAACTGTATTGATTCATCTGGAAATTTATCCCCTAGATTTATAAAATATTTTAACATAAATTTGTTGATAACTAGGGACCCTAGATATATAAAAGCTGCGGAGTTTATTGGTATTCATCATAGTTATATAGGCAAAAATGTGAAAAAGAATAACTTTTTATTAGGGGAAGGATTTCTTGTTTATAAATCTTTTATTGATTTGGTGGAAATTATAAATAGTGAAGCATATCAATAAGTTATAGCTCTATATGATAATAAGTCAAAATCTAAACATTCTGAAGCTTCCAAAGAACTAATCTGTATTGCTAGGTCTATAGGGATACAGGTAAGAAACTTTACCAGAAAACTATATTAAAAATATCTTTGAATAGTAGAAATGCTAACCCGGTGTTAGCAATTAATAATGAAACAAAGGATATATTAGAGTTTCCTTCTGCAACATCAGCTGCGAAATACTTAAATGTAGATTAATCCTATGTTCGTAGATGTATAAATAATAATAAATCTTGTAAAGTATATACACTGATCAGACAATCTGAAGATCAGGACGGTTAACTTAGTATTAAAAACCTTATTAGTATACAAATATTATTAATATATAAAATATAATTAAATATTATAATATTTGTATTTCGGGTGTAGCCGGCTTATGCCACCTTGTATCAATTCTAAAGTATATAAATCATATCTTTTTGGGAAAATTTAAGCTTTTCTGATAGATATACATAATGTATTATTATTATATTATTATTATAAGATTATTATGTATATATTGTATACCGCCATGTCAATGACGTTAGTATATTAAGTAATTTAGACCCAATAGTCAAGAGGTTAAGACATAACTCTTTCAATGTTACATACTCGGGTTCGAACCCCGATTGGGTTGTATTTAATGATAATTGTATATTATAACACTATATTACCATACACCATATGTACTGGATATTATATATTATAATACTTATAACTTATTTTTTATTTGATTTTTAGGGGATATAGTTTAACTGGTAAAACTGCGATTTTGCACATCGTTATTTTAGGATCGAGTCCTAATATCTCCAATAATGTTTATTGATATAATTATATTTACGATGGCGTAGGGGGCTAGCCTATAAATTATTTTTAAATAGTTTAATGTTATAATATTTATTATTATTAATACTATATACTAGTATTGTTATGTTTATATGTATATGTATATACATAATCGTATAATATTAATTAATTGTTGTTTTAGATTTTCAATTAAAAATTTCTTTCAGGCCTATAGGGAAAGGGTATGTTTTTAGCTTTTAGAAAACCAAAAAGCCCAAGAAGCTCAATTGGCTGAGCGGGACTTTGAAGATGTCTAGGTTATAAGTTCGAATCTTATCTTGGGCAAATATATATGGTATTTCCTAAAGAATTTTTTTCTTTTTCTAGGTCTGTGTAGCTTTTAAAGAGTAACATAGGGTTTATTAGATATACATTATGTACTTATATCTATATATTATTAATATATTGGGTGTGCTGGAATTGGTAGACAGGTCTCGCTTAGGCCGAGGTGAGTAATACTCATGTAGGTTCAAGTCTTACCACCCAAAATAATATATTATAGATTCTGTTTTTTTTTAATTATGTATATTAAATTATGTATAATATGTAATATATAATAGATATATTAGTGGTTAATCTCTTTATTTTTCATTTATTGAAATATGGATTGATCATATTTAGGATTACTTAATTATAAACAAAGAAGACAGATAAAGCTAAAAAAATCGGTACAGGATTTTTTTTTATTAGAAAAATAATGTTATGTATACGGTGAACTTGAATAATTAAGGTGTATTAGACTATGAATTTTAGACGTTACGTTTTATACCTTATTAAATCTTTAGAACAATATATGAGATAAAGATAGACTTACTAAGGTATATGTTACATAGTTTATACATATACCTACCAGTCAGACAATGTGTAGGTAGAAGAGTTGTAATAAAATAAGATTGCATAAGGATTAGTTGACCTCATTAACAATAGTTAAATGTATATAAAATATATAAATTTAACCATCATCAGGTACCTGATGATGGTGTAAGTATTAAAATAAATACTTTAATTAAATGTAACATAAACTGAAACCATCTCCTTTCCCTATAGGCCTGAAAGAAATTTTTCTTTGTGGCCTATGCCGTAACGGCATACAAAAAAAGTAGTAAATATATATTTAGTTCATATCCTGCTAATTTTGTAACCTGCTTTTGTAAAAAGGGATTATCGTATTCTTCCGCCAGGTATGGCGAGTTTTTAGATGTGTCATATTGTTATGAAAATAAAGTAGAAAAACCGTTAACTGTTAAATTAAGTAAGGAACTTAAGCCCGCGACGGCGGTCGGAAATCACTTGTTTAATGATAAACCTACTAGTTCTGATATAATAAATCGATAAAAAAATCAACAAATGAGTATATCACAAACAGACCTAAATACATTAGGTAGTTTACCTAAAACAGTTTTTATTTTCCATTAAGTAAACAATTAAATAGTACTTTTAATTATTTAATTAAGACTAATAACAATAAAGGCCTAGGGACCCTAGGCCTAGGTGAAAATAGCTATGTATGTATTAAGTTTTTATATTTAATAAACTGCTTTAATATAAAAATAAAAAAAAAATCCAGGGTAGACGAATCGGTATAGTCAAGAATTTTTGGTATTCTTATTTGGGTGTTCGAGTCACCCTCCTGGAGTGGATTAATAGATAAGTCATAAATTAGTGGTGTTTAACTATGAGTGTTCGAAACACTTCAGTATAATAATATATTATATTATTAATAATACCAATTATTATATAATATATATTGATATTATTAAATATTTTTTAATAATATTTTATTGTTATATTATGTGTAATATATAAAGTTATTTTAAATAAAATCGACAGGAGAAATATCCGTATTTCTAATAGATTAAAAGACTCTTGACTTGAGGGCTGATAAATTCAGGGCTTATTTATATATCTATATGCACCAGGGAAATATTGTCAATTAGTAAAGGAAAGATTGAGTTAAAGTAATCATACCTATATTTTCCAATATCCTTTAATATCTAGTAAATATTTATATTTTAAAGATGATTATAAAGAAATAGAGAGTATTAAATCTGGAATGAATAAGGGTAGAAATAAGGATGTAAATAGCCTTGACTAATTTTGATTATACCCTGTTACTTAATTTAAGTTATCACGAAAGAATGCAAACTTTAATGCGTACTTAAAAAGAAAAATTATAATATTTATTATTTAATTCCTCGAATAATAATTATTTTTTTTTATAAAAAAAATAAGGAAGATATAGTTCAATAGGTAGAACAGCTGTATGTGGCACAGTAAGTTCCCTGTTCAAATCAGGGTATCCTCCCTTTGAAAAAGCCAGGATAGTTCAATTGGTTAGAACATTAATTTCATGCATTAAGAATGAGAATTCGAATTTCTCTCCCGGCTATATATATATACTCGTGCATTAGCGCTTTAGCGCTAATGCACAGGTATTTATGTATGTATATGTATGTATATGTATGTACGCGCGTGCGTATATATGTGTATATATGTATAGAAAATAAGAGCCAGTTAAATATGTTACTTATTAATGAATTTTTATAAATTATATGTTTAGTTTAAAATTCATTAAGGTTTTGTTATATTACAAAATTGTAATTTAAGCAATATAAGTTTATTTTAATCTTTCGTGTTTTTTTTTGAATATTGTGATGCTCCTAGAGCGTGAGGACTTTATTTCCAGGATAGCGCTAGTCCTCAAATGGAGGCGCTTATAGAATTACATAATAATATTATGTTTTATCTTGTTATGATTTTATTTACTGTAGGTTGAATTTTAATATCTATAATTAGAAATTTTATTAGTACTAGATCACCTATTAGTAATAAGTACTTAAACCATGGTAGAAATGTGCCTATTCAAAAGTATTCCAATGTTAGAAGCCCCATAAGTAATAAAGTTATTACTCCCATACGGGCTTATTCCACCTATACCGAAGGTATAAGTGGCTCTTCAATTAAAATTTACGAAAATGCTTATTCTGTGAAAAAGGATATTATAAATGAAAATATAGGTAAATCTGGTATTTATATGTGAACTAATTTACTTACGGGTGATATATATATAGGACAATCTGGAGATTTATCTAAAAGATTTAGAAAATATTTTACCCTTAGCTATTTGAAAAGTAAGGAAGGATTTATAATAAGTAGAGCTTTAATTAAATACGGATATACTAATTTTTCTCTATCTATATTAGAGTATTGCGATAAATCTGACTTATTAGTCAGAGAACAATATTACCTAGATAAATTAAATCCTCAATATAATATACTAAAAATAGCAGGAAATTCCCTAGGTTATAAGCACTCACAAGAAAGTAGAGATAAGAGAAGTAAAGCCTTGAAAGGTGTTTATACTGGAATTAAATCTGCTTTATTTGGTACAACTTATACAGAGGAAACCAAATTAAAAATGAGTTTAAAGAGAGGAGGTGAAAATAATCACTTTTATGGTAAAACTCATAGTGAGGAATATAAAGAACTTATGAGACAGAAAGCTTTAAATAGAAAAGATTTATTTGAAACTAAAGATAAAATAAGTAAATCACATGGAAACCCTATTAATATTTATGAAAAATGTTCTTCAGAAAAATTTCAATTAATAGGTAGTTTTGTTTCAGCTAGACGAGCAGCTAATTTTTTAGGTATGAATGGTAGTATGGTTATAAAATATATGAAATCAGGGACAATATATAAAGATAGATATAAATTTTCTTCAAATAATAGATGTTTTTCAACTAAAAATAATACAATTCAAACCAGTGCTAAATTTCAACAAATGTCTCAGAATATATCTTTAGTTGCTTGAGGTCAAAATTTATCAGCAACCACTAAAGAAAGATTTACTCGAGCTGAGTTAGGAATGGTGAAATTACCTATTAATACCCGTGGTGTAATTGTTGGCTTAATACTTTCTAATGCCTGATTAAGATTCGCTTACAAAAGATCCACAAATGCTCTTTTAGGCTTTAAACAATCTTTAATTCATTCTGAATATATTTGATTTGTATTTAGCTTATTATCTCATTATTGTAGTAGTTATCCATCTTTAAAAAGTACTGTTATAGAAGGAAACCGTCATTATGCTTTAGAATTTTATACTCGCTCAATGCCTTGTTTTACAGAACTTTATTATCTATTTTATCCTAATGGAGTCAAAATAATTCCAGAAGATATATATAATTTGTTAACTCCAGTAGCATTAGCTCATCTAATCATGGGAGACGGGTCTGTTAAACCTCATGGTTTAATTCTTTGTACTGATAGTTATTCTCTAAAAGATGTAGTTAGATTAATGAATGTTTTAATTATAAAATATAGATTAGAATGTACATTACGGTTTTATCCAAAAAACCAATATCGTATTTATATCAAACAATCTTCTATGCCTATACTACGTTCTATTGTGATTTCTTTCATGGCTAAATCAATGTTATATAAAATAGATCTGTAAATAACTAAAATTATTCTATGAATAAGCTAGAAGAGCTGCTAATTTTTTAGGTATGAGTGGTAGTACTGTCATAAGATATATGAGATCTGGAGAGGTATATAAAGACAGATATAAATTTTCATCTTAGTAAACTTGGAACAACTATGAATAAAATTTCACTATATGCTGGAAACTCCTAAAGCCTTAGATACCACAACATTGAGTGTTGTGTGTGATAATTCTACCCATATGGGACTCTTGTTTTTTACCTGCGGTAAAAGTAGTTAGACAGGAGGTAAGATGTAACAATGGATAATCAGCGGGAAACCAAAGATAAAAGTATTTTGTAGGTATCGATCATAGCTATATCCTGCAATATACTTTTATTAAGTAGAATCCTCAGAGACTAAATGTGAAACCCGATAACAATCGGGAAGGTATAGTCCAAGTAATATAGAAATATATTATATTTTAATTGACATTAATAGAATTGATTTGAACTGTAACTCCTGCTTTAATTTTAATTCTTATTGCATTTCCATCTTTTAAATTATTATATCTAATGGATGAAGTAACAGATCCTAATCTATCTGTTTTAGTAGAGGGTCATCAATGATATTGAAGCTACCAATATCCTGATTTCTTAGATTTAGATGAAGAATTTATAGAGTTTGATTCATATTTAGTTCCTGAATCAGATTTAGAAAAAGGTGCTTTAAGAATGTTAGAAGTTGATAATAGAGTTATACTTCCTGAATTGACACATGTAAGATTTATTGTTACTGCAGCAGATGTAATACATTCATTTGCTGTACCAGCATTAGGTATAAAATGTGATGCATATCCAGGTAGATTAAATCAAGTATCTGTACTTATTAATAGAGAAGGTACTTTTTATGGTCAATGTTCAGAACTTTGTGGTATTTTACATAGTTCTATGCCTATAGTAGTTGAATCTGTTTCTTTGGAAAAGTTCTTGCTATGACTGGGGGCCCAATAATAATTACAAGACAAACGAACATGATTAAAACGATAATGAATATAATGATGAAAATGATGATGAAATTGTATTTCTTTATAAAATGTTTAGTTTTTGCATTTGCGATAAGGTACTTTGTCTTTTATTTATTTAATACTTGTATTATACTTAATGATTTCTTATTTATTTTATTTATTGCAATGCTTTTTGTTATAAATACTTCTTTTTGACCTTATATATTTCAAAAATATAAGTTTAATAACATAATACTGAAATTGTTTTGTATAATATTAACGGGCTTCCTAATGAAGGTGTTTTTTACCTGTATAGATTTTTATATACTAGGTCACTTTAGTTTAGATTGTTTTTTGGTAAAAAATTTTACTTTAGATAAGACAAGATTGACTTTATTTGTTAGCACTATTACATCTATTGTAGGTACATGTAATTTTTATGATTTTATACCTGATTTTATATTTCAATTTTTAAAACTTAAACTTAAGTTATTTTTTTCATATTTTGAAATTAGAATTCCTATGCATGAGGGTTTAGCGAGTTTATGTGATAAGGATGATTTAAAAACAAATGGGCAAATTCATATGTCTAGTTCTGAGTCTTGAAATCCTATTAATAGTTCTGGCTCAGGGTCTCGAAACCCAATTAATAGTTCTGGCTCGGGATCTTCAAATCCAACTAATAGTTCTATATCAGACCCACGGATTAAACAGGAAAATGAAATAATTTATATTAAATCTGAATCACCTGAAACTAATTTACCTGCACCTAATTTACCTGCACCTTACTTACCTGAGTCTTTTGCAGATAAAGGGTTTTCACGTATAATGACTCAATCAGGTCTTTATGATTATACTGTTGACCAGGCGCTTGCTATGGGTACAAGAGGATATCAAGTAGGTGGTCAGAATCAACCTTATGCTAGATACCTAGCTAACGCATTAGAGGATTTTAAGCGTACGTCTGGTAGTTTACAAGCTCCTGAATTAGATAATAATGCTGCAAATTTTTTTAATCAATTTTTAGCAGACAAATTTCCTGGTAAAAATTGAAATCGTTCTTATAAATGCTCAAATGAGATCCTAAGAGCGCTACGTAGATGTAATTAAATGCTAGGTATTTCTTTCTTAGATCTTTTAAGTATTATTTTATTTTTTAATATATATTATAAATTAATAATATTATTATTATAAAAATTATATTAATATTATAATAATATATTTTTATAATTAAAGTGCGTTAACTTAATGGTAAAGTGTTATGCTACGGACATAATTATGCGAGTTCAATTCTTGTACGCATTAAAAAAAATGATTAAAAAATTTTTTTTTAGTTTTTTTTTAAGATGTATTATTAAGTGAAATTAAACTTTTTATTTATAAAAATGTCATATTTGGATAGAAGTAATTTTCAGGCCCATCCCTTTCACCTTGTATCACCTTCTCCTTGACCATTATATACTAGTATAAGTCTACTAAGCCTTACTACTTCAAGTGTTTCAACTTTTCATGGTTTTGAGTATGGAGAATACTTTTTAACAGCAGCATTTTTTGCATTAGTAGCTTCTATGTCATTCTGATTTAGAGATATTATCTCAGAGGGTAATAAAATATATAATAATATTTCTAAATCTAATCTAAATATATTTGATTTAAATATATTAAAAGTAGCGAAAGCTATAAATAAAGAAGAAGTAAAACAAGCTTTAAATAACAGAGATATCATATATAAAAGTATAACTAAAGAAAATTTGGGTTATTATCTGGCAGGCTTATTAGAAGGTGATGGATCTATAAATATACCTGCTTTAGGTAATACTACATTAAACAGAGTTCTCAACCCAAGAATAGTTTTTACATCTCATAAAAATAATTTAGATTTATATGCTTATATACAACATTTATTAGGAGGAATTGGGCGTTTTCAACTATCCTCTGAAAATAGTATACGTTATATAATAGGTGATGTTGAGGGTATTAAATTATTAATTAATTTAATACACAATAAGTTAAGAACACCTAAAAATATAACTTTTAATAAATTAATTGAATTTATGAATCTTAAATATAACCTTTCTATTAAAGAAAGTGTATTGGATACATCAAATATATTAAATAATAGTTGATTTGCAGGATTTGT
>Ga0070665_100007673_pt1 | contig 10961 bp, 6 predicted proteins | sample KBSS13metaG_FD_65862 | JGI IMG/M metagenome (GOLD analysis project Ga0070665, IMG submission 65862) | Switchgrass rhizosphere microbial communities from Kellogg Biological Station, Michigan, USA - KBS S1-3 metaG | ecosystem: Host-associated > Plants > Roots > Rhizosphere > Soil ...
GTCGTCGGAGCTGGCAATCTCAACCTTGCCGTCGCGTGGAAAGGGAGTGGTGGAACGGAGGGAGAAGGTGAGTTTCTGGCCGATGGGAAGGGCATCCGGGTTGGCCAGGCGGATTGGTGAGGTAGGTTGTACGATGTTGCGGCTGATGAGGTTGACGGAAGGCCGCGGGGGAGCAACGTTCACCGGAAGGCTGAGGGTTCGGCCGTCACGAAGAGATACGTGGGCGATGAGATGATCGCCGGCGCGCAGCTTTGGAGCTTCTGATCCGGGAGGCAGCGTCAGTGAGAGGGCTTCCGTTGTGGTGGCGCCTTCGGGAGAAGATGGTTTGCCAGTCGGTGAGAAGGTGAAGTTGTTGAGGGTGATCTGGCGGACCTGATCGAGGCTGGTTCCAGTGAGAGCGGCCATGGTGTCGCCGGCGTGAAGGAGAAGAGCGTTGAGCCGTGCTGGCTCAGAGAAGGTCTGAGCTGTGACAGCGGCAGTGGCAGCTTCGCCGTACTGGCGGACATCGAGATGAATGTTGCCTGGGTCGACGGACTTGAGCGATAGGGTGACGTCAACGACATTGGGCTTCTCGGAGCGCTTCCATGGGATCTCGGCCTGGCGGCCGGAGGAGGGCTCAAAGGTAATGGAGTCGATGCAGGCGGTTCCGGAGGAGGAGAGGGTGAGGTGGTTGTCGCGGCCTGCGATGAGAACTGCGTCTGTGGAGAGCTTCCAGCCGGTTCCGGGTACGTCCTGAAGGGGGAGGGTGGGGCCGGTGAAAGCGTCGAATCCCCAGAAGCCGGTGACGGTTCCGGTGACGGGGGGGCGAGGAGATGCCGGATTGCTGGCCTGTGCGGGAGCCCACTGCTGGGGCTTCTCAGCGTCGTGTTTGGCGGCTGCGTTATCAGCGGGCAATGGGAGGGGCTTGCGTTCGGTGCTGGAGGCCAGGACGAGGCCGCCCTTGAAGGCGTCGGGGGTGAGCGGGATGTCGGCACGAGGTTCGCCGCCGTTGACGTGAAGGACGAGGTCGTGGGCAAAGCTGGTGGAGAAGACGAGCGGAGCGCCTTCTACCGGGAGAACCACGTTAGGTCGCAGCAGGCAGCTGACGTGATGGGGATCGGCGGCTCGCAGCGGCGGGGGAACGGCGTTCTGAACGGCGGGCAGGCCGATGACGATGACGGATTTGGGATTGTGGAAGGAGGGCGCGGTGTTGAGGCGGAGGTTGAGTTGCTCGGCCTGCGGGAATGCGATGGCGGGGATGTACTGGTACTGGGCCGTGTGCAGGTTGCCCATGAGACGAACGAGGTCGACGACGGCGCCAACGTAGGCACTGTAGAGTCCGCCGCCGCCGAGGGCGGTGTATGAGGCAGCGTTAATGAACGCGGAGGTGTCGTTGCTGGAGAGCATGGAGACGACGGTTTGGCCGTGACCGTCATCGAGCAGGGTCTGGGTGCCGGTCTGCGTGAGGCAGGTGTACTGCTGGTCGACGGGGCGGTTGAAGCAGTCTTGGTTCGGCTTGAGGTTCAGGGTGCGGGCGAGAAGGTTGGAGTGATCGAGGAGCGCTTTGGCGTCGCCAGGGGGGGCCTGGCGGATGGAGGCGAGGTACTTTTCGATGCGCGCCTGCTCGAAGCCGGCCTCGGCGAGGTCCTGGGTGGCACGGACGAAGATTCCTGGGCGTCCCTGGACGGCGGAGCGGAGGGTAGCGAAGTCGCCGCCGGTCTCGGGGGCGAGGAAGAGGATGGCCTGCTGGGCCTCGTCGGGGACGGTGATGGTGACGCCCTCTTCGCGGACCTTCTTGTTCCACGTTTGGATCTTGGTGAACCAGGTGTCGGGTGGGGGATTGGTGGTTCCGCGGAGGAAGGCGACGACGAGAAGGTAGTGAACGGACTGTGTGCGCGGGAGGTCGGGGAAGAGCCAGATGCGATCGCCCACTTTGAGGTTGGGGACTGCGGCGATGGGCAGGGTTTTGCCATCGCGCGTAACTCGTACGTCGACTCGCGGGCCGGTGAGATCAAAGCGGGCGGCGGTGGTCTGAGCGTAGGACAGCGAACACACAGACAGGAGTGCAGCAGATGCAGCAACAATAGCGGCGCGCAGGCGACCGGAGAGGATTGCCATTATTCCATCTTAGACGGCCTGAGGCGGCGGAGTGGATACAGCAAATGACCCAGGTCTAACCTTTGCTACTGGTTGCGGATGCGCGAGGAGACATGGTCGCTGGCGATGACACCGTCGCGAATGGTTACGACGCGATGAGCATATTCAGCGATATCGGGCTCGTGGGTGACGAGTACGATGGTGTTTCCTTTGGCGTGGAGCTCGTCGAAGAGCGCCATGATCTCGTCGCCGGTCTTGGAGTCCAGGTTTCCGGTGGGCTCGTCGGCGAGAATGATCGAGGGGTTATTGACGAGCGCGCGGGCGATCGCAACACGCTGACGCTGACCACCGGAGAGCTCGTTGGGCTTGTGAAGCATACGGCTGCCGAGGTTCACGGACTCAAGTACGAATTTCGCACGCTCGGTACGCTCGCCGGCCGGGGTGCCGTTATAAATGAGGGGCAACTCGACGTTATGGAGCGCGGTCGCGCGGGCCAGCAGATTGAAGGTCTGGAAGACGAAGCCGATCTCCTTGTTACGGATGCGGGCCAGTTCATCGTCGTTGAGTTCGGAGACGTCGTGTCCATTGAGCCAGTACTTGCCTTGCGAGGGCGAGTCGAGGCAGCCGATGAGATTCATCAGCGTGGACTTTCCGGACCCTGAGGGGCCCATGATGGCGACGTATTCGTTATGGCGGATGCGGAGGTTGACACCACGCAGAGCGTGGACTTCCTGGTCGCCCATCTCGTAGGTCTTCCAGAGATTTTCGGTGACGATGACGTCGCCTGGGCGCGGCCCCGCGGCGTTGCTTACGGTGGTTTCGACTGCGGTTACGCTTGCCATCCGATTCTCCGATGAGACTGTACTTCTAGGATAGTACGGTTGCGGGTAAGTACGTGGTTTAAGGTGTACTGGTTCCGTCGGGAGGAACCGGGGTTCAAACCCGTCAGGAATAGCAGTCAGGGCCGGTTTTGGGCGCGGTTCAGTCCGCGCTCCGGATCAGGACTTCTCCGCCTCGGTCTCGGGCGTGTTGTCCCGTTTGACGGGCGTGCCACTCTTTAAGGTGCGAAGAGTTTTGTATCGACCGGTGACGATCTCGTCATCCTGTTTCAGCCCGTTCAGAACTTCGATCTCAGTAGCTCCAGTGACTCCAGTTTTGACCGGGATAAAGACGGCGCGGAGCTTCTTGTGGTCGGTCTTTAGAACGTAGACGCCCTGAACCGCAGGTCCCTTCGCGGCCGGTAGCGCATTTGCGGCCGTAACGGTGCCGCCCGTCGGAGGCTTGCCGCCATTGTCGGCCAAGGCCTTTTCGGTTGCGGCGACACGCTGAACGAGTGCCTGGATGGGGATGGTCAAAACATCCTTCTGATGGGCTGTGGTGATCTTTGCGGTGGCAGAGAGGCCGGGGCGGAGATCGTCGGAGGTCTCATCGAGGGTGACGACGACCTTAAAGTCCTTTGCCTCTTCGGTGCCGGTGGTGCTCTGGGTGGTGGAGAGGCCGGTGGTACGGAGCAGGGCCTGGTCGCCGACTTCGGTGACGTGGCCCTTGAAGACGCGGCCGGGCAGGGCGTCGACGGTGACGTTGGCAGGCTGATTGAGGCGGACGTTGACGATGTCGGTTTCGTCGACTTTGACTTCGGCGGTGATGACAGACATGTCGGCCAGGGTCATGATTGTGGAACCGCCCGCGTTCTGGATACCGACGACGACGGTCTCACCTTCGCGGACGGGGACGTTTGTGACGAGGCCATCGAAAGGAGCGCGGCTGATAGTCTTGTCGAGCGAGTCGTAGTTGGCGCGCTGGCTGGCGACGGCCTGGTTAACGTGGGCACGCTGCGACTCAGTCTGAGCCTTGGCTTGCGCTGCTGCGGCCTGACGTTGCGCAAGAGTCGCCACAGCCATGTCGTAGGCGGCTTTCTTGGCGTCGAAGTCCTGTTTGGGAATGAGCTTCTCGTTGTAGAGCTGCTGGGCGCGCTCGAAGTCGAAGTGCTTCTGCTCAAGATCGGCCTTGGCCTGCGCGATGTTGGCCTCGGCGGTGCGTTCGGCGGCCATCATCGAGTTGACGTCGGTCTTTGAGCTTTCGATGGCGGCCTGCTGGGCCGTGACGGTTGCGGTGGGCTGGACGTTCTCAACGGTGGCGAGCACGGTGCCTGCTTTGACGTGGTCGCCTTCCTTCACGTTGAGGTGGGTGATCCGGCCGAAGGCTGTGGCGCCGACGTTAACGTAGGTTTTGGGCTTAATTTGACCGGTACCGTTCACGATGGAGACGAGGTCCTGGCGCACAACCTTGCCGGTAGCGACCTTGGTGACGGACCCCTGGCTGTGGATAATGCTGCCGATGACGATGCCTGCAAGGACAAGGACAGCGACTGCAATCAGAACAATCTTCTTTACGCTCATCGATGATGCTTTCTCTGCGCTATTTCCTGCTCTCGGGCCAGGGAGCGCTTCAAGTGGTTAACCGTCTATTCTGCAATACGGATTGCCGGGGTTTCCGGTTCCATAGATCACCACAGATGTTGAGTTAGCGGGAGTTAGTTCTCCGGGGTATGCCCAAACGATCTGTGACGCGTCTAAAAAGGACAGTATCTTTGTGCAAGAGATGATAACAGGGTCCCAATACGGGCTTCCAGAAGCTTGTAAACCGCCTGTAACCGGCACTACAATACAGGTTGGTATCAGGAGTGTTTCCAGCGTTATGACGACCTTGCGTCACCTTGTCTGCGGTACGGCTTTTGTCTCTCTTGCGTTGTTCAGCAGCCGTGCTGCGGTGGCACAGGCGCAAAGTGCGCCGGATGGAGTTACCCAGAGCGCTCCAGTTGAGGAGAAGCCCGATCCTCTAAAACGCAAGCCAAGCGACAAGGAGCAATTCGCCCAGCAGAAGGCGCTGCGGCAGGAGTTGAAGGGTGTCTACAAGAAGTGGCTGGATGAGGACGTTCGCTGGATTATTACCGACCAGGAGATGGCGGCGTTCAAGCACCTGAGCAACGACGAGGAGCGCGACAGCTTTATCGAGCAGTTCTGGCTGCGCCGCAATCCGAATCCCGACTCACCTGACAACGAATACCGCGACGAGCACTATCGGCGTATTGCCTACGCGAACGAACACTTCGCTGCGGGCAAGCCTGGATGGAAGACCGATCGCGGCCACATCTACATTGCGTTCGGCAAGCCGGACTCGACCGAGTCGCATCCGAGCGGCGGCAACTACCAACGCCCGATGGAAGAGGGCGGCGGCAATACGTCGACCTATCCCTTCGAGACGTGGCACTACCGTTATATCCAGGGAATCGGCGACAACATCGATATTGAATTTGTCGACACGTGCATGTGCGGCGATTACCACATGACGATCGACCGTTCAGAAAAAGACGCTTTGAAGTACGTGCCGGGGGCCGGTGCGACGATGTACGAGCAGATGGGACAGGCGGAGAAAAAGGACCGGTTCACGGGCGGAGGCCTGGAGCAGTTGGGCGCAGGTCCGATGTCCACAATGAACCAGTCTAAGCAGTTTGACCGCCTGAACACATTTTCCAAGCTAATGGCTGCGCCTGAGATCAAGTTCAAGGACCTGGAGAGCTATATGGTGACCTCCAAGGTTCTGACCGGGCCGCCGTTCCTCTTCGACGTACGCACCGATTATGTGAAGGTGACCAACGATACCGTGCTGGTCCCGGTGACGCTGCAGATTCGCAACAAGGACATCACCTTCCAGAACAAGGACGGCGTGGCCAGCGGTACCGTGAACATCCTGGGCCGCGTGACGAACCTGAATCACAGGCCGATCCAAACGTTCGAGGACACTGTGGTTGTCCAGGTCCCGAGTGAGCTTCTGGGGCGTACGCAGAACAATGCATCGGTTTATTGGAAATCACTTCCACTGCGTCCGGGCCTGTATAAGGTCGACATTGTGATCAAGGATGTGAACAATCCGGATCACATAGGGCGCTGGCAGCGCAGCGTTAACGTTCCGAAATACGACGACGACCGCCTTGCAGCCTCGTCCCTGATCCTGGCAGACGAGATGTTCCGGGTTCCTTCGAAGGAGATCGGTGCCGGTAACTTCGTCATCGGCAACACGCACGTTCGTCCGCGGGTGTCTTCAGGGGGGACCCAGCCGGTGACCTTCCACCGCAGTCAGAACTTGAACTTCTGGATGCAGGTGTATAACCTCGGAATCGACGAAAAGAGCAAGAAGAACGACGCCACGATCGAGTACGAGGTGACCAACCTGACGAGCAATCAAGCCATCCTGACAACTTCGGAGCAGACGACGAAGACGAATCCGAATGCCGACCAGGTGACGCTGGAGCGATCTATGCCGTTGGCCAGTCTGGAGCCAGGGAAGTATAAGATCACCATCAAAGTCAACGATGGGATTTCGAAGCAGCAGATCGCAGAATCTGCGCCTTTTGTGGTAGATTGACGTTTTGTAGTAGTCTTTTCAGGTGTGTGCACGAAAGAGGCGACACGGTTACGCAGATACCAGAAGCGATAACCGGTCCTTGGCGCTACCTTTCAACGCGTATCTTCTTGTTGGAGCGCGTTTTCCTTGGAGCAGCCGTTGACGCCCAGGTGCTAAACACTGTGCAGCGTACCCAAGTGAAGATCGCGATATTGACGCTGGTGCTGACCGCATCGGTGGCCGGTTGGGGGGCTCCCGCAGCCGTTTCTGGCGTGGTGCGCGATACGCAGGGTGTTGTTCAGATGGGTGCCCTAGTGCAGGTTTTGGGTGCCGATTCGGCGGTGTTGGCGACAGCTCTTACCGACCTGCACGGACGCTACCTGATTGCCAATCTTATTCCTGGAAAATATGAAGTTCGAGCATCGGCGGCTCTATTTGTGCCGACGATGCGGGGCAATCTGCAGCTGAAGCCCGGTGTGCGGGCGGTGGTAAACCTGACACTGAATGCAATGTTCGACACTGCTGCATGGTTGCCAGCTGAGCGCCGCAAGGCCGATGAGCCGAGCGATGATTGGAAGTGGACGCTGCGTTCATCGACGAACCGGCCGATTTTGCGGATTTTCGATGATGACGGCGATGTGGTGGTGATGTCCTCGAGCGCCGCGGAACATGTCAGGCCGGCGGACAAGGCGAGGGCGTCGGTCTCGTCAGGGGATGGCGGGTTCGGAACTGGAGGAATTCACAACGTATTCGAGATGGACCGCGCTATGCCGGATGGCTCGGACATTCAGCTAAGGGCTGATCTCGGCGCAACGACCGGACCCTATCTTCGCGCTCCTTCCACTTCGATGCAGGCGGGTTATCAGAGACGGCTGGGCTTCGCGGGAGCTGGCCGGACGGTCATGAGCTATCAGTCGCACCCGGAGATGGTGAGTTCGGGTGGTGCGCAGGGGCTTGAGGCCATTCAGCTGGCCTCGGCCGAGAAGACCCAGTTGGGCGACATGGTCGACTTGGAAGTCGGCGGCACAGTGTATGTCGTGCGCAGTTCGGACTATGCCATGGCATCTCGTCCATTCCTGAAAATTACGGCGCATCCGACCTCGAACTGGCGCGTTGGATACAGGATGGCCACGTCAAGGGATATTCAGTCGTTTGAAGGACTGGATTCGGTTGAGCTGGAGCTGCCGGTAGGCGCGATGGCACAAGGACACATGCAGACTGAGCGTGGTCTGCACCAGGAGTTCTCGCTGGGCCGGAAGGCAGGTCGGGGAACGATTCAGGTCTCGTATTACAAGGACAATCTGACTCGTGTAGTGCTAGCGGGTGGCGGCGATCTGGCTGTTGCGGATCTGGCTTCGGCCGCGATTCCCGGATCCACTTCGAATGGAATCGTAGCTGACACCGCGACGGGAACTTTTCGGATGGTCAGTACCGGCTACAAGTCCCAAGGCTTCAATGTGCTAATGACGGAGCCGATCACACCGGGTCTGTGGGTAGCGGTTGAATACAGCACGGGGGACGCGCTGGCGGCTCCTGCGGGTAAGCGGCCGATGCAACTGACGGAAGTGTCGTCGGAGTTGAAAGCAGAGGCGGCGCAGTCGGCTACGGTGGCGCTCAAGGGGCGCGTGATCCACAGCGGAACGCAAGTTCGGGCGTCTTACCGTTGGCAACCGGAGTCAGTGGTGACCGCCGTGAATCCGTATGCAGCGTTCAGCGATCAGGCCTATCTGAGCTTTTTCATCCGGCAGCCGCTGCGGTGCGGTGGAGTGCTTCCGCAGGGACTGGAAGCGACCGTGGATGTCACGAATCTGCTGGAGCAGGGATACCGGCCCGTGCTGTCGAAGGACGGACGAACGCTGTTCCTGGCCCAGACTCCGCGAATCATTCAGGCTGGTCTGGCCTTCAACTTCTAAGTTGCCGCGCTCTGCGGTAGTTTCCTCACGAAATTTGCTGAGAGAACGACGCCTACTCGAAAGCGGGGGCGCCGCCTGTTCTGTTGCGTCGCATCACGAAATAGAGAATCAGGCCGAGGAAGATCCAAAGGGCTCCAAGCAGCAGAGCAGAGTGATTGAGATTGATCCAGATAAATGCGCTGACAAGGAGTCCGAGCAAAGGCGCGGTCGTCGCGAGGGGAACCTTCTCTGGCGAACGCAGGCGATAGTGGACCAGCGCGGCGGCATTGACTCCCATGAAGGCAATGAAGGCCCCGAAGTTTAGTAACTCGGCGCCGCTCTCGTAAGTGAGAAGGAATGCTCCAGCGAGCGCGAAGACTCCGACAACAAGTACGTTATTGCGCGGGATTCCAGTACGAGGATCGATGGCGGAGAAGAAGCGGCGGGGAAGCGAGCCTCCGCGACCCATGCCGTAGAGAAGGCGTGCCGCTCCAAACTGTGCAGCCATGCCGGAGCCCATGTTTGCAATCAAAAGCGTGGCGTTGAGCAGATGGAATAGGAAGAGGCCGCCAATGCGCTGGGCAACGTGAACGTAGGCTGTATCGACGATGGATGCAGGGAATGGCAGGCGGCCTGGCCAGGTCAGTTGCGCGACGTAGACTTCGAGCGCGGAGAGAATGCCAATGACGAGGCATGTAAGCACGGTGGCGAGCATGATGTTGCGCCGCGGGTTCTCGACCTCCTCGCTCATCGTGGAGATGCCGTCGAAGCCGATGTAGGTGAGGACGGCGATGGATGTCCCTCGAAAGACACGCGAGGCCGAGAAGGTTGTGGGGTCGTAGAACGGGACGAGCCAGGCACCACCAATGGGTCGAGCAATAAAGGCGAGATAGCGAATGGCGTAGGCGAGGAAGACGGCGACCACGAGGCTCATGCCGAGCGCCAGCAGACCGTTGACGCGTCCCGAGGTGCGAACACCGCGAAGGTTAAGCAGGGTGAAGAGGAGAGCGAAGGCAACGGCCCACGCAGGGTAGGGAATCTGCGGAAGGATGTTGCGGGCAGCTGCGCTGCACCAGATGACGCAGATCAGCGGGTTTAGGATGTAGTCCAACAGCATGGACCAACCGACGAGGTAGCCGAGCACGGGGTGAAGCTCACGGCCGACGTAGGTATAGGCCGAGCCTGCGCTGGGATAGACGCGGGCCATGCGGCCATAGCTGACTGCCGTGAAGAGCATCGCAACCATTGCGATGAGGATTGTTGTGACGACATGGCCGCCGGCGACGTTGCTGACCACGCCGTAGATGCCCATAGGCGCAGTGGGCTGAATGATAACGATCCCGTAGACGACGAGGTGCCAGAGCTTCAACGAGCGGCGGAGGCCGTGGGGCTGAAGCTCTGGCGTTGGAGAACTAGAGTTGGTCGTGTCCAGAGTGTCCTCGTCGTGGATTGTTGTGGGCTATTTGTTCTTGCCGGGCGCGCCGAGGAGCAGCGTTCCGAAGTGTTCCGGCGAATGGAAGGTGTTCGTCATTGTGGGCTGCCAGGAGAGGATGAGACGGTTCGCCGTAGTGCCTGCGCAACGGAAGAGTCCCATACGAAGAGTCTGTCCGGCGACTGGGGGACGTGTATCGATGGAGGCGAAGGGAATCTTCATCGCTCCGTACCAGTTTTTTTTGTCTTTATCGATGCGAGCGGCGACCTTGAAGCCAGAGTTCCACTTGATGGCGTCGCGGTTGCCTTTTTTGTCGAGGTCGATGTCGAGATCGACCCACTCGGCCTGAGGAGAAACTTCGAATTCCTTATAGCGTTTGATGTTGTCGAATTCGGAGCCAATAAATGTCTCGACGACGTCCCAGTTCCAGAGGCGGTTGGTTTCATTGACCGTGTCGGGACTTGGTTTTAGGTTGAGCTCGTCATAAGGAGCGGTATAGAGGAGGTAGAGATTCTCCTTGGTCCACACGGCGCGAACTTCGGTGCGATTGGAAGGGACGGGCTTGCCCATGGTGTCGCCAGCGATGAAGACGGGCTTTGCGTTCTTCCAGAAAGGAGACTTGGGATCGGTGTTGAGATCGATGTCTTTAGAAGCCGCCGCCGCAATGATCGTGGAATCGGGTGAAGGTGCGGGCGTTGTTTGAGCGTGTGCGGTGACAATCACTGAGGCAAGGATAAAGGGAAGGTGAAGGCGTCGCATGGTTCCAGGGATCCTTATTCTTGTTGGAGTTTAATTCCGAGCTCACGTACGGCGTTGGCGTTGTAAACCTTCTTCAGGATGGCATCCGGCAGATTGATTCCATAGATGCGCCAGCGACCCTGCGGTGGAACATCGGCTGGCGCGTAGTCGAAGTATTCATCGTCGGTCTCGAGAAAGCGGTAGTAGATCTGGTAGAGATATTCGTTGAAAAGTTGCTGTGGGAACTCATAGCCGTGCGGCGTGGCATCGGTTCCGAACAGGATTCGGTCCTGATAGCGATCAAAGAAGGCACGGGCCGCGCGGGGCTGGCGGCCTAGTTCGCCGATTCGTGCGGCGATGTCTACGGTGGTGTTGGGGAAGCGATCGAGAGTCGCGGAGACGTGTGCCAAGTTCTCGGC
>Ga0070665_100007674_pt1 | contig 10961 bp, 9 predicted proteins | sample KBSS13metaG_FD_65862 | JGI IMG/M metagenome (GOLD analysis project Ga0070665, IMG submission 65862) | Switchgrass rhizosphere microbial communities from Kellogg Biological Station, Michigan, USA - KBS S1-3 metaG | ecosystem: Host-associated > Plants > Roots > Rhizosphere > Soil ...
TTGTCGAGCACGACTTTGAGGATTTCCGCCGAGTAGCCGAACCCGCAGCCAAGGCCCGGCGTGAGCGTGTCGGGGTCGAGCCCTTTTCGCAGTCCGCCCGCATCGCGAAGCGTCCGTACGATTTCCCAGAACAACCCGCGGGTGATGATCTTTTCGCCGTCGCTCAGGCAGTACCAGTTGGCGACGAGGCCGTTGGTGCTCATGCCGCCGAGTGCGCCGGTGGCTTCGACGAGGAGGGTTTTAGCGCCCGACCGAGCCGCCGCGATCGCCGCCGCGACGCCGGAGGGTCCGCCGCCGGCGATGACGACGTCGTAGGCGGGTTCGATCGGAATTTCACGCTTGTAAGAATAGGTGCTCATAGTTTCTTAAGTAGGGTGCCATTCATGGCACCAGAACGGGATGGTGCCATAAATGGAACCCTACGCCCGTGTCATGTCGCGAGACAACTCAGGCTGCGGCAGATTCGCGCCGGCCGCTCGCAGCGTGCCGATCAACTCGCGCGTATCCAGGTCGTTGGCCGGCTCACCTGTGCGGATCGATTGTACCGCCGCCGTGCCGGCCGCCTGGCCCATCATGCTCGCGGCGGGTTGCACGCGGATGACTCCATGCACCTGCACGTCGCTGCTGGTGCATCGGCCCGCCACCCACAGGTTCGTCCAATCCTTCGCCACCAGAATGCTGTACGGAATGCCGAAACTCTCGCCCGGCTTTAGGCTGTGCCGCATGCTCTTTTCGAACTGGAAGCGCTCCCACTCCGCGTCGCTGCAGTCGTACGGGTGGATGTCGACGAATTTGTTGAAGAGGCCGATCTGATCCGGGAAATGCCGGCGGGCCTGATAGTCTTCAATGTTCAGTTCGTACTCGCCCACGATGCGCCGGCTTTCGCGCACGCCGATCAGCGACGCCGTCGTCACGTGCTCGATCTTCTCACAACCCGGCACGTACTTGCGGTAAAACTCCGTGTACTCGTACGCCAGTTTTCGGCCGAGCATCACGTTGTCACTCAGGCTGCGGCAGCGCAGGGCGTTGAGGTTGAACATGTGGCCGCCGTTCAGGTAGCCGATGTTGAACCCGACCTGGCTCATGCCGGGCAGGTGCTTGTCGGGTTGCGTGAAGTGCCCTTCGCCGATCGCCTTGAAGAGCATCTCGTGCTGAATGTTCTTTCCCGGCGGCATCGTCTTTTGGGCGGCCCACATGGTGCTGAACTCTACTCCCGTGAACAGCGATGCCAGCGTGGCCGGCATAATGCGCGGCGTATCGCGTCCGGCTTCGCGGCAGGGGACGTTGCACAAGTCTGACAGCACCGCATCGCCGGTTGAATCGACAAACGTTTTAGCCGGTACGTACGTGTACCCTTCGATATTGTGCAGCACTACGCCGCGGATCTTTTTTGCGTCAGCGTCGGCGTCTACGTCGATCAGCCGCGTGAAGAAGCGCACCTCCACGCCAGCCGCAATGCACAGTTCGTCGAGCAGGCGCTTGTAGCTCTCCACCCGGAAGGGCGTCCAGTGCATGTAGTTCTTGTTGAACGTTTCGGGTTTCACGCTCGGCCCGAGCCCACCGGTCTTGTAGAGCGTCTCGACGATCTCGCGCATCAAACCGCCGACGAGCATCTCTTCGCCGTTGGCCATCGGGTCGAACGCGGTGACCAGGCCGCTGGTTCCCATGCCGCCCATGCAGCCGGTGGATTCGACGAGGAGGACTTTTTTAGCGCCGAGGCGTGCTGCGCAAATCGCCGCCGCCGCGCCCGCCGGTCCGCCGCCACAAACGACGAGGTCGTACGGGTCTTCCACTCTGATGTCGCGTTCGAGCCGCCAAGTCTTCATGGTTCGAAAATCATAAATCACTGGCGTGAATCGGCTACGGAGGCCGTCGCTGAATAAGTGGACAAATCTGCTATACTCGCGGTTATGGGACTCGCCACGCCCTGGGAACAATTCGCGACGCTCCCGCAACGGGCGATCGACGCGTTCGAGCAGATTCACCGCGTAAACGTGGCCGTTCACGACCTCACCGGCCTATTGGGCACGCACCTGGCCCAGTCGCACGGCTATCACCGCCATCCGATCTGCCAGGCCGTTAAGCAGACCGAAGTTGGACACCGCTGTTGGGCGTGGGAGTTGGACCAGCTCCGCGAAGCGCTGCGGATCGAGCGACAGGGCCGGGTGCAGATCTGCCACATGGGCCTGCTCGAGTGGGTCGTTCCGGTGTTCGCGGAAGAGGAGCTTGCGATCGTGCTTTTCGCCGGCCCGCGTACGCCGGGCGTTACGCCGCTGACGGTGCACGGGGAAGTCGTGGCGATCGACACGCCCACGCCGCACGCGCCGCGCAAAATGCCCGAGGCGATCACCGACGCGCGGCAGGTGGATGCGATGCTCGAGTCGCTGCGGCAACTGGGCGCGCGACTGCACGCATGGCTGGTCGAGGCGCGGGTGCGCCTGCGTCGCGACTCGGGCGGCACGCGATCCGACGAGCCGCGACGCGACAGTGTGATCCGGCAGTATGTGCGGGCCGAGCACACGCAGCCGCTGAACGTGCGGTCGCTGGCGGCGCGACTCGGGCTCTCGCCATCACGCACCGCGCACGTCGTGCGTCACCTCACCGGCCAAACGCTCGCCCAGCTCGTGCACGAGGCTCGCGTGCAGACCGCGTCATGGTTGCTGGCGCAAACGGATCTGCCGCTGAAGCAGATCATCCGGCAGGTGGGGTACGAGGACATCAGCTACTTTCATCGCACGTTCCGCAAGAAGACGGGTCTGACGCCAGCGTTGTATCGCCGGAAGTTCAGGGTGTGAGGCGTTCAGGGTGGGTTCAAGCCCGCACGCCGAACGCGCTTTGTCGTAAGTCGCTTGCGTCGCTTTTTGCGAAGGCTGGCGCGACACGCGCAAAATGAAGATTCCGGAAAATTAACCGCGATTTTTCGCGCGCGGCGGGGGATTTGCGCGCCGGCGGTGCGCGGCCGCCTCGTCAAACGCGCACCGCCGCCAGTGGTTATAGATGCGGGTCTTGCGCCCGCGTCGATCGCTGCGCGGTGTTTGGCGTGGCGGTCGCTCTTTGACAAGTGAATAGCCGTTCCAGCGCACCTAAAGGGTACTTTTTCGTACCTAAGCGCACCTAAGCGCACCTGCTGAAAAATCGCCAACGCCCGGCCCGGCCGACGGTTACGCGGCCGGGCGGGTCGGATCGATGATTTCGCAATCGGCGGGTCTTGTAGGGTGGGGTTCATCCCCACCTTCATTCGTTCAGACGGTCGGGATGAACCCCACCCTACCAAGGCTTGACCCGTCCCTAATCCGTCCCTTTTCGTCCCTAAACGACCCTAAACGTACGTGGACGGACCTACGATTTTTCGGTCAACGCCCGGCCCGGCCGAGGGTTAGGCTGCCGCGAGGGTCGATTGGATGATTTTTCGAATCGGCGAGAGAACTGAACACGGTTCGGTAGCACGTGCATTGGCTCCCTCGCCCCGGAGGGGAGAGGGTTGGGGTGAGGGGGAAACGTTCCACGTTAAACGGTGCGGTTCTTGCGAGAACTTTAGTTCTGCTTCGTTGAGCGAACGACGCCGTTCGACTCGGAGCGGTTCACCCTCATCCTAACCTTCTCCCTGAGGGAGAAGGGACCGGATCGGATTGGCTACCGGGCGTATTCGACGCTTCGCACTTCGCGCATCACCGTGACTTTGATTTCGCCGGGGTAGGTCATGTTGTCCTGGATCTTTCGGGCAATATCCCGCGCGATTTTGGCGCTGATGGCGTCGTCTACCATCTTCGCGTCGACGATGACGCGGATCTCTCGGCCGGCCTGGATGGCGTAGGCTTGTCGCACGCCATCGAAACCGGTGGCGAGGTCTTCGAGTTCGCGGAGGCGCTTCACGTAGCGCTCGAGCGACTCGCGGCGGGCGCCGGGGCGACTGGCGCTCATGGCATCAGCGGCCATGATCAGCGGCGTGTACGGCGTGGTGGCGGGGACGTCGCCGTGGTGGCCTAACGCGGCGTTGAGGACGGCTTCGGGTTCGTTGAAGCGGCGGAGGAAGTCGTAACCGAGTTGCGGGTGGCCTCCTTCCTGGTCGTGGTCCATGGCTTTGCCGATGTCGTGGAGCAGGCCGGCGCGGCGGGCGAGTTGGCCGTCGAGGCCGAGTTCATCGGCCATCATTTGCGCGAGGTACGCGACTTCGAGCGAGTGCTTCAGCACGTTTTGGCCGTAGCTGGTGCGGTAGCCGAGTCGGCCCAGCAGGGGGATGATCGGCTTGGCGATGTTCGGTAGGTTCGCTTCCTGCACGGCTTCTTTGCCGATCTTGATCAATTCCTCGTCCATCTCCTTGGTGGTGGCGACGACGATTTCCTCGATGCGTGCGGGATGGATTCGGCCGTCCTGCACGAGGCGCTCGAGACTGATGCGGGCGATCTCGCGGCGGACCGGGTCGAAGCAGGAAACGACGACCACGCCGGGCGTGTCATCGATGACAACGTCGACGCCGGTGGCTTTTTCGAAGGAGCGGATGTTGCGGCCTTCACGGCCGATGACACGGCCCTTCATGTCGTCACTCGGGATATTGACGGCCGACACGGTGTGATCGGATGTCTGCTCGGCAGCGTAGCGTTGGATCGCCTGCAGGATGATCTGGCGGCTCTTTTCCTTGGCCTCTTCCTGAGCAGCCTCTGTGGCCTTCAGGACGATCTCGCCGGCCTCGTGGCGGCATTCGCTTTCGACGCGTTGGAGGAGCATCTCCTTGGCCTGGTCGATGTTCAGGTTCGTGATCTGCAGGAGGCGGTCGCGCTGCTCACGGAGGACCTGCGAAAGCTGCTCTTCCTTGCCGGCCATCGATTTTTCCTTGGCGGCGATTTTGGCCTCCAGGTCTTCGACCGTTTTTTCCTTGTGGACGAGGATGTCCATCTTGCGGTCGAGGGTGTCTTCACGCTTGTTGTGGCGCTGCTCGGTGGCCTTGAGCTCATTGCGGATCGACTCGTATTCCTTGTCGAGCGATTCCTTCTTCTTGAGCTGCTCCTGACGTGCGGCGAGCTCGATTTCCTTGGCTTTGTTTTCGGCTTCCTTGACGGCGTTTTCGCGAAGCTGGACGGCTTCGGTTTTGGCTCGCTTGATGGCGCTGGTGGCTGCAAAGGTGAAGTAAGCGAAGATCAAACCCCCGCCGAGAATGAGGCCGGCGATTAGTCCGATGATGTATTCCATTGTGATGAATCCCAAACAGCCGAGCGGCCCGGCCCTGTGAGGGGCGGATCGATCGACGGGACTTTGCGGATTCGGGAGGGTCTTTTAGGCGCGCATCATGAGCGGCGAACCCGTAGAACGGGCTCGTCGCGTAGTAATGCTGCGAGGAATGTGGGGGGAGCTCGCCCGGCCTGGTTGGCCGGCAAAACGTCCAAGGGAGTCGGGCGATTCAACTGGCTCATTCGCACGGCCGAACCAATCGGCACGGGAACAAGCGACGGCAGGGCCTGCGAGCCGATCTGGTCGACCCAGAACGCCAGCAAACCGGGCAATAGCGCTGCCAACATCAGCAGGGCTGCGGCCAACACCGAAATGACTCCGTAATCATCCACGTTCGCGTCGTAATGCCCTTGAGATCGACCTTAAACTGTTGATCTGAAGGTTTTTACGTCAAAAAAGACCTGAAACACCGAGCGGCCCAATCCGCAAACAGGCCGCTTCAATGGAACATTATGCACTGGTGGGCAATCGATTACAAGATGACTCCCGGCGTGTGGGCTTTAGCCTGCACGGTTCCGGTAGAAAGCACAGACGTGCGGGCTAAAGCCCACACGCCGAGTAGCTCATTGTGCCTGCGCCTTTTGCGCCGCGTCGAGCTTCTGCTGGATCTCCTGGCGGGCTTTGATTTGCTCGGGCGAATCCTTCGCCGCGACGCAGCTGTTGAAGGCCGACAACAGTTGCTGGGCCTGTTGGAGCGATTTGTCGTCGGGCATCTTGGCGCTGACGTCTTTGGCGCGGGCCTTCAGGCTGGCGAACTCGGAGTCGGACGCGGTGTCGGGCTTCTTGTAAGCGCCCGAATTCTTCGAAAGCTCGCTCCGGCGACGGTTGGCGGCCTCCACTCGGCTGGCGAGGGAGGGATGATCGCCACTGGCGTTGGCATCAAACCCGGCGTCGATCATGTGCTGGAAGAAGTCGCCGAACTTGGCCGGATCCCAACCCGCCTGCGTGTAGAACTTGAAGCCGTACTTGTCGGCCTGGTTCTCGTCGTTGCTGGTGAACTTGGTACCGGCGAGCTGTCCGCCGACCATCGCCAGCCCGGCCGCGTAGCCGCCGTACTCCATTGCGTGCTCCTTCCCGCCGACCGCCGCACCGCCCACGCCCGCCACTGCCGCTGCGGCGAGGGTGGCGTACTGGCGGTTGGTTCCTTTTTGAACGTGACGGCAGTACACGTGCGCAAACTCATGGGCCATCACGGCGGCCAGCTCGTCTTCCGTCTTGCACATTTCGAACAGCGCCGTGTAGACGTACATATGCTCGCCGCCGGTGGTGAAGGCGTTCACCGTCTTGCTGTTCACGAAGTGGAATTTCATGTCCTGGAACATCCAGGAATTGTCTTCGCCATTCTTATGGCTGGCCGGCTGGTCTTCGCTTTGTTTGTCGTACTTCTTGGCCGCCGCGATGATCCGGTCGCCGACTTTCTGGAGGTAGCCCGCGAGTTGCGGATCGTTAATCACTGCCGGCTGCAGCCCGGTGTGTACGTCGTCGGCCTGTGCGATGACGGATTTGTCCGTCGCGCAGCCGCCCGAAAACAACACCGCCGCCATGAGCAGCACTGCGACCGCGCTCGATCGAATAATCTTGTTGATGGATCCACTGCTCATTTGCGCCTCCTGAAAGGACCGAGATGTTAAGCCCGCCACGTGACATGCAGATCATACCGCCGCCGGGCTCGCTACTTTACAATAGGCTCGCTGACATGACAGGCAACCAGAATTCCATTTCGGCCGACCGATCCAGGTCGCTGCTCACCGCCGCGTGGATGGCAGTGCTGCTCGGTTTGGCGATGCAGGGATTGTCGCTGCTGGCCGTTCGATCGCCGAACCTCAAGGTGTTGACCACCGAACTGGTGCAGAAGGTGAGTTGGTCGACGCTGGTCTGCACCGGGTTGGCGATCGGCATGACGGCGGCAAAGTCTCGCACGACGTGGATGGGATTGGCCGGGCTGATCGCAGCGCCCGCGGCGTTCATGATCGCCCGCACGTTGCAGAAGAGCCTCGCCCAGACGCTCGGCGCGGTCGGCACGGGCGCTCCGCCGATCGACGTCGTCTTTCTCGTGATCGCCAAGGCGATCCAATACGTGCTCTTCGGCGTCGTCATCGGCCGGCTCACCCGCGACGGCCGTTCGAGCGCCCTCGCGTGCGGTTTGACAGGTCTGCTGTTCGGTGCGGCGATGGCGGCGGTCATCGTCGGATACAGCCTGCACACCTCGCCACCCGCGCCGACGCCGGCGATCTTCTCACGCGGCATCAACGAGTTGATTTTCCCCGTTGGTTGCGCGCTCATCCTCTACGCCAGCGACAACGTCGGCCGGCGGCTTAGTCAGTCGGCGTAAATTAGAACGGGCTATTTTTTCGACGACGGGCTGGAGATGGATTGAAGCAGCGTTGTGTACGGCACCAATAGAGACAATGCGATCCAACCGATAACCAGAAATGCCAGGAATTTCAGGCCGCGGCAAACCCACATTTCGCGGCGGCGAATGTCCTCATCACTGGGCGTACCCACTCCGAGCAGGGCCGTTAGTCCGAACGGCAAGGCAATCGCAACGAGCAGTGCAGGAATCCAAAGGTAGCTGTTCACTAGCGCGCGATCGGCGATCAAAGTGATCTTTGTGATGGCCGGCAATTCAACTTTGAAGTCTTTGAATACTGCCTCGACTTTAGGAATACCCAACACGGCGATCGCGCCGGTGGCAAAGGCAATCGCCCACGCGTGAGCCGCGATTCGCACCGAGAGGATCGGGGGGCGTGGGCCCACTGTCATGGCGGGCCGTGCGTAATCCATCGGCATAGGCAAGGTGGGAGGAAGCGGTGGGGGCGTTTTGCGTTCCATCGGATTTACCCGAGTTTGCCGGCCTCGAACAACGCGCTCACGAACCTCGCCGGATCGAACGTTTCGATGTCCTCCGGCGTTTCGCCAAGGCCGATGAACTTCACTGGCACGCTGAGTTGTTCCTTGATCGCCACGACTACGCCGCCCTTCGCGGTGCCGTCGAGTTTCGCGAGCACGAGGCCCGTCACGCCGATGGCCGCGCCGAAGTTTTTCGCCTGCGCGATTCCGTTCTGGCCGGTGGTTGCGTCGAGTACCAGCAGCACTTCGTGCGGCGCGCCTTCGATGCGCTTGGCGACCACGTCGCGGATTTTGGTCAATTCGCGCATCAGGTTGTCCTGCGTGTGCAGTCGCCCGGCGGTGTCGACGATCAGCACGTCGATGCCGCGCGTCTTGGCGGCTTCACACGCGTCATACGCCACCGCGGCCGGGTCGGCGCCCATCTTGTGCTTCACGATCTCCACGCCGATGCGGCTCGCCCAGATGGTGAGCTGATCGACGGCTGCGGCGCGGAAGGTGTCGCTGGCGCACACCATCACCTTTTTGTTCATCTGCGTCTTGAGCAGCCACGCGAGCTTCGCGATGCTCGTCGTCTTCCCCGCGCCGTTGATGCCCGCCACCAAAATCACCGTCGGCCCGCTGGCGGCAAACTTGATCTCGCGATCCTGATCCGGCCAGTTCGAGAGCAGTTGCTCGCGAACCACGCCTTCCGCATCTTCCGCGTTTTTGATCTTGCCCAGGCGCCACCGGTCGCGAACGGCCGTCACGATTTTCTCGACGTTCTTCACGCCCATGTCAGCCTGGATGAATTTCTCCTCCAACTCCGCCAGAAACGCGTCGTCGATTTGCCGTCCGGGAATGAACAGCGTCCGCACGTCGGTGTTGAGCACCTCGGCGGTTTTCTTGAGCGCGCCTTTGAGCTTATCGAGGGTTTTACTGAAGAATCCCATGGTTCGATTCTAGTTTGTGTAGACGGAGCAGATTCAGACTTGGCCGGTCAGCGCCTGATTTTCTTTATGGATCGCATCGAGCACGCCGTTCACAAACGACGCGCTTTGCTCGGTGGAGTATTGCCGGGAGAGCTCGATCGCTTCATCGATGATCACCTTAGGCGGCGTGGGTGTGTTGGTCAGTTCCCACACGGCCAGCCGGAGCAGGTTGCGATCGACGCCCGGCTGTCGGCGCGTCGGCCACTGCGGGGCGAGGCGCTCGATGCGCGGGTCGATCATTTCCCGTTGTCCCCACGCGCCGGAGGCCATCACAAGTGCTTCGCGGCGCGTCTCTTCGTCGGGCGCGCCGTCGATGAGGATTTGCTCGGCCTGCACGGCGTCGTTGGACGCGTTGGCGTCCCACGCGAAGAGCAACTGCATCGCTAATTCACGGATATTTCTGCGTAAAGCCATCGTTCGACGAGTATAGGCGAACGCGACTGGGTTGGCCAAGAGGCGGCTGGAACCGCTGATGGATGCCAATAAACGCGGATCGCATTCAGACTTACTCGACGTCGTCAGGAGATTTTGGCTTTGAGAACCACCATCTCCACCGCTGCTTCCGCCGCGCGTTCGCCGGCATGGCCGTGACTGCCGCCGATGCGGTCGAGCGCTTGTTGGTGCGTGTTGGTTGTCAGCACGCCGAAGATCACCGGCACGCCGCTTTCAATCGACACGTTCGCGATGCCCCGCGCCGCCTCGCCGGCCACGTACTCGAAGTGGGGCGTGTCTCCCCGCACTACCGCGCCCAGACAGATGACGGCCGAGTAAGATTTCGTCGCCCATTTCGCTGCCACGGGAAGCTCGAACGCGCCGGGCACACGGAAGACCGCGATCCGATCCGCGCCGATCTTCAGCTCGCCGAGCCGGCGCTGGCAGCCGTTCAGCAGCTCTTCCACGATCTCCGCATTGAACCGCGCCGCCACGATCGCGAACTTCGCGTCGGCCGGAATCTCGCCTGCAACATACGCCGGGGCTTGGGTGCTCATAGGTTTGGATTGTCGAATGTGGAGCACCCGTTGTCGAATCCATTTCCTCAACAATCGACAATCGACGCTCCACAATCGACAATCCAATCGTGCTTTCGATGTTTTCCAATCGCCTCCTGTCCGTTCTCCAGCTCACGCGGATGGCGCTTGCCTTCACCGCGATGGCAGACGGGTGGTGCAGCCTGTTGCTGCTGACTCGCCAGCAGGTCGGCCAAGGACCGGTCACGCTCGAGCAGGTCGGCCCGACCACGCTGCTGCTGATGGGGGGCGTGTCGGTCGGCCTGTACGGGTTCGGCATGAGCCTGAACGACCTGATCGACCGCCGCCGCGACGCCGCCATCGCCGCGCACCGGCCGCTGCCGAGCGGGCGCATCTCGCCGGGCTCGGCGCAGCTCCTCTGCATGCTGCTGCTCGGCCTCGCGATCGTCTGTGGCGCCGTGTACTCGCAGCGAGCGCCGATCGGATGGCTTAGTCTTGTCCTGGTCATCTTTACCTCCATGCTCATTGTCTTCTATGACTTGGCCGGCAAATACCTCGTCGCGCCGGGACTCATCACGCTCGGTCTCGTGCGATTCTTTCATTCGGTGATCGCCGCGCCGCAAATGCCTGTGCTGTGGCATCCGCTGCTACTGCTGGATCACGTGGCGATCGTGTCGATGGTCGCCTACGCGTGGGAGCAGAAGCGCCCTGCGATATCCCGTCGCCAAGTGTGGCTGGTCATCGGCGGGCTCGTGCTGCTCAACGCGATGGTGATCAGCCTTGTCTTGTGGCGACGGCTCGACTACATGCCCGCTAGAGCGGTGTTGCGGCTCGAGCCGGGGCTGATTTTTCCGATCATGGCCGTGATGGGCTACGTCCTGCTCGCCCAGTTCATCCGCCTCCGATCGCCCACCAGCCGCGACGCCGGGCAGCGACTGATGTTCTTTGG
>Ga0070665_100007675_pt1 | contig 10960 bp, 11 predicted proteins | sample KBSS13metaG_FD_65862 | JGI IMG/M metagenome (GOLD analysis project Ga0070665, IMG submission 65862) | Switchgrass rhizosphere microbial communities from Kellogg Biological Station, Michigan, USA - KBS S1-3 metaG | ecosystem: Host-associated > Plants > Roots > Rhizosphere > Soil ...
CGCATCCAGCCCGCGTCGTACAGCGCCTTCAACACGCGCAGGTGTTGCGCCTGATGTGCATCGAGCGACGCGCTGTCCGGCGGAGGCGTCAGATCGTTCTCGTCGAGCCACGTCCTCAGCGCAGTGCGGAAGTCGGCGGGTTCGAACAGATCCGTCATCCGGCTTCTGGTCTCCCGATCGCGTGCGGACGACCGGAGTCGTGCTCGCCGCTGCGTCGAATGAACGTCATGGCACGGGTTTTCAGTCGCCACCCATCCTCGGTGCGCACATAGGTGTCGTTGTAGTAGCCGATGCGCATGTCGTGCTTGGAGTGCTCGATGAAGCACAGCGGCTGTGTCCCCGTGGCAGCGTCCGGATTGTCGGGGTCGAGGGTGACCAGTGATGTACCGGTCATGAACAGGCCCTTGGGCGCCGCGTCGACGAGTTCAGGGAAGCGGTTCAGCGTGTATGTCGAGCCGAACGCGCTGTAGGTGCCGTCCGGAGTGAACACCGAGATCAGGCCATCGATGTCGCCCTGGGTGATGGTGACCGCGTATTTCGCCAGGAGCTGCTGGATCTCGACCAGATCTTCAGTGCGCGTCATGTCGGAAGACCTTACCGCCCTTCATTACAAAGTTGACGTTTCGTGTAACGGTAACATCCGCCAATGGATCACCGGGAACCGCGATGATGTCGGCGAGATAGCCCTCGGCGATCTGGCCCAGATCGGGTTTGTTGATCAGATCCGCTGCGACGACGGTGGCCGCGCGCAGCACCGCTGCCGCCGGCATGCCCCACTCGACCAGCGTGACCAGTTCGTCGGCGTTGCGGCCGTGCGGGATGGCCGGCGCATCGGTGCCGACGGCGATCTTGACGCCGGCCTCGTAGGCGGCCTTGATCGAGGTCTCCGCCTTGGGGAACATCTCGGCGGCCTTGTCCTGCAACTCTTTCGGAGCCTTGGAGACGTCCATCGCCTGGGCCAGCCGTCGAGTGGTCACCAGGAACCGGTCGTTGTCGACCATCATCTTGATGGCCTCGTCATCCATCAGGAAGCCGTGCTCGATGCAGTCGATACCGCATTCGATGGCGTGCTTGACCGCCTCCGCGCCGTGCGTGTGCGCCGCGACGCGCAGGCCGCGCCGGTGTGCCTCGTCGACGATGACCCGAAGCTCTTCGTCCGAATAGTGCTGTGCCCCAGCCTCTCCGGTCAGTGACATGACGCCGCCCGAGCAGCACACCTTGATCAGCTGGGCGCCGTGCTTGATCTGATAGCGCACTGCCTTGCGGATCTCGTCGACACCGTTGGCGATGCCCTCCTCGATCGTCAGCTCGAGCACGCCCGGCATGAACGCCGCGAACATCGTCGGGTCGAGGTGTCCACCGGTCGGGGTGATCGCGTGGCCGGCGGGGATCACCCGGGGTCCCTCGATCAACCCGGCGTCGATCGCCTTGCCCAACGCCACGTCGAGCAGGTAACCGCCTGTCTTGACGAACAATCCGAGGTTGCGCACGGTGGTGAAGCCGGCGCGCAGCGTGCGGCGGGCGTTGCCGACCGCCCGCAGCACCCGCGTCGGGGGATCGTCCTGCACCTGGGACAGACCGGGGTTCTCCCCGCGCCCACCCATGAGGAGGTTGACCTCCATGTCCATCAGGCCCGGCAGCAAGATGGAATCCCCGAGATCGATGACTTCGCCTTCGTCGGCGGAGCCGACAATCCCGCTTGGGGCGTCGCCGCCAAGACCGACGATCCGGTCGTCTTCGACACGGACGATTCCCGGCCGGACGATCTCACCGGCTTCGACGTCAACAAGACCCGCTGCTTTGAGGGTCGGCACGGTTAGACCACCGGCTCCTTCGTGCATTGGATATAGGCGGCGCCGCTGTCGAGCACTCGCGGCTGCTTCCATACCTCGATCGGGAACGACACGTTGACCAATGACTGCATCATGTGAATGAGGGCCTTTGCGTCGTCGGGCATTCCGTCCAGGGGGAATCGGGAGTCGCAGTATTCCATGACGGCTTCGAGGCGGGGGAACGCGGCGTCATAGAACTCTTGCATCTCGGCCATCGTTGAGGAGAGCCGCTTTTGGTAGCGATCCTCCTCGTGGGGCAGGCACCAATCGGAGAACGTTTCCAGGTCGGCGAACTCGGCAGGGAGCTTAGACATCGATGTTCTCCTTCTTGAACTTCTCCACGTAGTCGCCGGCCGTCTTGTGCAGGTGCCGGAGCAGGACCTCCTGATCGCACAACGGGAAGTCGGTGACCACCTTGGTGCCAATCATCGTCTGAGTGGCCTCCAGGGTGTTGGCGTCCTGGAACGCGTACTCCTTGAACGTCACCGCTGCGAGTTCGTGGGCTAGCCGCTCACGGGTGTTGGTGGCAGGCACGAAGTACAGCGTGCACTCGAAGATGTGCTTGTCCACGTCGGTCGGCCAGTAGTGATAGGTGAGGTACCAACCCGGCGCCCAGAACAGCAGCGTGAAGTTGGGGAAGAACTCGAAAGAGTCGGTGCCCCAGCTGTCGTAGCGGCCCGGGTTGATGGCGGGCGGCAATTCCTCGGGAAGGATGCCCTTGATTTTCGGCCGGTCCCACGGTCCGAACAAACCGCTGTGCAGGACCCGCTCGATCGGCTTGACCATGTTGAGATCCTTGGGCGGCGACATCCCGCCCCAGGACGAGATCATCGCGTGATCGCCCTTGATGTCGTAGCTCAGTGCTTCGAAGCCGATCCCGAGCAGCTTGTCGGCTTCCTCCTTGGTCGCCTGCTTCTGGTGCAGCACCGGTGCGTGGTAGAACTCGGTGAACGCGTCGATGAACAGCTTCCAGTTCGCGTTGACTTCCGAACGGTAGGTGTAGGTCTCAGTCATCTCGTGGAACGGATAGCCCTCGAGGCCCTTGGCGAAATCACCGAGGTAATCGACCAGTGGCTCGGCGTCGTTGTCGAAGTTGATGAAGATGAACCCTTCCCAAACCTCGCAACGCACCGGCACAAGACCGAACTTCGCCTTGTCCAGGTCGAAGAACTCGTCCTCCTGCTGGACGAAGGTCAGGTCGCCCTTGAGGCTGTAGCGCCAGGCGTGGTACTTGCACGTGAACTGGCGGCACGAGCCCGAGACCTCTTCGCCCGGATAGTCGTTCCACACCAATTTGTTTCCGCGGTGGCGGCACATGTTGTAGAAGGCGCGGACCTGCTCGTCGGTGTCCTTGACGATGATCACCGACGTACCCACGCCTACCGACGGCATCTCTCTGGTGAAATAGCTGCCCTTACGCGGCAACCGCTCCACCCGCCCGACGTTCAGCCACAGCTTCTTGAAAATCGCCTGCTGCTCGAGCTTGTAGTGCTCGGGGTCGATCGAGTCGGTGTAATCGACTGGCGCAGTGCCGAGTTCTGGCCAATTTTCGGTCCAGCTTCCGGCGGCCGGCTTCGGGAAATGTCCCACTGTTTACTACCTCTCTGAGTTCGTTTCGGAGTCGGGTTCTACGCCGAATGTGTTGATGGCCATGGCAAGTGCGCCATAGCAGCCGATCGTGAAGACGAGATCCATGCACTGGCGCTCGTCGAGGTGCTCGGTCAGGACCGCCCACGTCTCGTCGGACACCACGGACTTGTCCTGCAGTTCGTCGACGGCGTGGATGATCGCGCGGTCGAGATCGTCGGTTGCCTCACCGCGTTGAATGCCGTCGATGTTCTCTTCGGTGAGCCCGGCCTCGAGGCCCATCCGCACATGGTGACGCCACTCGTACTCCGACTGGGCACGGTGGGCGACTCGCAGCACCGCCAGTTCGCGAAGTCGCGGCGGCAGCGTTGACGAATACAGCAGATGGTTGTTGAAGCGCAGGAAGGCGCGCGTCAGCTTCGGGTGACGGACGAGTGTGGCGAGCAGGTTGCCGGACGCCTGCGGGTTGCGCCGCTCTTCAGGCAGCGAGGAAAGCGCGTGGTCGACGGCGTCGTCCCACTGGTCTGCAGGCAGCGGTGGCACCCGCACGGGTGGTCTCCTCTCACGCACGAGAATCAGGTTCTCATATTTCGCCAATAGGTTTCCACTTTTCTGACATTTGGTCAATGCCAGACAGCAGACGTGCCGGTCACAGCCGTGCCCGCAAGGAGGCAACGGTGCTGCCTGGAGGCCATGACGCCGGTAACGGACATTGATTCTCGCGGAATGAGAAGGTAGTTTCCTCAGATAGAGAACATCACTGGTCCAATGACGCCCCGGCGTCGAGGAGGAGTCGAGGCATGAACAAAGACGACATGATCCTGATCAGCGTTGATGATCACGTTGTCGAGCCGCCTGACATGTTCAAGAACCATCTGCAGAAGAAGTACTTGGACGAAGCGCCGCGGTTGGTGCACAACCCCGATGGCAGCGACACCTGGCAGTTCCGTGATGTGGTGATCCCCAATGTCGCGTTGAATGCCGTGGCCGGCCGACCCAAAGAGGAATACGGCTTGGAGCCGCAGGGCCTCGACGAGATCAGGCCCGGCTGCTGGCAGGTCGACGAGCGCGTCAAGGACATGAACGCAGGCGGCATCCTCGGCTCCATCTGCTTCCCATCGTTCCCGGGCTTCGCGGGCCGGCTGTTCGCGACGGAGGATCCTGAGTTCTCGTTGGCGTTGCTGCAGGCCTACAACGACTGGCATGTCGAGGAGTGGTGCGGGGCGTATCCGGCCCGGTTCATTCCGATGTGTCTGCCCGTGATCTGGGACGCCGAGGCCTGCGGGAAAGAGGTGCGCCGCAACGCCGAGCGCGGCGTGCATGCGCTCACCTTCACCGAGAACCCCGCGGCAATGGGATATCCCAGCTTCCACGACGACTACTGGACGCCGCTGTGGGAAGCGCTCGTCGACACCGACACCGTGATGAACGTGCACATCGGGTCGTCGGGCCGGTTGGCGATCACCGCCCCGGATGCCCCGATGGACGTGATGATCACCCTGCAACCGATGAACATCGTGCAGGCCGCCGCGGATCTGCTGTGGTCCAAGCCGATCAAGAAGTACCCGAACCTCAAGATCGCCCTGAGTGAGGGCGGCACCGGCTGGATCCCCTACTTCTTGGAGCGGGCCGACCGCACGTATGAGATGCACTCGACTTGGACGGGTCAGGACTTCAAGGGCAAGCTGCCCAGTGAGGTCTTCCGCGAGCACTTCCTGACCTGCTTCATCTCCGATCACGTTGGCGTCAAGCTGCGCAACGACATCGGCATCGACAACATCTGCTGGGAAGCCGACTACCCGCACAGCGACAGCATGTGGCCAGGGGCGCCGGAGCAACTGCACGAGGTGCTCGAAAAGAACGACGTCCCCGACGACGAGGTCAACAAAATAACCTTCGAGAACGCGATGCGCTGGTACCACTGGGATCCGTTCACCCACATCCCGAAGGAGCAGGCGACGGTTGGCGCGCTGCGCAAGGCGGCCGAGGGCCATGATGTCTCCATCCAGGCGCTGTCCAAGCACGAGCACGGCGGCGCGAACTTCGCGGACTTCGCCGCGAACGCCAAGGAGTTGACCGGCAATAAGGACTAGGTCGTAGCTTTAAGGGTGAAGTGCGCCGGTGCGGACGGACCGTTCACGCACCGGCGTACTGCTATGTGACGTGAGGAGGGGCAACGTGCCCGGCGGGATGAGTTTCGAGCTGACCGAGGATCAGGAGCTGATTCGTAAGTCCGTCGCCGAGTTGGCGGGCAAGTTCGACGATCACTATTGGATGACCAAGGATCAGGCGCACGAGTTCCCGCAGGAGTTCTACGACGCCATCGCCAAGGGCGGCTGGCTGGGCATGACGATCCCGGAGGAGTACGGCGGTCACGGCCTGGGCATCACCGAGGCGACGCTGCTGCTCGAGGAGGTCGCGCGCTCGGGGGCGGCGATGAACGGCGCCAGCGCCATCCATTTGTCGATCTTCGGCATGCAGCCGGTGGTCAAGCACGGCTCCGACGAGCTCAAGAAGGCTACTTTGCCGCGGATCGTGAACGGCGATCTGCATGTGTGTTTCGGTGTCACCGAACCCGGTGCGGGCCTTGACACTTCGCGCATCACGACGTTCGCCAAGCGCCAGGGTGACCACTACCGCGTCAACGGCCGCAAGGTCTGGATCTCCAAGGCGTTGGAGTCGGAGAAGATCCTGCTACTGACCCGCACCACGCCGTATGACGAGGTGACCAAGAAGACCGACGGCATGACGCTGTTCTTGACCGACTTGAACCGCGACCACGTCGACATCCGCCCGATCAACAAGATGGGCCGAAATGCGGTGAGCTCCAACGAGGTGTTCATCGACGACCTGATGGTGCCGGTCTCTGACCGCGTCGGCGAAGAGGGCAAGGGCTTCTCCTACATCCTCGACGGGCTCAACCCCGAACGGATGCTGATCGCCGCCGAGGCGTTGGGCATCGGACGGGTGGCACTCGAGAAGGCCGTCAGATACGGCAACGAACGTGTGGTGTTCAATCGGCCGATCGGCATGAACCAAGGCCTGCAGTTCCCGTTGGCCGATTCGCTGGCCCGGCTGGATGCCGCGGAGTTGGTGTTGCGCAAGGCGACCTGGTTGTACGACAACGGCAAACCCTGTGGGCGTGAGGCGAATACAGCCAAGTATCTGTGCGCCGACGCCGGTTTCGGTGCCGCTGACCGGGCGCTGCAGTTGCACGGCGGCATGGGTTACTCCGAGGAGTACCACGTCTCGCGGTACTTCCGCGAGTCGCGCCTGATGAAGATCGCGCCGGTCAGCCAGGAGATGATCCTGAATTTTCTCGGCGAACATGTGCTCGGCATGCCCAGGAGCTACTGATGACCAACTACTTCGACCTGACCGGCCGCTCGGCCCTGGTGACCGGTGCCGCGGGCGGAATCGGCTCGGCCGTCGCGACGGCGCTGGCGGAGGCGGGCGCGGCTGTGCTCGTCACCGACCTCGACAAGGACGGTGCGGCCGCTGTGGCCGAACGTATTTCGGGAGCGGGTGGCAGGGCGGAATCCGCGGCGCTTGACGTGTCGGATCGCGACTCGGCGGATGCTGCGGCCGCGCAGGCGGCGGCACTGGCCGACGGCGCGCTGCACATCGTGATCAACAACGCGGGCGTCACCAAGCCAGCGATGTTCGACAAGACCACGCAGGAGTCGTTCCGGCTGCTGTTCGATATTCACGTGATGGGCGCCTTCAACGTCACGCAGGCTGCCCTGCAGTACATCCCGACCGACGGCACCGGCCGCATCGTCAACGTGACGTCGGCCGCCGGTCTCACGGGAACGCTCGGCCAGGTGAACTACTCGGCGGCGAAGGCCGGCATCATCGGCTTCACCAAATCGCTGGCGCGTGAGTTGGCGGCCAAGAACATCAACGTCAACGCGCTGGCCCCGCTGGCCGCGACTTCGATGACCGAAACCATCCGCACCAACGAGAAATTCGCGGCCAACATGATGAACCGCATCCCGATGAAGCGGTGGGCCGAGCCCTCGGAGATCGCGGGAGCGTTTGTGTTCATGGCGTCGAACGCCGCGTCGTACATCACCGGGCAGGTGCTGCCGGTCGACGGCGGAATGGTGATGTGAACGCCCCTCTCGCCGGCGTCACCGTCGTCGCCATGGAACAGGCCGTGGCCGCGCCGATGTGCACGCGCGTCCTCGCCGATCTCGGGGCGCGCGTCATCAAGGTGGAAAACCCCAACGGCGGCGACTTCGCCCGCGATTACGACGACGTGGTCAACGGCCCCGGCGGACTCGCCGCGCACTTCGTCTGGTGCAACCGCGGCAAGGAGTCCGTCACGCTGAACACCAAGTCGCCGAAGGGAATGGACATCCTGCACCGGCTCCTCGATCGCGCCGATGCGTTCGTCTCGAACCTCGCACCGGGGTCGACGGCCCGGATGGGCATCGCCGCTGCCGACCTCGCGCACAGCCACCCCAACGTCATCCCCGTCGAGATCGACGGTTACGGGCCCGGTGGCCCGATCTCGCACAAGCGCGCGTATGACCTTCTGGTACAGGCGGAATCGGGATCATGCGCGATCACGGGCTACCCGGGCATGCCAGCCAAGCCCGGGCCCGCCATGGCGGACTTCACCACCGGCCTGTACGCCGCGATCTCGATCCTGGCGTTGCTGGTGGGGCGTGGTAATCGCCCGGCGGGCCCCGCGCCGTCCGTCGAACTCAGCCTTTTCGACGTGATGACCGACGTCATGGGCTATGCGCTGACCTACACCCAGCACTCCGGCATAGACCAGGAACCGCTCGGCGTCGGATCGCCCGCAGTGGCACCCTACGGTGCGTTCCGCACCCGCGACGGCCAGACGGTGGTGCTCGGAACCACGAACGACCGCGAATGGCAACGGGTGGCAAGGGAAATCATCGATCGGCCCGATCTCGCCGATGACCCGCGGTTCGCCACCAACCCGGGGCGCTGCGCGCATCGCGACATCCTCGACGAGGCCATCGGGTCCTGGTGTGCCCAACACGATCTCGCATACATCCAGAAGACCGCCGACGACGCGGGCATCGGCAACTCGCGCTACAACGTCCCGAGCGAGGTCGTGGTTCACCCCCATTTGACTGCGCGCGACCGCTGGCGCACCATCGGCACCTCCAAGGGCGATATTCAGTCGCTGCTGCCGCCGCCCGTCATCGCCGGATACGATCCGCCGATGGGGGCAGTTCCGGGCCTGGGCCAGCACACCGACGCGGTCCTCGCCGAACTCGGGCTCGGTGAGGAGGAGATCGCCACGTTGCGCGAAAGAGGCGTGATCGGGGCGGCGTACTCGTGAGCGAGGAAGCTGTGCTGCTGTCGAGCGACCACGACGGTGTTCGGACGCTGACCTTGAACCGTCCCGAGCGCAAGAACGCGATCAACCCGCAGCTGTGGCATGAGCTGGCCGACGCGCTGCGCGCCACCGCCCGCGACGACGTGCGCGTCCTGGTGATCACCGGTGCGGGCGGCGCCTTCTGTTCCGGCGCGGATATTTCGGTGCCTGAGGACATTCACCCGAGGCACAAGCTGCGCAGGCTCACCGACGTCGCGCTGGCCTTGCACGAGCTGGCCATCCCCACTATCGCGAAGGTGACCGGTGTGGCCGTCGGCGCAGGGTGGAACCTCGCGCTTGGCTGCGACTTCGTGGTCGCGACGCCCGAATCTCGGTTCTGCCAAGTCTTTTCGAAGCGCGGGCTGTCGGTGGACCTTGGCGGGTCGTGGCTGCTGCCGAAGCTGGTAGGACTGCAACAGGCCAAGCGTCTGGTGCTGCTCGCAGACATGATCGACGCCGAGGAAGCGCGGTCGCTGGGGTTGGTCACGTGGGTGAAGCCCGCGGCGGAGATCGACGCGTACGTCGCCGACCTGGCCGCGCGGCTTGCTGCAGGCCCGCCCGTCGCGCTGGCGCAGAGCAAGGCGCTACTCAACGACGGTGCCGACGCGACCCTGCGCCAGGCGCTCGCTAATGAGGCCCGCGCGCAACCCGGCAACTTCGCCACCGCAGACTCCATAGAGGCGTACGCGGCGTTCGCCGAGAAGCGCGAGCCCGCGTTTACCGGCCGATGGGCCGTACCGAGATCGGAGTGAGATAGATGCGTGAAACCGTAATCGTCGAGGCGGTGCGCACACCGGTCGGCAAGCGCAACGGCGGACTGTCCGAAATGCACGCCGCCGACCTGTCGGCGATTGTGCTCAACGCGCTTGCCGAACGCGCGGGCATCGACCCGGACATCGTCGACGACGTCGTGTGGGGTTGCGTGTCGCAGGTCGGCGACCAGTCGAGCAACATCGGCCGCTACTCGGTGCTTGCCGCGGGCTGGCCCGAGCACATCCCCGGGACCACCGTCAACCGGGCGTGCGGGTCCAGCCAGCAGGCGCTGGACTTCGCGGTGCAGGCCGTGATGTCCGGCCAGCAGGACGTCGTCGTCGCAGGCGGTGTCGAGGTGATGAGCAGGGTACCGCTCGGTTCGGCGCGCGCGACGGGCATGCCATACGGACCGAAAGTGCTTGCGCGCTATGGGGATTTCTCGTTCAACCAGGGCATCTCGGCGGAGTTGATCGCGCAGAAGTGGGGCTTCTCGCGCACCCGTCTCGACGAGTACTCGGCGCGCTCCCACGAACTGGCGGCCAAGGCGCAGGACAACGGCGCGTTCGAAACGCAGATCATGCCGGTGTTCGGCGACGGTGAACCGGTCGTGGCCGACGAAGGCATTCGCCGGGGGACGACGGTCGAGAAGCTGGCCGGCCTGAAGCCTGCCTTCAAGGAGGACGGCGTCATTCACGCAGGCAACTCCTCGCAGATCTCCGACGGCGCGGCCGCGCTGCTGGTGATGACGGCGGAGAATGCGGTCGCGATGGGGTTGACGCCGATCGTCCGCTACCGCGCGGGTGCGGTGACCGGGGCCGACCCGGTCTTGATGCTGACCGGCCCGATCCCCGCCACCGAAAAGGTCCTGCACAAGGCCGGTGTCGGGCTGGACGAGGTCGGCGTGTTCGAGGTCAACGAGGCGTTCGCGCCCGTGCCCTTGGCCTGGCTGGCCGAGACCGGCGCCGACGAAGACAAGCTCAACCCGCTGGGCGGGGCGATCGCGCTCGGCCACCCGCTCGGTGCTTCGGGCGCGGTGCTGATGACGCGCATGATCAATCACATGCGCGACAACGGGATTCGCTTCGGCCTGCAGACCATGTGTGAAGGCGGCGGCACGGCCAACGCCACACTGGTCGAACTCATCGCATAGACAAGAACTTAGAGGAGGACCAGTGCGCCGCGATCTGTTCACCAAGGATCACGAGGCCTTTCGGGAGCTGTGCCGCGACTTCGTCGAAAAGGAGGTCGTCCCCGCCTATCCCGAGTGGGAGAAGGGCGGCCGCATGCCCCGTGAAGTCTTCGAGAAGATGGGCTCGCTCGGCATGCTCGGGATGGCGATCCCCGACGAGTACGGCGGCGGCGGGGAGCCGGACTATCGCTACAACGTCGTCATGCAGGAGGAGGCGGCGCGCGCGCTGGTCACGCTGTC
>Ga0070665_100007681_pt1 | contig 10953 bp, 11 predicted proteins | sample KBSS13metaG_FD_65862 | JGI IMG/M metagenome (GOLD analysis project Ga0070665, IMG submission 65862) | Switchgrass rhizosphere microbial communities from Kellogg Biological Station, Michigan, USA - KBS S1-3 metaG | ecosystem: Host-associated > Plants > Roots > Rhizosphere > Soil ...
GCGCCGCGAGCGCTTCGTCGCCGGAGGAGTCGTGGCGTTTATGCGTACTGACGCGGTAGCGATCGTTACCGGCGGAGCCGGATTCGTGGGCTCGAACCTGGTCGATCGCCTGATTGGCGATGGCTATCGAGTGATCTGCGTCGATAATTTCCAGACCGGCAGCGTCGAGAACGTCGCGCACCTGCAGCGAGATAGTCGCTTCGATCTGATTGAGCATGACGTGGTCGATGATCCGCCGCCGCGGCTGAAGGCGGCACGCCCGTCGCTCATCTATCATTTGGCCTGTCCGGCCTCGCCGCCGCACTACCAGGCCGATCCCGAGCGAACGATGCTGACTTGCGTTCTTGGCACGAGAAACATGCTGAGGCTTGCGGAGCAGACCGGGGCTCGGCTGCTGCTAACGTCGACGAGCGAGGTCTACGGCGACCCTGAAATTCATCCTCAGCATGAGGATTATCGCGGCGCCGTCAGCTGCACCGGCCCGCGCGCCTGTTACGACGAAGGCAAGCGCGCCGCCGAAACGCTTGCGTTCGATTTTCTCCGCTTGGGCCGCGCCGATGTCCGGGTTGCGCGAATCTTCAACACCTACGGCCCACGTATGCGCTGTGACGACGGCCGGGTTGTGTCGAATGTCGTCTGCCAGGCGCTCTCTGGCGACGATATTACCATTTACGGCGATGGCGGCCAGACCCGCAGCTTCTGCTTCGTCGAGGATCTCGTCGAGGGCCTGACCCGGTTGATGGAGAGCCAATCCGCGATCGGTTTCCCGGTCAATCTCGGCAATCCCGAGGAGCTGACTGTTCGAGACCTTGTCGACCTTGTGGTCGATATGACCAGCACGGACTCCCGGATTGTTCATCGCTCACTGCCCGCCGATGACCCGCGCCGCCGGAAGCCAGACATCGGTCGGGCGACGGAGCTGCTTGGTTGGATTCCGCAAGTGCCGCTTCGCGAGGGCCTGATCTCGACCATCCGCTGGTTCGAGGATGAGGCGCATCGGATCGCTCAACCGATGTTCGCCGGCGCGTCGTTGATCGCGGCGGAGTAGCCGCTACCAGCCGTTAGCGCGCTCCCACACCGCAACGATCTCTTCGCTGCCGTCAGTCACATAATATCGGTCATGGGCCGCGGCCGTTGCGCAGGCGTGGTTTGGCAGGATTTTCAGCTTCTTTCCGATCGGAAACCGCTCGAAGTCGATAGTGCCACTTCGCGCCGTGATGATTCCGTGCTCCTGGTTGGTAGAGGAAACAGTGACGTCGCCCATCACGGTGCCCGTCTCGATATCGGTGACGGCACCGTAGCCCCAGTCGATCGGAAGGTCCGCCGTTCCGCGGTCGCGACTGAGCGCCAGGAAGCCTGCGTCGATCAAAACTCTCCCATGCTGGCGATTATGGCCGATGACGCTGGCGATCACGCCGATGGCGATATCGTCGGGAGCGCAGGTGCCCAGTTCGGTCTGCACAAGGTCGCCGAACACATAGACACCAACGCGCGCTTCGGTGACGCCGTCGAGATGGCGGGCGTAGCTGATGCTGGGCGTCGAGCCGACGCTGACGATGTCGCACCTCAGGCCCGCGGCGCGGAGTCGTTCGGCCGCATGCACGGTGAGCGACCGTTCCTGCTCGGCCATCGCCTCAAACTCGTCGCGGCTCCGGCAATCGTAGGACGCCCCCGCGTGGGTCATCACGCCAGCGAGATTGCCGCCGAGCGTCCGACCGATCTCGATGAGCAGCGGATCGTCTGCAGTCGCGCCCGCGCGATGCCCGTCGCTGTCGATCTCGATCAGCGTTTCGATGGCGACGCCCTCCGTGTCGACGAAGGTTCGAACGGCCTGTGCCGCTTCCAGCGTGTCGAGAATGATGCGGAGCTTGCAGCCCGCGCGGATCATCTCCGCGACTTCGGGAAGCTTCACCGGGGCTATACCTACCGCGTACAGGATGTCGGTCACGCCGCGATCGAAGAAATAGCGAGCTTCTGCCAGCGTGGAGACGGTGATGGGAACAGCCCGCCCGCCGGACGACACGTTCAGGACGTCGATGGATTTGGCCGTCTTCACGTGGGGACGGAGCGTTACGCCGAGCGAGCGCACCTTTTCGTTCATGCGGGCTGCGTTCCGCTCGAGCCGCGGACGATCGAGCAGCAGGGCGGGGGTCGATAAATCGAAAATGGTGCCCAGGGGCGGGATCGAACCACCGACACCGTGATTTTCAGTCACGTGCTCTACCAACTGAGCTACCTGGGCTCTTGGAAACGGGCGGAAGGCCCGTTCAAGGAGCGCGCTCCCTAGCTTTCGCCATCCGCACTGTCCACCCTGTCCGGGTCGGAGGCTGGGCCGGGAATGCGATAGCCTTCGCCGAGCCATTTCAGAAGGTCGCGATCCTTGCAGCCGCGGCTGCAGAAGGGGGCGTGCTGCGGCGCTTCCGGCTTGCCGCATAGCGGGCACTTCGAATTAGACTTGCTCGGCATATCCACCGGAGATGGGCAAAGCTGGGTCGGCGCGCAACCCGACTGCGCCGCCGACTTGTCGTGACAGTGAGGCCAGCCACTCAGGCTTGCCCTCGAGCGCGGCGATCACGGCGGGATGGGCGGCGAGGCGCTTTGGACCGGCTGGTTCGAATGCGGCACGACGGAGCAGCGCTCGCGCTTCAAACGGCGCTCGATCCTGCGCCAGCTCGATGAGTGAGGCTCTCTGACGAGGTCGAACGATCTGCACGAAGCCGAAGCCGTTGACCGCCGTCCGCTCGAACGGCTGCGGCAGAATCCCATCAATGGCCTCAGCTGCCCGCAAACGCGCCGCCTTCGATCCGGCCGTCGGCAGATCGATGCCGATCGAGCCGCCGATATCGAAACGCCGGATTGCCTTTGCGGCTTCGGCCGCGCCGAGCACGGCGAGCTCCTCAGGCGGAAGATAGCCATCCACATCGATGAGGGTCATGGCCGGCGTCGGCGAAAGTCGAAGCTCACCGCCGGCAAACCGGACCGTCCCTGTTCGCGCTTCGTCGATGAGATCGTCCCAGCCTAATTCGCCAAGCTCATTCGCCCCGGTCGGTTGTCCGCCGAGCGGCGAGGACTCGCGAACGGGCGCGTCGGTCGCACGAGCGAGCGAGCGCTTCCACGGCTCGGTCCCAGGAATTGCTTCTCGTTTGATTTCGATATTGAGCGTCTGCCCCTCGGTTACGCTGCCGGCACCGCGAGGCAGTAGATACTCGGTGCCGATCCCGTCTTGAGCGACAGCATTGCGCTTGGCGGATCGAATCAGTTTAGCCGCAACAACGCTTCCAGCGCGCTGTATGGAATCGAGCTCGACCCGCGTCTCAATGATCTGGCCCTGATCGATTAGCGCGTAGCGGGTCTCGCCGATCCCGCGCTCGATCAGCCATTCAGGCAAGGTCGTACCCAGCGGATTTGAGCATCACCCGCGTCTCCGCGAGGGGGAGGCCCACGACATTCGAATAGCTGCCCGCGATATGGCGCACGTAGACTTCGCCATAGCCCTGGAGCGCATAGCCACCAGCCTTGCCGCGCCATTCGCCGTGGCTCGCGTAAAAATCGATCTCGGCATCGCTTAGATGCTTCATTGCGATCATCGTCTCGACGAGACGCTCGCGAACGCCTCTCCCCGGGATCGCCAATGCCACGCCCGTCAGAACCCTATGGCGCCGGCCCGACAGCAGTTTCATGCATGCGCGAAGCGTCGCTTCGTCTTCAACTTTCGGGAGGATACGCCTTCCCACCGCGACCACGGTATCGGCGCCAAGCACCAGCGCGTCGGGCTCCATCGACGCAACCGCCTGCGCCTTTTCGCGCGCCAGCCGGAGCGCGTGCTGTCGCGGCAGCTCACCTTTCGGTACGCTTTCATCGATTTCCGCGGGAAGGACGGCATCCGGCACGATGCCAATCCGCGCCAGGAGGTCGAGGCGGCGCGGGCTCGCCGAGGCGAGGATCAGCCGCATCGGCGATTAGCCCGTGTAGCCGGGCGGGCCTCCGCGGCCGGGCATGAAGCGGTAGGTGATGCGGCCCTTGGTCAGGTCGTAAGGCGTCATTTCGACCAGCACTTCGTCGCCGGTCAGGACGCGGATCCGGTTCTTGCGCATCTTGCCGGCGGTATGACCGAGGACTTCGTGGCCGTTCTCGAGACGGACGCGGAACATCGCATTGGGCAGCAGTTCCACTACCTGACCGCGCATCTCGAGCAATTCTTCCTTGGCCAAACAGATCCTCTTTCGTGTTGAAGGCAAAAAGTCGCGGAGCCTTAGCGGCGGGACGCGCAAATGTGAAGGCAGACGCCTCAGATCGCCAAGATGGTCGAGCCGGTTGTCTTGCGAGCCTCGAGCGCGCGGTGAGCCTGGGCGGCGTCCTTCAGCGCAAACTGTTGCTTGATTTCGATCTTTACCTTGCCGTTGGCGACGACGTCGAAAAGTTCGTTTGCGGCCTCATCCAGTTCCGCACGGGTGGCAGTATAATTGAAGAGGGTCGGCCGGGTCAGGAAGAGCGAGCCCTTCTGCGCCAGCAGGCTCGGTGGGAAAGGGTCGACTGGACCAGAGGCGTTTCCGAAGCTCACCATCATTCCGCGCGGGGCGAGGCAGTCGAGCGACTTCAGGAACGTGTCCTTGCCGATCGAGTCATAGACGACGGGCAGCTTCGCGCCGTTGGTGATGCGTTCGACCTCCGCAACGAAATCCTGGCTGGTGTACAGGATTGGGTAATCGCAGCCGTGGGCGCGCGCCAGCTCGGCTTTGTCTTCCGACCCGACCGTGCCGATCACCGTCGCTCCGAGCGCCTTGGCCCATTGGCAGACGATCAGCCCGACGCCGCCGGCAGCAGCGTGAATCAGGATCGTGTCGTTCTCTTTCACCCGATAGACTGAGCGCAGCAGCATGTGCGCCGTCATGCCCTGAAGCAGCATCGCGCCAGCCTGCTCGGTCGAGATCGAGTCGGGCAGCTTCACCAGCTTATCGGCGGCGATCAGACGCTCCTCGGCATAGCCGCCGATCGGTCCCGAGTAAGCGACTCGGTCGCCGACCTTCAGGCCGCTGACATCCGGTCCGACGGCCTCCACCACGCCGGCCCCCTCAACTCCGGGGGTGAACGGCAAGGGCTGCGGATAGAGGCCGGTCCGGTGATAGACGTCGATATAGTTGAGGCCGGCGGCTTCCTGCCGGAGCCTGACTTCGCCGGGGCCGGGATCACCGACCTCGACCGCTTCCCACTTCAGAACTTCGGGGCCACCCGTCTCGTGGACTCGGATCGCATTTGGCATGGGGCGCAGATGGGCGCGCGACGCGCCAAAGAAAAGCCCCGCCGCGGCGCGCGCCACGGCGGGGCCATCCCCTTTGAACTATTTCCGAAGATCAGCCGGCGGCGTGATGCGCGAGGGCCGCGAGCAGGAGCAACGCGACGATGTTCGTGATCTTGATCATCGGATTGACGGCCGGGCCGGCGGTGTCCTTGTAGGGGTCGCCGACCGTGTCACCGGTCACCGCGGCTTTGTGGGCTTCCGAGCCCTTGCCGCCGTAATTGCCGTCTTCGATATACTTCTTGGCATTGTCCCAAGCGCCGCCGCCCGAAGTCATCGAGATGGCGACGAACAGGCCCGACACGATCACGCCGAGAAGCAGCGCACCGAGCGCCGCAAAGCCCGACGCCTGACCAGCGACGAGCGTGATCAAATAGTACACCGCAATCGGCGCCAGCACCGGCAAGAGCGACGGGACGATCATCTCGCGGATCGCAGCCTTGGTCACGAGGTCGACGGTGCGGCCGTAGTTTGGACGGGTCTTGCCTTCCATGATGCCGGGATTGTCGCGGAACTGGGCGCGGACATCCTCGACCACCGAACCGGCAGCACGGCCGACTGCGGTCATGCCGAACGCGCCGAAGCTGTAGGGTAACAGCGCGCCGACCAGCAGGCCGACGATGACGTACGGGTTGGACAGCGAGAAATCGACCGCGACATTCGGGAAGAACTGGCGAAGGTCGGTCGTGTAAGCGCCGAACAGCACCAGTGCGGCGAGCGCCGCCGAGCCGATCGCATAGCCCTTGGTCACCGCCTTGGTGGTGTTGCCGACCGCGTCGAGGGCGTCGGTGCGCGTACGCACGTCGTCCTCGAGCCCGGCCATTTCCGCGATTCCGCCGGCGTTGTCCGTAACCGGACCGTAAGCGTCGAGGGCGACCACCATACCCGCCATGGCAAGCATCGAGGTCGCGCCGAAGGCAACGCCGATTACGCCTGCAAGCTGGTACGCCGCGATGACTGCAACGACGATCACGATCGTCGGGAGAGCGGTCGATTCAAGGCTGATCGCGAGGCCCTGGATGACGTTGGTGCCGTGGCCGGTCTGCGATGCCCGCGCGATCGACTGGACCGGGCGGTAGTTGGTGCCGGTATAGTATTCAGTGATCCACACCAGCAGGCCGGTGAGGCCGAGACCGATCAGCATGCAGTAGAACAGCTTCATGCCGGTCAGCGGGATCTGCGCGTCGCCGACGCCCGGAATGGTCGCGATGACGGCGTTCATGTCGCCGATCACATATTGGGTGACCGGGTAGGCGAGGATCGCGCCGAGCACGGCCGAGGTCCAGAAGCCCTTGTAAAGCGCGCCCATGATCGAGCCGCCCTTGCCGAGGCGGACCATGTAGGTGCCGATGACGGAGGTGACGATGCAGACGCCGCCGATAATCAGCGGCAGGCTCATCAGCTTCATCAGCAGGTCGCTACCGCCGGCAGTGACGGTCAGCGCGATCGACACCATAGTCACGCCGAGTGTCACGACGTAGGTCTCGAACAGGTCGGCGGCCATACCGGCGCAATCGCCGACATTGTCACCGACGTTATCGGCGATCGTCGCGGGGTTGCGTGGGTCGTCTTCGGGGATTCCGGCCTCGACCTTGCCGACGAGGTCGGCGCCGACGTCGGCGGCCTTGGTGAAGATGCCGCCGCCGAGACGGGCGAAGATCGAAATCAGCGAAGCGCCGAACGCCAGGGCGACGAGCGCATCGACGACGATGCGGTCATTCGGCGCGTGGCCGGCGACGTTGGTCAAATAATAAAAGAAGACCGAAATCGCGAGGAGCCCGAGGCCGGCCACCAGCATGCCGGTGATCGCACCCGAGCGGAACGCCATGGTCAGACCGCCCTGAAGCGACGTCCGCGCCGCTTCGGCCGTGCGAACGTTGGCCTTCACCGACACGTTCATGCCAACGAAACCGGTCACGCCGGATAGCAAGGCGCCGATCAGGAAGCCAATCGCCGAGACCTCTCCGAGGAAATAGAAAACGAGGGCAACCACGACCACGCCGACGATGGCAATGGTGCGGTACTGGCGCGCGAGATAGGCCTGCGCGCCTTCCTGGACGGCGCTGGCGATGTCGCGCATCCGCTCATTGCCTGCGGGCGCTTTCAGCACCTGCATGATGGTGAGAATTCCGTAGAGCACGGCAATCACGCCACAAGCGATGGCGATCAGAAGCAAGTTCATTTGGTTTCCCCGTTGGCGGCAAACGAAAGGCCGGCGTGCGGGCGCACGTCCGGTATTCCCTGCGCCCCTTTATGAGGCGCGGCAGAACCTTGCAACCGTCGGGAACTTAGCCTGAATTAATGGAGAAGGATGGCGACCGTCGCTCCGGACAGCAGGCCGCTAATCGCGATCAGCCACTGGCGGAGTGGAAGTGCTGCGATGTTCATGGCCCAAAATCTCCGGCAGCTTGATCGTTCGTCCTCCGCTCGTCAGCCCGATCGAGGGCTCGCCAGCAGAGAGGACTCCAACCCGCGCAATCCTCGTCCCGGCTGGTAAAGAAAGTGTTAAAGGGTCGACCTCCGGAGGTAATGCGGCAAGCAGCGCGTAATCATCGCCGCCGGTCGCCGCGAAGAAGCGTGCGTCGAGATGATCGCCGCGCTCCGCAATGAAGGCGGTCGATAGCGGCAGCGCGTCCATGTCGATCTCTGCTGCGCATCGGCTGGCCTGCGCCAAACGAAGGCAATCGATCAGCAGCCCGTCGGAGACATCCATCATTGCCTTGGCGTGGGGGGCGATGGCCTGGCCCGCGGCGAGCAATGGGACTGGCCGGCGGAATATGTCGACCAGAGGACCGGTGGCATTCGCGTTGGCCTGGAGTTGCGCGAGGCCTTCGGCGGAGTCTCCGAGCGTTCCCACGATCCACAGCTTATCCCCAGCTTCACCCCCTGAACGGTCGGGGACGTTTGGGCCGGCTCGGCCGATCGCAGTCAGGCCGAGCACGCGAGGCGCCCCAACCGGCAGCGCGATCGTGTCGCCACCGATGAGGGGCAAGCCGTAGCTTTCGCACGCGGCCTCGATGCCCGACAGGAATGCGACTTCCCATTCGCCATCGCCGCTGATCGTAAGCGACAGCAAGGCGGCGGTCGGTGCCGCGCCTTTCGCCGCGAGATCCGACAGGTTCACCGCGACCAGCTTCCAGCCCACGCTCGACGGCGGGTCGAATGGGAAGAAATGGACGCCCTCGGCGATTGTGTCGTGCGTGAGGACGAGGCCGCCGATCACCGCGGCGTCGTCGAGCAGGCCACGCGCCGCAGGGTCGGTCGCGAACTTGCGGAGGCGCGCAATGACTTCGGCCTCGCGCATCTAGTCGGCCTTGGTCGAGCGCGCCTCTTTCGCAATCGCGTCGAGGAGGCCGTTCACGAAGCCGCTCTCGCGCTTGTCGTAGAAGGCGTGCGCAACATCGACATATTCGGTGATGACTGTCGCGACCGGGACGTCAGGTCGCGCGATGAGTTCGTAGGCGCCGGCGCGAAGGATCGCGCGCATCGGCCGGTCGAGCCGCTCCAGCGTCCAGCCTTCGGCCAGCCGTCCGCTGATCATCGCGTCGATATCGCTTTGCCGGGCCTCGGCGCCTGTCACGATGTCGTCGAAGAAGTCCTGCTCGGCCTCGTGGTACTTCTCATCCTCGATCGTCGCGCCCAACCGATGCTCATGAAATTCGTGGAGCAGGCGAGCCACCGGCGTCCCTTCCATGTCATGCTGGTAAAGTGCCTGGACCGCAGCGAGGCGGGCGGCGGAACGCGATCGAGATCGAACCTGGGTCATGCCGCTGGTGCGATAGCGGGCAGGTCTTCGGCAAGGAAGGGCTCGAGCGCTTTGGCGACGAGGTCGGGTGCTTCCCATGGAGCAAAATGGCCTGCGTCGGAGAGCCGCGCGACAAGGATATCCTCGACCAGCTCGTTGAGACCATCGAGCTGGATTGGCAGCAATGCCGTGTCCTTCATCCCCCAGACAACGAGGGTAGGAACCTCGATCTTCGGAAAGGCCTTTAGCAGGAAGTCGGGCAGCGGAACGGTCAGGCCGGGCGGCGGTACGACAAGCTTCGATGCGCGGTACCAGTTGAGCATCGCGGTGAGCGCGCCGGGCTGCGACCAGTCGGCGAGATATTGCCGCTTCTCGGTTTCGGAGATGATCGACAGGTCGACGTGCTTCGAAAAGCTTTTCTCGAAGAAAGTGCCGAAGCCCATATGCTCGACCGCCTTTTCGAAGCCGGGTGTCCGGAAGGCGGTGATGTACTGCGACGCCTCGCGCTGGTCGGCGTCTTCGATCAGGCTCTTCTGGAAGATATAGGGATGCGGCGCGTTGATGATCGCGAGCCGGCTCAGCCGTTCGGGCCGCTTGAGCGCGGCCGTCCAGGCAATCGCCCCGCCCCAATCGTGGCCGACGAGCGCGAACGTTTCGAGCCCGAGCGCATCGGCAAGCTCGAAGATGTCGTCGATCAGCTTGTCTGACTCGTAGGCTTTCTCGTCCTGCGGTCGGTCCGACCCGGCGAACCCGAGCTGGTCGGGCATGACCAGGTAGAAGCGGTCCTCCAGCTTCGGCGCGATGGCACGCCAGGTGCGATGCGATTCCGGGAAGCCGTGGAGCATCATCACCGCCGGCGAGCGCTGGTCGCCCGCCAGCGCCACATTCAAGTGCGCGTCCTTGCGGACCTGGATGCGGCGGAACTCGGTCACGGATAGCTGACCGTCTTCGGGACTTCGGGGATCGGGATGAATTCCTGGTCGTCGCCTGGGATCAGCGGGAAGCGCTGCGCCTTCCAGTCGGCTTTGGCCTGGTTAATGCGGTCGCGCGACGAGGAGACGAAGTTCCAGAAGACGTGGCGCGGAGTCCGGAAGGCCTGCCCGCCCAGCAGCATCAGGCGCCCGCCGGCCAGGCTCGACAGCAATGGCGTGTAGCCGGGCTTCAGAACGTAGAGCGCGAACTCCTCCAGCTTCTGGCCGTCGATTTCCGCTTCGCCGCCAACCAGCATCAGCGCGCGCTCGTCGGCGTCGCTGTCGATGGGCACCGCTCCGTCGGCGCCAAGCTCGATGTCGGCATAGATGGTCGGGGAGTCGCAGCGGGTCGCGGCGGTCGATCCCCACAGCGAGCCCATCAAAACTCGAGCCTTCGCGCCGTCCATCTCGACCAGCGGCAGGCCCGTCGCCGGGACATGGTCGAACGCCGGGTCGACCTCCTCGCGGCCGTCCGGAAGCGCGAGCCAGGTCTGCATCCCGTACAAGCTCGGGCCATCAGGTCGAAGCGCTTCGGGCGAGCGCTCCGAATGAACGATGCCGCTGCCCGCGGTCATCAGGTTCACCGCGCCCGGCTCGATCACCGCATGGCTGCCGATACTGTCGCGGTGTTCGATTGCGCCTTCGAACAGATACGTAACGGTGGCGAGGTTGATGTGCGGATGCGGTCGGACATCCATGCCCTGGCCGGCGGGCAGCCGCGCCGGGCCAAACTCGTCGACGAAGATGAAGGGGCCGACCATTGTCCGTTCGCGCGCCGGCAGGGTCCGGTTGACCTTAAACGCGCCGAGGTCGTGGGTGACGGGGGCAATGGTCTGGATGATGGGATCGTCGGCCATTTGCCGGGCCTAGTCGCTTCATCGGTTCGGCGAAAGCTGACAGTTCGTTCATCTGGGATTCATTGCGGAAGCGGTTTGAGCGGC